>OGDV01000148.1_pt1 | contig 51126 bp, 48 predicted proteins | sample 1570511 | NCBI WGS metagenome assembly OGDV01 (sample SAMEA2582179, study PRJEB24529) | metagenome | reverse complement strand
GGAGTGCTTTTACAAAAACATTTCGTAATTTTGCACTTGCTTGTTGAATTCGCGATGTTGCTCTTGAAGGCGCTCAGGTTCTTGCCGAATACCATCTCAAACTCGTCGAGACAGAGCAGAGCCTTGCTGCTGAAAGCCTCCATGAAGTCCTTGTCGGTATAGGCGCCCGTCGAGTCGTTGAGGAAGTACTGGCGCAACTGTGGGGGCAACAGCATGTGGAAGAACGTGGTCTTGAAGATGCCGCCCTTGCCCACAAAGATGAGTATCATCTGGTTCACCACCTTCAGCGTTACCCATGCCACTACCATCGCCACCAGCCACTTCTTGAAGAAATAGCGGAAGAGGCTCTGCGTATGCTCGTTGTCGGGCAGGTTCTCCACCTCGATGCGGTCGGCGAGCTGGTCGATGTAGTCGGGATCCTCTCCCTTCTTCCATTTCGGCAGACTGCGCAGGTAATCGTCCAAGGGGTCGAACGGCTCGCTGAAGTCGCTGTTGATGATGTTGTGCAAGGTCTTCTCCGAGAGATGTAGTCCCGACTCGTCCATTTCGCTCCAGATGGAGTTCTCGATATTGTCGTCGATGCGTACCCAGTCAGGATACTTGCCGTCTAAAACGAAGCGGCTCTCCACCTCGTAAAATCCCGTCAGCACGTTTCGGCGGAACAGATAGTGGGTGAGTAGCCACTGCTTGATGCCCCTTACCGATGGCTTGGCGCTGCGCCCCTCGCCATGGCGATAGAAATTCCAGATACCAAACTTGTTCAGATGCTTGTAGCGAGACTTGATGACAGAAGCCGTATCTTCGTAGCTGGTGCCAAACTCACGGTCGGCGTAGGTCAGAACTTCTTCCTGCGGGATGCCATAGTAGATGCAGATGTCGGCAAAGTGCCATACATACTCGTTGTGATGCTCAGGCTCGAACCGATAGCCCCACAGGTCGAGCAGTTCCTTGATATGGGAAGCTGCCTCCTCGATGGTAGGCGCACCCTTGTCGCTTGACTTCGCCTCCTCTTTCATCTTGCAGCTTCGCTTTCCTCCCTTGGCGTTTCGCCTGGCAGAATACTTCGCCTGCAATGCCTTCTTCGTGTAGAGGGGGTTCAGATCCTTCGGTCCCAAGGCAAAAGGCTCGGCATCCCAACGGAAATAGGCATCCGGGTCGTAGGCAAGACCGGCGCATCGGGTGATGTCTACACACTGCTTGTCTGGAGCGATACCCAGGAGCTGGGTGTAGTAAGCCATCGCCTTCTGCAGTACGGCATCGAAGAGTTCCAGCACGCTGATGTCGTCGTCATCTACAGGACGGTAGGCACAGAATACTCTGAATCCCCTGCCGCTCACGGTGATATACTCTACCATCGTATGACTGTCGCCTCTCACCTGTTGGATAAGCTGCTCCATATCCTCCTTCTTCACATGGTCGAAGTCGAGCTGTAACATGTAGGTAGGTTTGAGGAAGTCGGCAAGTTGTCTGCCGTAGCCGTTCATGAGTGCCGAAACCGTGATGGCAGGCATCTCAGGCTTGTACTGGTCGGCAAACTGTTTGCTGATGGCGAGGCGCTTGCGGTAAGTCTCGGTCATCATTCGTAGCTCAGGGCTAGAGGTAATCACGCTCTTGAGATACAACCAGTCGGCGAGTGGATGGCTCTCCGAGGATTTGATACAAGGGAAGTACGATGGCATCGTAGCTGTCCCATTCATGCTGTTGTTTGGGTCTTTTTTCATTTTTTTAAATTATCGATTGTTAATATACTAATCAGTTGTTTGCAACGTTCTCTAACTAAGAGTGTGGGTGAACACTTGGCGATGAAGTCGGTGAAGGGTGAACCCTGATGCCAACCTTTAGCGTTAATAATGTGTTAAAAACACTATATAACCCATTATAATATAGACTCTTATATTTCTAGCATGCGCTGTATATACAAAGTTCTTTTTACTAGGGTTCACCTCTGAGCCGAAAAGGTGAATGCTTGGGGCAAGTGTTCACCCCGCTGTTCACCATTCGGTAACTTAAGATTGCTTCAGCCCTCGTTCTTGAAAGCTGCTGCGAATTTAAGAAAAAAGGTTGAGACCGCCAAGAATCCTGTACCTACATATATAGGTACAAAAAGGCGATGATTTTATAATAGCTTAACAAAAGATATTCAAATTTTTTAAATATATTAAGAGATGACACGATTTACAAAAACCAAAAAGGCACTGTGCGCTTTGACGGATACCATCCTCGGCGGCAGTAGCAATGTGGTACGCACCTTAAAGGTGGCTGGCCACATGAATGAGAATTCAGTCAAGCATGTCTAAGAGGGTTATGCCAGTCATACCCAGTCCTACTGCCTGCTTCGTTCTTCGCTGAAGAAGCATCACTGCACCAAAGACCAGGTGATGCAGATAATGGACTATCTTGACAACATGGAAGAGGAGTATCACAAGTCATATCCCGACGATCCCTGCCCGATGGACGGTGGCTATAAGGCGAGCTTCGAAAGGTTTGTGATAGACTCCTTGAGAGCAGAGTGAGGAATTTACCACCTGAGACCGAATAGGTCTAAGAAATCTGTGTTAATCCGTGAGATCTGTGGGAGACTAAGAAAATAATGTTGAATGTTGATTTTTGAACACGAATCTCTCGAATCTCAGTAAGCATGATACAAAATAACATTTTTCAAAAAACTGATAGGTGTAACTACTTGTAACATAGTGGTGACGCTGTATTATTTTATGGCTTAACGTACCTAAAGTGACAGCTTACGTCCAATTTCTTAAAATACCCTGTTTCCCTAGTAAACACTGGGGATGGAGTTGTATTGTCATAGGGGGGGGTGGATGCTTACGAAGGGCGAATGGAGAGTCTAGGATAGAATAATGAATTAATAACTTATAGAGTCTCAGACATGCAAACTGTCATGAGCAATTTTATTAAGCTACTTTTCTGCTTGTAGCAGGGAGCATGCTGGGACTCATTTTGAATAAGATACAAAACACAATGAAGATAGGAATATTAACACAACCTCTCCATACAAACTATGGAGGGATTTTGCAGGCATATGCCTTGCAAACGGTATTGGAAAGAATGGGGCATGAAGTACAAGTGCTTGATAGGGAGCAGAAAATGCATGTAAATAAGTATCGTTTTCCACTTTCTGTTGCTAAACGAGTAGTAAAAAAATATATTCTTGGTCGAAAGATCCGCATATTTCAAGAACATTATTTCAATCGCACCTATCCCATCATAAGTCAATACACCCAGCCCTTTATTGATAAATACATCCACTATCGTAATGTAGACGACTTGAGCACACTACGCCCCAATGAATACGAGGCACTAGTAGTGGGCAGTGATCAGATATGGCGCCCCTCCTACTATTCAAAGATAGAAAATGCATTCTTTGCTTTTGCCAAAGATTGGACACATGTGAAGCGCATAGCCTATGCACCTTCATTTGGAACAAATAAATGGGAATTTAACGATCTACAGACGCAAGAATGTAAAGAGCTCATTAAAATGTTTGATCTAGTCACTGTGCGCGAAGACGATGGAGTGGGGCTGTGTCACAGCTATCTTGGTGTAAAGGCCACCCATGTGCTCGACCCCACCATGCTGCTCGATGCGGCCGACTATGAAGCGCTCGTCCGCCAAGCTGGGAAGGTAGAGGCGCATCCACACATCCTCCTGTCCTATGTGCTCGATTCGTCGGAACACGCATCGTCGGTCATCCGTCAGTTGGCCGAAGCTCGCGGCCTGACCCCCTTCTATGTTAGCAGCAAGGTAGAAGATGTCTTTGCCCCCTTGAGCGACCGCATCCAGAAGCCCGTCGAGGAATGGCTCAATGGCTTTATGCAAGCCGACATCGTGATCACCGACAGCTTCCACGCCTGCGTGTTCAGCATCCTCTTCAACAAGCCTTTCGTGGTACTTGGCAACAAAAAACGCGGCATGAGCCGATTCACCTCCCTGCTCAAGCTCTTCGGCTTGGAGGACCGCCTGGTTTCGTCGATGGACGAAATTGCGCAGCTCGGTGAGATAGACTGGGCGCAAGTCAATGCCAAGCGCCAAGCCTTGAAGAAGAAATGCTTGCAGATGCTCGAAGAGGGATTAAGGAAATAGAAGGAGTGTGTTTGCTGAAGGAAGCTGAAAATAGGATGCAGCGCAGACCATCATCAAATAAATAAAAGTTTAGTCCATTAAGTTAATGAGTGCATTTAAAATAGAATAAGAATGAATACTCCCAAAATATCCGTTATTGTTCCCGTATATAAAGCGGAGCAATACCTGCCTCGATGCATTGATAGCATCCTGGCTCAAAAATTCACCGACTTTGAGCTGCTGCTTATTGACGATGGAAGCCCTGATAAATCGGGTGCAATATGTGATGAATATGCTCAGAAGGATAAGCGCATCCGAGTGTTTCATAAAGAGAATGGTGGAGTGAGCTCTGCGAGAAACTATGGTCTTACGCATGTTCGGGGGGTATTTAACGTTTGTTGACTCAGACGATTATTTGAGTCCTGAAGCTTTCTGTTGTTGGATGAAACATAGTTATGCTGATTTGGTGGTAGGAGGTTATTTATCATTCGGCTTTCGAACAGATAAAAGTGAAACCTATCTTGAAAATTTGTTTGCAGTTGATGAACAAATTGGAAAATGCTTGACGGATAAAATTATGAATCTATCTTTTAGAACTCCGTGGGGCAAATTGTTTCGTGCTGAAATTGTTATAAATAATAATCTTCGATTTAATGAACAAATGAAGTTAGCAGAAGATACACTTTTTATGCTTGGATATTATCAATATTGCACAAAGATTGCTACAAATGCGCTCGTGGCATATCATTATTATATAGGTGGTGGAAATGATCATAAGTACGCACTAAAAGCAGATTCTTATGTCCTTTCTTTGCAAGCTTTTGATAATGCTTACAGAAATATTTCAAAGCGATTGAAAGTTGATTTCTCTGCACTAAATTATTTCCTTTCCTCCTATTTTTGCCACCTCTATTTCGCTAATAATGTTTTTAATCATTCTTTCTCATTTAGAGGTTACAAAACATTTAAAGAAACCTTTAGTGTGGTGCAAAGTCATCTTTTTGCAGGAAGAGGAATGTATGGATTCTGTATAAAGTTGCTTAAAAAACAAATATATATTCTGCCTTTTATAATATTACGCTTAGTAAAGCCTTCAATTGATGGAATGAAAAGGATAATCCATTCCTGATTTTGTGGTAATATTCTGAAACATATATTAATTATGAACAAGAAAAATCATTTAGACTATTTATCATTTGCCCGTGTATTTGCTATATATTGGGTTGTTCTGATACAACACAATTTTGCCCCCTTTCATCCGGATTGGGGTTGGGTCGATTGCTCTGGTTACCCTTCGTATTTTGATCAGTTGTCTCCTTTTACTCAATTGATTACACTGCTGAGTATGCCATTGTGCTTTTTTATATCAGGTTTTGTCACTCACTATAGTGGTCAACTCACTAAAAGGTCAGAATGGAAACAATATATATGGAAGAAGTGTCAAAGACTATTGTTCCCTTGTTGGGTCTTTGGTGTGTTATGTGAATTAGCCATGTATGGAAAGGTCTCATTCGATGCGTTATTTGGGATACATCACTTATGGTTCGTCTTCTATTTGTTCATCATATCTATAGTAGCATGGTGGACAATGAGTTCTACCAAAATGACATACCTTCTATTTTCAGTTTTTATTGCTGTGGGTTGTATGGTTATCTCAAAATACACGCCAGCCTCCAAATTATGGGGAATAGGATATTATTATCTTTGGTTTCAATTTGGCTTCCTTGTGTCTGCATTTAAAGATAGAATTAGCGGATACCTACGCTATATTCCTGTCTTCTATACGGGTATATTGGCCATATATCTGTTGTTTACTAACTATAACCTACCGCTATCGGGGGGGGTAAGAATGGTATATGAAATCGCAGGAGTTGCAATGATTATCCAACTTTTTAGATTATTGAATAGGAGATACTCTCCCAAAGATAACAAGATATGGAAACTCATGGATGGTACAAGTTATGGACTTTACATATTTCATTTTATCATTCTCTTCGGCTTTTATTCTTTCTTTTCTAGTCAGAATCATACAGATTGGTTAATTGAAAACGCTTATTGGATGACTACAATTCTTGCGTTTTGTACAATTCCAACATCAATTGTCGCAACAATAATTTTCAAGAATATTAAATTATAAATGAATCCTAAAATATCCGTCATTGTTCCTGTATATAAAGCGGAACAATACCTGCCTCGATGCATTGATAGCATCCTGGCACAATCTTTCACCGACTTTGAGCTCCTGCTCATTGAAGATGGTACGCCAGATAACTCTGGTTCGATTTGCGATGAATATGCTGCGAAGGATGAGCGTATTCGGGTGTTTCATAATCCAAACCAAGGCGTGAGTGCTACACGGGAATTTGGTGTACAGCATGCGCAAGGTGACTTCATACAATTCGTTGATAGCGATGATTGGATAGAATCGAGCATGTTTGAACTCATGTACGATCAAGCAATTCAAGAGCAAGCTGATATTGTGGGTTGCAATTTCACAGAAGTTTATAAGGACCATAATCATGAAGTACGATGCTATTATGAAACGAAAGATTCTTTTGTTTGCGATATTATCGCTAGTTATTGGGGTGTGGTGTGGAAGCATTTAGTGAAGCGATGTCTCTACATCGATAACGATATTCATTTCCCTAAAGGTATCAATGGTGGCGAAGATTATATTGTTTGTGTAAAGTTATTCACCAATGCAAAACAGGTTACATGTGTGGATAAGTCTTTATATAACTATAATAGGGCAAATGAATCGTCCATTATGTCTTCTTTTAGTCAAAAGAAAGTAAAGGATCAGATTGATGCAACGATTGTGGTGGAAGAATATTTGAAAGGGGCATGTCTTATTGAAAAATATAAGAAGGAACTTGATATCAGAAAATTCTCCGCTAAGCTTCCATTGTTAAAAGAAAGTCCTAAAGAATGGCTTAAATATTTTCCTGAATCTGATTATGTTACAAAAATTCGGAAAATTGGGACTATTACTAAAATTAGAATTTTTATAGTTAAATTTTTCTGCTTATGATTATTATATTAGCAATAGACTTACTTCTGCTTCTAGTAGTGGCCATTTCATTTAGGAGTTTCACTTGGGGTTATTTTTTATCTATTTGTTGGAAGATAATTATTCCCTATGTTGCTAGATTTCAAATAGGAGGAATCTCTATTAATGCAAATGATATTTTGTGCATTGGATTGATAGGAGCTTACTTTGTAAACAGGGGAAAACTGAATAGTAGATTATCTCCTAAGATAAGACAGCTCTTTGGAGTTTACATTGTTTCTACATTTATTTTGATAATATTATCTTCCGGAGTAGTACCCTATTCTCACCAATTTCAATTCTTCTTAAAGGGATTTCTGCTTCTGGAAATTTGTTATTTGATATTAGGATTCATAGCTCTGCAAAACATTAAAGGTATTAGATTTTTTTATATTCTACTTACATTATCTTCGATAGCCGGTGTATATGGTATTTTAGTGTATTTTTTAAAGGTTAACATCTTAGTTGATACTTTTAGTCTTATCTATGCGGGTAGTGAAAATCAATTTAGCTTTTTTATGGAAGAAATTCGAGGGGGCTTGGAAGGCAGAACCTCTGGAACCTTTGGACACCCATTAGCATGGGGGCAATTCTGGAATATTCTTGTACCTTTAGTATATTTATACCGTAATCGGATTGGTAAGTATTGGTTCCCTGTAATTTTGATTATTGGTGTTACAAATATGCTTTTATGTGGAAGCCGGACAGCTTTAGTATCGCTATTTGTTTTCCTCTTATTTGTTGTGATTACACTTTCAATAAAAAAGAAAATAAAGATAGGATTGGCATGTGTTATTGTGTATAGTATCATGTTTGTTCAACTTGGAAATAATAGGCAGTATAAAGGAATTTTTGAATATGTTCAGTCTGCTGTCTTCTTTTGGGATGACTCTTATAGTCAGAAAGCCGCCATTGGTGGTTCTAATACGGATATGAGACAGCGTCAACTAGAAGAGGCAATACGCTTGATGAACACAAATCCTATAGCAGGTATTGGTCTTGATTATCAATATTATTCTATAGATCATCATCCTAATTCTATCTTGCTAGGATTTGAAAGTATTCTTTTTAAGAAACTAGTTGAACAAGGACTTACGGGGATGCTGATATTTTATTATCTCATATACCTGTATTATCAATTCTATCGAAAAAGATTGAGAACCAAAGAAGAGAACTTGATTTTTTTAGGCTATATACTTTCTTTTATGGTAAGTTCTCATATGACAGCTATTCAAGGCTTAAATTGGTTATTCTTTCTTTTACTTCCTTTGTTAACGCTTTACTCATCAAGAAATCAAGTTAAAAATTATGATACCAAAAATAATTCATTATTGCTGGCTCAGCGATGATCCTGTGCCTGCAGATTTACAACATTACATGGAATCATGGAAGAAATACCTTCCAGATTACGAGTTTATACACTGGAGTTTTAAGAACTTCGATAAGTCTTCATCAATGTGGGTGAGTCAAGCTTTTGATAGCAAAAAATATGCGTTTGCTGCTGATTACATAAGACTATACGCTCTTTATAACTATGGGGGCTTTTACTTAGATATGGATGTAGAAATACTGAAACCATATGCAGAGCTTTTAAACTTGGGTACTGTACTTGGGTATGAGAATAGTACTGATGGGCGATTAGAAGTTGCTGCTTTTGGTGTGGAAAAGGGTTCAAAATGGGTGAAGGCTTGTTTGGATTATTATGATAGCAAAAACTTTATAAATGATAACGGTTCTTTTAATACAAAAGTCCTTCCTTTAGTGATTCGTGATGTCTTGGCAGAATCAGGTTTTGAATGTCTTCCAGTTAAGAACTATTCAGAAGCTCTTTCAATAAGAGAAGAAAAGGTCATTCCTGTTTTTCCATTTGATTATTTTAGTCCAAAATCTCATGGCACAGGAAATATTCAATCTTCTAAAAATACATATTCAATTCACCATTTTGCAGGGTCCTGGTTCCCATGGTACACTAAATGGGAGAAAGCTATCTGTGAGGCGCTTGGAATTAGATTTAGATTTGTAATAGAAAGACATATAATAAATCGATTTAAACATAGTAAATGAAATGAATGATACTAATAATCATATTGTGATTATGGCAGGCGGAATTGGTAGTCGCTTTTGGCCAATGAGTACACCAGAATATCCAAAACAATTTATAGATGTAATGGGTACAGGGCGAACCCTAATTCAAATGACCGTAGATCGCTTTGCTCCTATTTGTCCGATGTCTAACTTTTGGGTGGTGACAAGTGAAAAGTATATCGACATTGTCAAACAACAACTCCCAGACATTCCAGCAGAGAATATTTTGGCAGAGCCAGAAGCTCGAAACACAGCTCCTTGCATTGGATATGCTTGTTGGAAAATTAAAAAGCATCATGCTAATGCCAATATTGTGGTGACTCCTTCTGATGCATTGGTCATCAATACCACCGAGTTTCAACGGGTAATTTCTGATGCATTGAAGTTTACACAGAGTAGCAATGCAATTGTTACCATTGGTATCAAACCTAGTCGTCCTGAAACCGGCTATGGATATATTGCTGCATCTGATGAGAAAGTTATCAATGAGATAGTTAAAGTGTGTGAGTTTAAGGAAAAGCCAGATTTGGCCACTGCTGAGCAATACTTAGCCGAAGGAAATTATTTTTGGAATGCTGGCATCTTCGTGTGGAATGTAAATACCATCACCGATGCCATGCAGCGCTATACACCTGCTTTGGCCACTATTATGGAAGAGATGTCATCTTCTTTTTACACCAGCCAAGAGCAAGAGCTTGTCGGTCGTCTCTTTCCTACCTGTGATAAAATTTCTATTGACTATGCTGTGATGGAGAAATCAGATGATATATATACTCTTCCCGCTGAGTTCGGATGGAGCGACTTAGGTAGCTGGGGCTCTTTGCGTACGCTTCTTCCACAGACGGAAGAAGGAAATGCTAGTGTTGGCTTAGATGTGCGTTTTTACAATAGTAAAAATTGTGTAGTTCATACTCAAGAGGTGAAGAAAGTAGTCGTAGAGGGTTTGAATGGTTATATCGTGGCTGAAAAGGGCGGACAGTTGCTTGTTTGTTCTTTGGCGAATGAACAATTAATTAAAGAATTTTCTAAATAAAGTCCTTTATGATACTATCTCTTATTCAAACATCTCAAAACCGTAGAGCTGAATTGATTCGATTCGTTGAATCACTCAATAAGCAGCAAGGAATAGATTTGAGTTCTATCCAACTCATCTTTGTTGATCAGGAGGACAATAAAGATGTATTTGATAACCTCTCAAAGAATATAGAGTTTACTTATATCAAATATCATCACTGCTCGCTTTCAAATGCCCGAAATATTGCTCTTCAACATGTCAAAGGCCAGTTTGTCGGTTTCCCAGATGATGATTGTTGGTATGAACCCGATACTCTTCAGAAAGCGCTTTTCTATTTGCAGGATGGTAAATATCAGGGTGTTACTGGTAAAGGCACAAATGAAAAGGGGCAATTGACCTCAATATTCCCAGAAAAAGCCGATGAATTGACAGTTGAAAAAAGATGTGCTGCCATTTCTTATACACTGTTCTTTAAGTATTGCCCTGAATTAAAGTTTGATGAAGTGATGGGAGTTGGCTCTGAGTACAACATAGGTGCTGGTGAAGAAACTGATTATCTGCTTACCTTAATGGAAAAGTATGCTTATCGAGTATATTATGATCCATCTATCTCTATCCATCATCCTACGGGAGCTATTTATGATAATGAAAAGATATTGAAACGTGCTTATAGTTATGCACGAGGTGCAGGATACTTAACTCGAAAGCACAATTTTTCTTTTATATATAAGGCTAAGCTCTTTTTTCGTCCTTTAATTGGTATCTTCGTAAATTTTATAAAGATGGATATGATACGATGCAGAAAGTCTTATTTGAATTTGAAAGGGCGAATAGAAGGTTATTTCTTTAAACTAACTCAATAATTATGATACAACTCGCAGATAAATTTCACTGTACAGGTTGCTCAGCTTGTGCACAGACTTGCGCACATCAAGCAATTGTTATGACTCCTGACCAAGAAGGTTTTCTTCAACCAGTTATCAATGTAGATAAATGTGTAGAGTGTGGACTGTGCATGAAGAAATGTCCCGCTCTTAGTCCATTGGTAAAAGAGAGCTTGTCCCATCAGAAATCATACGCCGTGATTAGCTATTCCGATAGAAATATCAGTTCTTCGGGAGGTGCTTTCTCTGTTTTTGCACGCTATGTGCTTTCGCAAGGAGGTGTGGTTTACGGTGCCACCATGGATGATTCTTTGAAAGTGAGACACATTGGAATCTTTTCTTTGGATGATTTGTCTAAACTGCGTGGCTCAAAATACGTTCAAAGCGAAATAGGTGATACATACGTTGATGCTAAAAATCAGCTAAAACAAGGGAAAATGGTGCTCTATACAGGTACACCTTGTCAAATTGCTGGGCTATATAAATTTTTAGGTAAATCTTATCAAAACCAATTGATTACACTTGATTTGGTATGTCATGGGGTGCCCTCTCCGTTAGTGTTTGAGACATATCTTCGAAAATTAAAAAAATCGACCGCCCATGGGGCGGAGAATATGTGTGGATTTAGATTCCGCAAACTTGACAGCTGGGACTATCGACCAGCTGTCAAGTTTGCGGAATCTAAATGGCGAATATTGACTGATGAAAAGAATGCGTACATGGTAGCATTCTTTAAGGGTTGGACCTATAGGGAATGTTGCTTCAATTGTCAGTACTCTAATATGAGCCGTGTAGGGACCTTTACTATTGCCGACTTTTGGGGAATAGGAAAACATGGAGTTCCTTTTGCCAAGGGGGTTGCCTCTGGTGTTTCGTTGGTAATAGATAATACGAATAGTATGGCAGCTATGCGACAGGCTTTAAGCGAGTTGGCGTATATAGAAGAAAGACCGTTAGAGGAGGGCGTGCATGAAAATCACAATCTTAAAGCTCCTGTTGCCCGTCCTGAGCAGCGAGCATCTGCTATCAAGGATTTACTTGATGAACAAATGTCTCTTGCAGATTTTGCCCGCAAGTATAAGTTCCTGCCAAAGAAAAATGCGAAGTATTATCTAAAGAAGTGGACGAAAGATATTATTTACGCCTTGGGTATTTACAATGTTTATAAATCAATCAGCTATAAAATACAATGAAGATAGGTATAGTAACGTACGTCAAATGTGACAATTATGGCGCAGAGCTTCAAGCTTTTGCCCTTCAGTGGAAGCTTAATTCTTTAGGCTATGATGCTGAAGTCATCAACTTGGAAAAGCGCAATATCGACATGAAACGCAATCCCGATGTTATCAAAGGGGCTATCAAACAGCGTTTCAAGAAAGAAGGGCTGAAAGCTTTCTCATCTATATTCCGTAAAGCGATGGAGGTGGCTACACGTATGCGCAATGAAAAGAAGTATAAAGAGATTAATGAGAAGAAACATTTGTTATTCGAGCAGTTCTTTGAAGATAAGGTGAAGCATTCGGCTAAGTATTACTCTCTTGATGACATTACTTCGGCTACTGATTTGCCTTATGATACTTATATTGCTGGTAGCGATCAGATTTGGAACTATATTCATACGGATCGCCTGGATGTTTATTTTCTGATGTTTGCCAACAAATATAAGGCTAAGAAAATCTCTTATGCGGCTAGTGTGAGTATCTACGACATTCCTGAGAAATTGCGAGCAACTTATAAAACATATTTCGAAAATATTGATGTGCTATCTGTGCGCGAATTGCATGGCGCTGATTTAGTCAAGAAATACAGCAATAAGACTGCTGAAGTGGTACTTGATCCTACATTTTTATTGACGAAGGCTGATTGGGAACGAGAAGTCGCTAAAGATGTGAAAGTGGATGGTGACTATTTGCTTATCTATACACTATCCGGGTCTCCTCATATCCGAAAAATGGCTTGGGATATTGCGAAGAAACTAAATCTCAAGGTTGTAAATATTAAAAGTGGATACAAGCCAGAACCTAATGATGGAACAATTCATTTTTATGAGATTGGTCCTGCTGAGTGGGTTGGTTTGTGGGCTAAAGCTAGCTATATCGTAACGGATAGCTTTCATGGAACAGCGTTCTCCATCAATTTCAATAAGCCGTTCACTACACTTGTTAATCCGAATAGCATGATGAATAGTCGTGTACTGTCTATTCTGAAAATCATGAACTTGGAGTCGAGAATTGTATATGATTCATTGGAAGGTAAGTATGAGCCATCTTCCTTGTCGGTTGACTTTGGCCCTGTAAATAAGACTTTGGGAGAATGGAGAGAAAAATCGATGAATTTTTTATTATCAGCTCTTAATAGTAAACTTGTATGAAATATGCTTTTATAGACTCTATGGGGTCTGGAATGGGTTGTTGACTACAGACCTTTCTCTTAGCTTCCTTGAAGCGTATGTATTTATGCTAGACGATTGGCAACCGAAGTTGCATACAAGGATTGTAAAACCTTGCTGAACTTTGGCAAATGCCAGTCTGTACATTTTGCCGCTCAAATTGCTAGCTTCACTTTGACAATGATGCTGTATAACATCTTGTGTACAGTGAAGAGATTTGAAGCGTATGAAACCATCGGTGGTCTCTTTACAGAGGTTACCAATGACACTCTCGAGTTGTTCGTAACGGACAAGATATGGGCTGTCATTTTGGGCTTCGTTCTGGAAACTACAGAGCGTTACTCTATAGATGCTACAGAGTTGCTGGCTGATTTTATCGAAAGTAATCCTGTTGCCCATATGCTACGTAATATGTATATTTATAAACAAGCAAGTTAATATATATTCACTTGCGAAACTTCAGTTAACTATAATGAATATTCTTTTCTTCTACAGAATATACCCAGAATATGGTGGTGTTGAGGTTGTTACTACTGTATTGGCAAATCGCTTCGTAAAAGATGGACATAAAGTAGTAATAGCTTCAATTGAGCAGCCCCATCCTGAATTGAAGGATCAACTTGATAGTTCTATAGAGTTGGTCAAGCTTAAATACCCCGTAACATGCAAACAGAATATAACACAACTCCATCAAGTAATAAAGGATAAAGTCATTGACATTATTATCAATCAATGGGGTCTGCCATTTAAAACTACCATGTTGTGCAACAAAGCTATCAAAGGAACGAGTTGTAAACTGATTTCTGTTCTTCATGGCTCGCCTTATACTTCAAAAGTATTACTAAATGCACAGAAGAGTTATAGAGACTCTCATGGTCTAACAAGAATTTGCAAATATTTGAAATATGTAGCTATAGATAAGGTCATTAGGTGGTCAATTAGATATAATGTCGCACATAATGAACAATATATATTACTCTCCCCAGGATTTATCAAGCCATTAATTGACTACGCACATCTTAAAAGTGCGAATAATGTCATTGCAATTGGTAATCCTATCACAATTGATATTAAAGATGACCTTATAGACATAGAGCATAAGAAGAATCAACTTCTATATGTCGGCCGGATGGATTTGACAAACAAAAACGTTAATAGGATTGTTGAAACATGGGGCAAAATTTGGAAAAAATATCCTGACTGGAAATTACTGCTCGTTGGAGATGGTCCGGACAAGCAATATCTTGTGGATTATGTCCATGACAACAAGATACAGAACATAGAATTTAAAGGATTTCAAAAGGACCCGCCAATCAAATACTATGCTGAGTCTTCTGTATTCATCCTGACTTCAGATCTGGAAGGCTTTGGCTTGGTAGTGATTGAAAGCATGAGTTATGGAATGGTTCCAATCGTTTATGGCAGCTATGAAGCCATCTTTGATATTATTGAAAAGAACGAATCTGGTTTTATCCTTCCCAAGCCGTTCAGCCATAAGGATTTGGCAGATAAACTAGATTTACTTATCCAGGACAGGGATTTTCGTGTCAAAATGGCTTACCAAGCTAAGGAACGTGCTAAGATGTTCTGTCTTGATTCTATTGTTGATAGATGGTATAAATTGTTTGGCGAATTAATGGAAGAGCGGGAATGAAACTGAATCGGTATTTAAAATCGCCTGTTTGACATTTGGACCCAAACCTATCATAGCATGAGTAAATTGGCTATAGTAAATAGAAAATTCTATATAATTCTGGTTCTATTCAGCGTCCCCATCTGTATTTTGGGGCAAAGTGTACATTGTGAGAGAAATCCTTTATGGGTAGAGGACTTTAACAAAGGAGAAATCCCCTCATCTGATCTATGGGTTCTTACTGAATGGAAAGCCATGGCGAAGAAAAATGGTATTACATACAACTTTTCTCAAAAGAACGGGAATTTACTTATCAAACTGATCAGTAATAACTCACCTAAGACATACTTTCTTGCTAACATGCATACTACAAAGAAGTATGGAATGACATACGGCAAGGTTGAGGTCAAAGCTAAATGTCCTTCATCTAAAGGAATCTGGCCTGGTATTTGGCTTCGCCCTGTCAGAAGATTGAACCCCAAGGTTGCAGGTGAAATTGACCTAATGGAATGGGTGTCTTGCTTTCCAAAGAACAGGTTTCAGGCAAACTTTCATCTTTGGGGCGAATTTGAAGGTAAGAAAGGCAACCATTCTCAGAGTCCCAAGAAATATGATGCGGGAGGATTTGATATTAACAAATACCATGTGTATTCGGCAGAATGGGATAGCACACAACTAATTGTCAAGGTTGATGGAACTCTCGTTAGCATTTGGTACGCAAAGGACTACAGCATATGGCCTTTCGATTATCCATATGAGTTGTGCCTTGATCTTGGTTATGGCGACTGGGGTGCTGCATGTGGATACGACACGTCAGAATTGCCTCAGACTATGAAAGTAGATTGGGTGAAATATTACAGATTAGCAGAATGATATTTCGTATTCAACAGACATCGTCTGTTGAATACAATCAATAACTGAGCCCACTTTAAAAAGGGGCATATTTTGAATCCAGCATGACCAGTGTGGTCATTCTGAGTGAAACATAGCAATCGGCTCCGCTGGTGAACATCCTTCGAGAAATAGCCATGAAAGAGCCGAAAGTTTCTCTGATAGGCCCGAAAAGGGCAAATATCGTTCTTTGAAATGTTGAAATCTGGAATATTACCATCCTTCTGAGGTTCATCCACATACATCTGCTATATGCATGCATACGATGTTTGAGCAAGCCCCTATATCGGGTCTTGCCATTACGTGTATGAAAACTGTATTGGAACATGGCAGCTTCTACGTTATTCCGTTTATGCTGCTCCTCCAAAGGAAGGCTTTCTATTGATGGGGTTACATCTGTCAGAAGTTCCATGCCGAGAGCCTTCCTGGTAAGAAGGTTAAACTCGCACTTCTCAAACAGATCCTCAATTGATGGTGTAAAGATACGAAAAATATTCCAGATAACGACATAAATCAGAGATTATTTTCGTGAAATATAAACATTTTAAATAGGTCTTACTTTTTAAAGTGGAATCAGTAAGATTACATGCAGTTACTTTCTTTTAAGCAGCTCAAAAGAGTTCTTCGTTTAGTCAAGCAAAAAGGAGCAAGGATATATAAATTCAATAGTCATCTATTGTCGATGCATAACCTATACACCATTATAGGTGGTGTTTTGTTTGCTTGGATTTATACTGATTTTGCTTTTGACTGTCAAGCATGGGTAGCACAGCATCTCAATAAGAAGATGGAAGTGCTGTGTAGAATAATCAGCTTGAATGACAGTGTTAACTGGATTGTGTTATTACTGGTAGCATGGGCTACTTTTATAATATGCAAGCGTTTGGGGCGCAATGCCTACTATTCCGTGGGTTTATTGATGGCAGGCTGTTGCGTGTTATGGGTGCTGTTCTATAAAGCAGAATGGCAATTTATAGAATCTCCCTTGTGGAGCATATCCTACAAGGCGATTTTATCAGCCGCTATTATTGCTATAATTACTACAGATTTGCTTAAACTGATTTGTATCAACATCAAGGAATGGAACAAACCGCTGTATGCCATAAATAAAATGGGATATACAACGGATAACTTGGCCAATCTAGATGAAAATGCTGTGAGAAGACAGTATGCACGGCAAGTCATGACACAGTTGCTAAATACAGATGTGAGTAATAACTCTTATGCTCTAGCGATTCTTGGTGAATGGGGATCGGGTAAATCAACCTTTCTTAAATATATGCAGCAGGTTGATAATCATGATCAAATGTTCCATTTATTGGCGTTTAATCCTTGGGATTGCTTGTCTTCTAAGAATATCGTTACGCAGTTTTTCAAACAGTTGAATGAAAAAGTGAGTGAATTGTATAGCCCGCTTGAAAAAACTCTGATGCAATATGCTCATTTGCTGACTCAAGTAGATGTAGATCCCAGGGTGAACAAATGGTTAAACAAGATAACTTCTACAAAAACTCAAACCTTGAGCGAATTGAAGAAACAAGTGCAGGCTGGGCTAAATTGTATTGACAGGCCAGTAGTAATAGTAATTGATGATATTGACCGTCTTGAGAAAAATGAACTATTTGAAGTGCTTCGGTTGATACGCAATACAGGTAATTTTGCGAATTTAATTTATGTCGTTGCCTATGATGAACGATATGTGGTAGAGCAACTATCAAATTTGGGCATTTACAATGGTCGCCTCTATTTGGAGAAGATATTCCCCACACAGGTTGCATTGCCAAGAATGGATTCTAGTGAAATCTACGATGTTTTTATGGCAGATGTTCGCCAAACAGTAGGCAATCTAAAATTCATCAATTCATGCTTAGACTCTTTAAGCAAAGAACAACAAGCTTTTTTAAAACGTGGACTTGTGTCTTTTCGTAAAGCTAAGCACTTCGCACGACAGTTTGGAACTTCTGCTTCTTTCCTGCTTGAACACTTAGGCCCCAAAGGCTTTCGCATGCCAGACTTGCTTATGATGGAACTAATTCGCTATCTGTCACCCTCAGTTTATGAAGGGTTGACAAACGACCCAAATAAGATTTTTGATGCAAAGATACTAGGGAAAGGTAATTGTAAGCGATTTCAGTATGTAGTCAAAGACAATATTGAGGGAATTATAAAAGAATTGGGATTTGAAGAGAAACAAACTTCAATAGAGCTAGTGATAAGCGTATTGAAGGATTTATTCAGACCTTGGGAGAAGCTTGGAAATTCGCAAGTACAATGGGTGGATAAATATCACAATTATCTTTGCTTCGGTATTCCAAGAAATAAGGTTTCTGACTTAGAGTTTGCTTCTATGCTTCAATTATCTGCTTCTCCTGTGGCACTTGATGGAATGAAGGTTGTCATTTGGAAATGGCTTCGATCCAAAAAGCCTAAAGATGGAATGTCTGTTTATGACCAATTTGCAACTTTTCATTTTAATCTCAAAACTCCAGAAGAAGTAGAGGCTTACGTTCATGCCTTGTTTTATTGGCTTCGTGCCACATTTGACAATCATCTGTTGATGTTTGACTTTTTGAAACGTCAATTACAGCGTAGCAATTTCAGGATTGAACATTTGGATCGATTGGAACATATTGTTGCTGCTCACCTAAAAGAATTTTGTGAGGAGAATCAATATGTGAAAGTAGCGAAGTGTTTAACTAGGCTATACGATAGACAACGTGTCAATTATTTCCTATATGATAATAGTTTGATTGAAAACTTGTTGAAACAAAATGTAGCTAATCTGCTTCATTCTAAAGACTGGGATGCCATTAACCTAGTGAAAGGTGATAATAATCTTTTAAATAAGGTCGTAAAAGAATCAGCTTTAAAATGGACAATTGGGCAAAATAATGAAATGATAGACAATCCCTGTGTCAACATCCTAATGGAATTCTTTACTCGAAAAAATAATAAAAGTAATCATTTGGATGAAGTGAGGAAGAAATATGCCAAAGTACTAGATAACGTAAAATATTTAAATTCTCCAGATGTGGATAAACTAGAAAACGAGATTGCTTTGATTTTCGGTTCGATGAACACTAAACAGCAATTCGAGAAATTCTTAAAAGAATGTTTTATACAGGGTGTTTATCCTGCTTAAATTTAGAAATCAGAAAAAATGAGATCAATATTAATTACTCGTATTGTGCAGACTGAACAAGCATCTGCACAACAGAATCTTTATGCCCTAAAAGGGCGCATTTACACCTATCTCAACCCAGTATCCTATCTCACCGCCCTCGATCATAAAGAGCTGTTCGGCCAGATGGATGGTATTTTTGCCGATGGTGGCTTGCTGGTGAAAGCTATCAAGTTGGTTTATGGTAAGCAGGTGACTCGAAGAAGTTTTGACATGACTTCGATGGCTCCAGAGTTGTTCGCTTACTCTGCCAAACATGGTAAGACTATCTATATCGTGGCTTCGAAGCAAGAGCAGGTGGAGAAGGCGGTGGAAATATTCTGTGAGCGGTATCCTAAGGTGAAGTTTGCTGGGTATCGGAATGGGTACTTTGCTAATGAGGATGAGATGGAACAAGAGGCAAAGCATATCACGGAGTTGAATCCTGACTTCTTGATTGTGGGTATGGGAGCATTGATGCAAGAAAAGTTCTTGCTGAAAGTGAAGCGTGCAGGCTATCAAGGTATCGGATTTACATGTGGTGGCTTTATCCATCAGACTTCCAAGAATGAGATAGATTATTATCCAGCATGGGTGGATAAGACGAATCTTCGCTTTATTTATCGAATGTGGAAGGAACCGCATACCCGTAAGCGTTATATGATGGCAGGCTTGCTGTTTCCTGCAAGATTTATCGCAGAAAAAATCTTCGGATAGTCTTGTACAGCCAGTGAATGGGAGTGAAGACTACCGATATAGGAAGTAATATAATGAGTAGGAGCGTCGGTATAATATGACCGATGGCTCTTTGTAATTTATCTTTCATGCGTGCAAAAGTACAGCATTATGTTGAAACAACAAAAGATTTTCTTTGATTTCTTGCGATTCTGCATTGGTTCTGCCAAGGAAATACCTGCCTCGGTAAAGGATGCGGATTGGAAAGTGCTATATGTCATTGCCAAGAAACAAGCCTTGCTTGGTGTTCTGTTTTATGGCATCCGGCGATTGCCAAAGGAGTTGGCGCCAGAGCAGAAGATACTGATGCAATGGATGGTGATGGCGGAAATGATTCGAAAGCAGAATATCAGACTTTTCAGGATTCCGTAAAAGTTTGCAAGAACTTCGAGAACGAGGGCTTTTCTAACTGTATCTTGAAGGGGCAGGGGAATGCGTTGCTTTATCCTGACCCTTATATGAGAACGCCTGGAGATATAGACATCTATCTCACTGGTGCCAGGAAACGAGTGATGCAATATATTAATAATGTGTGCCCGAATCAGGTGATGCGCTATCACCATGTGGACTTTCCTGTGATGAAAACGGCAATAGAGGTGCATTTTACTCCTTCATATATGTTTTTCCCTATTCATAATAGCAGGATGCAGAAATGGTTCGGGAAGGTAATGGATTTGCAATGTTCGAATGTAGTTACATTACCAGATGGGTATGGGGAAATTACGGTGCCAACGACGAGCTTCAATGTTATATATATCCTCTCTCATCTCTATCGCCATGTGTTTACTGAGGGTATTGGCTTACGTCAATTAATAGACTACTACTTTGTTTTAGTGAAGAGTGAAGAACGAAGAGTGAAGAATCTGACGGCATTGCAGCGTGAGCTGAAATATCTTGGTTTATGGAAGTTTGCTGGTGCTGTGATGTATGTGCTGCATGAAGCTTTGGGGTTACCTGAAGCGAAAATGATTGCACCTATTGATGTGAATGAAGGTCGTTTTTTGTTGGCTGAAATCATGCAAGGAGGCAATTTTGGTCAATATGACACTCGACTTGGAAGCAAGAAGAATGAAGACAAACTTCATCGCTATCTCAGAATGAGTTTGCGCAACTTACGCTTCGCAAAGTATTATCCTACCGAGGCATTGAGCGAACCTTTGTTCAGAACTTGGTTTGCTGTATGGAAGAAGATACATGGAATAAGATAATAGATATACGGGCGAACGGATCCCTCTCCCATTTTTTGAGCTACTTTTCGGTGATGGAGCTTAGTAGCCCGTTTTTATACAAATCGATTAAAATTGATATAATGAACGTAATAAAGACTGATATTGAAGGCATGCTCATTATTGAGCCTCGCCTTTTTAGAGATGCTCGTGCTATTTCTTTGAAAGCTTTAGCGAGTGAGAGTTTAAAGAGAAAGTAGAGCCATTGGTAGGCTACAAGGTGGAGTTCTACTAGGACAATGAGAACATGAGTTCGTATGGTGTGATGCGTGGTTTGCATTTCCAGAGACCTCCGTTTATACAGAGCAAGCTGGTGAGATGTGTGAAGGGTAGAGTGATAATCATCCCGTCCTTCTTTACCCTTAAGGAAGGCTCCACCTTTCTCACCAAGCCTCTCTTCAATAGTCTTTACGCCCCCTTCGGTTCCCCCAGTTCTGGGGGACAGAAACCCTCAGGGACGAGAGGATGTAACCGTCCTACCCGGTGTTCAGAACCGCTACGATATAAGGTTGGCGGGGCATCAAAGCCCTCGCCATGTTTTGCGGGATGGGACCGCCTGAGATGATAGGGGATACGACTTCTGAATGTGATGGCGTTTCTACTACTGCAGTACAATCTTCTTCTTCTTCTGCTGCTTTTTCTGCTGCTATCGATAGGGGTACAGGAGGAGTTGAAGGAGTTGGGATTATGGAAGTTTGCAGGGGGTATCAAGTATATCATGCAAGAGGTGTTCGGTATGCCTGCCTCTTCGGAATCGGTTTGGAAAAACGCAACTTGGGCATAATTTCCAAAGGGTGTACAGGGATATAAGACTCGTGAGGTATTTTCCTGCTGAGGCTCTATGCGAGCCTTTGTTTAGGATATGGCATTTCTTTTGGAGGATGAAGAACAAAAAATAACGATATATCGGGCGAATGGCTCCTTATCTCCTTTTTAATGAAGCTACTTTTTTGTGAAAGAATTTAGTAGCCGATTCTTAGAAAAAGAAACTTTAAAATAATATACGTATGACAGCATTAGTATCAGTAATGAATAAGCACGCTGTTGTAATAGCGGCAGATAGTGCAATAACTGTAACAACTCCCTATGGGCATAAGGTTATAAATAGTGCAAACAAAGTTTTTGCTCTATCTAAGTATCACCCTGTTGGAATCATGTTTTGTGGTAATGCTAATTTTATGAGTACTCCTATAGAGGTTATTGTAAAATTGTATAGAAAGCAATTGAAAGATAGATGTTTTGCAACGATTTCTGAATATTTATCTGATTTTCTAGGGTTTATTAAGAATAACCATTATTTTTGTTCTGCAGAAATGCAAAATGCAAATATGGAGAACGAGATAGAAAATTTCTATACGCTGATCCTTAAGATAGCAGCAAATACTGCAAATGAAAAGAAAAGTTTATTTCTAAACGAATTTATTCTGCAGCTAAATAGTATTGTTGTTAATTCTTGTGAGAATTGTACTTCATTTCAGAATTTTCTAGAAAAAGACTTCGTTCAATCCATCAAGGGACATTGCGCAAAAGTAATAGCTAAACATGAAGATGTATTTGGAGATAATGCTCCTCTGAAAAGACTCTTTATTAAGGCTTTTGCTAAATTTGTAGCTCATGGAAATAGTAATTTCGCTAATGAAACACAGATTGTAGTTGTAGGGTATGGGGATAAAGAAATATTTCCTTCTCTTCGTTCTGTGTGTTTATATTGGGGATTTTATGAATATTTTCGTTATAACAGTTATATTTCAGCTGGTATTACAGAAGATAATTCTGCATCAATTTGTAGATTTGGGCAAACTGATATAATCAATACTTTCATAAATGGAATCAATGACAACCTGAAAAAAGCTTTATATGATATTTTTGGAAATTTTACTTCTCAATTGAAAAATCTGATGATAAATAATGTTGATACTCAATTCTCTAAAGATATTATAAATTCGGCAATTGATGAAGGTAAACTGGTTGCTACATTGGGTGCAACATTGGATAATATCATTAGAGATACGTCAATAGCGCCTTTGATGAGTTCTTTAGGCATATTAGACAAAGAAGATATGGCTGAACTTGTTGAAAGTTTAATTTCTATAACTCACTTGAATCGGCGTATTACTATGTCTGAAGAGGGAGTCGGTGGTCCTATTGATGTTGCCATTATATCTAAAGGGGATGGTTTTGTATGGAAAAAACGTAAGCACTATTTCAAACCAGAGTTAAACCAAATGTTTTTTGATAATTATTTTAGGAGTTAAAGGTATGGTTAATATTTTGAATCTTGCTGAAGTACAAGAACAGAAGCAAATTGATGAGATAACAAAATGTATTGTTGATTCTTTAATCAATGAAGTGGAAAAAAGTCTTTCTAAAACTAAGGTAGAAAGATGATCTGCTTAAAACTGTTTCATTAAATAAGTAATAACTATGTATATTGAAATTTGGGAATTTGTATTATCACTATTGGCAGCCTTACTGGTAGGTGGATTGATAGGTTATTTGTGTCGTTTTGGCATTGGTAAACTATGGTCATGTTTGAAGTCTCTTGGTGTGAGCATTCGTAATCGCTTGGTGGATTACTGGTATATGCTGGTCTTCCTTGCAACAACGATTTATGTTTTGGCAAATTTCAAGGTTTGCATAGACTTGTCGTTTACTGAAGATTTTAATGGCAATAATCTTATATTCCTATTTTGGCTAGTATTGATTATATTTCCTATGTTCGATAGTTTCGAAGGATTTGGTATCAGTATCAAGAAAAGAAAACAAAATAAAGAAGAAGACTTCTTGACAACTGAATACCATAATAATTTGATTCATGCTCAAAAGAAAGGAGGTAAACATGAATAATGGAATTTATAGAGTTATCCAGGAGGGAACTTCTCTTATGGGGAACCAATATCTTAATGAGGAAATGGTTAGAACATGGCTTGAATACTCATTGAAAATGCTTGATTTAGTTTGTGGCAACACTTTTATAAAATATCAATATTCTTCGTTTGCTTTTCAAGTAATGAATTCTCCAAGTACGCCTTTTCAGAAATTGAGTAAGTGTGTGGAATACTTGATTAAATTAGCTTCAATGATTTAAGTAAAGGGCTAAATATTAAGTGAATAAGTCTTTCTTCAGATGATAATTTATGGAAAAAAATGATATTATAGAAAATACAGGGCATGATGCAAAAGGTGCAAAAGGTTTTGATTATCAGTTCCTTTATTTTATAAATCGGCTGTTGAAAATGGCCGATAAAAGAGACGACGTTTCCTACGAAAAGTATGATGATGTTTCTATGTCCTCAGAAGAAGGCCTTGTATATTTCCAGTTGAAACATACTATTGGGGGGCGTAATCAAAAAACTGTTAATCTTAGCTTGCGAGATTATGACTTGTGGAAGACCTTAGCGGTTTGGATAGATATAACCAACAAACAGGATGAAGATAAGCGGATTGACTTTTTGGAAAGTAATAGTTTTGTCTTGGTAACAAATAAAAATCCCGTAAACAATCCTTTTTGGATGGAATTGCAGAAATATCAAAAAGGTGAAATGTCCTTTGATGAGTTGAAGAAATTTTATACAAAAGTCTATGATGAGACGGGAGAATCCAAACGGAAGGAGGTAAATGGCCAAAAAGGAAAAACGACAAAGGGTTATATAAAATGTCTCATTGATTTTGATTATGCTGACCAATTGTTGAAATCTATGAGTATTTGTTTTGAACCAGATTTGAAAAAAGAGATTCTGGAGTCATTGGAACTCAACAAGAATATTCCCCTCAAAAATGTGGAAGAGGCTTATCAAGAGCTCCTTGGGATGATTAGAGATAAATACTATTCAGACCAAAAGGATTCCTATACAAGAGATGAGTTTTCTAAGGTGTTTGATAGAATCTGTCAAAAATACAGAGGACGAAAGTTTTCTTTTATGAGGAATACAATGACGGAACTTCCTTCTCGGTTGGAAGAACAAGTATTCATAAAGCAGCTGATTGATGTGGATGATATTTCATATGATGATGTTGATGATATAGTTCAATACACAAAAGAAAAATTTGATTATATCAATAGTGTTAGAACTGCAATTAATAAAGATGAAGTTTCAGTTGAAGAAGTTAAAAATATTAGAGCGGATGTTATCAGCTTTTGGCATCAGAAGTATAAGTATTATATGAAACGAGTCAACCCGGCTGACACTGATAAAATTATAGAGAAGGCAAGTGACCTCTTGAATGATATAAGGAATAAGCAAATATTTTTTGTGGAGAGTAATTTAGAAATATATTTCTCTAATGGTTGCTTTTATTATCTCTCAGACAAAGACTCAGAACATGAACCGCAAATAGGCTGGCGACCTGGATGGGAGGAAAAATACAAAAACAATGGATAGACTATATAATAATGAGGCTATAGTGGGAAGTGTCATTTTGTTGTTGCTTAATAGCGGCGATATGGAGATGGCACGATTGAGCATAGTGGTTCCCATGATTATCAATGATAAGCTAAGAAATCGTTTATCAAGGTATACGGATAATACAATCGTTGAAAATGTAAAGCATTGCTATGCAGATTTGACATTGAACAGAATTTACCAAGAACTGCTGATTATTGAAATCAACAGTTTGGTTATGTTGAGTCAAGCTGATTTGCTTTTGGTGACAAAAGACAAGATTTCATTAACAGATAATGGTAAGGAGGTTATAAAAGAGATTAGAAAGAACAATAGTAAACGCTTGAAGCGTATACTTAAAGTATATAATTTGATTTTGAATCGTGTAAATCAAGTAAGCACAGAACAATTGTATAAATCATTAAACATAAAGCTATGAATTTTTATATAAGGCAAATAAAATTATGGTTCAAACAAAATGTGGAGCCAAAGGTCTATGAGTTTGTACCTAACAAAATAAATGTAATTACAGGAGATTCTTCAACGGGCAAGTCTTCGATTTTGCGAATCATAGACTACTGTCTGTTGTCGGAACGCTCTACCATTGTGGAGGATGTAATCAATCAGAACGTCAAGTGGTATGGGCTTGCTTTTACTCTGAATAGTGTTGATTATGTGGTAGCTCGAAAAAATCCTCAAAATGAAATAGTAGAGCAACAAATGTATTTTTCAGAAGGGAAAGATTTCCCAGTTGAGTTACAGGCAAATACCAATCGTGGAGAGTTGTTGTTGAAATTTAATGAGTTATTCCACACTCCTAAAGCTACATTTAGAATAGATAAAAAGAAACCTGAAGTAAATTTGAATTTCCGTCATTTTCTGATTTTCTCTTATCTGACAGAGGACATCATTGCTACGATGAATACTTACTTTGATTCTAATTTCTTTGGTTCAAAAATTGATTTTGATTATTTTCTTGATGATTTCATCAAAATAGCATTGGGTATAGAGGATGCAAAACAGGATGAACTCAAGAAAAAGTACGCAGAAGAGAAGAAAAAGATGGAAGCTGAATACAAGAAACGTGAGGACTATGCAAAGAAAAAGCAGACGTATGAGAAAACGCTTCTTCGGTTAAAAGACAAATTTGTTTCTTTGGAATTGGGTGAAGACTGTTTGTTCAACGATGTTGATTTTATGCTCAGAATTGTAAAACAGGGCCTTCAGAAATTTGAGCAGTATAGCGATAATGACAAAATAATGAAGGATTTGGATGCTCTAAAGGAAAAGCGAAAGACGTTGACTGCCCAAATCGCCAAATACAATAGTTTGAAGAGAGAATATGAGCGTTATCAAAATCTTTCCAAAGAGCAAGGTGATAGTTTGGTACCATTGAATTTTCTGAATAAACATATTGAGGAAGTGTTGGATTATGAAGATACGAAACTGCTTGTGCAGAATCTGAGAGACTCCTTGCTGAAAATTAAAGAAACCTGTGACCAAAAAATTGAACTACCTGAAAACTTTGAGCAGCACTACAAGGATTTGATAGCGCAAAAACAGGCTGTTGATTCTAAAATTGCACGGATGGACAAGCTGTCAAAAAATACCGCTAGTGTGAGATGGATGCATGAGGCTGTGAAATTGAGAGTAGAATTTGAAAATTTGAAGGAGCCAAAGTTCAAGGGATTAACGGATTCAGAATATATCAATTTACAGGATGAGGTAAATGACTTAAGCGATAAGATATCCAGATTTATTTCAAATAAATCCGAAATTGAAGCAGGTTTGGATGATGCTATCAACAAATACTATGGTTCGCAAATAGGTATATCTGCATCCTATAATTCTTGTCGCCCGCATTTTAATATTGAAGAGCGAATGTTGATGTTGAAGAGCCCGGATTCAAAATTCTATAAGCGCAACGTGGGTAGTAAATCAAACTATATGTTTATGCACTTATGCTTCTTTTTAGGACTTCATGACTTCTTGCTGCAGCAGAACAATTCATTCGTTCCGAATTTTTTATTTATAGACCAGCCAAGTATTCCTTATTATGCAGATAAAACCAAGCATAATGAAAATATCCAAAATGATGATGAGAAGAAGTTGCGTGATGCCTTCTGCTTAATGAATCGTTTTATGGATACTATTGTCGGCTTGAAGAAACAGAACTTTCAGATAATTATGATAGAACATGCAGACAGTAAATACTGGGATAATTTTAATTATTTTGAAACTCGATATGGGTTTACTGAAGACAAAGACTTTGGTTTAATTCCTGAAATTTTAGCACGAAAATCATGAAAATTAAATTAGGTAATATAGCGTATGCTGTTGTTCAGATGGTTGGCAACAAAACGAATGGTGAAGGTGTTGCATTCTCATCAGAAAAGATTAATTTGTGTGATATTAAAAACATTCTCTTTGAATTATTTGATAAATCGCTGAAATATGATGACCTAAAGCGTTTGGACTTTGTTGGCGGAGTGCAACTAAATCCTGTTTACAATTTCGTGTCATCCATTTTTGAAGACGAGAATTCTTTTATACAAGAAGCTAATAATTTAGCTACTTATCTCTATCAGCAAAGCCTTCATCCTTCAATCAAGAATGGAGAGTTTTACGTGATGAAGATTAATGATTGTATAGTAGATGGGGACAAGGTTGATGCCGTAGGTTTGTTTAAATCGGAACTTCATGATACTGTTTTAAAAGTTGTCAATAATAGCAATGGAATACAGATAATCCCTGAAAACGGAATGAGTTTGAAGAAACTGGATAAAGGTTGTGTTGTGTTCAATAAGAACCGCAATGACGGCTACGTCGTTGCGGTACTGGATAGCAATACTCATGATGCCAATTATTGGACGGATGCTTTTCTTCATGCCGTATCATACAAGGATAGTTATCATGATACAATGAACTATATTGACTTTTGTAAAGGCTTTATGGCAAGTGAAACTATGGAGACCGTATGCAAAGCAGATAAGGCTATTATGATGAATAAGGCTATAGAAACATTGAAAAGTTCGGAAGAATTGGATTTCTCGTCTTTTGTCAATCAGGCTTTTGGTGAAAAAATGAAAGGCCAGATAAACGCATTTAAAGAAGACTATGAACTTTCTCAGACAAAATTGCCAGATACCATATTACCTTCAAAAGCAGCCGTAAAGAAACAGGCTACAACTAAAATTACAACAATAAAACTAGATAAGAACTTTGATATTAAAGTCAAAGGTGTCAAAGCCTTGTTGGAGCAAGGCTATGATGAAAATAGAGGTATGAAATTTTACAAATTTTATTACGAAGAGGAAAAGTAAAAAAGTATTATGCTGAAATTCAAGTTGATAGGTAAATGTTGGCAGAATGCAGTTGGGGAGTCAACTGACGGAGCAGATTTCTTTCCTTGCTCATCATGACGATAGTGAGTGGTGGTGTAGCTTCGTTATGTATGGGGTACATTGCTGATACCACAGCCAGCATAGCGATTTCCTTTCTCATACCGCTGGTATGTTATGGGGTGATTGGAGGGTATGTTGCAATGCCGAGATACTCATCAACTGGTGTAAAGAGAGACTGAAAGATTTACATATGGGCGAAAGGCTTCCATCCCTTTTAATTACAAGCGACTTTTAGGGATGGGGGCTTTGTAACCTTTTTTGTTTTATAACCATAACATTGCTATGATACATCTTTGTTACGTATATATTGAGTCCTACAAAAAGTTACGTCAAGTAAGCATTGTAATAGATTCTCATTATCAATATGATCTTGATATTCAAAGTAAATGCTTGACAATAGACGACAGATCTTCTATTCCAAATAACTTTTGGGGAGTAGGCATCCATTCACTATCTGCTATAGTTGGAGGAAATGGTGTTGGCAAGAGTACCGTGTTGAGATTCATCCTTGAAGCTGTCATTGAAGGTTCTGCTGCAAATGATCATATGCGAGGATGTATAATCTTTGAGATGAATGGTGAGTTATACAAATACAGTCTCAACTGTAACTTAAGAGTCATTGGTGATGGTGGTATCCATATTATAGAATCTGAAAAAGAAAGCATTAATACTTTTTTCTATAGTGGTCATTTTTCTCCTCTATTTGATTCTGATGATTTGAGAACTGTAGAATTGGCAGGTATGTATAATGCAACGGACAATTTCAGACTTATAAAAGACCTGCAGGATTATTCTAATATTGACACCATTCGCTTGACAAATGACATGCAATCTCATCTGTTTGCTTATCAGGCTCAAAACAATTATAGAATCTGCTATTTGTTGAGTCAACAACAGGTTAGAGATTGTTTGAATGACTTTAACTTCCCAAAGTACATTATCATAAGTGGCAACCCCTCTGGCTTGAAAACTGTACAAGTTAATTATGCTGGGCAGTTCAATGGTTATCAGATACCAAATTTTAAAAGAATTAGCACCTGCTTTAAAGATAACATGATTGCATACCTGATATATTGCAATTTGGTTAATTCTGTGGCTGATCAGACTATTGTAAGAACTGAAGCGTGTGATTTTCTGGTAAAATGGTGTGATGCTTATAATGAAAATACACGTGGTATACTGAATTTCTTCCGTCATTATATAGATAATGAACCAATAGATGGTAATCTAAGGTATTTTCTGCATAATATATATTTGTGTTTGGAAACATTAGACAATATATGTTCATTTGATGATAACATCGGCTATTATATAGATATTAGAAACGATGGCGAAAGGTTATACAGCTTAGCTGAACAGATATTAGCTGATCGTATGTTTTTAACTGCCAGATTCTTTGATATGTCCTATAGCCATACTTTATCTGATATAACCGTGTTAAGTTCTGGTGAACAGGAATTGCTAAACCTCTTTTCGAGGTTATATCATGCGGTAGTTACGGTACCTAGGAAATTTGATAATTTGCGCATCCCTTCTTTACTATTACTGGATGAAGCTGAAATTGGATTTCATCCAGAGTGGCAAAGACAATATGTTAATCAACTTTGTAAGTTTATCCGACTGCTATTGGTTCCCGCAGGGCATAATTTTCAAATTGTCCTTACCTCTCATTCTCCTATTATATTGTCTGATATACCTAAATGCTGTACCAATTTTCTAAAAGAAGAGCAAGGATATGTAGTGAATAATAGTGAAGAACAATCCGAAACATTTGCTGAAAATATATTCAATCTGTATCGTAGATCGTTTTTCATGGAAGATGGACTTATTGGACAATTCGCATATAACAAAATTGAAGAGCTGAGGGCTAGAATAGCTCAATGTAATTCATGTGAAGAAATGAATAGCATACGTATAGACATCAATATCATTGGTGACACATTTATCAAACAGTATCTGTTAGGAAAACTTGATGAAGCAACAGTAAGGTTATCTGATGAAGAACAGATTGCCTTTTATCAAGCAAAAATTGACGAATTAAGGAATCTTCAGCATGAATAAGATAGAGTTCCCTAGAATGGGCGTTGATGGCATAAAATATACTCGCGAGTATATTCATCAATGGTATTTGAATACTTTCCATGATGCTATCAAAATGAGATTGGAGGAATTAGAGTATAATTCCCAAAGTAATGGGCAAAAGGAGTTCGTCCGAAAGCTAATTTCGAGCCTTCCTCTCCTATTAACAGGAACACCTCCTAAATTAAAAGCATTCATTGATTCTCTTCATGGAGAATATACAAATCTTGCTAACAAGAAAGTTTATAAAGGGGAAGAAGTTAATGGACAAAGGCTGGAGCAAACTTTTGCCTTGGGGTTGCAACAGGCAATGGGTTATAAAAAGTATCGTAGAACGGAGTTGGTAAAACTATCACGTATGCTCAATATAAAAGTATGTCCTTACTGCAATCATAATTTTACTTTATATATAGACCTTCTGGATAAAACAAAAATGAAAGGGTTGTTTCAGTTTGACCATTTCTATGATATGTCAGATTATCCTTATCTCAGCATGTCGTTATATAATCTGATTCCATCATGTTCCTTATGCAATCATCAAAAGAGCACTGCCAAGTTGGATTTAAGATACAATCCCTATTTCAAAGGAATTTCTGATGAATTTCATTTTAAGGTGGTAGATTCTTTTGAGTTGAGAAGTGGGAAAATGGGAGCAGACAAGATTGGCATTAAAATAGAAAGAAATGCAAGTGGACAAGGTATAGATGAACTGCAGGAAAGTTTGCATTTGGAAGAACAATACAGCAGACATAAAGATATCGTACAAGAAATTTATGACAAGGCATATTCTGAGACTTATTACCGGAACATGCTCACAATTATGCCTGATGTCGAACGTGAAAAGTTATTGAATCAATGGATGGGTATCTCTATGGACATAGAAGATATATCCAAAAGGCCTCTTACCAAATTCTGTCAAGATATACTGAAACAGGCTAGGATGGAATATGGCAGAGGAAAGAAAAACTAGGAGAATAATATGAAGACCACTCTGCTCGGTGCTGGTTTAGATTGACGAACAAAAAAGGTATTTGCCAGACTGTGCAAGATGGGGTAGTCTGAGTTCTGTACCTATTGTAAACAATCTGAAATATACCTGGGTTGTAAGGATAAAGATAAAATCATTAAAAGGTTGCTCTTTAAGGAAAGAATACAATAGTATAAAGTAAAACACAGCATATATAGCAAAAAAATATTGGTTTCATATCTATTTTGATTGAAAGAAATTTTTACAATAAAATAGCAAAACAAAATAATATTGTAATGGTTTATATACCTCCATATATTGTTAAAAAATTAGATGCTTTGAGTGTCTATGATGTTGCAGAGAAATTGGGTTTGACAGTTTCTCGAAACAAAGCACTGTGTTTTATGCATCAAGACCATAATCCAAGCCTTCACTTCAAAAAAAGCAATAATTCTTGGAAATGTTATGTTTGTGGTATAGGTGGTCATAGTATAGAGCTTGTCAAGAGATACAACAATTATACTTTTCAAGAAGCATGTGTTTGGCTATCTCGGGCATTCAATATATCAATACCAGAAAGCAAAGGGGTAAAATTAGAAAAGGCCCCTATAAGAACGGTCGCATCTACCCCAAAAGAAACTACCTATCAACAAGTAGATGAAGAAGTCTTGAATTGGATAATAAACAAATCTCGATTATCAGAGCAAGCAAGACAATTTCTATTTGTTGATAGAGAATATTCAGAAGAAGTAGTTTCTTCTTTAAAGGTAGGAAGCATATCTGATGCAGAAAAGTTCGTTACAGTTTTAACTGAGACATTTTCCAAAGAGAGGTGTTTAAAAGCAGGAGTTTTAATGGAATACCAAAATAGTTTGCATCCTGTGTTTAGAGTGCCTTGCCTATTATTTCCTTATTATGATATGGAAGGACGTATTAAAAATATTCAAAGTCGCTTTCTCGGAAAGTTGGAGAAAGGTGACAAAAGACGATTCAATAACTGCAAAGGTATCAGTCCTTTAATGTTCAATATGCCTATTCTGAAGTCAACTGAAAGATTTGATAAAGTATATATTGCAGAAGGTGTTACGGATTGTATTGCTTTTCTTTCGGAAGGCAAGAAAGCTATCGCTTTGCCTGGCGCAGGTTCCTTCCGACCGGAGTTTGCTGAATTCCTAAGGGATAAGTCGCTGTTTATGTATGTTGACAATGATGAGGCAGGAAATACTTTGTTTGAGAAAATAAACAAGGCATTAAAGAAAATAGGTAATTGTATTCATAATATCAGAAAAGATACAAAATATAAGGATTATTCGGATTATTATTTAAGTAAACGTCATGAGAAATATCCAAAAAAATATATTTGAGACCATCTGTAGCAGGGAGAATCTGATATTGGCATGGCGAAGAGTTGAGAACTCTTATCATCATGGTGATGTCTGGTTTGACGAATTGGAACTGTCTGCTTATAAGTTTAATTTGTTGGACAATATAGAAAAATTGTCAGAGAAGATGAAGACGGGAACTTATCAAATGGGACCGATAAAACCAGCTCCTTACCCCAAAGGCAAGAAAGTTGTCAAGGATGATGGAGAAAATGAGCATGAAGAACTTCGTGTCAGACAATCATTCTGTATTCATGTAGAAGACCAAATTGTATGGATGGCTGTATATGGCGTATTAGGACCTTACTTTGAGGAGGATATGCCTGCCTGGAGCTATGGAAATCGCCTGTTCTTGAATACATGGAAAGATGAAAATGGTCATTGGATTAATGGTGTTTATAGAACAACATCCAAGTTGTTTTATCGAAAATGGCAACAGGGATGGCCTTTGTATAGACACATGTTAGCTGCGTGCATCAAGAGAAAGGCTTTTCCTGGAAAAAAAGATGAGGAGATTTGTGATGATTCAGTATTGGAGTCCATTGCTGAAAATGAGGCTCAGGTGAATAAAGCTTTTAAATTGCCATATTTGGAAAAAGATTATTTTCCGAAAGAGGGCTATCATTCGAAGTTGTTTTATATGGCAATCGACTTGGAAAAGTTCTACCCATCGGTGAAGATGGATCGAATCAAGACAATACTTTTGAATTCTTTTCCCATACATAATCCTAACTTCACTGCATTGATTAATGCAATAACAAAATTTGATGTCACTTATGATGGATTTGTCGGACAATCTTTCTCTGATGATGAATTGGCAGAAATGGATTTGTATAAAGATGTTGTATTTGATGGGTTACCGACAGGGTTATTGGTTGCCGGTGCTTTAGCCAATTTGTATCTATTGGAAATAGACTTGAAGGTGGCAGAAAGGTTAAGAAAGGACGATAAGCATCACATCTTGCATTTCAGATATGTTGATGACCATTTGTTTTTATCAGAAGATAAAGAGAAATTGATTGAGTGGAAAGACTGGTACATTCAAGAGCTTAATAAAATCGGACTTAATGTAAATGCCGCAAAGACCGATACGAAACCAATAGAACTTGACTCGTGCTATCCGACACCACTTCTGACGCAAACACTACACAAAATCTCTGAGATAGCCAAGATGCCATTGGACTTATTGAGTACCAATGAATTTAGTATGGTGTTCAGAGATTTGCAAATGTTGCTTGTTACGGATTTTCCCGAACAAGAAATCAAAAAAGGAACAAGAACCTCGTTTGCTTGTACAATGTTGTCACGATTGGTATCTGACACCAATGTTGATTACGATAAGATACATCAACTGCGTAAAAGATGGTTGGAGTGTATTTCCGAATTAAAGCTGAATGACCCTGCTAAAGAAAGGATGCTACGCTCTGTTATTTTTACAAAAGGTGATGATTATCCAGAAAAACTAGAAGAACCCGTTCTTAAACAGGTAAATGAAAAGGGTAACAAGATTTATATCTCAATAAGAGATGCTATTGGAGATTCAAGAAAGGAAATTCTGAAAATAGAAGAAAAGATATTTAATTTGTTGGTCTACTCAGTCAGGGAAATTCCTGACAAGCCAAAGATGTGGCTTAGAATATTGGACTTCTGTATCTTTCATTTGCCAGATAAGATACAGCAATTATATCTGATTTTGAATAAAATTCATGAGGATGGCAGTATTCTTTCTTTAGGATACGAGTATATAGTCTCGGTTATGGACATTCATTTGGCTTTGCAAGTACTAAAGGCAATTTCTCGTCTTTCTGCTAATAAATACAAGGATCCATGGAAGAAAATTACGGATGAAAAGTTTTTGAGACAATTTGCAGAACTTAAGGATATATACAATGGTACGCATCATTATTTATATACTGATGCCAGATTCTTGAAAGAAAGAGTAAGAAGGACATTGAAGAAATATATTGAAAAAGAGGAGGAAAATGATTACTTGGCAGATTGCAATTACCACGGAATAGATTTGGATTCTTCGTTTTGGTTGTTATGGCATATAGACCGTTTCAATAAAAGTAAGCCATCGCCAAACTTGCTTATTCCCAATTTCTTGATGAAAGATTTGGATAAGGCTAATATTGTTTCTCCATATTTTACTCAACTACTTTTTAGTAGCATTTCTTATGTTCCTTTATCTAAGTTTGGTAAACAAGATTTTTCAAAGTTGAAACTCGATAGATTGCAAAAGGAAAATTTACTTCTAAGTGTTTGGGGGCTGGAAGAAGAAACTATGGTTGTTAAAGGTTTTGGACTTCCTGAAAAGAAGATGTCAAGTCCTAATAACAAAATATCCTTGCTGCAATGGATTAGGGAGGTAAAAGAAATGGCGGAAAAACAGAATGATGTGTTAGGAAATGCATTGTGTTCAGAATATTGCGCAACTCTCATTATGAAGTCTGTCGTGAAGTTTTTTCTTGATGGTATAGAACATATAGAATCTGTATATCTCCATCCTGCTTCGATATTGGTAAAAAGAGAGGAATGTTTGAAGCCAAAAGATTGGGATAGTTGGCTTTCGACTCAAAAAGAAATCGAAATATCAATAAAAGATTCCTTTCAGGATACTATGTATAGGTATCCGTCATTCTCTTCTAATGATTATTCTCCAATGATAGGCGCAATATATGGTTTGGGTATCATTTTCCTTCAATTATTGACGAAAGAATTCTCTCTTCCTTGGGTGTTCAATAGACCTGAATATGGCTATGAGTGGCAATCGGTGCTTTATCGTTTGTTGGAAAAAGGAAAGGTTTCTTCTCACAATTATGATATTATATCTGCTTGTTTATCTTTGGAGAACCGAGAAACAATCAAGTTGAAAGGAATCTTGAATGACGTTGCTTGCGCTCAACAGGTCAATGATGCAAAAATAGAAACGCTTGAAGAACTTCTCAAGGAAATAGAAGCCTCTCTTGCCGAACTGAAAGAAAATCAGATTTCTGTAGCACACCATGAAACTCGTCAACTTGTAATGATTAAAATCTAATGGAAAAGTTATTGAATATTGGTATTATACAGGCTATCGTAGATCCCGATTTGGCTTGGTCAGATACTCCAAAGATGGATATATATGAAGCTAATGTTATTTGGCGACAGATACAAGCAGCTTTTGCATCTTTCCAAGAGATGTCCGACACAAAGAAACCTGATATTGTGGTCATACCAGAGTTGGCAGTTGCAACATATTTTGAGTCTCGCATAAAAAGTTATGCTCAAAAGATAGGAGCCATTGTTGTTGCTGGCTTGGATTTCAAACAATACGATAATAACAGAGTTAGCAACAGAGCTATATTCTATGTACCTCGAGATTGGCCACATGGGAAGCAAGTTGGAAAAGTCAAAGCGACCTCTTTCTATTTCGGGAAGCATTTCGCTTCACGAGAGGAAATGAAAATCATCAATAAGGATTGGAACATGTCTTTCGTGCCATGCAACGAATTCTATATCGTTGATTTGGCGGGATACGGGAAACTCGGAGTTTCCATTTGTGCAGACTTTTATGACATTGAGCGCTACGCTATATACAAAGGCCGTATTCAGCATCTTCTGATTATTGCCAATAATAAGGATGTCAAATCATTTTATTTTCTGGCAGAGGCCATCTCACGATTGGTGTATTGTAATGTCGTGATATGTAATTCTGGACACTATGGAGGCTCCGTTTGTTTTACTCCTACGAAACATGAATATCAACGCTACAGCTATAAGCACGAGGGACATGACCTATTTACCACACAAATAGTCTCTTTACCTGTTGATGCCTTATGGAAGGCACAATCGGAATATGAGAATGCTTTGAAAGATTTCAAGAATCCACCTCCAGGATATGAATACTATTACGAAAAATATGTTGAACAAGCTAAAGAAGAAAAGAAATGAGCTATAGATGGCAAGAAACGATAAAAATCCTTATTCCGAGTTTTTACATTCTTTGTAGTATAGGTATGGGATATTTTTGCACACATTATCAGATAGATAAGGATATGTGTGAGAGTATAAATAAAATCTCTGCCATATTGATTATGCTCATATTGTTGGGAGCTTTCATTGTAGGCTATATTAATGAGATAATCAGTGGAGGCATAGAATATATTCTTTATTGTTGTGGTTTGCCACGTCCTTCACGATTAGTATTGAACAATTCGTACAAAAGGTTTTCCATAGTGCAAAACCGTGACTTGCGGCATAAACTCCAACTGCCAGAGACTGGTTTCATTGATAATGCCAAGGCTGCAAAAGGTCTGGCTCAGGCAAAACAAGCAACAGAAATAGATAAGTATCAAGAGTTTTACTATCAATCAGTTTTGGCAAGGAATCTATTCTTTGGACATATGTTCTCTTCTGTTCTCTTAACGATTATTATAGGCTGGTCTTGGACTTTGTTCCTTTCAATACTCATCATCGCAGTATTACTTTGTTGGCAATGGTGGAAAATGAATTTGGTCTATGTGAAAAAGATATTTGTAGAATATTTGAAATAAGCTTTATATGGAAACATTTTTAGATACTATATTAAAAGCATTAAAGGCTACTGCTAATAATGAGCAACAAAAGACTTTAGCAGCTTTCTTAATAAGTCTGAATAATATGGATGTTATTACTAAGTTGCAAGAACTTTATAAATATTGTCTGATTAATGAAGATTTCAAGCTGGCTGAAGAAATAAAGCAAGAGATTGTTAAAAGGAAAAATGAAATAACAAAGGAACTTGCTGAAAAAGCATTTAGGAAAAAAGAATAAAATGAATCCAAACAACACCCAACACAAATCCTTTCTCTGTCACCTCGACTTCGAGCCATTCACTTGGCACACCTTCTACGGAGAGCAATGCCCATCCTTTGTTACAGAAGAGAAGAAAGAGGTATGGCGGCGTTACTTGGTGAAACTCATCAAGAAGCATCTGAAGGCAGAGGTGATGAAATACACCTGAGTTCAGGAATATTGAACTCCAGATTAGGGAAGAAAAGTTGTTGCGCATCAAATGGGACAAGCAGAGAAAACGGTCTATGGAGAAGCAACGGTATCGCGCCAAGATGGAGCGACCGAGGAGAAACGTCAGGAGGTATGCCGCTATATCAAAGAGACAGCAGGACAATACCCCAATCATCGGGGCATGAAGAAGAAGTTAATGGACTTGATGCCAGAGACACCATTTGAAGGAGAGCCGATGCCTGTGACTCGTGAGCCAAACGACATGGAGAAATCACTCCTGTAAATTATCAACTACACCAATGATGAAACAGAAACAATGAGATAATCATAGCGCTTTAACTGTACCGCTTGCATCAATCAAATGATACCACCTCGTTAGCGTGGTTACAGGTGTCGCCTACTACGAGAACTGGAGACACCTGCTGTAATGACATCTTATAGTTCGTTATCCAATATTTCCATCATTTCTGCAGCTGTAATCACTTGCGGTTCTTTTGGAAAGTGTTTGAGATTTCCTGTTACTAAGAAGGAGTCTTCCTTGCTTAGGCAGACTTCGTAGAAGACCCGGTCGTCCTCATCTGGCATTTCTCCATCATAAGGAAAACGGGACGAATCAATGCCGTATTGCTTAAAAAAGTTCAATAACTCATGGATTCTGATTTCACTTAGATGAAATTTTGACCTATTTAGTACATCAAAGTACTCATCCAAGATCTCGTCATTATACAATGGTTTAATTTTACACTGAGCATACTATTAATGACCCTTCTTGTTGCAGAAGAAGGGTTCTTGGTTATAAACGAGGACACGATAATGTTCGTATCAATGACTGCATATACCATTGCGTTCTTTTCTTAATCGTCTGACTTCTCTGATTTCTTCATTGATCTCATCAAGTGACATATCAATGTTATTCTCTCTTGCTGTGTCACACATGTATTGAAACGCAGCCTTTGCTTTTGCAGTCACTTCATCTTCTTCTTCATTCTTTGCTTGAATGGAGAATGGAATGCTTTTACTGCGAATTACGGCCTTAACAAAGATGTTGATAGCGGTATTCGCACTCATACCGAATTGTTCGCAGAGTTTATCAAACTGTGCTTTCTGCTGGTTGTCCATACGGACTGTCATTGCTGTCTGTGCCATAAGCCTAACATGTTTAATTAATAATCATTCTGACTGCAAATATACATCATTATGGCGTAAAATGGTGCGACAGTATTAATAATTTAATAAAGATTAATAGTTGAATAAATGATATAACTGCTTTTTTTGCTTTCCTGAAGTATTGCCTTGGATATAAGGTTCCTTACCGTTAAAGAAGGAGTCTTTCGAATCCCTCCGTCTCCCTTTAGATAAGATTAGCTGCACTCGGCAATTTGAAAGCAAACTTTCATTGCGCTCATTTGCAAAATCTTTAGCCAAAGGGAGTTTTTTCGAAAACCTACCCGTCCTTCCTTACCCTTAAGGAAGGCTCCACCTCTCACCCCGACCCTCTCACCCTCAGGGAAGAGGGAGGAAACCGCTCCTCCTCGTCGCTCGGAACCGCTACGCTCTAAGGTTGGCGGGGCATCAAAGCCCTCGCCATGTTGTGCGGGATGGACCGTCTGGGAATAGCAGTCTATAGTTTACAGTTAATAGTTATAGTTTACGATTGATTTCGTGGTTATTTGCTGATAACTTGCAGATTTCTTGTTAATTGCTTGGTGGTTTCGAGAAAAAAGCGTAACTTTGGCGGCAAGTTATATAAATTAAATAAATAGGAGATAGGATTATGGCATTAGCAATTAGTGGTATCCCAATGCTGACAGGTGACGAGGCTTTAGCTTTCAGAGAAAAAGCTGAAGAAACATTGAAGAAGCGTGGTAGCATAGATTTCTCAAAGCAGCGTGCTGAGATGAAGGCTATTCTGGCAAAAGCAAAATTTTAAGTTAGTATTATGGGATTTTTAGCAGATAAAACGGTGTTTTCACCATTGACAAAAGAAATATTGGAAGAATCTATTTCATTTTCATGTGGCAATGAAGACTTGGATGGATTCTTCCATAATGATGCTGTGTCTTATGCCGACAACTTGTTCGGTAAATCTTACTGCTATTATCTTGAGGAATCCAAGGCTGATATCGTATGTGCCTTTACGGTCTCAAATGCCAGTATTTTCACAAAATACTTGCCTAATGCGAGAAAGAAAAAGGTTGGAAAGCATGTTCCTCATATAAAACAGGATTTGATATATCCTGCTGTACTTATAGGAAGATTGGGAATTTCAACAAAATTTCAGCATCTTCATATCGGGACAGAAGTAATGGACTTTATTAAGTCCTGGTTTGTTGAGCCATATAATAAAACGGGATGTCGTTATTTGGTAGTTGATGCCTATAATGAAGACGTGCCTGTAGCATTTTATAAGAAGAATGGTTTTGATTTTATGTTCAGCACAGAAGAGCAGGAAAAATCATATAGAGGTATTGTTTCTGATAAGCCATTAAAGACTCGTCTAATGTACTTTGATTTGATACTTATCAAGTAGGTTAAAAAGCAATGTAAAATACACCGAAAAGTGTAACTGCTTGCAATATGCTTGGTATGCTGTATTGGTGATATATCCAGGAATAAAATATGAGAAATGAGGGTAAGCAGTCAATTTAGGTATTGCCTTGGATATAAGGTTCCTTACCGTTAAAGAAGGAGTCTTTCGAATCCCTCCGTCTCCCTTTAGATAAGATTAGCTGCACTCGGCAATTTGAAAGCAAACTTTCATTGCGCTCATTTGCAAAATCTTTAGCCAAAGGGAGTTTTTTCGAAAACCTACCCGTCCTTCCTTACCCTTAAGGAAGGCTCCACCTCTCATCTCGGTCTTCTCCCCTCAGGGAAGAAGAGGGAAACCGCCCTACTCGGTGCTCAGAACCGCTACGCTCTAAGGTTGGCGGACCAAAGCGGTCTTCGCCATGTTGTGCGGGATGGGACCGCCTTACTATAGCTTGCTGAGGTAGGGAACAGCTGTTTATAGTTTACAGTTAATAGTTTATAGTTTACGGTTAATTTCGTGGTTATTTGCTGATAACTTGCAGATTTCTTGTTAATTGCTTGGTGGTTTCGAGAAAAAAGTGTAACTTTGGCGGCAAAGTTGAACGTTTAATTGAAATAGAATGGAACAGACTGTATTTAACCCTGCTCAGATGAAGATTCTTCAAATGATGTCTTATATCAAGACTCCACAGGAATTAGATAATCTTGAAAATGTTCTCTCTCAATACTTTGCAAAGAAGGTTGATGAGGGGATTGATGAGTTGTGCGATAATGGAAGTATAACTCTTGATACCATAGAGAGCTGGGGTAATGAACATTTACGTACTTCTGGCAAATGAGAAAGATAGTTCTTGATACTAATTGCTTATTGATGAGCCTTCCAAGGATAAGCCCTTATCGTAAGATTTGGGATGATTTCTTGAAAGGTAAATTGACCTTGTGCGTTACAAATGAAATTATTGAGGAGTATTTAGAAATCATTGAGCAGAAGACTAATGCAAATATTGCCAGTAATGTTGTGTCTGTGATTCTAAGTCAAAAGAATGTGGAATTCGTAACACCCTATTATAAGTTGCATCTCATTCAAGCTGATGAGGATGACAACAAATTTGTAGATTGTGCTTTTTCTGCTGGTGCAAGTTGTATAGTGAGTAATGATGCTCACTTTAAAATTCTCAATGAGATTGAATTTCCTCGCATTTTTGTTGTAAATATAAAAGATTTCGTGGAGTTATTATTGCGGAATCAAGGAAATAATCATCTTAATTAATAGTTTAAGATGTCGTAACTATTGATTATTGCAAGTAGCAGAAGGAACTCATCTCGGTCTTCTTCAAGTCTTTACGACCCCTTTCGCTGTAGGATGAATATAAAAAGAATATAAAAGGAAAAAGCGTGCAAGCCACATCATAGTCGCCTGCACGCTTTTTTTGTCATCTAAATTTCTGATGATTTCCAATCGAACACGATGGTGTTGTCTTCTTTGATATTGAAGCTCATACCTACCTTGATAATTTCCTTGCCGCTCATGGCAAAGGCATCGGCATAATGCTTGCTTTCTATCTGCTCAAGAGCCTCCTGGGCAGTCTTTCCAAACTTCAGCTCCATTACATAGATAGTATCGTCCGTCTCCATGGTTATATCAATTCTCCCCTTTGACGTATGTTGCTCCACTATAATCCTGAAATTCGTGAGCAAGGCAAAGATGATATACATCGTTTGCTGGTAATGCCCTTCGTAATGGGTGTTGTTGCAATAAGGCACAGTCTCCCAAAACGATTTCAGCAACTGTAATGCTTCGTCTATCTTGCGCTGTTTAATAAGCACCGACATCTTGGCGATGGTGGTATTGCACATTGCAGTCTTTGAGGTCAGATAATGAGGCAACAAACTTCTGTACAATCCAACTCTTATTTCCTTGTTAGGAATGGCTAGGGTATAGAGCTCCGTTTCTTCATCATAATCCTTGATGGTGATGTAGCCACTCTGATAGAGCAGCGGCATGATGGTGGTCATGGTTTCCGTGGCAGCATCAAAGTCATCCTTTCCGGCTTCCATACTCTCGCCCAGGTTCGCTGGCAGAAAGTTGAAATTGCGCATCATATTGATCAGATAAGTAGGAGTGCCTGATCCAAACCAGTAGGAATCAATCTTCTGCTTGGCAAAGCAGGTTAATAAGCTGAACGGATTATAAACGTCTGGAGAAGGCCATGTAAAATGATAGCCGTCATAATTATCCTTTAACTTAGCTAACGTCTGCTCATACGATAAGTTTAATTTTTCAGCAAGTGCATCTATGTCATTCCGCATTCCGTTCACCAGTTCATCTTCCGTAATTCCGCAAATGCCGGCATACGGCTCGTCCATACTGATATTGGTGATGTTGTTCAATTCGCTGAAGATGCTGAGCTGAGAGAATTTGGTGATGCCTGTGAGGAATACGAAGCGGAGCAATTTCTCGCATCCTTTTAGCGGACTGTAGAAATTGCGCATGGCGTTGCGAAGTTCTTCCAGTTTTTCATCCTCGTGCACCACATCAAGCAAAGGGGCATCATATTCGTCAATCAGTATTACCACTTGCTTGCCCGTTTCCCTATAGGCAGTCTGGATAAGTGAGATGAGGCGGTCGTTGGCATCAATAGCCGGATTCGTAATACCCCATTTCTGCTCTTGTTCTGCAAGTCGCTGGTCGAAATATCTTTCCAGCTGGGCTATCTCCATGTGCTTACCCATGCTCATATCGAAATGCAGCACCGGATAGCTTATCCAATCCTTTTCCAGCTTTTCGATGGCGAGTCCTTTGAAAAGCTCCTTCTTTCCTTCAAAATAGCTCTGCATGGTAGTTAGCAACAGCGACTTTCCGAAACGGCGTGGACGGCTCAGAAAGAAATAAGTACCATCAGTATGTGCCATACGATATACATATTCCGTCTTGTCAATGTAGAACTTATCCTCCACTCTGATTCGTTCGAAAGTTTGTAATCCTATCGGATATAGTTTTCTTGCCATAATTGCTCGCCTTTCTTTTAAGTGATATTCTCTTTGTTGGCAAAGATACGAATAAATGGTGAAACCACCAAATTAAAAACATCTTTTTTCATTTATGCCCCTTATCTCATTTCCTTATACCTTTTATTTCTTTTCTCCCTTCTCTTATTTCTTTTCTCTCCTCCTTTTATTTCTTTTCAGGCTTCCTCTTATCTCCTTTCTTCCTTCTTGCTGTATTAATAATGGGTTAATCTCGGGAAAAGTCTTGGTTGATTATAGGATAAAATGTTCTTTAACCCTATTGAAATCTCCGTTCATCGACGTTGAACCGCGGTTCAGCGTCTATGAATGGCGGTTCATCGACGTTGAACGGACATTCAACGTCTATGAACGGAGATTTTATCTAAGTATAAATGTTTCTTTTCTCAGTTGAAAGAACTGTTTTAGTAGGTTAAAATCCTTCTTTTACCCCTCTTCTTACTCTCATTCATTCGTTTTCTTGCTCTCATTCACCCTCAATAAGCGATGGAAGCGCCTTTACCACGTCAGTACTAGCATAATAACCTCTCTGTGCCGTCTTGACTCCTTTTTGGGAGTATCCAGACAAAACGAAGGGCTGGACTTTCTCACGAAAATCCAACCCTTCTTTGTAAAACTGCTCACTGCTATCCCGTTTAGAAATCATCGGGTTAAATAGGCTAGGATACCATATGAGTGCAAAGGTACAAAATCAAATCGAATACCCAATTTCTAGAGCATAAAATATTGGATATTAATAACTTATATAATAATCGTCCAGACTAAACGAGACACTAGTGCAGATTTGAGTGAAGCTAAGAAACAAGAAATCCACAGCTGGCTTGAGTGCCTGCTGTGGATTTCTCTTGTTTATATTAAAGTGTAGGATTCGATAATACTGTCTTACTGATTAATCGTAATGGCATCGCCTTGTAGCGGCCGGTGTTATTTCCATTACTACCACTCACGAAACGTACGTTTGATATACCCTTCTTCGAGTTGTATATATCGAAATAGTTATACCAGAAACCATATTCCGGACTTTTTACACTGAATCCTTGTGTTCCAGAGACTAGTGTTTTGGTCCAAAAGACCACGTGCATTGGATATTTATGGCTTTCACCTTCCAGATATCCTCCGTATGGCAGATAGATGGTTTTCAACTCAGAGCTTGTTGTATTCATAAATGTACAATAATACGATTCTCCAAGAGCTGTTTTACGCGTTTCTGTTTTAAGTGTACCGGCATTAACCAAGTCCTCAAAGACAGATTTATCTGGTATTTCAAAGCCTTCAGGAGATAGAGTAGAGGATAGATTCCCCTGCTTGACATCTGATTCATTCTTATCCTCTGAAATCTTGAAGTATCCACCGATGGCACCTTTGTTTTTTTGGAACTCATTGATGTCTGGTACATAAGGACTATTGTCGGTAGCACCCAGATTACGGTCAAGCATGATGTAGGTATGAGTTTGTCCCTGCACCTTCACTACACCATAATAGAATATACCTTTTACCTTTAGCTCGTCATTACCACCCTCTGCTAATTCATATTCTTTTGCCATATCATCTGTTATCTTATGGAAGATACCAGTATGATAAACTGTGTAGGTGATGTTGATACCATCTGCGTTTTTTATCGTAAAGGTGCCTTTCCAAAGATCATAATTATTATCGCGATCATCATTCAACGTCACTTTCCAGTAATCTCCGTCGTCGCTAACAGTGAAATGGCTATCGTTATTTTCTGGCTGATGATCCCCTGTCAGTTTACGAATCTTATAACTGTAGGCATTCTTACCTACAGTAAAATGAAGTCCATCATTTCTTTTTACGTTTTGCATTTGCTCTGGTTTGATTCCTTTAACGTCCTTATCCAACCAGGCAAAATAGTCCGGTTGAATCTCAGTGCCATTTTTTAACATTTTGACTTGTCGAGAAGGGTCTCTCATGAAATCGAAACCATCCTGGGTTATCTTCACATCAAGCTTGAGATCCCCAGAAGATATCGTAACCGTTCCTGTTCTTGGGGTTTCATCAGGGTTTGGAACCAGCGTAAACTTCAAAAGATATTTTTTGCCAGAAGATGACAGTCTACCACTTTCAGGAGTTGTAATTCCTTCACCCTCCTGGTCATATCTTTTGATCCAGGTATCACTATCCTTGATCTTTACATTATATGTTCCAGATTTGAGCGTAGTGACCAAAGTGATTCTTGCTTCAGTATCTGTTGCCTTGAGGGACAAATTATCGCTAACACCCAGTTCATAATCTTTGCAAGCTATCATATTGGTAATGGCAGGATTGTCATCTACAACATTTACTTCCAGTCTGTTTTCCGGGTCAGATTTGACAGCATCATCCAGTTTTTCGAAACCATAGTCATTCACCTTGGTTACGGTGATGGTATAGTTATGGTTTCTCAAGAGGGCATACTGGTCCTTCTTGGTTTTTGCATCCTTGTAAAGCCCCACTTTATAGTAACCTACTTTGTAACCTTCTTTACCCTTGTATTTAGCCCTGATGATAACGTTAGCTACACCTGCAGATGTTTCTGTTACCACTACTTCACGGCTTGTTCCATCGCCGAAATCTGTGCCACTAAACTCTGTTGTCTCTGCTAAGGCATCGGTTGGTTCTGTATAACCAGCAGGTGCGATAGCACTCTTTGCTGCTGCATGATTGATGATAAGACCAGCATCTTTTTCAGGGAAATCAGTCACCGTAGTATCTACTTTCAAGGTAACCTTGGCATATGGTCTGAACAAATCGACAGTTGGTGTACCATTCAAGAGAGTCTCTAAAGATACGCTACCCCAACATATAGGGTTGTTTGTATCTATTTTTCTATATGCAGCTTGCAGGTCTTTTGCTTCTTCTTCTGTGAGGTCATTTATATTTGTTACCAGATGAACCGTTTTAGTTCCAGATGGGACATTACTGATTGTTGCCTGATACGTTCCGTCTGCATTCTTGCTTCCAATGTTGACATTCGCCATACCTTTGTAAGTATTGCTTTCGCCATAAAACACAGCAGTAACTTTACTAATGCTTTCATCAGCGCCCGCTCTAGTATTAATTTTCTTTTCGGAGAAGTTGGGCAACTCAATGTTCAAGGTTACCCCCTCGGCAGGGATTTCATCCCCGCCGAGTCCGATAGTCTCCATTGCATCCTTGCAAGAAACAAGGCAAAGGAGCAATCCCATCCATATCATTAAATGCTTTATCTTCTTCATTTTTTTTCAATATTATTTATTCATTTACGCCATCAGGCGTACCTTGATGCCATTTGTCTCCTTGGTAATAACCAGTGTCGCCATACTTCTCGTAGCTATTGCCATCGAAGAGTGTAATAGTAGGAGATTTATCGTTGTCTTCCTTTTTCAGGAGGATGTTTTTTTCGTGTTCCCCTTTTACTGCTTTCAACTTGATGGTTGTTTTATACCAATCTTTTCCCACCTTCTCGCATTTCCAGCTTTTTTTGGCTTTAGTATCCCAAATGGTGAACTGTTTTTTTTCTGATGCGATACCATATACCTTATACCATCCAAAAAGCGCAAACTGGGTATATACCTTGTACTCTATGTCTTCAATTTCAGGCATATCATCATGTACACGCCATATAGGGTCGGATGTAGGATCATAGACGATCCATCCTTCACGATCTTCATAATCGAAGAGAGGAATACCCGGCTCTAGATGATGAGGACAACGGTGTAAACTATATCCTTGATCTAGATATGTATTATTACTGAACATAATCAATGTCTCACCTGGCGTAATAGTTCTTTTACCTTCTGATCCATTTGTATTTGATACAGACTGCGCATTTTGAGTGAAGTCTTTGTAATACCATCCGGTGTTAGTATCGTCGGCCACCATTTCTTCTCCAGGCCATCCATTTTTATCGGCCGGTCCTTTCGTAAAAATCCAACCTTTTCCTGTAACGGCATCTTCTGTTTCACCAATCTGGGTATATACATAGATGCGGTGGTTGTCTGGTTTGGCACTTTTATCATTTGCATCCTCATTCCATCCATCGCTCCAGTTGTTTGTATCTCCTTCAGGTAAGATTCCCTGGAAATTATCGGAACCGTTATCTCCTTTATATTTACTTCGGTCATTGATAGCTCTGAAATAGATACGATAGTCATCGATAGGAGGACGCACAATTACACGAACAGTTTTATATTTGACATCCGTAGTCTCATTTTGGGGTATTACCTTAAATTCATGAATGGTGGTCGTTACAGGATCTGTTGTTGCTCTTACAGTGAAGACACCTGTGGCTGCATCCGATGAATTTAAATCCATTTCGATGGTGGATTTACCTTTTGTAAGTTCGGTCTTTTCCAACCTGATACCCCCAAGATTAGTATCCCATTCTATATTTCTACTATTCTGAGATATATCATTATTATAATAGATGACCAGTTCTTTTGTAACATCCAGATAAGGTGTAACATCATAATGTACATCTATATATTTATAGAGGTTATTTGCCTTGAGGTAAAACTTAGCGGTGCCACTTCGCCCAGATGTAGGATAGTCACTGACTGGGATTTCCGGATTCACACGAAATTCTATGCTGTCATTGCCATTAGCATCTTTGCCGCAATCATACTTAATGATGATGGGTTCTTCTTTACCATTGACTAAAATGGTATTTTTGCAACCAAATTCTACAATAGCAGCATTCGATTTATATGAAATATAATCGTTTGTCGTTGACGTAACACTAGCCTCCGTCTTGCTTACCCACAAAGTGGTATGGTTGAAGTCGGCATCTATTGGTACTGTCTCCCATGGCTTTACACTTACCTTGCAATCCAGCTCCATATTACCAAGGGTCTTGATAGCACCGGTAATCTCATAGAAGGTACCGCGAGGGAATACGGGTACTTCTGTGGTGCTGGTTTCATCCTTCTTATGACCCAGATTGATACGATAATTGTTGTCTACAGAACCTCCTACATTACCATTGATGGTAAGATAACTGCGGTCGGATTCTGATGAGATATATCGCTCTGGGAGATAATAGGTCTGCTGGAAAAGCCATTTGTCCGCAGCATTTACCGGATTCTCTGTTGCTGTTCCTGTTCCTTTAATATCGTCTTTATTATTTGTTGCCGGCTGAGCTCTGTTGTCTGTCCAATCGGTATAGTATACGGCAGCTCTAGATGATGCCTCATACGGAGTACTTGGAATACCCTTCTTGTATGCTTCTTTATCAGCATTATCTTTCCAAGTTGGAGTTTTAAATTTACCGCCCCAGTAAAGATGGGTAAAAGGAGAGAGTTTATCGGCTGAAATACTGTCAATGCTAAAGGGCTTGCCTCCGAAATTGGTTGCAACTTCTGGGTTACTTGAATCGAAGATAAGATTCAGCTTAACCTTTACACATGTAAATTTCAGGTTAGCTGCCACCTCGGTATATTTATCACCCGCAGCTTTAATCTCGGTTTCAGCGAGATTGCCTGCGGCATCCTTCTCAGGTTCGTAAATCATCGGGATGTTTGTAGAAACAGGCATTCCCGGTTCTGCTCCAACGCCATATCCCAGTACTATATTTTTGAGATCATCTTCAGTTTCGATAGGCTGACCACTCAACACCTTGTTCATGTTGGCAACCACATAGATATGGTAAGTGCCCGGCTCGATATTGAGCTGATAATTAGCTACATGCTGCTCTACCATCATCGTAGCCAATGGGGCAGGGAGCGTCTCTACCAGGAGCTTGCCATCATTTTTTACAGGGAAAGCATAGAGGGTCAGGTCGTTGATCTGGCATTCATCTACCGTGGCATTATAGGTAGGAAGGCCGGAAGCATCGTCGGTACGGGTGCCGCGGCTGCTGAGCACGGTTGGCACGAGTACATGTAAGTTGCTTTCTGACGAAATGGGGGCGCGCTCGCCTCCAAGTTCGTCAGAGCAACTTACTGTAACCAACAATATAAACCAACTAACTAAACTTAAAATGAAATCTCGTATTTTCATTGTTTCTAATTTTAAAAGTCAAATACTCTTATGAGCTAAATGCCCGGAAGGGGCTCTGACACCTGAAACGGTTAGAAATCGACACGCTGGATGCGCTTGCTCCAATCCAGGATGGAAATGCTGAGCTGCACATACTTCCACTGGTTGCCCTGGAGGAAGAAGTCGAGCTTGTAGTCGTACTCTCGGTCCAGGAATTCCTGCTCTGAATAATGGCGGGCTTCGAAGGCGCCACGGCCTTGAGCCAGAAAGTCTGCAAGATTGATGCGTGCCACCTCTTCGCCTGTAGTCTTGTTCGTGATGGTGAGGATGGCGTTCTTGTCGTTTTCTGCTGCCGGATGCCAGATGAGTCGGGAGAACATGAGGGCGGCATGAGCGGTGCGCTCCTTTACATTGCCCTCGGTATCCTTAAACTCAGTGGTCCAGGTGTAGTATGGGGTATATGTCAACTCCTCGTCGGGGAGGAGAGAGTTGTCGTAACTGATATCGCCGTTGGCATTGGTTATCTGATAACTAAAGTCATCGGCATTGATGTTGGCAGGCTCGTCGGTCTGATGCAGGCTGATGGTGAGCTGCTTGGTATCACGAACCAGACCGATGGTATGGCGTGTAACCTGCAGGTCTTTTACTTCAACCAGTTCGTTGCTGAGTCCTTGCCAGAGTGTATCGAGCGGTTGGCTCTGGTTGTTCACCTTGCCCTGTTCGCGGTCGAGCCGTGCATGGAGGGCTGTGATGTTGTCACCCTGCTTTGGCAGAGCTATCTGGAATTTGGCACCTGGCTGCGCGAGTGCATCTTCGTATTTCTTTTGGAAGGCGAAGGTTGCGAATCGGTATTTGCCCGGTTCCAGATTGATTCTCATGGCATAGTTAGGGTCCTTGAGCGGCTGTGATGTCGCATCGTTATAGGCATCATGGCGAGCAATGAAGTTGCCCTGCTCGTCGTATACGAATACGCTGAGTCCGCCCACATGATCATTGAACATGTCGGCACGCTGCACGTTGTAGTCGTACTTGAACTGCAAGTCAACACCCATGTCACAAGGAGGCAGGTCGTCGTGCATCAAGTCGTTGCAGCTGCTGAGCATACTGCCCGCCATGATGAATCCCCATCCCATGCATATATTCTTGATCCAACTGTTAAACTTCTTGTTTGCCATGATGCTTATCTGTTTTATGAAAAAGTAAAGTGTATAAATAACCTGTTGGCGGAATTAAAAAACCGCCTGAAAATTAGTATATTTTTATGGAGA
>OGDV01000130.1_pt1 | contig 57913 bp, 57 predicted proteins | sample 1570511 | NCBI WGS metagenome assembly OGDV01 (sample SAMEA2582179, study PRJEB24529) | metagenome | reverse complement strand
AACAGACCGATTGGCAGGGTTAAGTATGCGCTAAATTAATTCCGCCAACGGGTTATCTTCAGCTATGGAATAACCATGGTATAACATATGCCATACATTGTGATTCCATAAAGCTTTTTGTATAGCTTGAGCCTTGTTTGCATAAACAGGTTGCTCGTCTTGAAATGTAGGCATTAAAGGCTTAATGCCTATAATACAAAAATGATGTGCCATTTAGTATATTTTTTATCTTGCAAAAAAAGGCTACTAAGCCCCCATCCCCTAAAAGTAGCTTATGATAAAAAGGGGATGGGAGCCTTTCACCCATATGTTAATCTTTCAATCTCTTTTCACATCAGGAGAAGAGTATCTCGGCATCGCCGCATACCCTCCAATCACCCCATAACATACTAACGATATGAGAAAGGCAATCGCCATACTGCCCGTAGTATCCGCAATATACCCCATGATTACAGGAGCAACCGCTCCACCCACTATCGTCATGATGAGTAGGGAAGAGGCAAGTTTGGTCTTTGTACCCGCATCCCTCAATGCCAGCGAGAAGATAGTAGGAAACATGATGCTCTCTCCCAAATACAGAGTAAAGAACGCTATGAGGGATATGGTTCCGCTACATACCACCACAATCAATGTGGCTACAAAGGTGAGGATGGCACAGACCTGCAGCACCAGCCTTGGCTGGATATAATTCATGATGACACCACCAGCCAACCTGCCGATAAAGAACAGCCCCATTCCGCCAAAGGCGAGATACAGACTGGCAGTCTGCTTCTCTATATGAATACTCTCCTCAGCATAGTTGATGAAGAAACTGTTCACACCCGTCTGGGCAGCCACATAGAGAAATAAGGTCAGCATACCGAAACCGAATGCCATCACTCGCATCGGCTTCTCCTCCACCATCTCGTTCGTATCCGCCTCATGCGCTCTCCTTGGGTCCGGCAACTTGATTCTTGACAGGACCAGCGCCACAGAAAGCACGAAGATACCCACCAGGGCATAAGGAATGGCAATGTTGACACCCGAGAACAGAAGCTGACCGCCAACCAGCGGTCCAACAATCCATCCGATACCATTGAGCGACTGCGACAGGTTGATTCTGCTCTCCGCCTTGTCAGGATGTCCCAGTACCGTAGCATAAGGATTCGCACTCGTTTCCAGACAGGTCAGACCGCATCCTATCACAAACAGCGACAAAACGAAGAAGTAGAAACTGTTGATCCTGCTTCCCGGTATGAACATCAGAGCACCGATACCGAAGAGAACCAGTCCTGTTATCACTCCCCTCCTGTAGCCCCACTTCCGGATAATCCATCCGGCAGGCAGCGCCATCAGAAAGTAGGCACCATAGACAGCAGTCTGCGTCAGGGCCGACATCGCCTTGCTGATATGGAACGACTCCTGGAAATGCGGATTCAGCACCTCCAGGATACCATGGGCAAAGCCCCACATGAAGAAGAGACTGCTGATGATGAGGAAGGGCACCAGATAGTTATGCCCTTCGTATCTGAAGATGGATGGCTTCGTCATGATTCTCAGCAAATTTAAGACTGTCCTTTACTACCAGTGCCAGATAACCACCGCCACCAGCTCCCGGCATCTTCCATGCCAGAACCTCCTCCATGTTGCTGTAGCGGTCAATCATCGGCTGCGCACTCGCTTCCGGTTCTATCACACCATTGATAGACGGATTCACCATACCCGGGAACATCGCAATCTGCGCCTCGAAAGATGCCCTGTATGCGGCAGCAAAGGCATCGAGGTCGTGCGCCAGAATCGCCTTCCAGCAGACATCAGCTGCATCAGCCAGCGCCTTCACCTTCTCAGGCGTGATATCCTTACCTTCCACCACACTGCATCCCGGTCTTCTCGGTTCCATCGGAATCATCACCAGATGGTCTTCCAGGAAACGGAGAGTCATCTCATCCTGCGTACTCTCTATCTTCTCCGGCCAGAAGTTATTGTCATAATAATGACGCACCAGACCGGGCACACAGATACCGATAGAATCCTGGGCACCCGAGATGATACCATCATGACGCTCCGGATTGTTCTCAAAGCAGAATACCAGTCGGGCAAGCATCTCCGGATCCATCTTCGGCAACTTCACCGGCCATATCTTCTGAATCATCTTACGGGTAGAGGTAGACAGACCGCAGCGGTCGCGCACCTCAAAGGTCGGTTCCAGCGAGATGGTAATCGCCCATCCCGGATGATACATGCTTACATAAGGCTGGTCAATCCAAGTACCAGCCAGATCCAGACGGGTAGGAATCCCCACTTCCTGTGCCGAATTCTCAGATACGTTCAATAACGCCTTCTTCAAGTCAGAAGAAGACCGGGCTTTCAAACCAGCATGAGGCGTGCGCTGGAGTTCGACATATTCTATGCCCCTTTCCTTACAAATCCTACGTTTCTCATCAGACCCACCTTCAGCGTTCACCACAAACACGTCCGGTTTCACCTTATCAAGAGTAGGCAGGAAATCGATGACTCCGCTTCCCTCATTGATATACGCATCCTTCACAGCCTTGATATTCTTGACCATAAATAGCCTTTCCTCCTGCGGAAACATAGGTTTACGGTGCTTATACTCCAGATAAGTAGCATCCGATCCGATACCCACATACAGGTCACCATACTATGATGCCTGCTGGAAAAACTCCACATGACCAGAATGTAGCAGGTCATAACAACCGCTTACAAAAACTTTCTTCTTCATTTGTTGTTTATCACCAATCATAGAGTCTCCGAAATCAGAATAGGGGGAGATGTGAATGAGGAGTTTCCTCTAAGTTGTCTATTCTTTCTTTTCTTTTTTCCATTAGTAATAGTTTATGTCGTAAATATGTGATTTGTTTATCTTATTTGTGTCGTAACCGCCAGAAGAAGTGCCAAGTTCTAAACAAAGGCTCGCATAGAGCCTCGGCAGGAAAATACCTCACGAGTCTTATATCCCGATACACCCTTTGGAGATTATGTCCAAGCTGTGACCTACCAAACCGATTCCGGGCATCATGCCTTCCGAAATTCCCGGCTTCCAGCACTTCATTCAACACAAACTTACCATACTTCTCATTCGGAGGAACGATAAGCCGAGAGGCAGGCATACCGAACACCTCCTGCATGATATACATAATGGCACCGGCAAACATCCACAATCCCAACTCCTTCAATTCCTTCTGCACTCTATCCCTAATCAATGATAAATCATCACTAATCAATACATTGTAGTAATCCAGAAGCTGTCTTAACCCAATCCCCTCATTCATCAGATGAGCATAGATATGAGTCAACTGGAAGATAAGATTGAATTCCATTGTCGGAATCACAATCTCCCCTTGCTCCCCCAACATCACCCGATGCGAGAACTGCTCCTCCTTCACCCTCTCATAATATTTCTGAAGCTTTCTGTTGTGCCTGAAACACAGCAGGAAGCTAGGTCGATAATGCACTTCCACCTCCACACCCTTATACGATGGGAACTCGATGTGGTGATAGCACGCCTTTTCATGAGGCGAGATAGAGCGGACAAAGGAGATGACTCGTTTGTCTTCCCCTTCCACCCAGATATCAATATCACCAGGAGTCCGGGAATAAGGATTCGGATACATCAAGGCATTCCCCTGCCCTTTTAGGATACAGGTTCTGAATCCCTTCTTCCTGAACCACTCAGAAACCTGAATAGCAGCATCGTTCAGCCGCACATTCGCCTTCTCCAACATCTGGCTTTCCGCCATCCATTGGAGCAGTAACTCCTTCTCCATCCCTACATGTTCCGCAGGCAACTTCTTGATACCATCAAAGAGAACGCCCACCAGGCATTGCTTCTTGGCGATAGCATACAGTTTCTTCCAATCCACCTCCTTCAAAGAACCAGGTATTTCCTTGGCAGAGCCAATGCAGAATCGCAAGAATTCAAAGAAAATCTTTTGTTGTTTCAACATAAAGTTGTACTTTTGCACGCATGAAGCAAGCCATACGCATCATATTATCCTACATAGCAGCTATCATCCTTCTTCCGATAGCCTTGCTATGTAAGTTCTTCCGAAGAAAGTAATCCTACTTTTTTCGGAAAGGATCCTTGTATATTCCCAAGAGCTGCTTACCGAAGTAATAGAAGAACTGCATATCATCCACGAAGTAACGTTTGAAGAGGCGCTTTGGCTCCTTCATGCAACGATACAGCCACTCCATACCAATCTTCTGCCAAATCTTAGGCGCACGTTTCAATGTTCCAGCTTCGAAGTCAATGGTAGCACCCAGAGCCATGAATACCTTTACTCCAGGCATCTTATCACGATACTTCATAATCCATTTCTCTTGCTTTGGAGCACCCACACCAACGAGCAGTACATTTGCACCACTCTCGTTGACGATGCGAACCAACTCCTCGCATTCTTCCTCATGCTTCTCGAAGCCAAAGGAAGGAGAATGAGCACCAACCACCATCTGGCGACCTACCTTCTCATTGATACGTTCCATAGCCTTGGCTGCAATACCCTCCTTGGCACCAAGCAAGAAGATTTTGCAGTCTGCATCATTCTTATGATACATATAATAAGAGGTGAAGAAGCTGGAACCCGGAATTGCTTCCTTAATTGGAGTCTTCAACAACTTACCGAACAGGTAGAGGATCTTACTGTCACACACCACCCATTCCGACTTCTGATACACGTCATAAAACTCCTTGTCCTTCTGAAGCTTAATCAGATGGTCAAGATTAGGAGTCACAAGAACACCCTCCTTCAGGTTCTCCAAGAGTTCCTGACGAGTAATGTTCTGAATATCTATATTTAATACTTTTACAATTTCCATGTATATTTATTTTTAGAGTTTCACAAAGCTATCTAATTCTTCCTCTTTAATACCTATAGTCCATTCTGCGAGTAGATGGTCTTCAAAATGTTCACTTTGAATATCCATTTGTTCTTTTGGGGTATCTTTATCAAAAATCCAAATATTACATTGGCGATTTCCATCAGCATACTTCTTTCTGAAGCTTTTCAAAAATGTAACAAGCCATTCTTTTGTTGTTGGAGATACCGTCAATTTTACGAAAAAATTATCAGTTACGCCACATTCAGTTTTTATGGGAGATAAATAGGAGGAAACATCTAAGTCTGACGAAAATTCAAACTTCTCGTCAAGAACATATTCATAACCATAATCATTCTTTTTACGCTGTAGCTGATAAAAGCAAACATTTCTATTTTTAAGAGTATCCTTGATTTTATCTTTGTCTTTATCTGACATTTCCGAGCCAAAGATTATTCCATGTAAAGCAGAAGGTACCAATCTTTGCATACCAAATCGGTCAGTAACAATTCTAACTTCCTCCTCAGCAGACCATCCTGCTTCTTTTGAGCCAAACAATTTCTGCGGGAGTTTACCTTTAGATATGTCTCGTAAGTCTGCTTTGGGTGCTTGCCTTGAATATTTTACTTCAAGCATGAGTCTATCATTCATATATACACTACTTGGTGCTTTCAGCAACGCATCCTTATTGTATATGATACAATATCCTCGCCTCATAGAAGCATATAAAGCCCACATCATCCCTACGCAAGGATTTTTACTTAAAGAAAATATGCCAACCTTGTCCCTACAAGAGACATATTCTTCAAAAGCCATTTTCACGTTCTCGACAGAATGTTTATTTCCAGGAAACATTTTCAGTAAAATCTGCAAAGAATTTACAAAAAGTTGCCCATCCAAGAAACACTCTTGATCATCATTGAGGTCTGTAATGCCAGCCGCAAAAAATGAATCATTTGCTATCATAGCTAAATCTCTATCTAGATTTTCTATTGCACGATATTTATACAAGTATTTCTGCTTCATTTTATATTCCTAATTTTACCATTTTCTTCTCATAGAAAGGAATCTCTCGTTTAGTCTGAGCCAAATCCTCCATTGTTGACTTGATATACATCCATTCATGAGATTTTCTTACAGCGAGCATCCGACTATTTTCTTCTGTTAGAACAGCATTGCCGTCAGTCAAGACTCTCAACAATACTCTAAAATCGTCAAGTTCTTTTAGCAACAGCAAGTTATACCAATCCTTTACACCGGTAAGTATTTGATTTGCTACAAGCTCTAAAATTAACAATGGCTGATAGTAATATTGCTGGATATCCCTCTCAAATACACAGCAATGACATTGCTTGATAATACATCGAGCAATTTGCTTAAAAAGTTCTAACTTTTCCTTTTCACTTTCAAAATAATCATCTTTTTCAAAAAGTAAAGCCAAAGTGGACATCACAAAGCTTTCTCTACGCTGTTGCTTGTATATTCCTTTTAGAGGCGTTGTGTTATATCCTTCCCATATAGTTAAGTTTCTGCCAAGAAGTTCCATTGGATACCTTTTATTCAATAAAGAGATTAGATTTAACCAACAACGCATATCTTTAAGAGATGTTTCGTCCAAGTTCATACTCCAAATAAAATCATCCCTTCCAATAGCTGTTTCCATGTCTTTAGAAAGTTCCATCAACTTTCCCTCTGCTATCTTTTCTTCTTTTAAATAACTTGATATGCAGAATAATATGAAACGGTAATCGCTATTACTGGTATCAAGATCTTTCCAACAGACATGTTGCAGCAAGCAATCCCAAACCCCTGCAATAACAATATTATTGGCATCCGATTGAGTTGTCTTCCTTGAATTATCGAAAATTCTTTTCTTCAAGCACCATTTGGAAAAGGCAGTTGGTGAAAAAACTTTTAGGTTCTGCTGTACAAAGATACTTATACCTTTCTCCAACATGGCTTCCCATTCTGAGTTTGCCATTTCTATGTATGTCTTTTCATCATCATTGGTATCCTTAATGTTAACTGAATCTTTAATATTCTTAGTATTCTCGATGAGACAATCCAACCAGCGTTTTCTAAGCAAAGCAAGAACAATCTTTATATGGGGTGTTGTACAATTGTTTTGCAAAATATAATCTACGATTTGCTCAAACACAGTATAATCATCAATGGCAAATAACAATTCATTCTGTAAAACAGGAATTTCCATTTTCATCATGAAAGATATCCATAAACCGAGTTTTTCTTGCTTCAGCAAATTCTTTGACAATATATAAAAGATGTCGTTTATCGGCAAGATGCCCGAAGAAGTCAGAAAGCTATCCAAATTATCGATGATCTCATCGTCAGTTTTCCTGCTGATATTCTCTAAATATCTATTGGCAGTATCCTCATAAGCAAAGTCCCTATTTTGCTTCAAGATTTCCAGAGGCACTATTCCGTCAACAAATGATTTCACATGGTTGTTCTCTAATATAAATGTATCAAAGAATCCATGCAAAGGTCTTTCGGTTATCTTTTCCAAAAATGACACACTCTGATGTTCTTTCGTTTCATTACAATATAATCCATATATAGAGAACACCATATATTCAATATGACAGTAAGCAAAGTAATTAATATTCTCTTTGCTCCCCACATTACTTACATTAGCTTGGAAAATCTCAAGCAAGATTGCCATGCAATTCTCCAGGCTAATCAAAGTGTCATCATTATCCAATGCTACCAAATTGCCAATAAATGTAATTGACTCTTTGCTGACTTTAGTTTGCAATAAGGCAGATAAGTCATCATTTGATATTTTAACTAATTGCTCATTGTTCAACAGATTATACTTACTCTCCAATTCTGTAAACAAGGAATATAATTCTCTTACAAGTCCATTCTTGCTCTTTACCTCATCCAACATTTTTTTGTCTCGGAATGTCTGTAAAGCTGTGCTTGCTATGCGTGTTCTGAATATCTTTATTATGCTATCTTCTTTCATAATCTTCCAATTGGTTTCATTTTGACTGTACCATCATTCTCTGCTACCTGTCTATATTTGTCAAACATAGACTGTATCAATAGTTTATCTGCATTCTCCGTAATTTCATATATGCCAGTTGTGCCTGGTGCACCTTGCGAAGAGTAATACCCCCATGAAGTGCCTACCAAGAAATACCTATCGTCCACTATCAGAAACCTGTCATGTAGGAAATAGTTAACATTATTGGGTCCCTGATGTATCTTCGAGTCCACATACATCAGGGATATTTTCATGTCGCTCAATATGCTGGTTATGATATTTTGTTTGATGTAATTCAATCCGTTAACCATTTTCTGATCCTTATCGCTGGAACAGTTTGTCAACACCACCAAGTCCAAAGGCTCTCGAATATGAGAAAATACATCATATTGATTAGAGTTGTCGTTACAGTAAGGATCCCAGATATAAACTCTGTTTTGTGCAGATTCCAACAAAATGCCATAATATCCAGGATCCACGTTGCCATAAATGCTATGGTCAAATAGGGAATAATTCACCCCATGTTGCATTTTGTCCGTTGTTGATGGTGAAGAACCAAAATTAATTTGTGGCATAGCTTCCCAAATCCTCTGTTATATTTTTATCAAACCACCAAGCCTCTATCTTAGATATGATTCGTTTTCTTGACTCTTCCGGTATTAAGGCCAAGCTTGTAGCCCTCTCACCAAAATTGTTAAAGGACGTTCCAAGGCTCCAAACTCTGTCATCCACGATAAGAAAACGGTCATGCAAGTCAGACTTACCTCTCATCACACGACATGTGACCTTATTACTATCTGTTATCAGATTATACTTATCTTGTGCCTCTTTTAAAGCCTTTGCTTGAATCTTATCGATATTCTTGCTGGTCAATATCCACACATTTACATCCAGAGAACTTTGAGGAAAAACATAATTGTATAATTCGTTTGCGCCAAAATATGGGTCACAAATGATTACCCTTCGGTTTGCTGTGTTTTGAATTTCCATAAGAACATCATGCGCTTTCTTCAGATTATCCTCTTTTCTGTCCTTGTCTCCATCGAAAAATATAAAACGAAGTTCTTTTTCCGCTTGTTCAAAAGATTTTGTGTCAGAGACAAAAATATTGTCTTGTGTACCACCTTCTCCAATGACACTGTGAATGCTTGAATATTTCGGAATAAGTTCTGTAGTCTCATTTCCATTATTGTCTTTTCTTTTCAGAGCAACATTAACAGAATTTATCCCCATCCCGATGCTTATACTTCTGATAAAAGCCATTTTCTCCTTGGTATAGACGATTTGACCTTCTGCATCCACAATAGTGATGCCTATTTGGTCAATCTCTGTATGAAACGGTATAAAGATAAATCTGTTACCTGTATAAAATTCAACTTCGCTACTTTCCAAGATAAGCCCATTTCTGTCAGTATTAGTGGCAAAGCATTTATATCTTTCACCACCTTCTTTTCGATATTTTATCTTTCCGAGTAATCCTTTTATTGATGGACATACTCTCCAATCCACGGTCCTAAACTCAGGATGATAATGAGTTATATAGATGTTTCCTAATACATTCGTATATCGGCCCACATCTGTATGCAAGTACCTACAAGAAAGCTCTGCAAGTTGTTCCATTAAATATCTATTTTCCTTAAATAGTTTGTCTATGGTAGCCGAGTTTCCTCGCAATACATGCACCCCACACCCACAATCTCTTTTGGGAAGCATTTGTCTCAAAAGATTGTTGCTATCATCAAAACTTGGTAAAAAGCTATTTGGAGAATTCGGATATAAACGAAAACCATCTGGTGAAAGCATTTGGATAGTGGCTGTATCTACATTATAAGCATTCTCCGTATCATTCAAAAATGACTCACTTACGGTAATCACATCTTCCGTATAATACAAGTTGTAAGGATTCCTTCCCGAAGAGTTATGAGAACGTTCACAAACCATCTTTCTTTTATCTGCTGGAAAGTCTTGCATATCAGGTTCCACAACATCTACAATGCCTAACAATAGATAATATTGTTCGGTATTTTCATTTCTAAGCAGCAGGGAATGTCTAATAGCGTATTTACCAATAATGCTTTTAAAATCCATAACATAATATCTGTTTAAAGTATGATTTGATGTCTTAATTTATACATTCAAACACTTTTTCCCATTCATGATAAATCTTCTCTACAGAATATTCTTTACTTTTCTTAATAGCAGCCAAAGCCATTTGCTCACGTTTACCATCATCCTTCATGATGTTGGCAATCATACCAGCAGCTTCATTGGCATCATATCCCCTCTTGTGATAAGGAAGCACGATACCATCCCTGCCACCATCAATGATATCACATACCGCAGAATAACTGTTATATACGGCAGGAACCACACCAAAGCTCATACATTCAGCAAGCACTAAAGGAAAACCTTCGTATTCAGATGTAAGCATCAAGATTGAAGCACGCTCATAATATGGTCTAGGTTGCTGGAAACCTTCAAAAGACACCCTTTGCATACCATACTCTTTGACCAGTTTCTCAATGTCTTTACGAGCTATACCATCACCAACAATCGTCAACTTCCAATTTGGGAACATTGGCTCCAGTTTTGCCCACGTATCCACAACACGATAAACACGCTTCTGGTTATAATCAATTCTACCCATATAAATAATCTCTTTCTGCTTTTTAGAAAGAGAATAATCATAAGAGGATGAATCGATGGTCACTGGATTTGTCAATACTTGAAGATGACTAGGATGAGTTATTCCAGTAAACTCTTTGAACTTCTTGACAAAGCTAGATGAAAGTACCATATACAAGTCTGTATGCTGATATACATACTTCATGCTTCTGCTTGTGATTTGCTTAAATGCAAACATCTTAGCATAAAGCATAGCTTTCTTCAAAGGATTATGAGTTTCCGACAGTGCAATTTCAACATCCTTGATACGAGCATTGGTATCAGGAGAATTATGATAAAAAGCAATTGTTTTAATGTTTAGCCCTTTCTTTGCCTTATTGATAACCTTACATGGTAAGAAAGGCAACCCCAATTGATTGATGATAAGATCAACCTTATTAGAGATTAATAAAGCTCGAAGGTTACTTACGATTTCATCATTATTAGTATAGGCACCTAAAGACTCTACAACAACCTTTTTATCAAATTTTGCAAGCATTTCTGCAGGAGGCTTTAAGAATGATGCTAATACAACATGATGACCTTCTTCAATAAACTTGTTTGCTAATGTAGATGTCACCACACCAATGCCACCAACCTCGCATGTTCTTAACAAAAATAATAAATTCATAAGAAAATTAATGGGCTTTATAATAATTATACAAACGCTTTACAGGGTCAAATAAATGCCACTTTGTTGCATATTTCTTCACTTGAGCTTTAAAGCTATGATCAACAAGATGGAACTTTTTATCAATTTGATCTAAAGACATATTTTGGTCTAGGAATGCCTTTATAATATCAGTTCTTTCTTTTGGCATTATAGAAGATTGGCGCAAATTATGATTTTCAATAAGCGCCTCTTGCAAAGTTCGCTCTTCTATCATAGTATCTTGCAAACCATTCAGAGCTTCGTCACCTTTTTGATTGTTAGCCAATACAAGCGAAACTCCTTTCAATACGTCATACTTAAATGGCGTTCCATATCGTCCAATACCCCAAAAATCAGCTAAACTACAATCACCTACCCTCTGGGTTTGAGCATACTTACAATGGTAACAACTTTCTCTAAATATAGCACATGCATCAAATGCATTCATATATAAGCTATCAACATCATAAATCGGAAGCAATTTACCGCTAAGAGAGACGGATGGGGATTTTCCCCATCCGTCTCTCCGCCGAAATTCGAAGCCATCAATCTTGACAGTTCCCGCGAAGCGGGTCGATAATTTTGACAAATACGCATTAAAAACAGAAGCACTTGGTACACCATGACACGCCAAGTCCAAAGTCAGCAGATTAGGATAATCTTTGTTGAGATAAGCATACAGACCAGCTATCTGACAAGGAGTTCCTGAAAACAACACCTGTCTACCTTCTTTTAGAGCCTTTTTGGCAGATTGATATGAATTCCCAATATCACTTTGCACATATTTTGAGCCTCTTAGAGCTTTCAATCCATCAATTGTATCAACACCTATATGCAGGCAATATAATCTTTCATCAAAAGCTGCTCCAAAAACAATACCACCATTAGCAATGGTTTTACGAGCAAACGAAGAAAAAGCACCTCCAGAACTACTTATTCTTCTATCCAAATTATTCCAAACAGCATAAGCTTTTGGCTTAGGATTATTTTTGGATACCAATGGAGAAATAACGGGGCATCTTTTCTCGCATAATTTACATTCCACACATTTTTGGGAATCCACAATAGGAAAGACAAAAGAATCTCTCCCTTCTTGCATACTGATGGCTTGATGATTACAAGCACTGGCGCAAGCGCCACAACCAGTACAATCTTTATAATCAGCTAATCTTGGCATACTATCTATTATGAGTAAATGATTTACAAGTAAATGCTTTATTTAAAAAAGAGATTGATTCTCTTTGTTTTGTGGCAATAATGGACTTAACACGAATATAATCTATCGGCTGTTCAATCACTTTAACACTTGTAAATTTATTAATATTATAATCATCCAGTTCCAGCATCTTCAGAAGGCTTGAAAGTCTAGAACTAGCTACTTCAGGTGTTATAACAACAAACGGTTTCTCAAATATAATAGAGAAAGCAGTTGCATGAAAAGAATCAGCAACAACATATTTAGCATTTTTGATTAAGCCAAGGAAACCCTCAACTGTAGGACACCAATCCAAATGACCATGTCGAACAATATCATGCCAATTGTAGCTGATATTTCTTATTTGAAGATGATACTTAGAAGCAATAGCCTTGGCACATTTGTCAATCTCGGGATCGTGATGAAGATTATATGTCAATACATACTCCTTCCCTTTATAGCTATCATCAGCATATAGACTCCATTCTTCCTTGCTCATCAGCAAAGTTGGATCTAAACATTGAACAGCCTCAGTTCGACCGAGTTCCCTTACCAGTTCTACACCCTTATCTTCTCTAAGTGACAAGAATTCAAATTTATCAAGAAGGAGCTTAGTTTCATCAATTTCATTTGCAGGAATATTAGATAATCCAATAGAAGCTGCATACGACAAACATAGCTTTCCCTTTGGAACAAAATCTAGAAAAAGCGCTTTTTCAACCCCCTCATTCCAATGACTATTCCAAATTTGGTCAGAACCTGCACAATAAGCATCTGCTTCAGTAAATCTTCCCATTCCTTCCTCATTTGTTGCGAATGAAGGCTTCTCCAGATTTAAATAATGCATAAACTTATTAAATTGTATGCCTTTTTTCAAATAAGAAGGGTAAATTAGTAACTTTGCTATCAACAAAACAAGAGGATTGTTGAACCTACTACTTTTATTTTTCAACCTCTTTAATAAGCCTTTATTTGTGTAGCGTTCTGGATAGTAATCTAAAATATAAGCCTGATGACCAAGTTTTTCGATTTGCTTTTGTAAAGCAAAGGCTTGCAAAACGCTACCATAATTTTGGGCACGATGTAATGTTATAATATCAATTTTCATCGTTCAAAACAGTTTTAAAAGCATTATAAAAACCAAAAGCCATATTTTCTACACTAAATTGATGATAACGCTCTATACACTTTTTTGAAAGAGAAGTCTTATCTGATATGTGTAAAAAATGCGAAATAGCACTAGCCAACTCCTCAACGTTTCTCTCTTTTATCATTATGCCACATTCACCATCAAGCAAGTCATAAGCGGCCCCAACGACATCAGTAGCAACAACTGGAGTACCTTGTTCAAGAGATTCATTCACAGTAAGCCCCCAAGCCTCAATAGTTCCCCCCAGGGAATAGCTCGGCAAAACAAAGACATCAGCTTCTTTAAAGTAAGAGGAACGATCTGAAGAAGAAATTCTACCAACAAATTTTATTCTTTCTCTTAGACCCAATCTGTTAACCAATATTTCGCAACCAGCTTTATCCTCTCCTTCTCCACCAATTAAAAGGATGGCTTTCTCATCTTTCTTTGCAATAGAATCAAAAGCTGAAATTAAATATTTACACCCTTTTCTTGGTACAAGCCTACCCAAAAACAATATAAGTTTAGCGTCTTCTTTTAATCCATATTGTAGCCGAATATCACAGTTACTAACAGAAGGAGATGTACTACTATCATAAGCTATTTTAATCTTATTTTGAGGAATGCCTAAACTTTGCAGATAGTGTACAGCCTTAGAGCCAGAAGCCAAGAATAAATCACATTTAGAAAATAAAGAGAGTTTCATATTTCTATGTACATATTTCTTTATAGCCTTTATGAATGGAAGTTTATTTTTTTGCCACCCCTCAGACCAATAAGCTATCTTTATTTGTTTTCCTTCTACTACTTTTTCAACAAATCTGCCTATAAAATACTGGAAAAAATCATCAACCGGAGGTAATACAACAATATCATACGCATTATTGTTAATTTCATTCCAGATAGTTCTAAAGTTAAATCTACCATTTAGAAAAGAAACATTAAGTTCTTTAGGTAGTTGGGGTTGACTACCATAAATTGCTGAAGCTAAATTCCTATCTGTAATAAGATACTTAACATCACAACACATAGATAATTGAACCATAAATCTTAGACGATACTCTGGTATCGAATTATGAATAAATAATATTTTCATTAGATTTTTATAATAAAAAACATTAATGACGATTTTATGTCTTACACAAAAAGAAAAATGTTGAAACAGAATTCTTTTCTAAAAAAAATCTGAAGCTCTGATATATATATATAGAAAAACAGCCTGCGCCTTCCTGAAACAAAGTCAAATAATAGTCCGTTACCAACAAATCGAATGAGAAATAGGTAACCAGAGCACCAAAACACCGATGGTTTCATACGCATCAAGGAATTAAAGAAAAAAGTCATCAGACAACTAAACATCCTTGTTTCCCTTTCCACCTACGCTTACAAAAAGCAAACGGACTGGTACATTATGTCCAACGTACAATAGTTACAGAGAAGTTCTTTGTTGTCTTGGCACGTTCTCTGTGAGAAAATACAAACTTCAAAGTCATTTTTATGAGGGTATTACGTTAAATTACGCTTGTATTTTTTCACTTGCTAGACTTTAGTATCTTATACAAAAATCTGTACAATGAAGAAATTAAGAAAAACAGATGCTTATTTCTGTTTTTTCTCCAATTTTTAACATAATGGTATCCAATAAAACTAGCACCACCCAATGTTTTGTACAACTGCTTGTCAATCATATGTATATAATCATCAAGTTCTAAAAGAAGTTCTAGATTAAGAGCTTTTTTAAAAAGGATATATCTATATATAAACAAAGCGTCTTCACAAAGCTTATACTCATAGTAACTTATCAGTTCCTTATGAAGGCTATTTTTATTATTTTTATAAAAACTGAGTCTAGACTTTAATACCGTAATGTTATAAGGTAAATTTCTGATAGCTACTTTAGGATCAACAGTCTGTCCCTCACGACCTACCAAATATTGATAAACATCATACTTTAAATACAGATATGTTTCCACATACATCATTGGCATGAATATCCATTCTTGATCAGTATAAGGAATTCCTTCTGTTTGCTTATACATAAACTTAGAAAAAATACTTCTTTTATACGCTATTGCATGCATCTGTATCTTCTTGAATTCTACGGAAGTTAAAATTCCTTGAATATTGTCAGTTCGATTAGAAGGAAAACTGAAATCGATACAGTTCATTTTCTTTCCCATATCATTGATTACAGAATAATTAGAAATCACAATATCTGCATTTGTTTTACTCAGACAATCTACATATTTTTCTAATTCATTACTACAAAAAGAATCGTCTGCATCACATACTTTTACATATTTACCTGTAGCTAAAGACAATCCAATGTTTATACAAGAACCATAGTTGCCGTTTTTTTTATCAACAACCTTAAACATATTAGGATATAATCCTTCAAAATTATGTGCAATTGATGAAGATTTATCTTTACTTCCATCATTTACAACAATAATTTCCAACAAATTCATCTGTTTAATAATAAACGATGAAAGACATTTTTCTAATAATCGTTCCATATTATAAGTTGGAACAATAATCGACAATATTTTTTCCATATTATATTTTTATAATAATTGTAATCCCCAATAAGGTAGACAGTCCCGACCATTAGCATCCCATAAAAATAGCATATTAAAATCACCTTCCCTAAAAAAGATAATTGCTAATATAGGATAGAACTGGCAAAACATTGACAGACAAATCAATACTTTTTCTAGCCTTTTCTTTGATTGTAACATATTATAGTATACAACACCACCTATTATACATCCAAAAAATGATAACAATGCGGAGAATCTATTAAAAATTTCAATTAATGAAAACAATGGGCTTATCAAGCATCCTATGAGAAACAAATTATAAACAAAGTTTTCATATGTTCCCTTTTTAATAAAACGAGGTGCAAAATATATAATTGGTGCAACGCCTAAAAAAAAGCGTAATTTGAAAAGGACACCTTTATTGTCAATACCTTGACTTCCCCATGTTCCAGCTAAAAGAGATTCTGTTGCATCAAAATATCCACCAGCCTGAATATCTCCAATAGACGAATTACCCATATATTTAGATAATACTATCAAAAAGCCCAAATTAGCTAAAGACAAAACAAAAGTGGTTACAACCAAAAGCAATGTACTAACAATTGGAGTCAATTGGCGATCCTTCAATATTTTAAATAACACGAAAAATGGTACTATAATAATAGAACCTGAATGCGTTAAAAATCCCAATAATACAAACAAATAACTTTTTATTATTTTATTTGACAATAAACAATAGACACCTCCAAATATGAATACTATTGCCATACTCCATCTTATAAAGTTTTCATTGAATAAAGTATAAGAAAGTACAAATGGCAGTATATAAGTACTATATTGCTTAAACCTACTTATAATAAAAAATATACCAACAATAAATGCGAATTCATTTATCATGATAAATATAGGATAAGGTATATTTAAAGCACCTTCTATATTGCATATAAGTTCAAATAAGAATTCATAATCTCCTGTTGTCTTATATGCTAAGTTAGTGTATCTATAGAAATAAACATTCCAATCAATGCCTCTTCCAAACCTCAATCCCTCAATAATTCCAAATGTAAAAATCGGAATTAAGGAACGTTTCCAAAATTCTTTGTTTGATTTAGCATTTGCTAATCTTTTACCATATAGAACAAATATAAGGAGTTCTATTGATTTAACAATAATAAATATAGTCTTAACTGAAAACATAATAATTCATTAAAAGTTTAGATATCTGTTTCAATTAACAAATATATTTACAACCTTTTCGATAACAGGAGCCATATCGTAATACTTATATTCGGCTAAGCGACCACCGAAGATAACATTTTCTTCCTTATCGGCAAGAACCTTATACTTGGCATACAGCTCAGAGTTCTGCTTGTCATTCACTGGATAGTATGGCTCCATGCCATCCTTCCATTCTGTTGAATACTCCTTTGAAATGACGGTCTTTGGACATTCATACACATCCTGACCAAACATCTCGAAGTGCTTGTGCTCAATAACACGAGTGTAAGGAACTTCACGCTCTGTATAGTTTACCACCGCATTACCCTGATAGTTAGGCTTGTCTATAACCTCTGTTTCAAAGCGTACAGTACGATAGTTAAGCTTTCCAAATTGGTAATTATAGAATTCATCTATCTTGCCAGTGAACACTATCTTGTCAGCTATTCCCTCCCAATAAGAGCGATTCTCAAAGAAATCAACATTCGTCTTTGTCTCTACTCCTTCAAGCAAGCCATCAATGAGTTTGTTATAACCACCAACAGGGATACCCTGGTACTTATCATTGAAGTAGTTATTATCGAAGATGAGACGAACTGGCAAACGCTTGATAATGAAAGCAGGAAGTTCTGTACATTTTCTACCCCACTGCTTCTCAGTATATCCCTTAATAAGTTTCTCATAAATGTCTTTTCCTATCAATACCTGCGCCTGCTCCTCCAGGTTACGAGGTTCTGTAACGCCATCAGCTTTCATGCGAGCCACAGCTTCCGCTTTCTGCTCATCAATCTTAGCCTGAGCTTCTTCAGGTGTGGTTACACCCCACATCTGATAGAAGGTATTCATATTGAAAGGCAGATTATAGAGTTTGCCCTTATAGTTTGCCACAGGTGAATTGGTATAGCGGTTAAACTCCACGATAGAGTTCACAAAGTCCCACACCTTCTTGTTAGAGGTATGAAAGATATGGGCGCCATACTTATGCACGTTGATACCTTCGATATTCTCACAATAGATATTGCCACCTAAGTGAGAGCGCTTGTCTATCACCAAGCACTTCTTGCCTTGCTTATGAGCAAAATGTGCGAAAGTGGCTCCGAAGAGACCAGAACCTACGATTAGATAGTCATAATGTTTAGCCATCATATTTTTCCCAATTATTGGTTATTTGATTATATTTTTTCAAGATTTTTGCAGGATTACCTCCTACGACACTGTAATCAGGTACATCCTTAACAACTATTGTACCTGCTGCTATTACACAATGCCTTCCAATTTTAACACCAGACATCACCTGGCAACCGAAACCGAGCCAGGTCTCAGCACCAATGACAACAGGTCCTTTACTAGTTACTTTCTGTCGGGATATCGGTGTATGAATGTCTTCAAATCCATGGTTGCGGTCAGAAATGTGGACGTGAGGCGCAAAGAGCACATCATCCTCTATAACAATCTTGTTATCGCAACCGATACGATTCATTTTGCCAAAATGCACCCTATTACCGATGAATAATTTCGGTGTAACTCCAGGCATAGTCTTATTAACGCATAATTCCACATCATCATCTATAAAAATTGCCCCCCCATATCGATATATTGAGGGTTAACTATGCGTACATTCTTTCCGAAATATACATGCTTAGATGGTGAGATACCATAGCGTAATGAAAGTATTATATTACGTGGAATTTTTAAAATCCAAATAATCTTTCTTAAAATTTTGCGAAATAATTCTATCATATAATCTTATTTAAAATTTCTCTTCCAATAGATTTAACAGGAAGAGAAACATGGTTATTAATACAATATTTTATCATTCTCAACTCTCCCTTCATCAAACCAAGAGGATTGGTACAAGACCATGCTGCATTATTAAAGATTCTAGCCACCCTATTTTTATAATAAAGAGAAAGTTCGTTATTTTGAATTTCCTTTGTCAGTTTTCGGAAATGATATGCTAAAAATATCCATTCCTCATTTTGTCGTTTCTTATGTGTGAGACCTTGCGATTTCCAAAGATAATGATAAAGTGGAACATCAATAATCTTCAAGGATTTAATGTGATTACAATAGTTCAAAGTAAACACCTCATCTTCACTGATAGCCAGATTCTCGATAAAACGGATTCTATATTGCTCTATAATATCCCTACGGAAAACCTTATTCCAAGTGAAACCAAAATAGTTAATCTTTATATCATTCTCCAGCAAATGAAAAATGCCTGTATATATATCTTTCTTATATTCCGAATTTTGAAGGCTTAAAGTACGTGAGCACCCATCTTCATAATGCCAAACAGATCCAAAGAACAAAATATCAAAATCATATATTTCATCAACAATCTTCTGAAGGTAATCACTCTCAATCCAATCATCAGAATCGATGAAGCAAATAAATTGTCCTGTAGCTATCTCTATACCAGAATTTCTTGCACCACTAACTCCTGCGTTCTGTTTATGTATAACCTTGACACGACTATCTTTTTGAGCGAACCTATCACATATCTCACCAGAAGAATCTTTACTTCCATCATCAACTAGTATTAGTTGAAAATTCCGATAACTCTGATTGAGTACACTGTTGATGCAATTCTCTAAATACAGCTCCACGTTATAAACCGGAACTATAATACTAAAAGTTTGATTTTCCATATATACTCTTATTATGATGTTAGAGCCTGTATCAAGAATGATCGAGAATCTTCCCTATATTTGGCCAGGATTTCATCAACTCGATCATAATCGATTGTTTTCATTCTATTTATATCTAAACCTGTATCAGAAATCAATCTGTCTTCCAGACCAAACATTGACAGTAACGAATGAATGCGTGCCAATCCTCTATCTTTATTTCCAATTACCAAAAACTGCTTATGAAACAAAATAGAGAATACACATGCATGAAAAGAATCAGTAACAATAAATTCGGAATCATAAAAAGCTCGAAGCCAGCTTTCAACCGGAGGTTGGATTCTCTTTTCTAAATCTTCAGCTAAATTACCACAATCTCCATTCATAAAGAAAGAGGATAAATGTCGTTGCTTCTCTATATTCTTTACAACATTCATCTTTTCATCCGTATTATCTAAGATATAACAGAACAAATTACCTTTGCTTTTCGGCACATCAGATTTCTCTATCAAATCAACATAGTCATCTTTTGATAAAAGCATCGTTGGATCAAGGACATGTTTAGCTTTTATATCATAATAGGTAGAACACAACTTGACGCTTGTGTCTTCCCTAACAGATACTGCATCAAACTTTTGAATCCATCTCTTACATTCTGAAGTTTCATTCGCAGGATATTCCCAATTTTCTGTTCCAAACGAAGCAGCATAAGCGATTCTCTTACATGAATCATCACCAAGAAACTTCAAATAAACATTGGCAATATCACCCTCAAAAAAAGGATAATATTTATATCTCCAAATTTGGTCACTTCCACAGACGAAAGCATCAAATTTCCCTTTACAGTCTATGAACTTATCTACCTTAAATTGTTTTATATACTTCGATATAAACTCAAAAATATCATGAACTAGAAGTGGATATATCATTCGTTCATATCTTTCTAAAAAAATTTTTTGATTCTTGCGCCGAACAATATATTTTAATAGAAATCTCTTTCCAAAACTTAGTGGCATCTTCCATAAAGGCGGGTATTGCCACCTGAGATTTTTCTTCAACTCTACTTCTAAAACGTCATGCCCCATACGTTTCAATACTGTTTGGAGGGCATAGGCTTGTAGCACACCACCATAATTTGAATTTAAAGGTAGCGTTAATATTCCTATCTTCATCGTGTTTTGTATCTTATTCAAAATGAGTCCCGGCATGCTCCCTGCCCCAAGCAGAAAAGTAGCTTAATAAAATTGCTCATGACAGTTTGCATGCCAGAGACTCCATAAGTTATTATTTCGTTTATTCTATCTTGAACTCACTATTCACCATAAGTATGCTTTATAACACCTTCTGCACCTTTACTAAATCTTGCAATTATTTTTTATGCTACTCAATAATATAAAGATTTAATTTAATGATATCCATCACCTCAGAATCTCTTGCATGAGTTGAATCGAACAACGCAATTCATCTTCAGTATATGTATGACCATTGTCAAAATGATCGATGGCATTTCTTATATAAGAACATATTGTATTATACTGAACACGTCCATAGCCAGAAGTTTTCTGATGCAGATTGGAGATAAATGATTGATGATGATATATATATTCATCACAGGCCTTAACCTTTGAGAGATTATACCTGTTCTGAATTTGACAGTACAACTGATTATGGTATTCTGCTGAAACAATATCAAAGACTAGATAATTAACCTCTGCAAAAGTGACATCAGACAAATATGTAGGATGCTCTATTCTCTGAGCTTCTACTCTACCATCATGATTAAGCAGGCGAACTACTAAAGATGTTTCATCCATCAAAGCTTTTTTGAGGAAAGCACTTGAATGAGAAGCCATAAAGATTTGGTTCTGCTGAATACCACTAGTATCAGTAAACAGCTGCTTAAAATATGAGTGAACCTTTTCTTGCCACTTAGGATGCAAACTCATCTCTGGTTCATCAATAAACAGTAAATTATCTTTTTGTTCCGTCATTATTTCCAATATAGGAACTGTTCTTTCTATAATTTGCTTTTCACCAGAGCTTAAACTCTGCGTATTTATCTTCTTTCCGTATTTTGTGAAACCTATTACCTTTTCATGCCGGTCAGAGAATCCCATTCCAAAATACTCCATATCTTCAAAGAAAGCATTAAAAGAATCAGCAAAAGTCTTCATTTTAGACCTCTGGAAGAACTCTGACCACCTCAATGGTGCATCATCATGCTTAATATTGTAATAAGCATAATTGATACTATCTTCATTCTGTAAATTTACTAGACGATCTATCACAGATGAAAAATCATCATTTTTTTGCTCAAAATGATCATTATTAGAATAAGACATTATAATTTCCTCAGAAGGTGGTCTTAATCCATCTGGATAATCATCATATATTGTGTTTATCAAAAATATACTATTTGTTTCGGCATCATATAGCTGATATTTGTGATTGTGCTCAGCATCATCGGGTAATCGCTCAAACCGACAAACTCTGCCACTCAATTCATACTCTATATATCGGTATATATATGTACGAGTTGGAGAACTAATAATCTCTTTGATAAACCTCAAAAGATTTGTTTTTCCAACACCGTTATCACCAACAAAGACTATGTTTTGATAAGGAAGTCCTGTTTGTGAATTTAAGAAATCTAATTCCAAATCTCCAAACTGAACTTCATCTAAAAACTTTACTTTTCGTATTTTGAGTCCCATATCAGTTTATATAATATCACTTCTTTAAATCATTATTTGTACCTCAGCTGATTTTAAAACTGCCAACTGTTACATTTATTTTTCAAACGATAATTTACCTATTATGATGTAATTGAAAATAAAAACTGCTAAAGAAATCAGAAGAAACTTTTATCCTAGAATCTTCGTCCATCGTGAAATAAGCACTTGGCGAATATTGATCAGAGACATGAATATATGCTAATGTTTCCACGAATATTGCCAGCTTTGATACAAGTGATAATCTATCACCTAGAACTCTAAAAAGAATCTTTCTGCTAAGACAACCTCTCCAAGTTTCATCAGACATATAACTATCAGCCCAACGCATGATTGGCTCAAAGAACTTATAGGCAATCTTTCTTATGCGATATTTTCGATAATTCACCCGAACACCATTTATCTGCCCAGCTATAATATCCTCAACTAATATGAAACCTTTATTAATCTCATTTTTCATTAATACAGCTGCCAGACGATAACCAAAATCTATCTTATCTTGTAGTTTTCTATCATTCTTGCCTTCCTCTTCCAGAACACGCATAGTGTCACAATACGCATCCAGAATAGTTTTCATGTGTGTGAAGATTGCTATTGAACCAGTACATTGCTTGTGTACTTTGTAATCAAGATAAATGTCATTCTCATCTACTTTGTCACAAATAGCATGATAAAAAGAATCAAACCTTTTTTCGGTTCCAATGATTGAACTGTAATCAGTATTTAAATCGATATAGTCATAAAAACTTAAGATTTCCTTAATCTTAGCATCATCAGATAAGATTGGTGATACTTGCTCTGCTAATTTGCTGAATGTTGCAGCAATATCTTCATATGCATCAATCCTCAACCGGGTAATACCTACTTTAAGAGCTATCTCCTTTTTCTTTCGTGTCTGATAGTAGGCACCAAAGAATGCCATAAAGAGACCGGGCAACAAGACCTGCAACAATGAGAATATATCTTCCCAGGCTGACTGATCAAATCCCCAATATATATTGTCCACAATCATCGTTACAATTTCTTTCCTTTTTCTACAGCCATGGCCTTGGCTATATTCAATGCTATAAGTTTCTGTATCTTTTCACGTTCTGTCATAATTTTCATATCCAACATCTGTTGTATAATTTCGCCTTTATGTCCTAAACGCTTTTCAGAATGGTCTGGTTTAGACTGCACCTTAAACTTGATATGATTGATGCTATCTCGTATTTCATCATACACAGATACTATTTCTTCCGTCAGTTCATCTTGAAATATAAGCCCCAGCTCTATAGCCGTCATATTCTCAAATATTTTAACGTTCTTATTATCTAAAGGAATATGGCTATCTATAAAATGTTCCTGATACATCACTATCAAACGATTGAAAATGACGATATAATTTTGAAAGAACTCTAATTTTTCATATAGCCCCTTTTCGAAATAGATTCTATTGGTACTAATAAAGCTGTCTATATCCAAAACGGTTTCTTTCAGTTTATCTCCAGTCTGAAATACATCTAAAACCGGATATTGTGGAACATACTCCAGAGGAATATCATGTTCTTTGATATCTGAAACCGCAATATTGATAATATTGTGTGGCAATACCACCTGTTGAAGTATCGCTTCAAGTCTTATTACCAGAGCATCATAAATATCAAGCTTCTTCTTCATGATATCCCCTTTTACTTCAGACTCGGCAGCCCTTTGTGCAAAATAGGTGGAAGTTATCCAACCTACTACTATACCGCCAACGATGAGGATGATTAATTCCAAAATTCCTTTTCCGAAATACTCAGGCAATGAATTTATCTCGTTAACTATTTGATTTAACGTATCAATCATGAGGCAAATATTTTATTATAGAAGTATGAAATCTTTTCATAATAGAATCTCTGTCGTGTTCTGGCAGATTATCATATTCATCTCTAGTATGTTCATCCCTTATATGAACAAACAAGAGAAGAACCACCAACGATGCGCCATGCTTATAGAGATCAGCTTTATCTATATGACGTTCAAAAAGCCATAACCAACATTTATCAACAAAAGAAACCTTAAACAGATTCAGTAAATTTGGCATTTGCAATCTATCTGCCAACATACTTTTCAAATGGTCACTAATATATTCAATGTCGTGCTGCAATGCTATTCCAAAAATCTGGCAAGCCAAATCAAGATGCTCTTTTCTTTTCTCATCGTTTAAAGACTTGTTTTCTTCTTCCATCATTTTAAATGCTGTAAGAAGACTCAATACATTATCGTTCCATTCATTAACAGAATCTAAAGTAGCTTCTATATCCTTAGGCCAGAACAAAGTTTGAGAAGATTGCTCTTTAATCAACATAAAATATTCATTCAATTTCTCATAAGAACTGAAATAAGAGACATATTCCATCTTTTGATCCCCAATGCGAAAAGGCATGCCGTCTATCAAACTCCAATAATATTGCTCCATCAATGCTGGTGGGGCAATGAACAGAGAGTTATGATGTATCAACTTGTGTAATGAGGCATATAATTTCAGTCTCTTTTCCAATACATGCCTTTTCACGTCAAGCATTACTTCTTTTTTCTTGGAAAACACATGGGTTACATATGCCAGACACAATGCTATGAGTATATATTTTAAAATGAGAATATACATGACTGATTCGATGCTTTTGCCTGTATTAAATATAGGTTAGAGAGATTCATTTATTTACCTAAAGCAGACTTAATTACTTTTACACCAGTATCACCTAAAACTTGTTTTACTACTCCTTTAATTGCTTTTTTGGCAATATATTTTGGATCAGAAACAACATTGCAAAGCATTTCCAAAGCATTGCTTTCATCATCTGTCTCTGTGAAGACTTCAAACAACATAGGACGGTCTGTTTTATCTGGTAATAAGAACTTATCTATAACCGCCAAGAATTCTTCCTTATTACTTGCACTAAGGTATTCATATCCCAAATCAGTTGCATAATCCTTTACTAATTTATGAGATTTATTTCCATAATGACCAGCTGCTGCAACATATTCATCAGCCTCTTCGCCAAGGAAAGCACAAGGATGACGATAATTTCTGAACTCATTTCCCTTACCATTGTTGATAAGCATAATGCGGACATTATTCCCTACATGACGATTACCAACAACATTCATATCATAGAAGAAAGCCAAATCACCAAACACGCCAACAAACAACTTATCAGGATGAACAAATGATGCTCCCATCATTGTTGAGACACCGCCATCAATACCAAATCCACCCACATTGCATTTTGCCTGAATACCAGCAGGGAGTTTAAAGAAGTTCCAAGAACGAAGACTATGATAAATACCAAAATGGATTTCACTACCTGCAGGAACTTTATCAACCATGTGCTGTGCCATCCAAATATTACTAAATGGCAACTCAGGGATTTGTGCTTTTACACTCTCAATTTCCTGATTCAAACTATCCAAATATTCATGATGAGAAGCTCCTTCCTTAGCATAGTGCTTAAAGAATTCTATCTCTGGCATCATAAATACTCTCCGTAAGTTTCCAAAAGAATCACGAAGAGCACCATCAGGGTTAACTCGCCACACATGATTGGCAGAACAAATAAATCCATCACCCGAAACCTCACCTATATGAATACTTAAGTTTGTTTTTGTTAATGGTGATGCCCACTCGTTTTGAGCACAAAGTATTTGTGAATGTACTTCATATTTGCCACGATATCCACTGGTATGATCACAACAAACAATAGCATCATAAGTTGCACAGAATGCATCCACTGCCTGGGTTAACTCCTCAGAAAAATCTGCATGAGAACCTATTCTAACCATGATTTTTCCATCTTGTGGAAGTTCTGGCCATTTCTTTTCAAAAACAGTATGACGATAAATCGCATTTGCGTGTGGCAATTCTTTAACATTAAAATCCTTACTATATCTTGTGTACATATTGATATGTGCAGGGCCACCGCCATTCAATGTCAAAGCCAGCATAGCCTTGTTTGCCTCTATTTCACAATAACGTTCATCTTCAGAATCTTTGACCATAGGTATGGTTACACTTTCCATAGCAATGTCGTTGGGAATAGTTCTGCGGTCTATCTGTTGGTCTATCAGATGCCCGATCTTGTGATTGCCACGAGTAGAAGTAATAGCAAGGACTGGCAACTTTCGATAATATGCCTCCGTCAATCCCGGCATATAATTGCGAGAAGCTGTCGCTCCCGTACAGCTGATAGCCACAGGTTCGCCAGTCTCCGCAGCCATGCCACAAGCCAAATAGGCTGCACTTCGTTCATCTACCGATGACCATATCTGAAACCATGGGTCATTTTCTATACTAACCACAAAGGTCATATTGGTTGTTCCAGGTGAAGCTATCACTCTATGAATACCATGAGCCTTCAACAGAGCTATAACGATTTGAACATTCCGTTCATTGGTATATTTAAATTTTGATTCCATTTATTTATGCTTTCCAACTAACATTATCTTTTATTACTTTCGCAGGAGAGCCAGCAACAAGAGTATGTGGCGGAACATCTTTTAAAACTAAAGAGGATGCTGCAACAATAGCCCCTTCTCCAATAGTTACTCCCTTGAGTATCATAACATTCTCACCCAACCATACATGATTTCCGATTGTGATAGGCTTAGCATTTTCGTATCCAGGTGCAAATATCTGATGATTTCCACCATCATTATCTCTAATAACCGTACCCATAGCAATAATACAATCATCACCTATGGTTATACTTTTATTACAGATAATCTTTACTTCTCGATTGATAAAGCTATCACCTATTTTTAATTTTGCACCATTTCCGACCTGCAAATATGAACCATAACCTACCATGTTAAGGCAGCCAGATTTGCCCCCCCATTCGAGTTGGGAATTCTTACCCATACATAGAGCAGTCTCCATTTTTGACGTTTTCATATTACACCATCCAAATATCAAATTATTCTTTAATGTAATTGAAGCTGTCTTATGAATGTCAAAAACAGTATGAGGAGCCGGAATAAGATAATACTTACCTACCCTATTTATCCTCATAAAATTATAATAGATAACTCTTAGCATTTGCCAAGGATACCACAGCTTATACTTCTTGATAATATCAAACATGTTTCTTTAATTTTATTTCCAACGTGCATTAATTGTTTTTCCCTCATTACATACTAATATCTGACCATTCAGGCAGTTTGAAGCATCAGAGAGAAGGAAAGCGGCAACTTCTGCAACTTCCTCTGGCAGGTAATAGCGATGAGTAATATTACCAAAACGCAAATCACCATTGGCATCTCCTCCTACCATATCTGATATGGTAACACCGGGAGCAACGGCATTAATTCTGTAACCTTCGTTCACATAACGATAAGCCAGTCCTTGAACCAAACTATTCAATGCAGCTTTCGTCAAGCCATAAGGTCGCTCATCAACTGTCATGCTAGTTTCAGATGAAGTAAAGAGAATTTTCTTAGTTCCTTCTACATGAGTTTCATTACATTTTTCAATGAAAGTCTGGGTTAAGAAGAAGCATCCTTTCAAATTCGTATCAACCTGCGAATCGAACTGCTTAGGCGAAACTGCTAAGAATCCTTCCTCATGGAGTGATATACCAGCATTGTTGACCAAGCAATTAATACCTCCTAACATTTGATCGGCTTTGTCGATAAACTCCTTAAATGACGTTGTATCCTGAACATCCAAAGGCAGATATAGGCAATTGATTTCAGATGCACTCTGTTTCAAAGTCTGTTCATTACGTCCAGCTATCAAGACCTTAGCTCCTTCAGATACGAATTTCTTTGCCATGGCAAATCCCAAGCCTCTACCTCCACCAGTAATGACTATCTTCTTGCCCTTTAAATGTTCGTTTGGGGCAAGATAGTGAATGCTGGCGTAAATAGGCTTGGCCTCGCCATGAAGCAAAAAAGAAATCGTATGCTTCAACTTAGATTTTATTCCCATTATTTCTTTATCTTTTTGGTTGTTTCTTTCACCTTATTATATATAAAAGCTCGTTCATTCTTTTCTAAACCTATAAGCATTACCGATGACAACAGAATTGTTTCTACGATAACTACAGAACTCGCCATTCTAGCAATAATATTATCAAACAGATGCCAAGGAATGAAAATCAGTATAATACCCAATGCCAATACCGGCAAAACATATCTTAACATCGAACGAATATAGCCACTTAAGGGAAGGGCGAACATTCTTCTACCAAGCATCAATTGAGTAATAAACACAATTACCTTAAAGAAGATAAGTAAACCATAAAGAGCCTCAGGAGACATACCTAACTTTAAGATTACATAAGCACATGCTATATTTACAGCATATATTATAGTCAATGCTATCTCATATATCTTTATCTTTCCATTTGCCAAGATTCCCGTTATCAATCCTGTGGTAAAGCAATCTACAAAGGAATAAAAGAGAATGAGTGAAACAAAGCTACTTGTATGAAGAGGAACTTCTACCAACCATAACCCTAAGAGATCATCTATATTCACAATAATAGGTACTATCAACAGAAGCATGAGAAAAGCAGAAAACTTGGTGCTGCGAATGATGAGTTTATTCATTGACTCATATTCACCGGCTGCATATTGCTTTGTGATTTGTGGTTCTACAGCTGTCATGAAGTTAGTGACAAAGCGATTGACCATCGCATTTACCTGGTTTGCCACACCCTGAGCTGCATTTACAAGTGTTCCACAGAATATGTTTAACAACAAGGTCATCCCCTGGTCTTTGGCCACTACTGCTGCATTGCCCCAAAAGGCCCATCCGATAAAACCAAACATCTTTTTCAGTAAGGTCTTATCCATACAGAAGGAATATCTGCATTCCTCAAACTTTCGCTTACAATATATCCAATAAATAATCTGTGTCGTCAAATTTGCCAAACACAGTAAAAGCGCATAAATCACCAGTCGGTCAATAGGTGATACATATAATGCATAAACTATGAGTAACTTGACAAACACATCATATAACGTAAAATAGGCATAAATACCCATACGCTCATGAGAGATGATTGATGATGTGTAGGGTACGTTGATAAGGTTGATTACAAAGGTAGCGATGGAAAATTGCAACACAATATTGGCTGCCCCCATACGTTCTGCAGGAATATTAAGTTTATTGTTCAAAAACCAAATACCCGCAACCTCTGCAATAACAATCATAGCAGCAGCTATCAATAAATGTATATTGACTGCCGTTACGAAAGTCTTTCTCAACTGCTCTCTATCTCCGACACCTAAAGCAAAGGTTAGGAATCGGCTTGTGGCCACAGACATAGCTCCTGTCAAGACAGAGAACATGGTAACCAAACCTCCAACTACATTATAGATACCATAATCTGATGCACCTAAAGCATCGAGGATGACGCGACTTGTAAACAAGCCGACAGCCATCATCACAAACATTCGAAAATAGAGAAGAATCGTATTCTTAGCTATACGCTTATTGTTTGAAGCACTATCTAAAGCCATATACGTTCTTATCTCAAATGAGTTATTTTTGCCATCTTCCTCAACACTCTACCTGCAAAATGTTTTGCCTGAGAAGGAAGAAGGTAAAGTCGAGCCTCTGCATAGGATGGAATTGGATTGCCATGAGCTATGGCAAAATCTACATTATCCTTGGCATATTCGTCTGTATCATATAACAAACGGCACTCACACTTGTATTTATAACTTATCTTCTTATATTTCTCTATATCAAATACCTTTGAAAATGCCTCCAACTTATTCAAGGACTCCAAAGTAATCAATGTTCTCAAACACTTAGAGCAGATAGAACAGTTCTGAGCAGAAAGATAATCATCAGCATGATCAACACATACATTCAAATATTGGTGTGCAGGTGGATAATCTGCAATCAACTCTGTCTTCTGTGTTCTGCTATATTGATTACCATCATCAATAATCTCTGTACATTCAGTAGAGAGCAGCGTATTAACATATACATCATAGAAGGTCACTTCCATATACTCCGTTCTCTTAGAGAAAGGGAAATACATCAATTCCCAATATGAGTTGGAACCTGATGCAAAGTACTTGGAAACCTTTCTCTGGAACAACAAAATAGCTGATGCACGCAAGAATGCTCCCGCCTGATATTCCCATGGCTTCAAATAGAAATCAAACAAGTTGGAATCTACTCCAATATAAGGTAAGCCTTTGCTTTCAGGGAATGATTTCAGATAGTTAAATCGTTTCAAGAATCGCTGACGGGCAATCTCACCGCCTCCTCCATGTGAACCAACATTGAAAAAGAATAATGATGATATCTTATAGTTTTCATCAGTTTCCCTTTCTAAATGGTCATAAATGGTAGAGAAGGAATCTACGCCTGCTGAGAATCCCGTACCCACATTTTTTGCTATTTGCTGTGGGTTTGAAAAACCCTGAACCTTTACATTTGCCTTTCTGAACTCTGGATGAAAAGCTCGAATAATGTCTTGAACATAGTTCTTTACATTGAAAAACAGACGTTCTGAAACGTTACCATCGATGATGATGTCCTCTTTATAGTACATTGCAGGATACAAAGCTGCAATCAAAAATGAGTCATATACATCTGTATTTAACCAGTCTTCATATTCCTGATGAACAGAATACCAAACGGTCTTAACATCTGTGAACTTAGCTTCCATATCGCAAATCAAGTATGACATACCCTCTTTGCGCTCTATTCTCAAATTGTATATCTTCATCGCCATGCCTCCTGTTTATTGTTTATCACTTGTTTGTTATAACACAAACAGAAAGCACAAGGATATTGGTAAAAATTATCGGTTTTTACCCCACCCATTTTAGTTAGTAACTCTTTCATCTTAAGATATTTATCCTTTATATTATTATTTATATTTTTATTACTAATTTTATCTACAATGAACTTACGTTCGTTTCCAGTTAAACCTATACGTAAATCACCGTTAGAACGTAACTACTGATTTTCAGTAGTTAGCACATCCAACATTTTTCCCCCAAAAAACATATTATTAATTGGTATTGCCAAAGCTACCCATCAGGCAGCCTTGACATTCACCTTTTTGTTCGAGTTATAATTACATGGGATTAGGGACATGAAGTCTTGCTCCCCCTCCATCAGTCGGGTGAGTATATCTTCTATATAATCGCCAAAATTAATGTCATTCAACTTGCAGCTCTCAAAAAGTTAGAACATAAAAACTATGTTTTCCGCACCTAAATGGCTACTGGTATGCAACCAGTTTCGCCTTCCCATAGCCAAGTGGCGGAACATTCGTTCGGTATCAATATTGTGCATGTCGATTCGACCGTCTGAAAGGAATGTTCAGAAGGCATCTTCGTCATCAAGTATGTAATCTACTACTCTGTGAACCTTCTGACCATATTTATCGCCTGCAGCACGTATTTTTTTTTGAGCATTTCCATGATGCGAGGGAATTTCTACCCTGCTGTATACTATTGATTATCATCATTGCTTATTTTTCCTAACGTATGCAGATACAAATCTGTTCTCTCTATCGAATTTGTTATTTTGAAATTACTTCTAAAACTTTCCTGTTCACTCGGTTCAACAAGACATTTCCTGACAACGCAACTTTTTACCAAATATTCATAACATGGCATAAAAGTATGTGTTCCTCCCTTCCAATATTCATTTGCAACAGTTGTCAAAATATCGCTATCATCAGTAAACCTGACCAAATCAAGGAGGTTGTCTAGCTTATTCATATCCCCACGATGATAGATTGTTTTGGGCTCTACTCCATAAACATAACCACCATATTTTCTAAAGAAATTAAATGCGGCGGATAGTTCAAAGAATAAGAATAGGCAATCCTTCCTCTCAGGAATGCCTGGACGAGTAGCATTCAGTATATCCTCCACTTTCATTGACTCGTCGTCCAAATGTTGTTCAAAATCAGGATTAGGTTGAATCTCTTCACCTATTTCAAACTTTCTTTTATCAACACGATATAAATACATAAGCGATTAATCTTTATTTTTTGAGACCACTTTAAAAGTGGGCTCATCATTTATAAGCCTTCTATTATACACTACAGTATCAGTTTTACACATTTTCTTTATCACAGATTCAAGTCGCAACAATTGTTTTTCACTGAGAGTTGAATACCCATAATGATTACTTACCCACACGGAAACTATAGGTGAAACAACAATTGAACATATTGACAAGAGAAATGCTATTGTGCTAATACGAACCGATTTTCTTGCCTCTTTCAATTGAGCTCGACATTGCAGTTCCTCGTCTGTAAGAAAATCATTTCTTACCAAGCCACGGAGCGTTTCTGTCGGATAAATCATTGCATTTAGATAATGAAGTAAACGTTCACATAAATCATCTACTCCGCATACAGTACTCAAGACTACACTACCCATTTGCCAAACTTGGTAGCCATTGGAATTGCACACAAAGCTCTCTCCTGGACTAATTGTTGATGAAAAGTTATTGCATTCATCCCTCGTAATGTCCAAATAGATACTTGATCCTTCATAAAACAGAGAGACATCGCAAGTCATGGGGAATGATTGAACATATATTAGGCGTTCTTTCTCTAAGAACTCCATTAAGGAAATAAATTCAACCATTTCTGTCATACTGGTAGTTATAGTCTTCAAATCTCTATTTGGCAATAACAACATACCATTTTTTCCTTGATTTACTACAAGCAAAGCCAACTTTCCTTTCGAAAAGAGTATTGGCTGCATAACCATTCCAAAGACATTCTCTGGAGGGTTCTTTAATCCAATCAAAGCTGAAACAATCTGTTTTTCTAAAGGGCTAAAGTAACGCATAATGCTAGATTACATTAATATAAATCCACATTGATGTCAAATGGACTATCAAAGTCCTTCAACAAATCATGCTTGGTATCTTTCTCTGAGAGATTTGCATGCTCTGTAGGGATTTTCCAATCAATGCCAAGGCTATCATCCAAGATGGAGATACCACCATCAGCCTCTGGGTGATAGAACTCATCACATTTGTATTGGAAAACGGCTGTTTCTGAGAGAACAGCAAAACCATGGGCAAAGCCCTTTGGGATGAAGAACTGGCGATGATTGTCTTCCGTCAGTTCTACAGCTACATGCTTGCCATAGGTAGGGGAGCCCTTGCGAATATCTACTGCTACATCAAGCACTCTACCTTTTACGCAACATACCAACTTGCTCTGGGTATAAGGTGGGCACTGGAAGTGCAGACCTCGCATCACACCATAGCTGCTCATTGACTCGTTGTCTTGGCAGAAGTGAACACTGTGTCCCAGGATTGGGGCAACCTTTTCTTCAAACTCTCGCTCGCTGAAGCTCTCGAAGAAGTAGCCTCGAGCATCACGGAAGAGGCGTGGCTCTATAATGAGAACGCCATCTATATCGGTTTTGATTATATTCATTGTTTTCTAATATTCTAAATTCTTTTTTAATGTTTGTTCTTTCTCTTCAAGTATTGAAAGGAGATACTTGCCATAGTCATTCTTCAACATAGGCTGAGCATTCTCTCTCAACTGTTCTGCGGTAATCCACCCCTGACGGTATGCGATACCTTCCAAACAAGCAACCTTCAAGCCCTGGCGCTTCTCCAGGACCTCAATAAAGGTGGATGCTTCAGAAAGAGAATCATGTGTTCCGGTATCGAGCCAGGCAAATCCTCTTGCCATGGTCTGTACCTTCAGCTGCTTATCCTTCAGGAACTCCTGGTTTACTGTTGTGATTTCCAACTCACCACGAGCAGATGGCTTGATATGCTTAGCTACATCTACCACCTTGTTAGGATAGAAGTATAAACCTACCACTGCATAGTTGCTCTTAGGATGCTGAGGCTTCTCTTCAATGCTGAGGCAATTGCCTTGCTCATCAAACTCAGCAACACCATATCGCTCAGGATCACTTACACGATAACCGAAGACGGTTGCCTTGTTGTTCTGTTCTGCATCTACTACTGCCTGATGAAGCATTTGGTTCAATCCTGCACCATAGAAGATGTTATCGCCCAATACGAGGCAAGCGGAATCATTACCAATGAACTTCTCTCCAATAATGAAGGCTTGGGCTAAGCCATCTGGTGATGGCTGCTCTGCATACTCGAACTTCACACCTAACTGGCTTCCATCGCCTAAGAGGCGCTTGAAGCCTGGCAAATCAAATGGTGTTGAAATAATGAGTATCTCACGGATGCCTGCCAACATCAATACTGATATTGGGTAATATATCATCGGTTTGTCAAAGATTGGTATCAGCTGCTTGCTGATACCCTTTGTGATGGGGTACAAACGTGTACCGCTTCCACCTGCTAATACTATTCCTTTCATAAATGTTATATCTTCTCATTAACTTTGCTGCAAATTCAAAGAAATCTGCAATATTCTTGACCTTATCAAATTGTTGGCAATACATACTTTCATAAGGTTCGGGAAGCCTACTGCGTATATCAGCCTTTATCATGCTTGCCAAAGCTTCCTTTGTGTAGGCTTTCAGCAATTCGTTGTATTGTTCCTCACTCATAATATTCTCTGTTATTTCAACATCCATGCTATAAACATCGTCTCATAAACTATGATACTACCATCAAGAACTGCATTCGAAAATAAAGAAGCAAAGTATCCTTCGCTATTCGGTTGTTATTATCTGATGTTTGCGCTGGCATAATTTACTGAAAGAAGTTACTAAAAGAAAAGAACTCTATAAAGTTTTTCTAAGGATAAACCTATGCCAACATAATGTGCATCTTGTAATTTTGAATAAGAATTATGATATAAGTCAGATAAAGGCTTAACCATTTGAGCCTTTTTTATCACTAATTGTTTTTCGAACAACATCGTTATGATCTTAGAACATGAATTTTGAGCAATAGACAACAAATTATCTTCAGATGTTTCCATTACAATGCAACATATTAAATAGAAAGCATAATAAAGCATTTCATGCAGCTCCTTCATAGCATTTGTATGCAAATCTTCATAATAGTTTGGGTAAGAGAAAGGACTATTCAGCAAGCATCCGATTGCTACATTAGAATTTCCTTTACCTATATTATATATCTGTGCCTCTATTTTATCTAATAGTGCACATAGTTCTACTGCATCCTTTATACTTTTTTGAGTTTCCATATATTCATTATTTCTATTCTATCACAAAATGTGAATTTGATTTATCTTATCAGATAATTTAATCCAATTATTATTTTGCTCATCATAAACAGTAATACAGTCTGTAAAATCTGCTGCATTGAATACAAAATGTGCATCAGAATAATTTGTATCTATATATGAGAACAAACCGTTTGCACGTTCCTCCAAAGAATGTCCTATAAGCAAGGAGAATAGATTACTTCCTTTGTTTATTCTCGTATTATATTTTTTGCCCGTACCGTCTGTACCTTCCATTTGGTAAATTGTCAAATCGCCTAAAGATATGGAGGATGTACCAGTATCGTTCTTATAAATCAAGACATTTTCTTTTAATTTGTAGATGTATTCGAAATTCCAACTACTATCACCTATATAGGTAAATTTAACAAACATTCCTTTTTCTAATAGAATTCGGCTGTTTGATTTCATATCCGCTTTTTTCAATTCATCCGCTAACAATATCACATGATGATCGAGTTCTATTAACTCACTTCGATAAACTTCATTGTCTGAGTAATGTGACAAAGGATGGATTAGTGGCGAAAGCATTGTCCGTATAAAGCTAACTGCTTGTAAAAGATTATCCAAATCGACAATATAATGTGGCATGTTTGACAAAAGCCGAAATAATCGATGAGTAATCTGCGTTAATTTATATGGTTCTATCTGCTCAGCATCGTCATCTTTCATATAGCTTTCTGGTATGTAGGAAGCATATAGTTTTTCGATAAACTTTCTATAATAATTTGCAGAAGCAGGATAATCAGGATGGTCTCTGCTATAAAGATATGAACTAGCTTTTTCATATGGAGTTTCCCCATTTATCACTAATGGATCAAAGTATGCTTGCCCATCAACTACAGTCTCACTATTATAAATCTCTTTTGTAATCCATTCTTGGCTCACATTACCCGTAAGATATGTACGTGCCAAGTTGTACCAGTTCCTGTCATAGGTCAGTAAGATGATTTGGTAAGAGGCAAAGTAATCAGACAACAGTCTCAAAAACGGCAAACGGTTACTTGAATCTATTCCTATGAATATATCATCTAACAAAAGTAGCTTCAACTCATTTTTTGGTATCAATTTGTTGGAAGCAAGATAGAGGCAAATAGAGATTGCTGATAATCTTGCCTCATTGAGAACCATCTTGTAGTTGTCTATTGCTGTACCGTCTTTTGTAACCTTCAATGTAAACCCTTTGTTTATATGCCAATTTGCTCGACCTTTTCCGTAAGTGACAGTCATATGAGCTAACTCAAATTGAACTTCCAAGCCAAAATGAGGAAAATAGGTGCACAACATACTGTTAACATCGGCAAAAACCTTTTCAAGTGTTGAACGTAAGTCGGATTCAAAAATCAGCAAGTCAGCCAATCCTTTTTTATGTATTTTCATATTGCGTGTCTTTGATTTCACAAGCAATATATCCTGTAATTGACTCCATCTCTTATAGAAAGTATTTGTTGCACCAGTAAACACAGATATGAAATCTCCCAAAAGATTGACTACGACAAAATCAAAAAACTTATCCTTGTTATCTCCGACCAAAAATACTTGAAGCAAAGACAAATAGTCTAAGGAACCTGTTGTAACAGCTGCATCTTTAATAAAATCGATGTCATTATCAGAATTTTCCTTATCACTCGAGGACTTATACAATACCTCTGTTTCTGGGACTATTGTGTGACTTACTTCATCATAATCTGCAAAACTAATTTGGATAGTTCCTGGTTTATCCAACATATAGTAATTATGCTGATAAGACAAATCTTTCTTCACCGAACTGCTCAAGTAGTGCATTACGGCTTTCACAAACGACGACTTACCACTTCCATTTTCACCATATACTAGCAAATTGCAGCCATTAGGCAAATCTATGACATGGCGACTCAAATAAGCCTTATAGTTCTCTATGAATATTTTTGTAATTCTTTTCATATTCATCCATTATGTGTTTAAAGCCCTTAAGAGTAAAAGCATTATTGGAGATTCCACATTACTGCATTTCTGATAAATGCTCGCAATTTCATTCTTTTCATCATCAAGTTCTGGCAACAGCTCAACTTGGCTTACCATATCTATCCTCATTGAAGTTTGGCTTGCCTCAGCCATGAGTTGGTTTGCCATTATCTCCAACAGACGTAAGAAAAACTGGCGTTCAGACTCCAAGCCCTCTTTACAGGCTTGAATATAATCAAAGACCTTGGCAAAAACATTTTGGCATGAGATGGAAGCATATACTACAGGAAAACCTTTTAAAGTATCTAATGTCAGATGATCATATTGTTTAGAATATACGTATAACAGTGATGCTATATACTTTTCATTGAATCCTGCATTTATGTGAGAAATTCCAAAGTATCTCTTTTTGCTCTCTGCATTTATATCATTTTTGATTCCAATATATCCGAATTGACTTACTTCTTTCTCTCGATCTACAACAATATTAAAAAACTGTTTTGTGTCTTCGTTTTTTTCTTCTTTGGAAGATGTCTGAACACTTATTGCACAAATATCCCCTAATTGTATTTTCAACAGATTAGCCTTCTGGCTTTTGTATTTTTGACGAAATTCCAAGATAGCATCTGTAAATTCGTCAACAGTCTTAGCTGTATCAACCAGTTTAATAACCTTAATAATACCCAAACGAATATCAGAAATTAGGTCGGTATTAAATGACAAATCTGCCAACAACAGCCAAAGGATGTAAAAATTTTGCTGTGTCCGCTTTGTGGAAGTAGAGTCAAATAGTTTATCTAACATTTTAGACAAATGCTGCTTACCACGACATAATAATTCCAACTTTGAGATAAAATCAAAATTCAAGATATTGATAGCTCTAATGATTTCTTGCTTGTTACTCGTTTCTTCGAGTATTTTTGTTATGTCTGTCTTGGATTTCAAACGACAATTTATCTTTCCACCAACCATGTATATACCTACCGTTTTGTCTGGACATAATTTTTCCTTTGTGAAACTATCTTGACATAGATGTTTCTGATAAGTAAAGTAAGCAAGTGTCATCAATAGATTTTCATTCTCCATCCTTGTTTCCTTCTTGCGTAGATAAAACCAACTATTATGCATCCGAAATACATTCTTGATGCTATCAATAATATCACGACAGATATAGGAATTCCACATTTCGAATGTGTCTTTTCGAATAGGATATGGTTTGTTGTTCAACCTTATAAAAAGATCTATTGGTTCAAAGTCTTGATTATATTTTTTATCTATTTCTACAATCCATAACTCAGCCCTCTTGATTTTCTGTTGACTTTTCAAATCCAATTTCTCGAAAGTAGCTCCATTCAAATCAGTCAATATGCCATTTTTGAGGTCTAACCTAAATCCTTCTTTCTTAGAACTACAGAGAAATCCATTCTCATCCTTAAATTTCTGCCCAATGAATCCCAATATACTCAATAATCGCTGCTGCCCATCTATGACTTCTTGAACTCCATCAGTTCTGTTAAATACAAATATCGGTGGAAGTCTTATTCCCAAAAGGAGACTTTCAATTATCGCAGATGACTTTCTTTTGTTTATTACCTCATCCCGCTGGTAGGTTGGGCGCATCAAGAAATTATTATTGCTTAATTTCCTGCAGATGTCCTCGATTTCTTCAGAAACAGGCTCTGGCTTGTTTATTCTTAAATTTTCAAAACCAAAGCTGCTGTTGTCAACATCTGTATCAGAGTTTACCATTCTGTTTTTTTCTTTAAATTCATCAGTTGTTGAAAGATACTTCTTGAAAGAAAAATCAAATGTTTCAGCAAAGAAGTTTGCTGTAACTTCGTATCGTTTTTTAAACTCACCAGCAAATGAACTTCTTACATTTTTATATACTATGATGTTGTCACCAATATAAGAAACCAACTTATCAAGAAAATCTTCCATTTTTACCTCATCAAGAACTGTTTGATCTTTTTCTAATACAACAATGGAAAAAGCCCAATAAAGACATTCAGCCAAAAGGCGTGTAAATTCAATTTGTGCATGAAAACACTTATCTTTTATCAACTTGATGAGTAATATTTTACTCCGAAATAAGCTAAAAGCCATTTCGTAAGAATCTTCATCTTCAGCTTCCTGTGAAAGAAATTCAAAGAATCGGTGAACTATATCTAACTTTCTATTGGCATAATAATTAATAGGGATATGGGGCAGAACCAACATCTCCCTTATTTTCTTCATAATGACTTCTATAGAGTCCTTTTCAAAAGCAAAAATATCTTTTATAACGAGAAGTAATGCCTCGTTATCCTTTAAACTCTTTTTGAAATATGTATTGAGGTCATCCTTAAGATATATTGCTTTGTCTATCTCAACACTTTTTAGTGGAGTTATACCACTATTATAACGTTGAAAGATCTCACGCTTCACAGCATCTTCCTCTTCCTGAGAAAAATGTTCTGAACGAAAACTAAATACGATTGTACGTATTTTAGTTTTCAAAAACATTTCTTTATACTCTTCGTTAAGTTCCTTAAAATTCTTACCAACAAATTCTTTTAAAGAGCCAAGTTTGTGCAAACCAGATTTACGAAGTCGTAGTTCTCCCTGTATGAAACGTAATATTGTCTCGTATCTTTGTCTACCATCAATAACTTCGAAAGATAAATCTTTCTGAAAGAATATCAATGGAGGAATCTCTGTACCCAAGAAGATACTTTCTATAAAGTAAGTTGCCTTCTCATCATCCCAGACATAGTTTCTTTGATATGTAGGATGATAGTTAGTACTTTCCAATCTTTCTTCGTTGAGAAAAAGGCTGTCTATAGACTTCACTTTTGTCTCAATAAAAATTTTTTCCTTGAATATCGCTTTTAAATCTACCATAATGAACTAAGTTAAACGTAGATATACTTATAAGTCATTTTAAGTATTACTTCCTTGCCACATGAAGTGGTATTAAATAACGGCATGAAGTACTACTTCTAATTTTTGTTATTCTTGTAAATCACCGTTAGAACGTAACTACTGATTTTCAGCAGTTAGCACATCCAACATTTTTCAAAAAACATGTTATTAATTGGTATTGCCAGAGCTGCCAATTAGGCAGCCTTGGCATTCACCTTTTTGTTCGAGTTATAATTACATGGGATTAGGGACATGATAAGATTTTCGAAAACCTACCTTCAACAGTCTTTGCGACCCTTTCGGTTCTCCCTATTCTGGAAGTTGTTTTAAAAACACTTATTTCTAATTTTATATCACACTTCGATATCATCCTTTGTAACAATAACTATCGCTTGGCCAGTACCATCTAACTTTACCAAAGCATAATTTTGTTTCACATTAATATTGACATTGTTTTTTTTCTTTAAGTACACCTTGGTTGATGTACAAATCTGCACTTTCATAACACCATAAATATTATAATACAAATTGCTTAAAACAGGATTAAGAAAATCATCTTTAAATGCTTTTTGTAACATGCCCATAAAATGAGAGTTATATAATTCCGTCATTTCTTTATTATCTTTAACCATGTGTGCAAACAATAATACTCTGTCTTTTTTCAAAGCATATCTTAATGCAGAAGGAGAAAACTTTAAGAGTTGAAGACAATCAGACATCATTTCACTAGGAAGTCTAAAACCGCCTTGTATTATCCAAATTTGCTCTAACAAATCATTGTTAATATTGTCCTGATAAAATTCAGAGGTTAAAATTTCAATAGGGCAATCACCGTCTAATATAAAACGGTATAGTTCAACGTTAGAAAAATCAGATAGAATCAAAGATGCATTATCATCACAAGACGTGAAGAATTTGCAAGTATCCATTGCCTCAGTTAATATCTGATTATCAAAATCCTTATAATATTCATATATTTGGCTCTTCTTCATTGAACCATTTATAAGCAAATACGAAAGCAACGACTTTTGGATTTGCCTTATTTGCATTCCTGTTTCCATATTTTGCCATACATCAAAAAAATCTTTTTCTTGATAAATGGTAAAATTAGGACTCATTGAAAGGATTGCATTAGCCTCTTCGAGGGTAGCAGGTTTCAAATCAGAATGACATAATGTAAAATGTCCATCTTCACATTCAACAATCCACCAAACAAGATAATTATAATATACAAGATTGATATCTATAACTCTTGGTATGGGTAATGCCATCAACCTCGACTTTGCCGATTCTATATCGAGCAAATCAAAAATATGAGAAAGAAGGATTATTATATCGTCATTGGCTATCAACTGAGTAGCTGCATCATCATTAAAATCATTTGTTGCACTACCAATTACCGCACCATTTGCACCTGATAGTGCCAACATTAGTCCTACTGTTCCAGGCTCCGTTTTCCTTGCTATATAAAGCTTCCCTATAAACTTCAACCAATCGGTCATAACAATGGGTTTTTCATGTGCCTTACATTCACATATAACAGGAGTTAATATTTCTTTAATTCCTGTTTTTGCCATTTTACGAGCTGTGACATCAATTTCGCTAGCTCCTGAAACTTGAACATTCGTCAGAATATTAGTATAGCCTTGATATTCTAAGATTTTAGTTGTCAGTTGTTCCAACTGTGTTCCCTTATCATCTTTAGAGTTTCCTAATATATATAATTTCATAGTTTACATATTTGTACTCAATTAATGACATTGCCTTTTGTATATATATATATCACCAATACAGCGTCTCTACTATATTACTAGTAGTTACACCTATCAGTATAATTCAGAGTTCAACATTCTCACCAACAGTCAGGGTCATCTTACTGGCGTTCATGCTCTCCATCATCCTAATATGGAAATTGATCCAATCGCGATATTCATCAAGGGCGGGGTCGTTGATGTCAGTATAGCCATGAAGACCGCCACAACCTGTCTCATCATTGATTTTCACAATATCTGCCACATACTTAGAATCTTTGAATTTGGATTCAATTTTTCTAAGAATTACCTGTTTCAGTTTCAGCATAATATTAATTTTTAATTCCTTCTTTATTTTTAACCATCTTATCTATCGCCTGAATCTGCTTGAGATAGGATGGGAACTTGAAATATATCCACGAATCTTGTTCCTGCAACTCTACCATTCCTTTGTGTAGATGGCTGACTATTGAAGCACAGCGATCCATCTGAGTGATTTTCCCTACAATTTCATGGAACAACTCAGAAAGCGTGTTGTCCGGATGGAATGAGTCTGTGATATAATTATATAGTTCGTCTTCTGCAAAATGGGAAGAGAATACCAATGAGGTGGAAAGAAACCGTAATATAGCATACGCAATTTCTTCCTTTGCCAGATGGTTCTCTATGATTTCCTTCGCATCATTCAAAACTGCGGCTATCTTTGTCATATCCGATTTACCGTCAGTCTTTGCAAATGCATCTTCCTGCTTGGAATCAACAGTGATGACAGAAGGCTGGTCGATGACAGGCACCTTATGGAGCAAGACGTAGCGCTGGAGATACTTACGCCAAATCAGAAGACGCGCTCCCTGCCATACTTCTACTGCTGCTGCGGTGAGGGAAGTGAAGAGAGATGAATGAAGAGTGAAGAACTCATGAGCTCTTCTCCCCAACTCCTCCATATCATCAGGGTATTCAATACCGGTCTCTAGCGAAAAGCCCCCGATTTCATCGATCTTTTCAAACTGATAGTCGCTTTGTGTAAGCAGGTAGAGCAAACGGGAATATTTCTTTGCTTCCAGGTCTGAAAGGAACAGAGCCCTTTCATCTTTACTTTGAGAAGCATAATTGTCATAGAACCCCCCCCATGAACAGATAGCCTTTACCTTGCCTTCTACAGTCTTCAAAAGTGCGAAATGAGCATCATACTCATAGTCCTCATCGAAGACCGGTGCATATTTGTCTGCCTCATATTCCTTGCCCCTGAAGAATTCCCGAAGGTTGCATGGAAAGATGAATTCCGTAATTCCATTATGCTGTAATACATGGTAACCTTGTCCCTCAGGAATAGCAATGCCTGAAGCAGGCGTGAGAAACGGACGGAGAACGACATCTGGAATCAGTTCCTTCAATCCCTGTTCGAGGGTTGCATTATCACAAGGGAGGTAGTTGGCCAGGATGCGGAAGTTCTTCCACATCGATTCATCTAAATTTTCAAGCACCTCCTGTTGCTGGACATCCTTCCTGTTTGCCATCATCTTACTGTAGGCGATATCAGAAGTTTGACGGTTGTGATATATGGTCAATTTCTTCTGATAATTCATGAAGAGCTTGCGTAATAGATCACCCGCATTTTTCGAAGGTTCCTTCATCTGCAGATAACCGATCATCTGGTCAATAGCCCGCCATGCACCCACGGATTCAGAAGGAGCCTCATGCTCTATCTGCAAGGCATATTGGCGGATATTAGAGATACTGAGACAGTAGTTGTTTCCAAAGCGCACCAAAAGATGACGATCTTTCTTACCCTTATGCTTGATTTGCTTGATAACGCCAACCCGACCAACCAGAGGACCGGAGAGGATACGGATGGTGTCATTCTCCTTGACCAAGTCGCTGTAACGCTTTTCGACGATACTCAATCCATTGATGTCATCGCCTATTCTGTCATTGAAATAGACAAAAGTCTCCATATCCTCATCAGGGATTTTTGACTGTCTTACTATTTCATCCAATGATATCTGCTTGCTGTTAGCAGATAGGATATGCGCCTTGGTAAAGAAGGTGCGTTCTACCAGTTCGGAAGTATGCGGTTCCATTTCAAAACCCTTGTACATAAAGTAGCCATATGGGGAGAGAACCTTTTTCAAACGCCTTTCATTTTGCACTCTGATGAAGAACATTCCCTGCAAGACCGGCACGAAACGTACCTTCACTTCTCCATTTTCGTTCTTGTAGGTTTTTCTTCCTAAAGGAAAATAGAAGTCGGTGATGATATGATTGTATTTTTCACGCAGAAAATCTATGGATTGCTGCTCTGAAAAAACATCAGTCTTGACTATAAACCACATACAGGATTTTGAATTTGAATTGTAAACGCAAGGGAAGAGTTAAAAAGTGTATCTAAACATCCAACCTGATTTGGTAGCAAGACATATTTCGGCTTCCCCTGAAAAGATACCTCTTCCCGAGTTATTGGGGTTGTGAAATGTATCACAGCATTGAAAAACCAATAGACTAACTTCCACTAATCTTCAATACTTTTATGTCTTTCAACCTTACACATACATGATGCGAACAGGCTAGTGTTTAGCAAATTGTACTTCATAAACATTCTGCTTACGGCGAAAGCCATATTATAAGTTTTTAACTCTTCACACTCTCCTGCATCTCTCTATGAGAAACACAGAAATACGTTGCAAAAATACTAAAAAAAATGTAAACACACAAATTACAAATGTTAAAATATTGATTTTCACTAAGATATTCTGCTTTTAAGTTGAGAGGCGTATGAAGTACATTTCTCTACCATTCCGATTATCAGACAGTTACAATTTTCCTGCATCACTTACATCGAGATTCAGAAAAACGGTTCATAATGGTTCATTTCTAAAGCTCTATATTCCATCCACTTTAAAATTTGATAGGAAAGCCGAAATTCCACCATTGGCACCATTCACATCAGTGCTCCACAAAGAGCAATCAGCAGCAACTGTATGCACAAGACAACATGCCTTGGCAGAAACAGAAGATAGCATTTGCATATAAGGTAAGCATGACACACTACATATACACCCCACACTATAAAAAAAGAAGAGGAGAGCCCAAACTCCCCTACCCCTTTCTGCCATAATTGTCTATCACAACTTCATCTTCCTTGCCTCCTCCACAAGATAAACGCTTTCTTCTTCTAAACCGCCGCAATTCCAGGAGAATTCATCCCCATTCGCCCAATTCTGAGCAAGAATATACAGATAGAACGATTCCTCTATGGTCAAGCCATCGGCTCTCTCTGAGGCAAGAATTTCACCCATCACCACATCATCCCCATGATACAACTCTTTCAGTTTCTCCATGGACATCTTCTGCACAACAGCTTTCTCTATTACATAAGCACAAGCCACCTTCTCCAAAAGATACACCATTATCTTAAGCTTACCACCAGCTGAAAGTTCATCACAAGGGACCACCTCATGAGCGTAACACTTGGAAAAGCTAAACCTAGCCTTGGAAATATCAAACTCCACCTCCAAATGATAAGGAATCCCTGCTCCATCCTTCTTGCATGAAGTAACCACTACGTAGCAATCGCTTCCAAGAAAAGACTCTCTTTCTATCTGAAAGCCGTCAAAACCAAATACATTACTTTGTTCCATAATTGCCAATTCATTAAAGTTTAACTAATAATATTCTGGATTTCCTGAAACAACCAGCCTTTTTCCAATCTCTGGAGTTTTGAGAGAAATCCGAGTTTTTTTTTAGCATTCCGGCATAACCTTCACACCAAGCCTTTTTTCGTGCAAAAAAGCATGGCAGTCAAAAGTGGCAGAAAGCCAAACAATCGGTCAAGAAACTTTTCCGGAATACCACAATCTCTGATTGCGGAAGGCTGCCGGAGGAGTTTCTTCACCGATAACAACGTGGTGTTTGGTATCTGACAAGACTGCCATACCTTTGCACGATAAAAAGCCTGGTGGGATTATGATGCGACAAAATTATAAAAACGAGGATGTATGCTCAAAACTACAGATGAAAACAATAGATATAACCCAACGAGGGTGTGTCATAAGTCTGTGACGCACCCTCTTTGCATGGATAAAGCAGGTATGCGAAGCATTGATTTACACATTACAGACTACTAAACCTCAAACATACCTTAAGATATTAAAAAGGATAGAAAAACAAGAATTGTAAAATTATCAGAACTACGAAACCGTTTACCTCATTACATGTAAACCAATGATAATATGAATATAAAGCAAAGAAGACAGGCTAGACGATAAAAGACTTTCATCATCTAGCCTACTTCCTGTCTTGCTTCTGGTGGGTAAAGCTTAGATAGTTCATCGGCATAAAAGATGCAAATTACAAACAAAAGCCGATCAACTATCTAACAATCAAGTAAAGAGAAAGAGCAGACGGTATATCCACTCCTATCGTTTTCTTTGAACCTTCTGAGAAGGTCTCATCATGTGAAGAGCCATGAAGAAGCAACGCTGGCGGAATGCCAGGTCATCTTCATCATCACGCTTTCCCCATCCTGTGCCTGGTCCGCCACCGCCACCACCGGATTGTGAAATCTTAGTGGCAGCATCCAGATAGCCCAGATATAAAGCAGCGGCAATGGAAGTCACCTGAACGGCATTATCCATGATGGTCTCTGCTATGGAACCATCAAAGAGAATGTCTCCTGTCTGCCTTGCCACTTGCCTCTGTTCAAAAGGAAGCGAAGAGAGGAACTCATGATATCTGGCTACCCGGTGCTTGGCATCGGTGGCCATCATCATATACCCCATTTGCTGCATTTCCTTAACGGTGGCCTTGCTGAGCAGAGGCACTTCCTTCTGAAGTTTCTTCTGTACCTCTTCAAACTTTCTCTCAGCCGAGAGGGTCTTGGTTTGCAACTGGGCAAGCTGTAATTCTGCAGTATGAAGTTTTTGAGTCTTGTCAGCAATTTTCTCATCCACCTCTTCCAGTTCCTTCTGAATCCTATCAAGCCTGATCTTTGCCTCTTCGGCACTAATCTTTCCGGAATCACGGTCTCGCTTGAGTTGTTCAACCTCCTCCAACAACCGATTCTTCTTAGACTCCAAATTGGCAATCATGGTCTGAAGGGCCTTGAACCTGGCAGTGGCATGTCTGATGTCTTTCTCCAAGCCACTCAAGGTAGCGCGCTGCTCCCTGATGACAGTCTGCTGCCCCTCGATGGTTTGAGATAGCTGCTCGTTCTCACTCATTAATTTTTCCCGAAGCTCAGCGTGGTATTCCTCCGTGGAACGATGCCGGGCTCCGGTTTCAGAAATTCTATCACCACGCTCCAGACCATACTTCTGATTAATCTTAGCAATGTCATTGTGAAGACTGCTGTAAATTCTGAGACCATCCGTCTTCAACTCACCGAAATAGGACTTCCAGGAAAACTTATTGTTCTCTGTAATGGGAAGCATTGTACAATGCACATGAGGATTGGTTTCATCCAGATGCACGATAAAGGATGCTATATTCTGTTCACCAAACCTTTCACATACAAATTTATACATGTCTTTAGCCCATTCTTCTATCTCCGGACGCCGGACAATATTAGAGTTATCAGCCCCTTTTTTGAGGTTCACCACCTGGTCACCAAAGGCCAGACGATGCATCTGATCCCTGGAACCCCCTAAAATGATATTGGCCACCGTACGGAAAAACGGCGGATCCCTACCCCTGTTCGGGTCCCAAATCTTTCGTTCCTCAAGCAGCATTTTGATTCTTTTGGGGACAGATGTTTTCTTGTCCACCTCACAAATCACCCCACCTTTCTTAATCTCAAAATTCAGGTGCTCGCGAGTAGAATCATAGTTGCCGCTCCAACGCTTCAACCTCTCGCCACCATTAGCATTGCGCAGAAACTCATTGCTCTGAGAGGTTGTCATGCCTTTTCCGGCTCTAATGTCGAGTACTTGTTTTGCCATAACTTCCATTGTTTGTCAGCAGGGACTAAAGGGTTCTTAGGGACTTTCCCTAAACCTAATCGCTTACCTCGGCTTGCCGCACGAAGTCGCCAAGAAATTGGCAGGTAAGCCTCCGTGTTTCAAAGCGTTAGCCATGAAACCGGGGATTAGGCTCCCCCCTGAGGTAAAAAAGTGCGGTTTCCGGCGCAAGCGCCCCTGGAAAACGAGCCTTCGATAGAAGCAGTTTTCCTGATATGACAGGACACCTGACCGAAGCCGAAAACTAGATTGATCCATCGTGCCCATCTTCCAGGAAAGAGGGCTGAAGAGAAGCTATCCACCAGTAGTTGGAGAAAGCCCGGAGCTAAAGATGCTGGGCTTCAAATGCACCACCTTACTGGTTACCATGTTGCACACCTCCAGAATCTCATACTTTTGAAGCTGGTCAACAAAGGCCAGCACCGCCGGGCGACTCCATCCCCATGCCTTCACCAGCTGCGCGATGTTGACATCCATGTCCTTGGAAGCGAGCTTGGCCTTTTGGAAACGGATAAGCAAATCCTGCAAAGCCTTCAAGCGAGAGAATCTGTTGGGATTGCGATACGAATAGTCGTTACAGAGATAATCAATCAGCTCTGACGACATGTTGATGACGAATCTCTCCTCCTTCGGAAGCGATTCGCTACTGCTACTATTTTCTTTTACCATTTGAATATTTCTTTTAGATATAACCATTCAACTATATAATCAACCTGAGAAACAGATGAAGATCGTGATGCGCTTTCAAAAGCCCCTAGGCTGCATTCCTTCCCCGTGCCCAAGAACCCAAGCTGCGCCACCTGCTTTTCATCCCGGGAACAGGCGGAAGCTGCTTGAACGGATAAACCATACCGGCCATGAGCAGGATAAAGATCAGCTCACCCATCAGGAAGGCACGTCCACAATCAACCACTGCCACCACAATAGCAAGAGAGGCAAGGAGAATTTGCAAGCACCTGCTCCCATGAATTCCACCCAACACCCTGTCGGCAAGCCTATAGGAAAACAGCAGCAACGTCATCATCAAAGCCACCATGTAAACCCAGAGAGAGGTCTGAAACGGATAAAGGATGTTCTCCATGAACGACTTGGGACCCAGTTCAACCTCACCATCAATACCAGGCAATCCTATATCATAAGGTGTAAGGCTCAAAGCCTTCCCTCTGGCTGCACATTCTACCTGAAACGAACAGGCTTCCTTGGCTGCATGAAAGTCCACCACCTGAAACACCAGCATACAAATGACAAGAACCAATGTAAAGAATTTTCTTCCGTTGTCACTTCTATACATCTTGTGATATACATAGGAGATCCATGCCTTGACGGCAAGCGCCTTCCTTTTCAGCCAAGGCATTCGGACAGACAGGAAACTATAGAAGTTGCGCCACTTATCAGAGCTGGCAGCCTTAGGCTTGATGCAATAGTGGAATACAAAGGGAACCGATGTAAGCAGCATAGCCAGGAGCCATTTCAAAACAATCATCACCATCTTTTAAATTAAAAAAAGAATGAGAGAATCTCATCCATCTTTTGATACTCCAGAACTTCTGCCGGCACCCTGGTAACATCCCTGAGCACATGCTGGATGCCCAAAAGCATGGTTTCATCACTGTCGTAAAAGTGAACCGTCAACGAATCAATGACCCCATACTGCTCACTCCCCATGTGAATGATAAACATACTGCCATCCACCGGTGTGGAATAAGCTGCCGCCTTTAACAGCTTGCCATAGTTCTGCTTGCTGGCATAGAGGATGTGAAGCCCAAGTTTCTTCTCCAACCACTCTACCAAATCCTCCATCATAACCTGTTTGGAAGCAGGTATGACAACTTCCACGTAATCCTCATGAGGAATCGTAGGTAGAGGAACCTCCTTAAAGAATTCCGGGAGCTTGCTGCGCAACTCCAGGAAGAGCGTATTGATGGAATCCTTCCATTCCTCGCTCTCTAAAAGATTGTAGTCGCTTAATGTCTTAATCATTTGATTGCAATTATAATATTGATGATAGATATGATTTAAGGAAAAACTCCGACAACACCTCTGTCAAGTTATTTTCCTTGTCTCGTACATGTTTCCTGGCATCCAACCTTTCAAGCAAGCCGGGCAAGTCATCTGAGAGGGCAAGAAGCTGCTCTCTTTGCTCCTCAGTCAACACGGCAGCAGAATAGTCGTCAATGGCCATGAAAGGCTGGATGAGCATCCATCGGTAGTTGGCCTGCTGGGTGTTACCAAGGCGTCTTCTGGACAAAATATCCTCCTTACATGCTAAGGCATTCTGAATGATGCGCCGGTTGAATCGCATGCTTAGATATAACATGGTTCTGTCGTTGACATCATCCACTTGTGCCCCCACCGATGAGTAGAGTCCATCAAACACCTGGGTGGTGCCCATGGTGAGCTTCTGCAGGGTCTCGGTATCCACCTGAGCAAGATACTTCATCAAACTCCTGAAGCATTTATCCTCCAAGGCTATGAAGTTCATCAGCTCGTCACCCTGCTTGAACGACGTGGCAGAGGAAAGCAGTTTGCCATAGGCTGCAAGCGTCGTCTTCAATGAGGGATAGAGCGGATAAGTATCAAGTTTCTCATAATACTTCACCGCATCCTTGAAGATGGCATTCTTCTCCAACACCTTCCGCTGCATGGCAGTGTTCTGCTTGAAATACATCACCTCACGAAGCGAGCGAGGCTTGACAAACGCCAAACGGGTGATTTCCGCCCGTATGGAATCCGACACCATGAAATATGCCACAGCCATCGGACTCTTGAGGTTGAGAGAAGAGTCCCTGCCAAAACTACTATAGGCAGAATCCCGTACCTCCAGCCAAGTGGAGGTAAGAGAAGAAAGGTCCTCAATGGACGCATCCTGCTTCTGTTTCAAAAGCTCCAGCTGCTGCTTACATCCCTGTAATGCCTCCTCAGACGAAGAGAAGGAAGGATGCCGCTTACAGGAAACCAATATGGCCATCATGGTCATACCGAATACAATTAACTTTTTTACCTTCATTTTATTCTAATACGATTATTGATATGTTACCTGAATCTGGGTGCAAAAGTAAAAAAGAAAACTTAAAAAGTAGTTGATTTCGCTATATAACTATATATTTAACATTTATACAAAACCTTTTTATGCAAGTTTTGAAGCTCCAAAAAGTAGATATAAAATTCCAAAAACACCGTATATCAAGACTTTATGACATGTTCTAGATATGATAGAAGCACCTTTTCAAATGTTAACTACAAACATCTTATATGTTAAAATTACAGGGCTAATTTAGCACACAATTGGAGTATCATCTTAGCATAACAACTCCCGAAACTCCCTCATATACCTCCAAAAAGAAAAAAAGTTCCTCGCCTTTTGGCGAGAAACCCTTAAAATTCATCGATAAAGATTGATGATGTCCAATCCTTTCAGCCTGGCTTTTCTGCAGGTGTAGAAAGTTCCTCCCTTTGGCTTGCCATCATAATAGGCGATGATGCCACTTGCATGGGCTAACATATAGTCATTGCGCTTGAGCAGACAACCATTGTAATACCCCTCACTGAGCACTATTTCTTCATCCACCTCATTCAAGATACGCTGATACCGCTCACGCTGATAGGGAGTCCACCTTCCACTCTGACCTCTGTAAGGAATAACCGCAACCAACTTTACCCCCTTCAGTTCCTCCTTCTGCTTGATAACCTCCTCGGCTGCCAACATGTCAAAACCTAACGCCATGCCCGAAACAAACTTTCTGAAACCTAACGAGAAAAGCAACCTTATCTTTCCTCTCACCTGCTGTCTCACTTCCTGCTCCTTGTCCTTTGGAACAGAGCGATGTCCGGTGAAGACAACGCTCTGCTTTTTGAAAATCTGATTCATACCTTCTTATATATATAATGTGTTCTAGCTAAAAACAAACCTCCCACCACATGAGCGCCATGTTTCTCCACCTCCTCGGCAAAGATGGCATAAGAGCCACCGGTGGTGATGATGTCATCAAAGATGAGCACTTGCTTACCCTTGAAAAAAGGCTTGTCAAAATCCATGATGCTCACCTTGGAAATCTCCTTCTCTCTTCCTCTTCTGCGCTCATGAACTGCCAAGCGGTCTTCCATCAAGATAAGATGGGAATAACCATTCTTGATACCACTCAATCGGCTCACCTCCTTGCAGAACTCCTTGTAGCGGCTCTTGTTCACCTCCTGACGGCTAGCTGGCACACATAGGAAAACCATGTCCTTCACCTGCTCGCCATACTCACGTTTCAAATAGCCATCCACCATCTGCGCCACCAACTTGTAAGCATCATCCCTTGCATCCTTGAAAGCATAGATAAGCTTTCTATCTTCCTTGGCATCCTCACCCACATTGCGGATTCTTGCAGGAAAGTACTTCAAGAAATATCCCTGCTTCTTACTCAACTGGGCTATCATGCCCTCATCAATCAATCTAGCCATAAAAAATCATTTTAAAAGTTACTCACTCAAATGGTTCAGAGTCCAAACCTCCACTACCCACTCATACCCCACATTGTTGCACTGACTTTGGTTCATCCGTCTGATGTCCTCGGCTTGCTCCTCAGTAATAGGCTCACTCTCCAACTTCATCAGCTTCTTGATACTAGCCTCCCTGTTTGTCCCGATGTAAACCAAGTCCTTGCTCTCACGGGAGTTCCAATTGTCTGTACGATAAAAAAGAAATACTTTCATCTTGTCTCATTTAAAAGTTCAACACTCAAAAAAATATTCTGGATTTCCTGATTCACAGCCTTTTCAAGCTTTTGTTTTCAGAAGAATCCGAGCTTTTTTTTAAAACATTCCGGCATAACCGTCATCACTTTAGCCTTTTTACGTGCATAAAAGAATGGAAGTCCAAGGGGGCAGTAAGCCAAACAATCGGTCAAGAATCTTTTCTAGAATACCCAATCTCTGATTGCGGAAGTCTGCTGGAAAAGAATCTTAGCCGATAACAAAGTGGTGTTTGGTATCTGCCAGGACTTCACATACCTTTGCAAAGTAAAAAGACTATGGTGATGGCTACCGGCTAGAAAAATAAAAAGTGAGGAGTATTCCCTCATAAAAAACAAAATAGAATCCTAGATATATCCCATCAGAAATCACATCAAACATAAAACACGGTGTTTTCCCACCATGACCAAAGGGAACCGTGGGAAAACGAACCTCTCTCCCTTTAGCCTTCTGACAATATGGTCAGGTGGCAAGGTAGCATGGCAAGCCATACTGCTTGGGGATTAAAACTGTCATGTACATGAAGAGAACGCCTGGGCGTGAGTCTTGAAGAGAATGGTCATGCGTGAACTACCCAGTGAAGATGGGAAATAGTCCACCTTCGCGGGTAAGTCACCCTTGACCAGACTCGAAAAGACCTCTTCTTGTGCATGACATCAGCAAGAGAAGGTTCAAAAGACAATATATACCTTCACCCAAATACAACCATCCTATCTCTTGCAGATATAGACATAATGCAAACCTTCAGCCATTATTTTGCTAATTTATACTTAGCAAAATAGCTAATAGATTAGTTCACAACAACAAAAAAGCGAAAAAACAGCGATAAAAAAGTTAATAAATAAAATCGTTTGATAACTGAACAAAACATCGGAGATACCTCTTGCACCGGTGAAGCTGAATGGTTCAACCGGATGGCTGCGACCGATGAGGGAGCAGCCCGAAAAAAAATCATCCACCTTGCAGATGGATGATTTTTCTGTTAACTTTTTCATAGACGTATTAATCATCAATAACATCAATAACATCAAATATAACGCTTTCCAACTCGCCTGTGCTTTTCAAAGCGCCACTATCGTATATTTCTCTTACGCGCCTTTCAGCGTATTCCTGTGAATCGGCAGAAAATTCCACCTTGTAGGTAATTTTCTCTTCGATTTCTACTACATACCTTTTCATATTTTCTCCTTAGTTAATTCTATCCGATAGCCATACAACTATCGGATAGAAACATTAAACATGATACTACTTAGTTCCAATAATCATTTGTTTTACTTCCTCATAACTTTCTTTCGTTATGAATTTGCGCCCCTCAACGCTATGCTTTGTTGTGTGTATGAGGGTAATCACACAAACCTCCTTGCCGTCCTTATAATCTTCGGTTGGCTCAATGCAAGCAATCTCGTCGGTATTAATCAATACTTTTGTTCCTGCTGTCACTTCAATGAATTTGCTCATATCTAAATCCTTTCATTAAATCAATATACATTCACATGGGTAGTTGCAAGTGGCTTTTCTGTAAATCCAAGCTCTTTACAATACACGTTTACATTCACTCTAGAGCCGGTTCCAAAGTGCCGTCTCAGATTTCCGCTCTCCAAATCACGATTAATCTTTCGGTTAATCGCCTGCTTCAAGCCTCTCTCAGAAGAGAAAGTAATACTGCTGTGAAAGTCAAGGATAGTCCATGATTCACCATCGCAGTCATAATAAAGATTTGCATTCATACTCCAATATCATTTAAAGGGTTCAACATAAATTATTCTGGATTTCCTGATTCACTGCCTTTTCAAGCTTTTGTTTTCAGAAGAATCCGAGTTTTTTTTAAAAACATTCCGGCATAACCGTCATCACTTTAGCCTTTTTACGTGCATAAAAGAATGGAAGTCCAAGGGGGCAGTAAGCCAAACAATCGGTCAAGAATCTTTTCTAGAATACCCAATCTCTGATTGCGGAAGTCTGCTGGAAAAGAATCTTAGCCGATAACAAAGTGGTGTTTGGTATCTGCCAGGACTTCACATACCTTTGCAAAGTAAAAAGACTATGGTGATGGCTACCGGCTAGAAAAATAAAAAGTGAGGAGTATTCCCTCATAAAAAACAAAATAGAATCCTAGATATATCCCATCAGAAATCACATCAAACATAAAACACGGTGTTTTCCCACCATGACCAAAGGGAACCGTGGGAAAACGAACCTCTCTCCCTTTAGCCTTCTGACAATATGGTCAGGTGGCAAGGTAGCATGGCAAGCCATACTGCTTGGGGATTAAAACTGTCATGTACATGAAGAGAACGCCTGGGCGTGAGTCTTGAAGAGAATGGTCATGCGTGAACTACCCAGTGAAGATGGGAAATAGTCCACCTTCGCGGGTAAGTCACCCTTGACCAGACTCGAAAAGACCTCTTCTTGTGCATGACATCAGCAAGAGATACTTTAAAAGGCAATACATTCCATTTCAACAACCAGATATTTGCTGACATAGATACAAACCACCTCACCTGTCCTAAACATATATGAATCTACAATGATATACATTGCGGAGGGAACAGAAAACTTGACCAAAGGGTCAAATCCCCACAAAGACAAAACAACATCAAAAGCGAAAAGAAACCCTACCAAAACATAGGATTTCTTTTCTAAATATACTCTTAAACATCAAATCTTCATCTTCCTTGCCTCTTCCACAAGAGACACCCATTCTTCCTCTACACCTCCACAAGCCCATGAAAACTCATCACCATTCGCCCAATTCTGAGCAAGGATATACAGAAAGAACGACTCCTCTATGGTCAAACCATCGGCTTTCTCCGAGGCAAGAATCTCTCCCATCACCACTTCATCCTCATGATACAACACCTTCAATTTCTCCAAAGACATCTTTTGAACAGCCGCTTTCTCCGCCACATACACACTAGCCGCCTTCTCTATTAGATAAGCCATGACCTTGAGCTTACCGCCGGCAGAAAGCTCCTGGCAAGGAACCACCTCATGAGCATAACACTTGGAAAAATGAAACTTGGCTGTAGATGTATCAAACTCCACCTCCAAATGATAAGAAACACCCTTCTCATCTTTCTTGCAAGAGGTGACTACGCCATAACAATCCCCTCCAAGAAAAGACTCTCTTTCCACACGAAAACCATCAAACTCCAAAACTTCTTTCTGATTCATAATCCTTATTTTTAAACTCTTTGAAACTTTCCCCATGCCTCCAAGGTATCAACCTTGCAAGCATGCTGATAAACACACTCTATTTTGCGAAAAGCAACTTGAAAAGCCTTTGGCGTACTGGATAAAGCCATACGCTTTCCCAAACTGACTTCCTGCCCCACTTCCATGGATTCCCAACAACAACGTATCATGCCTTCATCTGTAGGTTTGCAACCTAGATAAACGCCCTTGATACCCGTAACCCTCTGATACTTCTTAGGGTAAGGACAATAGATAGACCATGCATCCGGCGCATCCTTGGCGCTTACCCTTTCATCATGATATAAACGTACTTTCATACATTTTTTTTTTATGGAGAGGTGGTGAGCCTCTCCGTTACCTTTACAAATCCAATCTACCCTTATCATGGTAAGAGAAATAACACCCATCAGCAATTATCACATGGTCCATAAAAAAGATGCGCATGATGCTGCAAGCTTCCTTGACGCTCTTGGTAAGCATATCATCAGCCTTGCTGGGATGAGGGCTATTGGATGGGTGATTGTGAGCAATTGCCAAGATAGTGGCATTGTTTAAAACTGCCTCCCTCATGATTCTGCGCACATCTACCGCCGTCTCCGTGATACCCCCATGACTCATAGGCACATGCTTGATAAGCCTGAAGTTCTGGTTCATCAAAAGCAGATGGCATTCCTCCACCTCCAAATCCTTCACATGCGGATAAAGAAAATTATAGATAGCCAAGCTACTTCCCAAATCGGGACGCTCTGCCATATTCTCCAAGCTGTAACGCTTACCAAGCTCTATGGCTGCCTGAAGAGCTATCGCCTTGGAATCCCCAATACCTTGAACCACCTGCAAGTCCTCTACCCTAGCTTTGGCAATATTTCGCAAGCTCTCCTCCATCACATTGAATATCTGACGTGCCTGTTCCACATTCTTCTGTGTACCTGTACCGATAACCAAAGAAATCAGCTCCACTGTGGTCAAGTTTCCAAGCCCATTGTTATAAGCCTTATACTGAGGAAATTCCTCCATGCAAAACCCCGAAAAATTCTGTCTCATATCTCAAATTGCTTTAAATTAAACGTAAAATATTCTGGATTTCCTGAAACAACCAGCCTTTTTCAAATCCCTGGAGTTTTGAGGATAAATCCGAGTTTTTTTTTAGCATTCCGGCATAACCTTCACACCAAGCCTTTTTTCGTGCAAAAAAGCATGGCAGTCAAAAGTGGCAGAAAGCCAAACAATCGGTCAAGAAACTTTTCCGGAATACCACAATCTCTGATTGCGGAAGGCTGCCGGAGGAGTTTCTTCACCGATAACAACGTGGTGTTTGGTATCTGACAAGACTGCCATACCTTTGCACGATAAAAAGCCTGGTGGGATTATGCTGCGACAAAATGATAAAAACGAGGTTCTATTCACAAAACTACAGTAGAAAACAATAGATATAAGTATCATCTTCCAATGGATATCTACCTAAACCACGACACAGTAAAACCCAACCATAGATATCAACAAAACAGATAGACAAAGATAAGCATAAAAGAGCCGGCATAAAAGAAAAAGAGCCAAGAGAAACACATGCAGTCCATATCAACCATGTATTCCTCCTTGGCTCCCCAAAAAACGTTTCCATCGAAAAGTAGATATAATACCATCCCCCAAGTACCATCAATCCAAGACTACCTAAAAGATAGC
>OGDV01000095.1_pt1 | contig 68858 bp, 81 predicted proteins | sample 1570511 | NCBI WGS metagenome assembly OGDV01 (sample SAMEA2582179, study PRJEB24529) | metagenome | reverse complement strand
CGAGAGCATAAAAAATATTGGGGCAGCGTGAGCTATGCTGCCATCGCTGGTCCCTTCCCGTCACTTTGAAAACCCGGATACCAGCAGACAAATTTATCCTGCAGTTCGTTATTCAAAACGGCGGTCCGGGTCTGTAACAAATAATGAGCCCCTTTTCTGCTCCACTGCATCTGCTGCTTTTTGGCCATTCGTCTGGCGATCACTTCATTGATCGTGGATTCCACAAACGCGGTTGATACCGGCTCTCCGGGCACTGTTGCAAAGTTAGCGATGAGGCAGCCTTTTGTCTTATTCAAAGGCCTTACATTTCAAAAACTCTGCTTACCAGGCGCATTTCGCCCAGGGGATCACCATAATAAAATGCTGAGGCCTGGCCTTTGCGTAGTGCACGCATCACCTCAATACCTTTGATGGTGGCGTAAGCCGTCTTCATGGATTTAAATCCCAGCGTGGCGCCGATTATCCGTTTCAGTTTGCCATGATCGCATTCAATCACGTTGTTCCGGTACTTAATCTGTCGGTGTTCAACGTCAGACGGGCACCGGCCTTCGCGTTTGAGCAGAGCAAGCGCGCGACCATAGGCGGGCGCTTTATCCGTGTTGATGAATCGCGGGATCTGCCACTTCTTCACGTTGTTGAGGATTTTACCCAGAAACCGGTATGCAGCTTTGCTGTTACGACGGGAGGAGAGATAAAAATCGACAGTGCGGCCCCGGCTGTCGACGGCCCGGTACAGATACGCCCAGCGGCCATTGACCTTCACGTAGGTTTCATCCATGTGCCACGGGCAAAGATCGGAAGGGTTACGCCAGTACCAGCGCAGCCGTTTTTCCATTTCAGGCGCATAACGCTGAACCCAGCGGTAAATCGTGGAGTGATCGACATTCACTCCGCGTTCAGCCAGCATCTCCTGCAGCTCACGGTAACTGATGCCGTATTTGCAGTACCAGCGTACGGCCCACAGAATGATGTCACGCTGAAAATGCCGGCCTTTGAATGGGTTCATGTGCAGCTCCATCAGCAAAAGGGGATGATAAGTTTATCACCACCGACTATTTGCAACAGTGCCGGCTGCGCCCGAGTCGATCAAGCCGCCACACCACGAGGGTATCCCCGGCCCGTAACGCCTTGCGGCACTGCTCAAGCTCCGGGCGTGCCGCGCTCTTGCCGCTGGCCGCTTCCTCATAGATCACGCTGCACCCGGCCTGCTGGAGCGCGTCGCGCTGCAGGTCTAGGTGCTGGTCGTCCGTCGAAACGCGGGCGTATCCAATGCGTTGATTCATTGACAGTGCCTGAACATAGAAAAATTGACGGTTATCTTAACGGTTTTGGGTATGCCCGGCCATGAAAAAGCGAAACCCTGCAGACCTGTCCAGAAAACCACCGTTTTCTGAACATCGCCACAGATAGCCCGAATTGTCATTTTCAGAAGACGACTGCACCAGTTGATTGGGCGTAATGGCTGTTGTGCAGCCAGCTCCTGACAGTTCAATATCAGAAGTGATCTGCACCAATCTCGACTATGCTCAATACTCGTGTGCACCAAAGCGAGGTGAGCATGGCGACGGAGGCTCTGTTGCAAAGATTGGCGGCAGTCAGAGGTAGGCTGTCGCTCTGCGCCGATCAGGCGGCTGCTGCGAAATGGTGGTTGAGCATGCCCATGGCCTCCGTCAGCGCCGAGGGCCCAATGCCAAAAGCTCTCTCCACAAGGCGCACCTCGCCCCTGATGCCGGGCTGCAGGCACCAGGGGCGAGCCTGTCCTTTGCGCAGGGCTCGCATGACTTCGAATCCCTTGATCGTGGCATAGGCCGTGGGGATCGATTTGAAACCGCGCACCGGCTTGATCAGTATCTTGAGCTTTCCGTGATCGGCCTCGATCACGTTATTGAGATACTTCACCTGCCGGTGGGCCGTCTCCCGGTCCAGCTTTCCTTCGCGCTTCAATTCGGTGATCGCTGCACCATAGCTCGGCGCTTTGTCGGTATTGAGCGTGGCAGGCTTTTCCCAGTGCTTCAGGCCTCGCAGGGCCTTGCCCAGGAACCGCTTCGCTGCCTTGGCGCTGCGGGTCGGCGACAGGTAGAAATCGATCGTGTCGCCCCGCTTGTCGACTGCCCGGTACAGGTAGGTCCACTTGCCCCGCACCTTGACGTAGGTTTCATCCAGGCGCCAGCTCGGATCAAAGCCACGCCGCCAGAACCAGCGCAGCCGCTTCTCCATCTCCGGGGCGTAGCACTGGACCCAGCGATAGATCGTCGTATGGTCGACCGAAATGCCGCGTTCCGCCAGCATTTCCTCAAGGTCGCGATAGCTGATCGGATAGCGACAATACCAGCGCACCGCCCACAGGATCACATCACCCTGGAAATGGCGCCACTTGAAATCCGTCATCGTTCCGTCCGTCCAATCTCCGCCAAGCATGCTCAAGCTTCACGATTTTTGCAACAGAGCCCACACGAGTATTGAGCATAGTCGAGATTGGTGCAGATCACTTCTGATATTGAACTGTCAGGAGCTGGCTGCACAACAGCCATTACGCCCAATCAACTGGTGCAGTCGTCTTCTGAAAATGACATTTGGTATCTCTCATAAACGGATGTTTTTGAGAGAACTATCTTCGGCCTTCACACGCACGAAAGGCGGCGAAGCTCCGCCGTTAATCCGTCCGCCGGAGATCTCGCCCAGGCAGGCTGAAGGCCGAGCAAGCCTGACAGGCCCGAAAAGCCCGGCACGGGCGTCGGCGGCGATGACGGCGGCGGCATTATCCAGGGTTGATGATGGAAGTGGAGGATATCGACAACCTCTCGCGCAACCAAGACATCGCGGTCGGACTGCAAGTGATCTTGAAGCCACGGGCCCGTCCCACCCCGACATGGACCTCGATGCCCGAACGGACGTTAGATTTCGAGTTCTAGGCGTTCTGCGATGAAGGTTGGATCCCAGCCGGGATTGAAAGTGTCGACGTGGGTGAATCCGAGCCGCTCGTATAGGCCACGCAGGTTCGGGTGGCAGTCGAGCCGCAGCTTGGCGCACCCCTGCGTTCGCGCGGCATGGCGGCAAGCCTCGATCAGCGCGGAGCTGACACCCCGGCCCGCATGTGTCCGTCGCACCGCGAGCTTGTGCAGATATGCGGCCTCCCCCTTGAGGGCGTCGGGCCAGAACTCGGGATCCTCGGCCGACAAGGTGCAACAGCCGACGATGCCGTCGCTGCAACTCGCGACTAGGAGCTCGGATCTCAGGACGAAGGTCTCCGCGAATGTCCGGTCGATCCGCGCGACGTCCCAGGCGGGCGTTCCCTTGGCGGACATCCACGCCGCAGCGTCGTGCATCAGCCGCACAACCTCGTCGATATCACCCGAGCAGGCGACCCGAACGTTCGGAGGCTCCTCGCTGTCCATTCGCTCCCCTGGCGCGGTATGAACCGCCGCCTCATAGTGCAGTTTGATCCTGACGAGCCCAGCATGTCTGCGCCCACCTTCGCGGAACCTGACCAGGGTCCGCTAGCGGGCGGCCGGAAGGTGAATGCTAGGCATGATCTAACCCTCGGTCTCTGGCGTCGCGACTGCGAAATTTCGCGAGGGTTTCCGAGAAGGTGATTGCGCTTCGCAGATCTCCAGGCGCGTGGGTGCGGACGTAGTCAGCGCCATTGCCGATCGCGTGAAGTTCCGCCGCAAGGCTCGCTGGACCCAGATCCTTTACAGGAAGGCCAACGGTGGCGCCCAAGAAGGATTTCCGCGACACCGAGACCAATAGCGGAAGCCCCAACGCCGACTTCAGCTTTTGAAGGTTCGACAGCACGTGCAGCGATGTTTCCGGTGCGGGGCTCAAGAAAAATCCCATCCCCGGATCGAGGATGAGCCGGTCGGCAGCGACCCCGCTCCGTCGCAAGGCGGAAACCCGCGCCTCGAAGAACCGCACAATCTCGTCGAGCGCGTCTTCGGGTCGAAGGTGACCGGTGCGGGTGGCGATGCCATCCCGCTGCGCTGAGTGCATAACCACCAGCCTGCAGTCCGCCTCAGCAATATCGGGATAGAGCGCAGGGTCAGGAAATCCTTGGATATCGTTCAGGTAGCCCACGCCGCGCTTGAGCGCATAGCGCTGGGTTTCCGGTTGGAAGCTGTCGATTGAAACACGGTGCATCTGATCGGACAGGGCGTCTAAGAGCGGCGCAATACGTCTGATCTCATCGGCCGGCGATACAGGCCTCGCGTCCGGATGGCTGGCGGCCGGTCCGACATCCACGACGTCTGATCCGACTCGCAGCATTTCGATCGCCGCGGTGACAGCGCCGGCGGGGTCTAGCCGCCGGCTCTCATCGAAGAAGGAGTCCTCGGTGAGATTCAGAATGCCGAACACCGTCACCATGGCGTCGGCCTCCGCAGCGACTTCCACGATGGGGATCGGGCGAGCAAAAAGGCAGCAATTATGAGCCCCATACCTACAAAGCCCCACGCATCAAGCTTTTGCCCATGAAGCAACCAGGCAATGGCTGTAATTATGACGACGCCGAGTCCCGACCAGACTGCATAAGCAACACCGACAGGGATGGATTTCAGAACCAGAGAAAGAAAATAAAATGCGATGCCATAACCGATTATGACAACGGCGGAAGGGGCAAGCTTAGTAAAGCCCTCGCTAGATTTTAATGCGGATGTTGCGATTACTTCGCCAACTATTGCGATAACAAGAAAAAGCCAGCCTTTCATGATATATCTCCCAATTTGTGTAGGGCTTATTATGCACGCTTAAAAATAATAAAAGCAGACTTGACCTGATAGTTTGGCTGTGAGCAATTATGTGCTTAGTGCATCTAACGCTTTTAGCAGGGGCGCGACGTCAGGAGCGTCCCTTGCCTAAACTTGTTAAGGCATTTGTGAACAAACGCCACCAGTATTTTGGTTTAGAACCAATGCATACTTCATACGAATACAGCCTATCTCGAATCAAGCAGGAACCATCCAAGATTGGCATAAAAGGTACATTCAACCTTTTCACTGCATCCCATTGGTGCACGTACTCGGTCTTGCAACTCGGACACTTTGGGTTTGCACCAGGAACAAACCTACCCCCGCAAGGGCAATCTGGAAGAGTTGCTGCTATTCGATCCAAGAGCTCTTGATTGATTTCATTTTCATACAGTAATGCATGGTCCTGCTCTCTATGGATTACATTCGAGCAAGTATCACAGAAAAAATGCGGGCAACTGTCGCTCATGCCGCTCGATTGCCAGGCAGGAGTTTCCTTCCCACACTTTGGGTTTGGGCATTTCATTCTTCCTATCCATGGTGCATTCGCTTCGTAATGTACGATTTTCATGTAGCCTTAACGCCTGGCACAGCGGATCGCAAACCTGGCGCGGCTTTTGGTACAAAAGGCGTGACAGGTTTGCGAATCCGTTGCTGCCACTTGTTAACCCTTTTGCCAGATTTGGTAACTATAATTTATGTTAGAGGCGAAGTCTTGGGTAAAAACTGGCCTAAAATTGCTGGGGATTTCAGGAAAGTAAACATCACCTTCCGGCTCGATGTCTATTGTAGATATATGTAGTGTATCTACTTGATCGATCAGGCTTTTGTATATCTCCCCACCACCTGAAACAATGACATGATCCGTTATTTTCTTTAGGTTGGTTAAAGCATCTTTAATTGATGGAAAGATCAATACGTTCTCATTGTCAGATGTAAAACTTGAACGTGTTACGACCGCATACTTTCGGTTGGGTAATGCTCCCATTGATTCAAAAGTCTTGCGTCCAACCAACAGCCATTGGTTATAGGTAATAGCTTTAAACAGGAGCTGTTCACCTTTGGCACTCCATGGAATATCAGGGCCATTCCCGATAACTCCATTCTTCGATATAGCTACCATTAGTGATAGTTTCACAATTCTTCCTCAGAGGTTAACTTTGTTTTAGGGCGACTGCCCTGCTGCGTAACATCGTTGCTGCTCCATAACATCAAACATCGACCCACGGCGTAACGCGCTTGCTGCTTGGATGCCCGAGGCATAGACTGTACAAAAAAACAGTCATAACAAGCCATGAAAACCGCCACTGCGCCCCTATCTCATCTGCGCAAGGCAGAACGTGAAGACGGCCGCCCTGGACCTCGCCCGCGAGCGCCAGGCGCACGAGGCCGGCGCGCGGACCCGCGCCACGGCCCACGAGCGGACGCCGCAGCAGGAGCGCCAGAAGGCCGCCAGAGAGGCCGAGCGCGGCCGTGAGGCTTGGACGCTAGGGCAGGGCATGAAAAAGCCCGTAGCGGGCTGCTACGGGCGTCTGACGCGGTGGAAAGGGGGAGGGGATGTTGTCTACATGGCTCTGCTGTAGTGAGTGGGTTGCGCTCCGGCAGCGGTCCTGATCAATCGTCACCCTTTCTCGGTCCTTCAACGTTCCTGACAACGAGCCTCCTTTTCGCCAATCCATCGACAATCACCGCGAGTCCCTGCTCGAACGCTGCGTCCGGACCGGCTTCGTCGAAGGCGTCTATCGCGGCCCGCAACAGCGGCGAGAGCGGAGCCTGTTCAACGGTGCCGCCGCGCTCGCCGGCATCGCTGTCGCCGGCCTGCTCCTCAAGCACGGCCCCAACAGTGAAGTAGCTGATTGTCATCAGCGCATTGACGGCGTCCCCGGCCGAAAAACCCGCCTCGCAGAGGAAGCGAAGCTGCGCGTCGGCCGTTTCCATCTGCGGTGCGCCCGGTCGCGTGCCGGCATGGATGCGCGCGCCATCGCGGTAGGCGAGCAGCGCCTGCCTGAAGCTGCGGGCATTCCCGATCAGAAATGAGCGCCAGTCGTCGTCGGCTCTCGGCACCGAATGCGTATGATTCTCCGCCAGCATGGCTTCGGCCAGTGCGTCGAGCAGCGCCCGCTTGTTCCTGAAGTGCCAGTAAAGCGCCGGCTGCTGAACCCCCAACCGTTCCGCCAGTTTGCGTGTCGTCAGACCGTCTACGCCGACCTCGTTCAACAGGTCCAGGGCGGCACGGATCACTGTATTCGGCTGCAACTTTGTCATGCTTGACACTTTATCACTGATAAACATAATATGTCCACCAACTTATCAGTGATAAAGAATCCGCGCGTTCAATCGGACCAGCGGAGGCTGGTCCGGAGGCCAGACGTGAAACCCAACAGACCCCTGATCGTAATTCTGAGCACTGTCGCGCTCGACGCTGTCGGCATCGGCCTGATTATGCCGGTGCTGCCGGGCCTCCTGCGCGATCTGGTTCACTCGAACGACGTCACCGCCCACTATGGCATTCTGCTGGCGCTGTATGCGTTGATGCAATTTGCCTGCGCACCTGTGCTGGGCGCGCTGTCGGATCGTTTCGGGCGGCGGCCGGTCTTGCTCGTCTCGCTGGCCGGCGCTGCTGTCGACTACGCCATCATGGCGACGGCGCCTTTCCTTTGGGTTCTCTATATCGGGCGGATCGTGGCCGGCATCACCGGGGCGACTGGGGCGGTAGCCGGCGCTTATATTGCCGATATCACTGATGGCGATGAGCGCGCGCGGCACTTCGGCTTCATGAGCGCCTGTTTCGGGTTCGGGATGGTCGCGGGACCTGTGCTCGGTGGGCTGATGGGCGGTTTCTCCCCCCACGCTCCGTTCTTCGCCGCGGCAGCCTTGAACGGCCTCAATTTCCTGACGGGCTGTTTCCTTTTGCCGGAGTCGCACAAAGGCGAACGCCGGCCGTTACGCCGGGAGGCTCTCAACCCGCTCGCTTCGTTCCGGTGGGCCCGGGGCATGACCGTCGTCGCCGCCCTGATGGCGGTCTTCTTCATCATGCAACTTGTCGGACAGGTGCCGGCCGCGCTTTGGGTCATTTTCGGCGAGGATCGCTTTCACTGGGACGCGACCACGATCGGCATTTCGCTTGCCGCATTTGGCATTCTGCATTCACTCGCCCAGGCAATGATCACCGGCCCTGTAGCCGCCCGGCTCGGCGAAAGGCGGGCACTCATGCTCGGAATGATTGCCGACGGCACAGGCTACATCCTGCTTGCCTTCGCGACACGGGGATGGATGGCGTTCCCGATCATGGTCCTGCTTGCTTCGGGTGGCATCGGAATGCCGGCGCTGCAAGCAATGTTGTCCAGGCAGGTGGATGAGGAACGTCAGGGGCAGCTGCAAGGCTCACTGGCGGCGCTCACCAGCCTGACCTCGATCGTCGGACCCCTCCTCTTCACGGCGATCTATGCGGCTTCTATAACAACGTGGAACGGGTGGGCATGGATTGCAGGCGCTGCCCTCTACTTGCTCTGCCTGCCGGCGCTGCGTCGCGGGCTTTGGAGCGGCGCAGGGCAACGAGCCGATCGCTGATCGTGGAAACGATAGGCCTATGCCATGCGGGTCAAGGCGACTTCCGGCAAGCTATACGCGCCCTAGGAGTGCGGTTGGAACGTTGGCCCAGCCAGATACTCCCGATCACGAGCAGGACGCCGATGATTTGAAGCGCACTCAGCGTCTGATCCAAGAACAACCATCCTAGCAACACGGCGGTCCCCGGGCTGAGAAAGCCCAGTAAGGAAACAACTGTAGGTTCGAGTCGCGAGATCCCCCGGAACCAAAGGAAGTAGGTTAAACCCGCTCCGATCAGGCCGAGCCACGCCAGGCCGAGAACATTGGTTCCTGTAGGCATCGGGATTGGCGGATCAAACACTAAAGCTACTGGAACGAGCAGAAGTCCTCCGGCCGCCAGTTGCCAGGCGGTAAAGGTGAGCAGAGGCACGGGAGGTTGCCACTTGCGGGTCAGCACGGTTCCGAACGCCATGGAAACCGCCCCCGCCAGGCCCGCTGCGACGCCGACAGGATCTAGCGCTGCGTTTGGTGTCAACACCAACAGCGCCACGCCCGCAGTTCCGCAAATAGCCCCCAGGACCGCCATCAATCGTATCGGGCTACCTAGCAGAGCGGCAGAGATGAACACGACCATCAGCGGCTGCACAGCGCCTACCGTCGCCGCGACCCCGCCCGGCAGGCGGTAGACCGAAATAAACAACAAGCTCCAGAATAGCGAAATATTAAGTGCGCCGAGGATGAAGATGCGCATCCACCAGATTCCCGTTGGAATCTGTCGGACGATCATCACGAGCAATAAACCCGCCGGCAACGCCCGCAGCATCGCGACCGTCATCGGTGAGAAGTTCGGCAGGTATTGGGTGGTGACAATGTAGGTGCTGCCCCAAATGGCAGGTGCTATCGCTGTGAACAATAAATCGGGCGTGCGTAATGACATGCGATTACAAGACCTCCGCTACGGCGATGGGTTTTTGAGAGTTGCAGGTGCCGCGATGACCGCACCCTGACTTGGACTGGCCCTGCCTCGCACCAATCCACCTGCGGCTATGGCCGCGATCATGCGAGGCCCGAAAATTACACGACCTGTACACGTCCGCCGAACCCGGAACGCAACAGAGCTTCGTGGGCATCCCGATCCGGGTCGTAGCAGCAGTCCTGGACCAAACGCACGTCGTAGTCCGCATCACTAGCCCAGGCGACGCTTGAAAGAACAACGCCGGTGGTGCTTATCCCGGCCATGACAAGCGTGCTTACGCCGCGCGTCCGAAGGTCGGCGTCGAGCGCCGTGCCATAAAAGACGCTGGCTCGCGGACATGCATAGAAAAGGTCGCCCCGTTCGATCGCAAGCCCTTCGACGGGCAGACCGGTGCGAAATCGTCCGCTCGGGAGATACGGTGAGATTTGGCGATTCGTCGCTGGCGGCGCATGTTCATACTCTTCGCCGAGCGAAAAGTTGGGGAACAGCACGGGCCGGCCGCGCAAGGCGTGCTGGCAGCCGTGCAGACCCTGCGTGAGATGAACGCCGACAACCTGCGCAAGGTGCCGGCCGATGCACCCACGGCCTTCATCAAGCCGCGCTGGAAGCCGCTGGTGATCACCCCGGAAGGCCTCGACCGGAAATTCTACGAAATCTGCGCCCTGTCCGAGCTGAAGAACGCCCTGCGCTCCGGCGACATCTGGGTCAAGGGCTCGCGGCAGTTCCGCGACTTCGACGACTACCTGCTGCCGGCCGAGAAGTTCGCCGCACTCAAGCGCGAGCAGGCCCTGCCCCTGGCGATCAACCCGAACAGCGACCAGTACCTGGAAGAGCGTTTGCAGCTGCTGGACGAGCAGTTGGCCACCGTCACCCGCCTGGCCAAGGACAACGAGCTGCCCGATGCCATCCTCACCGAGTCAGGGCTGAAAATCACCCCGCTGGATGCGGCGGTGCCGGATCGGGCGCAGGCGCTGATCGACCAAACCAGCCAGTTACTGCCGCGCATCAAGATCACCGAACTGCTGATGGACGTGGACGACTGGACGGGCTTCAGCCGCCACTTCACCCACTTGAAGGACGGGGCCGAGGCCAAAGACAGGACGTTGCTGCTGTCCGCAATCCTCGGTGATGCGATCAACCTCGGGCTGACCAAGATGGCCGAGTCGAGCCCCGGCCTGACCTACGCCAAGCTGTCCTGGCTGCAAGCCTGGCACATCCGCGACGAAACCTATTCGGCGGCCTTGGCCGAGCTGGTCAACCACCAGTATCGCCACGCCTTTGCCGCCCACTGGGGCGACGGCACGACCTCATCCTCCGATGGCCAGCGCTTCCGCGCGGGTGGCCGGGGCGAGAGCACCGGGCACGTCAACCCGAAGTACGGTAGCGAGCCGGGACGGCTGTTCTATACCCATATCTCCGACCAGTACGCGCCGTTCAGCACCCGCGTGGTGAATGTCGGCGTCCGCGATTCCACCTATGTGCTCGACGGCCTGCTGTACCACGAGTCCGACCTGCGGATCGAGGAGCACTACACCGACACGGCCGGCTTCACCGATCACGTCTTTGCCCTGATGCACCTGCTAGGCTTCCGCTTCGCGCCGCGCATCCGCGACCTCGGCGAAACCAAGCTGTACGTGCCGCAGGGCGTGCAAGCCTACCCGACGTTGCGCCCGCTGATCGGCGGCACCCTGAACATCAAGCACGTGCGTGCCCACTGGGACGACATCCTGCGCCTGGCCAGCTCGATCAAGCAGGGCACCGTCACCGCCTCGCTGATGCTGCGCAAGCTCGGCAGCTACCCGCGCCAGAACGGACTGGCCGTGGCCCTGCGCGAGCTGGGCCGGATCGAGCGCACGCTGTTCATCCTGGACTGGCTGCAAAGTGTTGAACTGCGCCGCCGCGTGCATGCCGGCCTGAACAAAGGTGAGGCGCGCAACTCGCTGGCCAGGGCGGTGTTCTTCAACCGCCTTGGGGAAATCAGGGATCGGAGCTTCGAGCAGCAGCGCTACCGGGCCAGCGGCCTCAACCTGGTGACGGCGGCTATCGTGCTGTGGAACACGGTGTACCTGGAACGCGCCACCCAGGGGTTGGTCGAGGCCGGCAAGCCGGTGGACGGCGAGCTGCTGCAATTCCTGTCGCCGCTGGGCTGGGAGCACATCAACCTAACCGGCGATTACGTCTGGCGGCAGAGCCGCAGACTGGAAGACGGGAAGTTTCGGCCCTTACGGATGCCCGGAAAACCTTAGCGTACGATTTTTTCCGAATTCTGCGGGCTCCCCAAATTGTCGTCTCCAGGTCATTTGGTGAGCGTGTAACCAGCTTTCAGGAAATGCAGATGGCCATCACCGGCTTTGCTGCGCGGGCAGGAGAAAAGCTGCGTCAGGAAAAGCAGCACTGTCGTGCGATCAGTGTCTTTATCCGAACCAGCCCGTTTTCACCCCGGGATGCGCCCTGTGCCAGCCAGGCGACGGAGACGCTACTGGTAGCCACTCAGGACAGCCGGGACATCATTGCCGCTGCCCAGCGTGCGCTTGCGCGCATCTGGCGTGATGGCTACCGGTACGCAAAGGCTGGTATCATGCTGGCCGATTTTTCCGGCCGCGAGGCACAACTTAATCTGTTTGATGAATGTGCTCCCCGTCCTGACAGCGAAGCCCTGATGAATGCCGTCGATCGGATTAACCGCGCCGGTAAGGGCCGCATTTTTTTTGCCGGCCAGGGGATCAATGTGGGGTTCGCGATGCGCAGGGAAATGCTGAGTCCGGAATACACGACAGACTGGAACGCCTTGCCGCGTGCTTTCATGAGATAAGCGATATCTGGATTTTATAGATGTAAAATCATATGGTTACATTATTAACGTATGGTTCTTCCCCATTGGGCTTCAGACCTCCTGTACCGCGTTTTCCTGTTGAGACAACACCTACCCGGCGAAAACTAAAACCGGGTAGGATGTCATCAGTACAGGGCAATGACAGGTTTTTTGATGCCGCAGGCGTGAGCGTAGCGGGTCAGAGTGTCGATGCTGGCTTTGGTGATGTTGTTTTCCAGGCGGGAAATAACCGGAGGTGTAACCCCCATGCGTTCAGCAACCTGCGCTTTTGTCAGGTTGTCATGTTTACGCCATTCCGCAAGTAGCTCTCTGAGCTTCTCCTTGCGTTCTTCTTCCTGCCATGCAGCGCGATATTCGTCGTCCTGCATCCACTCGTTATGCAGTTCTTTATGGCTTACCAGTTTCATTAAGTACCTCCGCTAACCGCTTTTTGGCGAGATCGATTTCTTTCGCTGGCGTTTTCTGTGACTTCTTGATGAAAACCCGGAGCATGATGATGGTATTGCCTTTGTGGTATACCCAGATGCCCCTGGCTATGTCCGTCCCCATCGTGCGGATCTCAAAAAGTCCATCGCCCAGGGGCTTCGTGTCCGGCTCCCGCAGTAATCGGGCATCATACTCCAGTTTGCCGATGAGACGGTCAAACTTCACCCTGATTTTTACGGGTAATGCTGTGGCTTCTTCCCTGGCTTCCGGGTGATAAACAACGCTAAACATGTGACCTCCCATTTCCATTAATATTAACCTATAGGCTAATGTTAGGCAAGGTGAAAATTAACCTGTAAGCTAATTTTTAGGGAGGGGTATGCGACCAGCTATGACACGGACCCAGCATTGACAAAAGGCTCTAAAATTGTATTTTTTAACTTTTACGTTCCTTTTTACATCAGTGCCTTAACATTTTTTCTATGTACTGAACGAAGGGATAATTTTGAGACAAGGATACAATTATATGAAAGTGAATTATCTGGCACCGTTATTATGTATTGGCGTGTTGGCGCTGACCGGTTGTAACGATCCAAAGAAACCCTCCGAAAGTAATTTCAAAGAAGCCGCACAGCAGTATCTGGATACTGTATACCCGGCATGTTATATCAAAGCTAATTTCCCTTACAAAACAGATGGTTTCAACATTAACAACATGCCAGAAATATTGCATGCAATGGCAGAAAAAGGGTTGTTAACTGAAACAGAATTATCGCGTAAACATATTGATGCCACATGGGGGATTAAAGAACGAGATATAGTCGTTAACAGTTATGACCTGACGGAAGAAGGGAAAAAATACTACAAGCAAGATGCGGCTAAAAATATGCGAGGTGAGAATCTTGGTGGATTCTGCTTTGGAAAAGCAACAGTAACAGACGTCAGTAATTTCACTGAACCATCTGATGCAATGGGGCAGAAAATTTCCCGAGTGACTTTTACATATAAAGTTAGTGATATACCTGACTGGGCAAAATCACCTGAGATTCTGAATGCCGACCGTCAGATAAAAAAAGACGTAAACTCAGAACATGATGGTGTGAAAGTGACCAATGTTTTCCTCCTGACTAATAACGGATGGATACATCAAAAGTTATTTGGTAAATGATTAACCCTAAGTGATAGGGCGTGTTTTGAGATAGTTAGCGAAGATGAGGCACTTGCGGTTATCTGGCCGTGAGTGCCTGGACGGTACGTTCACCTCTGAAAAAACAGGCCTGCCGCTCTGACGAGGCCTGTTTTAATTCTCAGATATAAACTGTCCAGAAAATGGCGATGGCAGTAAAGAAAATCGCCATTTTAAACGATGCTCTGGTTTTCCTTTCCTCCGCAGAAATCATCGCGTGGAGTGCTTCTTTTTTATCATGTATGGTTAAACTGCCAGGCAGTTCAGGCCACCTTTTCTGTAACTGCATGGTTTCCAGTTTCTTCAGTGAGGACTGATTATAAACCCCGTACGCCCACAGCAGTAATGCCAGTCCCGGCGGCGTGAGCTTAATGAATAAATTAAAAATATCAGTTTCTTGGGTCATCTGATTTCCTTTGTCTTCGTCAGGCAGTACAGGACTCTATAATAGAGGGATTCTGACGACGGACAACCATCCTACCGTGGTGCATAACCCTCTTCCGCCAGTGCTTTCATGAGCTGATTGATACCATCCATCATCAGGTATGCCTCAATATCAGACGTTGCCAGCCGGCGGCAGTCACTGAATCCCTGCCGCTTGACCAGCTGTGCGAGCGCCTGTGCTTCCCTGTGCGTCAGCTGCAGATTCACCTCAACGGGTTTTTCATGGCGTATTTCATCATTCATCGTCAGACTCCTGTTCTGTCGTACCGGTGTGGGTGGCGAGCCTGTAACGGGAACGTTGTTCGTCCATCCCGAAAGAGTAGCGCGTCAGCATCTCCAGGTCGTCCTTATCCATCAGACGTTGCTTCTCCTTCAGGTGCGCCATGACCCTATTGATAATCTCCCGATCGTCCGGCCAGAAATACCCGCCGTTGCGTTCCGGATTGCGCTTACCCAGCATTTCTTCGTGCCAGATATCCTCCCACCAGATGTTTTCCCGGCCGCAGCGTTTTGTGATCAGCAGCGGGTGACAGTCGTTCTCTTCAAATTCATACTTCAGCCGTCCCCGGGCGATATCGTAACTTTTCACGAACACATCGTTAATGGTATAGAAAATATACAGCTGCTCGAGCATGGCGAAAAAATCGCACAGATCGTGAAAACCGGTATTGCCGACGTGTTCGCTCAGGTGGAGGTTAGTCCAGAAGATCTCCGCCTGCAGGCTGTTGCGGAACTCACGCAGGATGAGAATACTCCCCTCCGGGGAGTCTTCGCGGATGAGGCTGATCTTATAGACCGGATTGCCGGCGGCGTCTGGCGTCAGCAGGGCGCGCGCATCGTCATACGCGCTGCCGTGGCCGTTAAGGCGTCGCTGCGAACCGAACGCGAACGGGCGTCCCTCGCCGAATTTCAGCCAGCGTGCGGAACAGCCCAGGTAAGTGGCCAGACGGTCGGCCTGCTCAAAATCCGGGACGTCGTGGCCGGAAAACCAGTTCATCACCGCCAGTGGGTTGGCCTCACCGAGGCGCTCCGCCAGGGCGGCCGCGTCCATCGGCGGCTGGTAATTGGGGCCGGGGCGGGAGGCCGCTTCGTTGACCAGGGGTAACAGGTGCCTGAGGCGGGCGCTCAGCTCCCGGCGGTAACGATCGGCGCCGGTAAGAGCTGCTTCACGCTGCACGGACTGTGCGATCACAAAACGGGCGTGCGCCTCGGTGCTGCGCTCCTGGCGGGCGGCTTCCTGCTCAAACTGCCTGTAGATTTCATCTGGGATGTTGCGGACGTTCAGACGCTGCATGGCGTTCTCCTGGCTGACTGATTTTCAGTCACTATGCCTGTCAGAATGCAATGAGTCAATATGTGATCGTTTGGTGTTTTTTGGTGTCTTCATATGGTGATCATTTTGATGTCATCTTTATCAGGGAGTGTCGTTTTGCGGTCCGTTGCGGTTTAGCGGTATTCTCCGCAGCGCCGCCACTTATCCACCGTTTCTGTGGATAACGCTATATGTAGTGGCTCCGTCAGCTGAGAACGGCACAAGATATGGTGTCCGCGCCGGCAGCCGCGCGGCCGCTCCCCTGCCTTCCTTCCCCTGTTGATTTCGCTTTTCACGGTATTTACGTTTTTTCCGCAATTGTGGCACCGGCCAAAAGGTATTTTCCGGTGGTTGCGGGCGTAAAAGTCACAGGGTGAAAAAATAAGGGGGCAAATTATCAGCCGGCCTGATGTGTGAAGCCCGGCAGGGTTATACAGGGCAGGTGAAAAGGGACAGGGAGAAGCATCATGAAGACGCCAGGCATGCTGTTTGTGCTGCAGCTGTGCGCCGGGTTCCTGACGGGCCGTGATATCAGACAGGAAGTGCGCGTGAAAAAGACGACGAGTCCATTTTGCCCTTCAGTGCCTGTTTAACCGCCTCAAATGCTTCCTGATGTTTGATATCCATCGCGTCTCCTGTTGTGTTTACGGCGGATTTAGTGTTTTAATATGCATTAAAATGTTCAAATATGAACATTTTCAGACTGTAAACACAGGCGGAATATAACAAACTAATCCACCCGTACAGAGCATGGGAGTGCGGCGAATTGACCGGATTTGACTTGATCCTTTGGCGACGGGGCCTGAACTGGACCCAGGAACGCGCCGCGGCAGAGCTCGGCATCAGCCGTACCAGCCTGGTAAAATATGAGGACGGTGAGGCTGTGCCCCGGACGATACAACTTGCCACCGCTGCACTCACGCTGAAAGCGGAATGGCCAACAATGAAGACCATGAGCAAAGACAGGCTGCTGCGGCAGCTGAAGAACGAAGTGCTGAGGCTCAGTAATGAATGAGTCCATCCCTGTTATCGGCTCTTTTATCCCGTATCCGGGATCCCGGCTGCCGGCAGAAATGGTTCATCCTCAACAGGAGATTATATGAAACTAAAAGGATACGTCACCGCTCTGCCGGTGCTGCTGCTGACAGGGTGCGCTGTGCTACCCGGACAACCCACCGATTATGGGCGCTTCTGTAACGTATCAGGCATCGCCAGCCACGGTGAAACCTACCGTGTCAGTGACAGCCAGGATTTCTGGTTAACCCCGAACGGCCGCTATCTCAGCCAGGCTGAGTACAGCAGCCCGGCAGATACGCTTCAGAAACTGACGGGTGTGGTCAGTGGTGAAGATCCTGACCAGGCGCGGAAGAAGGCTGTCAGGGTACGGGTGTTCCGAGTCGAAAGTGAGAGCGCGAGTAAAGGTGCGTGCCTGCCCGTGCGTTATGACGACAACAACGCACGGCGGAAAATGGATTCGCTGACTAACGGCCGGCGTATGAAGGTGTACAGTGAAGATGCTGGTCAGTCCGGCCAGCAGATTTACGATAACAGTCGCGGTGCCGGCTTCAGTTACAGGTTACTATGAGCCGGTTTCGGCAAAAAACACTTTAAAATTCAGCCTCCTGCCGGCTGATTACCGGATTTTAAAAAATTGAACACTTTTCCCCTGCAAATTCCTCAGAATTCACGTAGCGACGCCATCGAGACCGGGCGCGTGGCATACGTCTACTTCGATTATGCCGATGCACTGGCGCTGCGGGAGATGGCCAGCCAGGCTGATTTACCCAAATACCTGCTGGCCCCGGAGGTGTCGTTATTTCTGCGATATGTGCCTGACCTGCGCCAGCAGGTCCTTTTCGACACCCTCTGGAACACGGGCGCACGCATTAATGAGGCGCTGGCGCTGACCGGCGCCAGCTTTCAGCTTGACGGTTCCCGGCCGTTTGTCCGGCTGAAGACGCTTAAACAGCGTCAGCGCGGGCGTGGGAGACCCGGGAAGGATGAGGCGGTGTTCCGTATTGTTCCTCTGACCGATCCTCAATATGTCAGAAAGGTGCGTGAGTTTCTGACCACCCTGCGTATTGGCAAACAGCAGCTGCTCTGGCCGGTGCAGAGTGATAACACGCCGCGTAACTGGATCAGGAAAGCGCTGGACCTCGCAAAACGTGACTCTGTCACTTTTAGTATCCCCGTCACCTGCCACACGTTCCGGCACAGCTTCTGTATGCACCTGATCCAGCATGGGGTTCCTCTGAAAGTTGTGCAGGCCTACGCCGGGCATTCCCGGCTGGAAACCACTGAAACCTACACGCGCGTGTTTGCGCTCGATGTCGGGCGTCAGTATGGCGTCCGATTCAGCCTTCCTGACAGTCATTTAACACTTCCGGAATAATCCTCATTCCATCCTTATATTTCCATATAAATCTAAATTAATCCTTAATGTTTCTTTATCAGGCCGTTTGCAGGACGGTCTGGCCCTCGTTTGTTGGTTTTTGTTCGTTATTTTTCTGTATTTTTCTACATTAGTGCGTCTTTTTGTCTTTACACGCAAACCCGGATACGTAATAATCCATTTGAATGTTGTATTTTTCCTGATGGATACGGTTTTTTTCTAAATAATGTGAGGTTTGAAATGCGTATTTTTGTTGACGACGGTTCCACCAATATCAAACTGGCATGGGTGGCAGACGGTGAAGTGAAAACGTTGATCAGTCCGAACAGCTTTAAACCAGAATGGTCCATGACGCTGCTGACTGATTCAACGGGGCCGGCTTCCGCCAACTATGAAATTGACGGGGAAAAGTACAGCTTTGACCAGCTGAGCCCTGATGCCGTGCGCACCACGGAAACCCGCTATCAGTACAGTGATGTGAATGTAGTCGCTATCCACCACGCGCTGATGCAGTCCGGCATTGAACCGCAACCGGTTGACATTGTTGTGACGCTGCCGCTGGGCGAGTATCTGGATGAGAACGATCAGCCTGATATGGCCAAAATCGAGCGGAAAAAAGCGAACGTGAAACGCGCGGTGACCGTTCAGGGGCATGAGAGCTTTACCGTGCGTAAAGTCAGTGTGCTGCCAGAGTCGGTCCCTGCAGGCTTCAGTGTGCTGAAGGATCTGGACGATCTGGACTCCCTGCTGATTGTCGATATCGGTGGAACGACGCTGGATATCGCGCACGTTCGCAGCAAAATGTCCGGGTTCACCAAGACGCATTGCGATCCTAAAACCGGCGTATCCATCATCACCGAGGCCGTAAAACACGCACTGGATACCAGCGTGAGTACCCGTACCAGTTCATATTTTGCCGACCGTCTGATCCAGGCGCGAAATGACGATAGTTTTCTTTCCCGTTATCTTCAGAACGCTGACCAGCGGGCCCAGGTAATGAAGGTGCTGCACGAGCGTGAAAAAGCCCTGACGCACCGCGTCACCGATTCAGTTGGCCGCTTTGCCGGCTTCACACACGTCATGGTTGTCGGGGGCGGCGCCAGCCTGGTCGCCAGCGCAGTGAAGCAGGCCACGGGGGTGAGTGACGATCGCTTCTTCGTCAGCGATAACCCGCAGTTCGATCTGGTATTGGGCATGGTGGCAATGAAGGGCTGAGTATGACTGATAACCGTAAGTGCTCGTTTTATATCTATCCGGATCGCAATGCGGCGGACCGGGTAGCCGACGGATTTCTTGAGAAACTGCCTCAGAAAGAGCGCGGCCGCGCGATGCGCGCCATGATGCTCTGTGGTGCCGCGCTGATGAAACAGGACGAACGCCTACCGTTCCTGATCGCTGAATTTCTGACGGAAGGCACCTCGATGCAGGATATTCAGCGGATCATCAGCAGTACGCTGCCGCAGCAGGATACAGGAGAGATGGCGCGTCTGTTTGAGGCGTTTCTGCAGGCCACCGGCGGCGCCAGTAATACGTTACCGCCGACAGGCGGATCAAGGCCGGAAAACAGCCCTGCCGTGACTCCCGAACCGGCGGCACCGGAGGATAAGAATCTGGAAGAAACCCGTAAGAACGTCCAGCATCTGTTCCCGGATGATGACTAAGGTGAACTTCCGCGCCATCGCTGACAGCTCTAATGTGGAAAATGTGGTGCTGATCAGCGGTGTGCCTGCAGCAGCGGCAGACACTCTGCCGCCGGCAATTTAACTTGATTATATGGCTCATTCGCCGTATTGTTAAGGCTCATTTTTCGGTAGCGCCCCGCCTGGCGAAGGAGTAAAACCATGCAATCATTCCCCCTGTTCGTTTCCCGTGCTGTACCGGTGATCATCAGTGACCATTGCCTGCGGCAGCAGCGCAGCTCCCTGCACCACACGTCATGCCAGATTAACCTGAGTTCAGGAAGTCACCTGCGCTCATGGCCTTTCTGCACGCTATCCAGGCGGGAAATAAGCGACCGGCAACCGGCTAAGCCCCGCGGTTACTGGTTCAGTCACTGTGGCCGGGATGTCATGTTTACGGGGCATATCGATGAGGCAGATCCTATGAAACAGGTCTACTACAACGAAGGCTGGAGCGGTTCGAGCAAGTATACGTTTGAAGTTTATCAGCTGGAGAACGGGAGTTACCGGGCGCTGGTCCGCAAATGGAATGGCAAAATCAATAAGGTGCAGCAGGAAACACAGTACCTGTCTGACACGCGAGAGGGACTGAAACTCCAGGACTATCCCCGCACGCGCCAGGTGAAAATATTTCTGAATTCTGACTTCTGGGAGAAGGGTGATGATTAAGATGGTTAGCGTCGTTCCGCAGCCGGAAACGGTGAAGATGCTCCGGGGAAAAATGGGCATGACTGAAACCGCATTAGGGGCCGTCATGGGGTATGAACTGCGCGCCTGGCAGCGTAAGGAAGCCATCAGCGACGACCTCAGTCAGTACAACAAGACCAGTCTTCGGCCGGGCGAATATAACATGCTGATGCTGATCGCCGGCGTGCATCCTGATTACCGCCTGAACAGGACATTCAGCCCGGATGATATGGTTAAAGAGCCTGCCACGGCCGAAGACGTTCGCCGCCTGCGTCTGGCGCTGGGGCTGAAACACGCAGAAATTGCAGCGCTGTTTGGCTATAAGCCGGCGTCATGGCAGACCAAAGAGAAGGCCGCACAGCGTGGCGTGAAGCTCAAGACCGGGGAATTCAACTTCCTGTTACTGCTGGCCGGTGAGCATCCGTCACTGCAGCTGGTTGAAAAAGTGAAACAAGATCAGCTGCCGACCTGATAAAAGCCCGTTAATTCTGGTTTTTTTATAAAATACTGTATTTACATATAGGACAAAATGTCCTAATATATATTTGTGGCCGGGCAAGGTGCTCAGGTCCCCTACCGAGGGAAATATATGAAATTTTCAGCAGAAGAACTCAACATTATCCGCCAGGCGGATGCCATTATTGCCAGCAAAATTACCACCACGGATTTTATTACCGGTGCAGACGCCGCGCGTTCCTTGCTGCGGTTTCGTCTTGCTGCAGAACCACGCGAATCATTCTGCGCGTTCTTTCTCAACAGTCAGAATGGCGTGATCGCCTTTGAAGAACTGTTTCAGGGAACTATCAACAGTGTCACCGTTCATCCGCGTATCGTCCTGCAACGCGCCCTGCATCATAATGCCGCCGCCGTGGTACTGGCGCATAACCATCCTTCCGCTTTCACTGAACCCAGTCAGGCTGACAAGCTGATCACCGAGCGTCTGGCGCAGGTGCTGGGGATGGTTGACGTCAAAGTCCTCGATCACCTGATTGTGGGCGGCTGCGATATTTTCTCTTTTGCTGAACATGGTCTGATTTGACAACCGCGGCCGCACAGTGGTGCGGCCGGCTCTGGAGGCTTGCTATGGGCAATAAATATACCGTGCCACTGAACGTGGGCGCAATCCGCGAAAGCTGTTTCCGTCCCGCTGACAAATGGACCCCGCCGACGGGGGATGAACTCCGCTATTTGCTGGAAAATGTGCTCAACCTGAGTCAGGAGGGGCTTGCGCGACATGTTGGCGTTAACGGCAGAACGGTGCGCCGCTGGGTGAACGGAGAAAGCGACATCGCGTATTCCGTCTGGTGCATCCTTTGCATCGATGCCGGCTTACCGCCGATCTGGAAATAGCAGCGCAAAACACCGGCGCGAAAATGTGCTTCCTGAAGAGAAGCTGAAGGGCTTGTGCAACTGCGAACCGCAGTACCGAACATCGGTACTGGAATCCAGTGAGGGGCTGAGCCGCTATCTGGCCGGGGCTGAAAACTGAGAAGGTGGCCGCCTCCTGCAGGGGCTGTACGGGCATTAAACCTGTATTGCTCTGAAACGCGCTGTACGCCTCTCTGAGTGCTTCTTTAAAAAAGCTGCAACCTTCTCGCATTAATCGCTTTGACGTGTCCAGGCGCGCATTCAGCCCCATTCTGATTTGATTTCGGCCTGGTATTTGCCAGTGAGCCTACTTTAGATATCCGCAGAGCGTTTCCTTCCTGTTCATTTCAGGTCAGTTGCCGTCATTCCCTGGTGGCTCCACCGTTCCCTCAGCGGGTTCAGGCTATCGCGGGTGTCTGATGCCTGGACCTCTGCACCATGCCGGCAAAGTGCCGCCATCTGGATCTAAAAGCAATATTTACAGGGACAGGCGTCAAGGGAAAAACAAAGAAAAGTAATCATATAATGCTTGCTTTATATGGCTCATTAGACGTATAATAATCACATCGAAAGGCAATGAGGCTTTTCGCGGTAGCGCCCCGACTGGCGCAGGAGTAAAAAATTATGAGTAAAGCACTGACCCCTTCCCAGCTTAAAGCTGAACTGGACACGCAGAAAGATGCGCTGCTGAAGGCGTGCCTGTATGCCCTCAACGAAATCCCTAACCGCCGTTTAAGTGGTCCATATTCATCCACGTATGCGCTGGCCGCGCAGGTCAGTAAACTGCTCCAGAGCTGCAAATAATCATTGAAGGGCTGGCATTACCAGCCCTGTTCAACCCTTACGGTAGCGCCCCGCATGGCGCAGGAGTCTGAAATGTCATCTAAAAATACTCTCCCGTCAGTCGATCTGATGTACTGCCAGCATGGCGGTGAAGTGATCCCGTCCATTGCTATTGAGCGCATCATCTCGTTGCGGGATGAAGGTATCCGCGTCTATCTCGACGGCATAGACAAGCTGCGAAAAGCGCGCGATCTGATGCAGCAGGCCGGAGGCTGCCAGTACCTCTATGACTACGACAAAGCCGTAGAGAGCGCCATCAAATGGAGCGACACCACGCCAGATCAGGCCGAAACGGCTATTTCCCGCGTTATCGACGGAAAAATCTGGGATCGGCTGATGACGGAAACCGGTATGTATACGCTGATGAGCAACAAGCAACGTCAGGAATGGGATCGGCAGGTGGCAGGCAAAGAAATGCCGCCGATAACGCTGGATAACGTTATGAGTACGTTCCGGCACCTGAACGCAAGCAAGGCTGATACCTTCACGCAAGGGCTGATTGATATCTTTAAATCCCTGTCGTGGGATTATAAAACCAATAACCCCTGCATGTTTGGCAAGCGTATCATCATCGCGCCGTTGCTCGATGTCTGGCGCAGTGGCTGGGTGCGCTTCAGCTCAGACGGGCACACCAAAATTGACGATCTGGCGCGGCCGTTCTACGTGCTGGACGGGCGTAACGTGCCTGATTACCGCGTTTCTGACGGTGCCAGACTGGATGCCTTTTTCAGTGAAAACCAGTTCAACGGTAAGGTGTTCGAGTGTGATTACTTCAGCGTGCGATATTACAAAAAGGGCAGCGCCCACATTACGTTTAAACGCCCGGAGCTGGTTGAGAAGATCAATAATCTGGTTGCCAGTCACTATCCCGGAATGTTACCCCCTCGCGTGTAATGCAGACGGCAGGCCGCATTTGCGGCCTGAAATATAAACAGGGAAAGGAAGTATTCCCCGGCCTGAGAAAATCATGCCGGGCATGTATTTATTGCTTGAATAATATGGCTCATTAGACGTATAATGATCACATCGAAAGGCAATGAGGCTTTTCGCGGTACCGCCCCGACTGGCGCAGGAGTAATAAACATGGCTATTCAATCCCTTCAGTTCCGTAACGGCTCCGTTTCTCTTGGTGATGTTTTTGTTTCCAGCTGGGGTTATGAGCAGACAAATACCTGTTTTTATCAGGTGATCGCCCTGCGCGGTAAGAAAACCGCTGTACTGCGCCGCATCGCTGCGCAGCAGGTGAAAGCAGACAGTGCAATGTCTGGCGAGTTAAAGCCGGTATTGAACGACTTTAAAGGCGAACCCGTGACCCGTCGCATCTGTGAAAACCATGAGCATCCGTCTGTCAGCATTGACGAGTACGAACAGGCTTATAAGACCGATCCTAACGAAAGCCATTTTTACAGCACCTGGGGCTGACCGCCTGCCACGCCCCGCAAGGGGCGTATAGTCGAAGACTTATTCAACCAAAACGTGAATACTATGCGAAATAACAAGGCGCTCAGGACGCAGATACATGGCGGAAACAGTTTATCAGGCGCGGAGGCGTTTTTACCTTCTCCGTTTTCGGCGCAGTCGTAACCCGGACACACTGGAAAAAATGTACGAATCCATGCGGGATCGTGGACAGGTGCCGGAGGAGGACACCGCGGCTTTTGAGGCTGCCGCCGACCATCGCCGCGCAGAGCTGGCATCGGGACGCATCTGGGATAAGATCCCGCCGCATGTCTGGCAGTATGTAAAATAATCACAGCGCCCCCACGAGGGGCGTTTTTTTGCTTGCGCATATGGCTCATTAGACGTATAATGTTTTTACTGATTCAAATCAGTACCTTCCTAAATAGCCTTACAGGTGCATTATGACCTCTTCTGAAATCCTCCATAACCTCCCTCAGATTATCACGGCCGTGGCCGCCCTCATTACTGCCATTACCGGGCTGATTAAAGTCATGAAGGATAAGGGTAAGGACTGAACCGCCGCAGGGGGCGACAGCCCCCTGCATCCCTAACCGGCAGCGCCCCGACTGGCGCAGGAGTAAAAAAAAGTGACAACGCTGCATATTCAAGACATTCCCACTGATGGCGCGCCGCCTGTTTGTGCAGGCCGCTCAATCTCAGATGATGACCTTTGCGCCTCATGCCAGCATCTCGACTATCGCCCTGGGCACCTCAGCGCCTGCCTGCTGTCAGGTTGCGGGCGTGACGACTGGCCTTCAGAACTGGATGCAAACGGCTACAGCGTTGCCTGTAGCGGCTATGAGCGTGAAAAATCGCTTGATTAACATGGCTCATTAGACGTACAATAATTACATCGAAAGGCATCCGGTCTTTCGCGGCAGCGCCCCGTCTGGCGCAGGAGTTTTACAATGCACGGTAACGTAAATGAAATTTGCGCAAGGCTTCTCGACAGTTTTGATCCACAGCAGCGGATCAGCCTGCTGATCTGGACTGCTGAAGATGTCCATGACTGCACCAGTGATATGAACCTCACTGACGATGAGGCCGAAGCCGTTCTGGCAGAAATCGCGGAATGCAGTTCACACAGCCGTTATGGCGTCGGAAAAGATACCGTCTGGAGCCTGGCAAAGCAGGTGCGCGAAGATGCCGCCCGCGATCGAAAAATAGAGGTCAATGCCGAGGCGCTGCAAAAAGTCGTGGCGCTGGCGGCGCAGTTTATCCGGCTGGAAGAAATCCAGTCTGGTGAAGGAGCTGCACGCCGACTTTATCCGCAGGAGTCTGAGGCGCTGGAGTGCATCACGAAGGTGATTAACGGCTAATTCACGCAGTAACGCAGCGAACTTTCACAGTAGCGCCCCGACTGGCGCAGGAGGAAAAAACATGTCCCAGAATGAAGCCTATTACGACACGCTGGCCCTGATTGAAAAGGGGCAATGGTGTTTCGGCAGTATGGACGAAGAAAACGAAGAGCGGGCAATCAAGGCCGCTAAGGCGCTGGCGCTGTTTGCGCGCCTGAATGAGCAGGACTGCGACGGACACCCGGTTTCCGAAATCATCGTTGATTTTATCGCTAACCTGATGCACCTGGGGGAAGCGATAAATTTTCGTGTGCTCGATGAGGAAAGCGCGGTGATCCCGTTGGTCAGGATCGCAGCCGTACACTTTAACGCTGAAACAACGTCATAGTAATCATGTGAATCAGAAGGGGGCAGGCGTGATCCTGCCCCCAAAAATGGACAGGGGAAAGAGTTCTCCCGCCTGAAAATATTCAGGCAGGCGGGAATATTTTGCTTGATTAATATGGCTCATTAGACGTATAATAATCACATCGAAAGGCAATGAGGCTTTTCGCGGTAGCGCCCCGACTGGCGCAGGAGTACAGAAAATGTCTACTGAACTGAATCAACCCGCCATCACTGCACGCATTATCCCCAATAACCGCCGCATGGCCTTTCTGCCACGCCTGTTCGGCGCCTGGTATCTCACAGGTGAGGCCGGTGTCTACAACCACGCACGTTCTCTCTGCGCCGATTATCAAGGCGGTTCCTGGGAGTTCGCCGAACTGTCTTGCGGTAGCGGCTTCATGTACCCACTGAGCGCAGAGCGCTTCACGGTATCGGTTAGCGGTAACTGGTTCGAAGGGGAACTGTCCGCAGAAGCTACCGGTATCGTGCTGACCCTGTTCACCCTGAACCACATGATCTGGCACGCACATGATGCCGGCTATGAGCACATCTGCGACATGCTGATCACCCAGCAGGAAAAGCTCAAATTATATGCCGACCAGCACGCCGAAGCCGGTTTGATTTACCGCGCGATTGACTGAAGCGGCGGCCCCCGCGAGGGGGCCAATACTGACAGGGGGAAAAATGTTAACACTAACTGATATTCGCGCCAGCAATACGGTGCTGGTTACGGAATTTGACGGCGTGCGTGCTGTGCATTTCTGTCTGCATGAAAAATTAAGCGGTAGCGACAACGATCTGTGGTTTCCGCTTGCCAATGGGGCCGACCTGTTCGAGGCACTGGAAAGCATTATGTGCATCAATTTTGCCGCTGCTAACGTTGTCTCGCTGGAGTTCCTGCGGCAGAACGGGAAGTGCAAAGACTACCGGATCACCTACAACAAGGCCAAATTCAAGCCATTATGTTAGATATCTGACATCATTAAATGTTCATATTTGAACAAAATTAAATTAAAAAATACGTCTGATAAGTTGATAAAATGGCTCATTAGACGTATAATTATTACATCGAAAGGCAGTTGAGCCTTTCGCGGTAGCGCCCCGACTGGCGACGAGGTAAAAAAAATGGAACTCAATGATACTGCAAAATTACCTGACTCTGATGCACGGAAAATTAACGCCGTAGCGTCTCAGGCATACCCTCTTGGCCTCCTGCCTAATCTGAAAATTAACTTCTACTCTATTGACGCCATTCAACTTGAACTGCGTGACAACAGTGGTGATCTTATCTGGCGAGATTTCACGTTCTCCCGCGATTTTATCAACGGTTTTATGCCTTATATCAGACCAATAAATTAGCACTGAATATCGACGGGAGCGGGGGAGAAACTCCCCCGGAAGGAGATTAAGAAATGGTATTAACCGGTATTGAAACAGTAAAGGTAGCGGTGATCTGTACAGGCCACGTCAGCCATCAAGATTCAGAGATTATCCCTGAGTTTCTCTGGAACAACTGGAAAGAATCCGGAGAGTTCTGGATAAGCAGTACTGCTCACGGTTGGTTATTTCGGTTGTGTGCTCTGCCCGATGAATGGGAGGAGCGTCTGAAAAATTTTGGAGTAAGTGATGGCTGCATATCAAATCTTAGAGTGCTGGAATGTGAAGGATATGACTGGGTTCATTTCCAGGCTGATGCACCCATCGTGGAGGAGCTTCAGCACTGGGACTGGTAAAAATCTGGAACACTAAAGGGGGTTTAAAAAGCAGAGAAAAAAAGGGAGCCGGATTGCGAGAACAATCCGGCAGGTTGACAAAAGAAAATGTGAGGTTTGCTTATGTCATTATCCATTCTACAGCTTGCCGAGGATCTTGCAAAGGGTAAGCGAATGAGAGTACCACCGATGAACGGACCGGAGTGGCGACACTTCTGTTTCTGGCTTGAATATTACATGGGATACAGTATGTAAAGTAACGAACGGCGCTCATGGAAGCGCCGTTTTTTTTAACTTTCAGCAGGGGGAATTTCACGCCTGGACTGGCGTTTTATCATCAGTAGATGAAGAGACCCGCTTTCTCTGACGTGTTCTTTTTCCTTCAGTAATCTCTTTTAAATCTTTAAGCGTCACGTCATGAAAACCAAAGTTTTTAAGGTGCTCAAGGATTTCGCTGAGTGTGTATCCCTTGTTTTTAATCAGCGTCTCAATATCACTTTTCAGGGAATCAAGTACATCTCGTTTCTGTAATCTTTCTTGCGTCACATCTGGGAGTTCAGCCAGCTGACCTCGAATAGATTCGATGTCTGTTGTGCTGTACAGCTTCGATTTTTTGGCAACCATTCTGGAATCCTCCACCGGAAAATTTTTCATTGTATCTACCGAAAAAATCATTACAAGCAGAGCAGAATTTTCTGCGTAAAAATTTGGATAACCAGCTCCGGAAATCATAATCCCTTAGCGTTAGAGGAAGCGTAGCCTATCCCGTTCTCTGTGAAACACAGGCGATGATGTGCCTTGCATGAATATCAATATACCTGAACTAGCGCAGCGTACTCCCTTTGTCATCTGGCATACAGGTTGCAAATTTGCTAAACTCATTCGCGAAGTTCAAAAGCGGGACAGGATATGTTTTGTATTACCGCCACCACGGTGGCAGCAATCCAAAACTCCTGGTCAGGGCGAAGCCCCGACACCCCAGACTGTGCTAACTGTTGGACTGAAAGGAAGATTTAGCGTCATGAGTAAGAGTGAGCGACGTAACAGAACAGCCACTCTTCCGCCGGTAAGGTGCCTTCCGGAAGAGCGGGATGAGATACGTCAAAAGGCGGAGGATGCGGGTCTCAGCATAGGTGCATTTATGCTTAGGGCTGCGTTAGGAAGGAAGATTGCTCCGCAGACAGATCACAAGCTCATTAACGAACTCTCACGTCTTGGCGGTTTACAGAAGCATCTCTTTAAAGAAGGGAACGGGGTCGGCAGTAAGGAGTACGCAGAGATACTGCAGGCCATCAAGGCAGCCATTTTCAGGATAGAGCAAAAGAACGACTAAATATGAACGCCATCATTCCACCCAAACGTCGCGACAGAAAGTCCAGCTTTGTTCAGCTGGTCGCGTATGTTTCCGTGCGTGATGATGTTCCGTTAAAAGACGAGCTGAAAGAAGACGAGCGTTTCCAGCGTCCGTCGCGTTCCCGCCAGGCCATTTTTGATCGCCTTGTTGACTACATGAACCGTAGTGAAGGAACGATCATTGAACAGATTTCTGATATGACTCCTGAAGGTGATATACGCTGTTCTGTTGACGGTGTTATCTGCCAGCATAACCTGATGTCAGTTGAAACAGCTGCAATGGAGATGAACAGCATTGCCATGCAGAACACGCATGTTAAGGACGCGGTTTATCACTATATCCTGAGCTGGCAGGAAGATGAAAATCCATCTGACGATCAGGTTTTTGACAGTGTTAAACACTCACTCAAACGCCTGGGTATGGAAGAGCACCAGTACGTAGCGGCGATTCACCGTGACACGGATAATCTGCATGTTCATATTGCTGCTAACCGCGTTCACCCGGTTTCTTATCGCGCGGCTAATGTCTGGAATGACGCGGATAAACTTCAGCGTACCTGCCGGGAACTGGAACTGAAGCACGGATTTAAAGTGGATAACGGAAGCTGGGTTCGTGATGCTGACAACAACATTGTGCGGGCCAGAAAAGGGTATCGCAATGCACCACGTTCAGCGCGACAGCTTGAACACTTCTCTGATAAAGAGTCCCTTCATCATTTTGCAGTCCAGCATGTTCGTAAGCCTGTTAATGCCATGTTCCGTGAGAAGAACGCGTCATGGGAAAAACTGCATCAGGTCATGAATGATGCTGGTTTAATGTTAGAGACTTCCGGCAAAGGGCTGATCGTGCGTGATGTGTGTGGCGACGAGAAACTGGCCGTTAAATCATCGCGGGTTCACCCTGGTATGACGCTTTCCCGTCTTGAGCCTGCGCTGGGAACCTTTGTTCCCTCACCACGTTCTGCGGAAATGGTTAAGCAAAGTGTTCAGACGTCTTACAGTGACAAACTGCATGTCCGCGATCGTGGTGCCCGTGCGGAGCGCCGGCAGGCACGCGCTGACGCCCGTATCGATTTGCGCGAACGCTACGAGAAGTACCGCAACGCCTGGAAAAAACCTGACCTTCATGCCGCTGAACGATTCCGGGCTGTGTCCGCTGCATTTAAAGAACAGAAGACCCATATCCGGGATAACGAGAAAGACGCGCATATGCGTAAGCTCATGTACCACATCGTGGAGTTTGAACGTGAGAAGTCGATGGCAGCGCTGCGTATTGCACTGAAGGCAGAACGCCAGAAGTTGTATGACGAGGGCATGATGCGGCCGCTGACCTACCGTGCCTGGACCGAACAACAGGCGCTTCACGGCGATCAGGCTGCGCTCAGTCAGTTGCGTGGCTGGTCTTACCGACAGAATCGTAAAAACCGGACACCGCAGGCCTCTGACAATATTATTTACTGTGCACCTGCAGATGACACCTCGTTGCTCAAAGCAGATGGTTACGAGGCCCGCCTGCATCGTGACGGCGCGGTTGTCTATTCCCGCCAGGGGCAGGATGCCATCATTGATCGGGGAGACCGCGTTGAAGTCATTAATCCGTATGATGACGGTGACCTCAACACGCGCATTGCCGTTGACATGGTGGCCTGGAAATCAGGCGAGCGTGTCGAATTCAGCCGGGATGGCAGTTTCGCTTATGCTGCCGGCGATGCGGTGGCTGCACACAACCTGCATCATCGTGACAGTATCATCGTGCCGAGTGACCGGGAACAATACGACTATACGCGGGAGAAGTTTAACCAGCTGAAAGGCCGGTATACGGACAGTGAACGGGAAGCACTTCGTCAGCAATATGACGATCGTTATTACGACGATGTTCGCCACAATGACGACAGTAGTTATAAGCCATAAAAACCGCTTCGGTGCAGCATTAAAACGACAGAGCATCTGAGGGGATGTCAGGGTATTTGACTTTGCTGTCGCAGGCGGATCTGAAGGGAATTTCCCCCTGTCCCCACAAGCGTACGCTGATGGCCAGACAGGGAGTGCCAGGAAAAGTTATAATTGTCGCTGAAAGTAATGACCATCCGCCATTCTTTATGGGGGCGGGTAGGATCGTTGCCTTACACTAAACTGCCCCCCCAGGAAAATCATTTACGGATACAATGCTGGCCTTGATTTTGTGTCCGAACTATTTATCTGAATATATTTTCTCGATACTTTTTCGTATATCATTAAGCCTGACTGGTTTTGTAAGAAGCTCAACCCCATCAACTGGACTCTCGCTGGAGTAAGCGCTGATGAAAATAAATGGCGTTTGTGTGTTGGGACCTGAGCCTGTTTTTACTGCCATATAAAGCTCGTCGCCATTCATGATTGGCATTTGCAGGTCACTAAGCACAAGATCGTATGGTTTACGTCGCAACTTCTCCAGCGCCCTTTCCGGAGATGAGGTATATTCTACTTGAAATATACCCTGTAAAATTGATGCGAGCGACTCACAAACCAACTCATCATCATCAATTATCAATATGCTGAGGTCGTTAGCCGTAAAACCTTCATTTCGAATAACATCGGAAATAGCCAATTCTTCTTTAGTCGATTTTTTTACAGGCAGCGTTATTCTGAATAGACTTCCAAGCCCTAACTCACTTTTGACACTTATACGTCCATTCATTGTTTTGACAACCCCCATAACAATGGCAAGCCCCATACCAAATCCGGGGACTTTTACTCCATCAGCTACTCGTATGAAAGGGAGGAATATCGATTTTAGTTTATCCTTTGGGATGCCTCTTCCTGTATCTTCAACCTCTATGACAAGTGTTCTATCACCTTCTAAAAAAGCATTTATAGTTATGTGACCTTTGTCGGTGTACTTTATGGCATTAGTTACTAAGTTTTCTGTGATCTGTGCAATCCTGAAAGGGTCGCTTATTATATGACTATCGCTAATATTGCCTATTCTAATATCAATAGAATGTTTATTGGAAATTGATTCACATTCGCTAACTGTATCTTTTATAAGTTTGGCAAGATTGAATGATATGTTGTTTACCACTATATTTCCATTGTCAACCTTAGCGAACTCTGCCAGGTCTTTCATCTGGTTTTCCATCCTCTTCGCGGCATTCTCCAGTCTTTCAATATGTTTTGAATCCAATTCTGAGTTTTTTAAGGATATTATTTCAATTGAAGATGTGATTGCCTGTAGAGACGTTTTTAATTCATGGCCTAATGCACCCAAAAAAGCATTTTTATTATTAAATGCAGCTTTTTCAGCTTCTAATAATTTATTGGTTTTATATAGCTGAAAAGCTACTATGATAAACATAGCAAAGATTAAAACTGTTACGATTGCCAGCAAAATAATAAGGCTTTGCCTTTTTTCTTTAAAATCCTCAAGGGCTTTTGTTCTTTGATTGACCTCCGCATGGTCTGCTATATTGTTCAATGATTTTGAGTCTGGCTCGATTTTATTGACTAACTCAATAACTTTTTCAATGTTTGGGTTAGGGGTGTTTATATACGAGTCTACCGCTTTTATTTTGTAATAAATAGAATCAATAATCTGCTTGTACCCCTCTTGATTATATAAAGGCTCTGTCGACTCACTCCTTGCTCTAATAACATGAATGCGGGAATAAAGGATATCTAGCTTTAATCGGATTTTATCCATATCTTTGTCTTCGCTCTTAACAAGAGAGTAAAACTCAGACAATTGGATTGAAAACTTTGCAATAGCCCATGCATAGTTTTCCTGAGTGCCGCTTATGGCATAAAAAGACTTGTCAGACAACATAGAATCGTATCTAACTATTGTCGATACAACAAAAGTTAATGTAACTGCCATTCCAGACAAAAGAATAAGGAATTTCTTTTTCATTTTAGCACCGTAATTTTGTTAACCTGCCAAATGAATCTTGATAAATACAATGGGTTGTTTATCTCACTAGCGTGCTCATCGAGTGGGTATATAACGAAGTAAGGACCAAAATTTCTTACTTTAAGTTTTTTACCATTCATTTTGTAAGCAAAAATGATGTTGTAATTTTCAACATCTGAGACAGGGATATCTATTGAGTAATCATTTAGTGCGATCATTCTTAATGTTCTCCCTTGAGCACCGACTAACTTTAATATGTCTTTAACTCTAACACCCTCAAAATCTACTTTAGTTTTTGGTTTCGTCCACGGTGTCGTTGTCTTTATGTGTGCCATTGGCATTTTAATAAAGTCATTGAATGTGAGTGTGTATCCAATGTCATTGTTTTTATGGCTAATCATTCCGTCAATATTTATATCTTCAGTCGCAGCCATTGTTTGAGAGGTCACAAACAAAATCGTGGCGAAAAATGAAAGTTGAAACTTATGCATAAAATTCCTCAAATTCTTTATTTAATACTTCCAGCATATAATCATCTTCGCTGCAATGAACACCTGCGGTATGGTTATTTCCGATATAAATTGATTCACATTTAGTATAGTAAAGACTACGCAACTCAGGTTTGACGGTGGTAAATATACACCTTGTGGGTATATTAAAGCCTGCTCCTAAATGAAGCGCAGAAGAATCGCAGGTATACAAAAAACATGCATGTTTTATGATTCCTGCGAAAGATAACGTATCACTGGATATGTTGCTTATATTAAAGAAATTAGGGTGATCTACGTCATTGAAACCTAATACTTTAACGCCGAACTCGTGGCTCAATTCTTCAACAATTTCAACATGAAATCGTGAGGGGATGCTTCTTATCTTTGTACTCGCGTTAGGACAAAACAGTATATACTCCCCCAGATCAAAATCTGGTACATCTGTGTTTAAAAGCCAGGAGTTATTTTTGATGTTATCATTAATGCTTTTGGGGTTGATTCCAAGATTAGTTAGAAAAAAATCATGCATCTCGATGCTATCAAAATCTTCCCAATAAAGCTGATTTCCCATATCTATATTAACGTCTGTATGGTTGATTTTAGAGATGTCGAAAGGTAAGTATAATAACTTATCAATAATGCCTGATGCCATGTGATAAATTTGTTCGACATAGTCCTGGCAATGCTCCGGCCTAATCAATGTTATATGAATATCCGGATTTATAGATTTAATTGCATGTAGAGCAGAGATTCCAATGATTGAATCTCCAAGGGTTACCCCTAATCCATTAATTATGGTGACTTTTTTTATTTTTTTATAATCAACCTTAACCTTGTTTAATGCATTGTTATATACTGTTTTATATGCCAATGGTGCAAGATCACCAACAGGCTTTTTTTTATTCACTCCATAGGGAGACACGATGTATCTCCCATTCAACAGAAGACTACCTGTATATTCTAATAAGCATCTGTTCATGGCTATTTGTTTGGAAAAAACTTATCTACATTTGATTTTATAACGAAAGATTTTATAGGCTTTTCATAGGGGCCAATAATATCAAGTTCGTTAATAGCTCTTGAGATCTCGCTATCAACTGCCCCGGATAACTGTCCTGTTAAAACCATAACCATCGCATGCTTATTTCCTGATGATCTGATTTTTTTAATTGTATTGAAAACGGTTTTATTATCTACAATCCAATCTAATATGTATGCATCGAACGGGGTTTGTTCGATAGCATCATCTAATTCATCTATACTATAGAATTCCTTTATTGTGTATCTATCCCCTTCAAGAAGAGATGATAGGCTCTGAACGATATTTTTATCGTCATCAAGCACAGCAATTCTATGCTTTTCTTTGTCTATTTTTTTGGGAATAATTTCGATTAAATCAATATTCATTTTTGATTCAAATAGCACATCATCACGGATACTGCTTGTTTTAACAACATGCCACACATCATTTATTTTTAATGCAGAGTAATTTGTCGGTTCCGATGGGTTTTCAGAAATATAGATCTTACAGGGCTCATTCAATTCCCCATCGCTCCAAACTGCCTCATGAACTTCAACATCCTTATTAGATTGTTCCTGATAGTAAAGTCGAAAAAAATCATCCAGCCTCATACCAACGGAATGCACAACTTCAAGCAGCTGCTGAACTCGCCATTCACTTCCTCCTGCCAATTTTTTAGTGGCCGCAGTAGAAGACATCTCAAGGACATGCCCCACATGCATTGAATGTTTCTTCTCCGGTACGCCACCACTCGTTAGAACTTTTGCAACCAGATCTCCGACCCAGTTTGTGTTGTTATTCATCACTTTTCACCTCTTGTTTGGAGCGTCACGCATAAAGTAACTACAGGTATAAGGCAGAGGCATTTTATCAGTAAAAACAATCTTTTCCGATAACTTTACTCCTAAAGGTTTTAACCTGAGGTTGTGAATTAGCTGTTTATCTCAACCACAGGTTGACATGTACAGATAGTTCTATAACATATGCGTTAGAGTTACACATATGCACAACCTGGGGTTGGTTTGTTGCTGTGGCTATAAAACAGCGCCTGGGAAGGGGTGAGCTCGAAGTTCAAAAAGGGATGTAAGTCAGTAGCTATTACGCCGTGGCTTGCCCATCACTTTTTTGTATACGCAACAATGTTGGTTTTTTTAAATTGCTCTTTAACAATGTGTAAAATCGAATTGATACAGAGTTCCTATTTAGACCCCTACGCAAAAATGCGACGTATCAAGCGGGACGATCTGTCGCTTGAGAAGGTTACCTCTGCGAAAGCAGACGTGGAACGGGCAACACTGATACGGTAAACGAAGTATCTAGCGTAATTATAAAGTATTGATTAAAGCCCACTGAAGAGTGGGCTTTGCTTAATCACTTTTATATGCCTTCCGGCAAAAGCAAGAGGAGAAATAATGGCAATTAATGCGCCGCCTGAAAAAAGAAAAAACCGTACATCAGATAATGTCATTTACATTGGTGCTGAACGTAAAGATAGAATAGATCAAATGACTATTGAGATTTCTTACAGTACCAAGAAGAAAGTCTCTACAGCTCGTTTTTTCCAATTTTTAATTGATCATTATGGAGAAAATGCAAAGAATGAATTTATTGAAGCGATAATAAAGTCGGATGATTCCTGACCTTATCTAAGTTTCCGTCTAGCACCTTTCCTGACGTATCTATGTATATTACTTTGTTTTCTATCAAGTTAAGTGTTTCTGTCTAATACCCCCGTTTCATCGGAGCCATCATTATGAAACATCTACTTCCAGGGCTGCTTATCCCCGCAGTTCTGGCTGGCTGTGTCTCACACTCAGCCAGCACTGACGCCCCTGCCAGCATATACATCGATGGTCTAATCGCAGACAGCGCTCAGACTATCAGCCAGGCCCAGACAGGCCTTCACCAGACAGGACCGAATCCGGCCCGACCGGTATCCCCTACTGCACTGATTAAACCGTTACCACCTTCAACGCCTGTCAGACCAGGAGTGATCGAACCTTACCGAAGCCCGTCCCTTCCGGTATCGCAAAACGTTCAGCTGCCGGCACTGAGCCATGTTTCCTACAACGGGCGCCCGGGACCTTTATCATTCCCGCAACGCGCTGGTTACGCCCGGAACATTACCGTTCAGGATGCCGCACAACGCATCATTCCTGTCGGCTGGTCAGTCAACTGGTCCCCGGGTCTGGAAAAAGTGCGCCGGCAACGGGTGAACCTGTCTCTTAACGATCAGTGGCCGCGCGTACTCAATAATCTGGTCTCGGCGAAGTCGCTCTACGCGACGGTTGAATGGGGACAGTCACGAATCACGATAACCTCATACAGCCCCCGACCTCGTCTCTTCAGCCATCAGTAACGGGAGGGGTCCATGAAACTGCCGGCAATTTTTCTTTGCTCCCTGCTTTTTCTGCCCCAGGCGCAGGCCTACTGTTTTAACTATGCCGCATCGAAGTACAACCAGAACCCGCTCGTCGTTGAATCCATCGCAATCTGGGAAAGCAGCCTCCGCCCTGACGCTGTCGGCCGTAACTACGATAAAGCCGGCAGGCTGCTCAGCTCTGATTATTGCCTCATGCAAATCAATACGGCGAACGTCCGGGCGCTGGTATCGATGGGTGTCATTTCTTCTGCTGACGATCTGTTAAAAGACCCGTGCTTATGTGTTCAGGCCGGCGCCTGGGTGCTTGCAAAACACCTGAAAAAATGTGGTAACACCTGGCGTTGTCTCGGCTCCTATAACGCCGGTTTCTCAGATGACCCGAAACAGGAAATAAAACGTCAGAACTACGCCGCAGAAATCCGCTCCATCTACGAACGCCTGTACGCCAGGCAGCACCGTGCCAGTTAAACCGCACAGACTGAGGTTCCCCATGATAGAAAAGCTTCTGGCCACGGTAGTGGCTTCGTTCATGCTGGCCGGCTGCCAGCAACCGAAATCCGTCATTACGGCGCCGTACGTTCCGCCGGAAAAAACGTCGCAGAACGTCTCGGTAGTGCGAGCTCAGCAATACCAGCTCTGGGACGAGAAGGTCATCAATATCCGCACACCGCTACCGGCAGACACGATATACGCTAACAGCACGCGCCTCTCACTCGACTGGGACGGCGATGCGATCGAACTGCTGGCCCAGTTGGCCAGACAGCGCGGTCTTCAGTTTAACTACAGCGGCGTCCACCTGCCGTTACCGCTGAACATTCATGTCCGCGATATGACGTTCCAGAATCTGCTGCGCCTTGTCGAATCGCAAATCAGCTGGCGTGCCACGCTGCACCAGTATCCGGGCCTGCTGCAGGTCGAGTTTATGCCGGTGAAAGCAACGCCGGGGGGCCGCCGATGAAACATACCGCTATCGTGCTGCTCTGTCTGTGTGTCGCCGGATATGCGATGGCAGACGACAGCGAGCCGTCAATCCCACAGGGTATGGAACACTACCTGGACATCAGCAATGACAGTGAGAGTGACATCACTGACGCCCGGGCCGCCATCATCCGATCAGCAGGTCACACCATCGGATTCCGGGGCGGGAAAGCGCAACGTGCATTTGAGCTGGTTAACGCGCTGAAGGCCCGGGAAAGCGCGCTGAATGCCCTGTATGACTTCAGAACGCTCGTCAGTCAGGAAGGCTGGTTACCGCCTGTCATCGACGAAGCGCAGGATGTGGCGCATATCACCGACGATCAGATCCGCACCGCAAGCCGCGTGTACCAAATCATTCTGCCGGAACGCTTTGTCAGTAACCCGCCGTCCTGGCGCCGCTGGTTACTGGCAGGGTTGAGCACGACATCCCCCTCTGGCCAGGAAGGTGGCGTCATCCCCAAAAACAGTGATGAACAGAAAATCTGGCAGGAAGCGGTGGAGAAAGGCTGGCAGGACGGACGTGACGGTGCCGATCACACGCTGGAGGCCAACTTTAACCGCCTGACCCGGGATTACCGGGGCATGTTGCTCTACTCACGCCTGTTGCGGGAAGGCTATATCTCTCGCCCGGAAATTACCGAGCAACAACAGAGCGTCAGCGGCGGCCATAAAAAACTGGTCACAGGCGATCGCGTCCGCAATCTGCGCAGGCATGCCGAGTTCAATCCAAATAAAGGTCACTGGAAACCGGTCATCAACACGGAGTCACACCATGAATCCCACCAAACCTTCTGATCCCTCCACCCCCGATCTTGAAATGTTTGATTTCGGTGGTGCGGTTAATGTGCAAAGTTACAAAGCCTTTCTGGTATGGGCAGCCAAAAATGCCGTCAGCGACATTCACGTTCAGGGCAGCAACCCCATCGTCATCGAACGCTATGGCCGGATGGTACCGGTGACGCCCTTCTCGTTACCGGACAATATCCTCTCGGACATTATTGACGGATTATTTGACCCGGAACTTCGCGCTAAGGTCCGGGGAGGAACCCCCCAGGACCGGGCCATACAGCTCGATGGCGATCAGAATAAACGCTATGGCCTCGATCGCGGTGAACGCCTGCGCTTTCGCTGCAATGTTGTGCAGGCAACCGCAGCCAACATGCTGACCACCTGTGCCATGACACAGCGCGTTATCCCGACAGCCATTCCTGAGCTGGAAGCGATGGGGATCGAGCCGGACCTGTTTGAAGCACTGCTGCCCCATAAAGGCCTTGGTCTGGTCTGCGGTGAAACCGGGTCAGGGAAAAGCACCCTGCTGGCCGCCATTTACCGTTACTGTGCGAACCTCTTCCCTGACCGCAAAATCACCACCGCTGAGGATCCGGTGGAGTACATTATCGGCCGTAAAGGCGATGTGCTGCCGGCGACACAGCTGGAGCTCGGCCGGGATGTTGCCACCTTTGCTGAAGCCATCAGGGCGGCGCTTCGCCGGGCACCGTCCATTATCGGCGTCGGGGAAATGCGCGACACCGAGACCATTCTGGCCGCCGTGCTGAGCGCACTGTTAGGTCACCTGTGCCTGAGCACCCTCCACACGGATTCCGTTGGCGAAACGATCCCCCGTCTGTTAGCCGGTATCCCGATTGAAATCCGGGAGGCGACGGCACGCGATGTGATGGGCACGATGCAGTACATCATCGTCCAGCGTCTGCTCAGAACCACAGACGGCAAACGTCAGGCGGTACGCGAATACCTGGTATTCGACCAGCCTCTGCGAAACGAAATGGCTCAGGTGCCTTATACCGAATGGGGCCACCTGCTGAACCGGAAAGTGCGGGAGAAGAAAGGCCGCATCGCTGATAAAGCCTTCACGCTGCTCCGGGAGGGCATCATTGACCGCGATGAAATGCTCTCCGTTGTATCGCCTGCAGAACTTCGGGAAATGGAGGCCTGCGTATGAGAAGCGTGGAAAACCGCTGGCGTGAATCCAGCCGGCCGCTGACCGTTTACGGTGTCCCGGTCGGGATGTTCCTGATCTATCTCGTCTGGTGCAAGTTCCCGACCTTCATGACGTTGTGGATCTGCACGGGCGTACTGACGTTCTTCGGCGTTATCGCGCATTTCGGCTGGTCGTGGCCGGTGTTGCTGCAACGTCTTCTACACATGGTGCGGGGAAGCCGGAAGGCCGGTCGTCCCTGGTGGTATCGCCGCTTCTATGAATAATTCAGCAGGTATCGTGTATGGCTCAGCATGCTCAGGTCGCAGACCGACGTTTGTGGCTCGCAGTACCCCATGAAGAAAAAGACGAAGCCGTCGCCGCAGGCGGCCTCGCCAGTGACGGCAGACCCAATATCAGCTGGTCACCGGACGATAAGCTCTGGTATGCACGGGAAGGCACCGCCTTAGCCGGCATCCGGTTATGGCTCCCTGATACTTCCGCGCGGGCAACGGGCGACGCCGACCCCCGGGTGGAGTTTGCTGACAGGTTAAAGGAAGCCGGTTTCATCCTGGAAGGCCTCCCCGTCATGGACGGGAAATGGCACCGGGCCAGAGTCGAAGAGGATAAAAAGGGTAAATCTCACCGAGAAGGGGGCGGTGCCTATAAAGGGTTCACTGACGGCCACCCCGCCGGCATCTTTGTGAATTACCACCGCTCGTCGGAAAAAGAAGTTTCCCGGTGGCGGGCTCAGGGGGGAGAAACGGACCCGCTGACACGGCTGCACATTCGCGCTGCAACTCGCCAGGCGCAGGACGATAGCGAACGTGCCCGGCAGCAGGCCTATGCGGAAAAAGCCCGTGCGGCCAGCCAGCTTTATGACCAGCTGGCCCCGGCGACAGACTCACATCCTTATCTGATGCGTAAAGGCGTTTCCGCCGATCCGGCATTACGTGTCACCCGCAACAACCGACTGGTAGTACCGTTTTATAACCAGGACGGTGAATTTCAGTCCCTGCAGTACATCGCCGAAGACGGGGAAAAGAAACTCTATTCTGAAGCGCCCAAAGCCGGCAATTTTTTTATCACCGGCGGCATGCCGGTGAATGGCCAGCCCATTTTGTATGCCGAAGGGTATGCGACTGCCAGAAGCCTCACTGCAGCGACAGGCTTCCCGGTCGTGATGGCCATCGATGCCGGCAATATGAGAACGATAGCGGAAGGATTCGGACAGCGGTTCCCCGACAGCCCGCACTTCTTCATGGCCGATATGGACCTGAAGAAAAACGATAACAAAGACGATCTTTACCTTGCCATTCAGTCCTCCCGTTTTGTCCCCAGCGATCCGGGTTTCTATATGGATGAAGAAAAACTGAAGGAAATGAAGGGATTGTTTATGGCGTTACAGGCCGCCGATCGTGTGCCTGACGGACATGTTGTGATACCGCCATTTACTGAGCAGGAAATGAAAGCAGGGCTGTCTGATTTCAACGATCTCCATTCAGCTCGCGGGCTAGATTCACTGAAAACCGTACTGGCGGAGACACCCGGCCTTGCTGCACATCTGTATCACCCGGAGACGCAAACAATGACAGTTCCAGTTGAAAAGCAGGCACCTGCGCAGCCCTTCCCTGAGCCGGTCCCCGCGTATGACAACGTATCACAGGAAGGGCCTGACAATACCAGCGCAGATATGGAGAGTTATGAAGCCATGATGGCTGTGGAAGCAGCAGCGGCGCCGGAAGCAACAACGGCGCCGGAAGCAGCAGCGGCGCCGGAAGCAACAACGGCGCCGGAAGCAGCAGCGGCACCGGAAGCAACAGCGGCACCGGAAGCAGCATCGGCGCCGGAAGCAGCAGCGGCGCCCACCTTCGCCAGCCTTCTGAAAGTGACCTCAGCGCCTGCGGAACCAGAGGTATCTGCAGATCCGGCGGCAGATGACAATCTGGCACCGGTAAAAGCAAAAACCACGGCAGAAAACGCGACGACCGCTGCGAATGAGCCGGATGAAACTGAAAATGCCATCGTATGGGGGCCCCGCGCGCCGGGCGAAGGTAACTTCACCCCGGAGACAGCGCCCGCATCAACCTTAATTGATACCAATGCCCTGCTTCAGCGCATCACGCATGAAATGCAGAACAACACGGTGCTGTACAAGCTCGATGGCCAGCCGGCATTTCGCGATCATGGCAACCGGATGACAATGGAAACCCCGGATGCCAGTAAGCAGGATGACATGGTGATGGCCGCACTGCTCACGGCAATGCAGCATTATGGTCGCAGGATCCAGATCACCGGCAGCGAGACCTTTCAGACGAAAGTTATCGGGCTGATTGCATCACACGGGCTGGATGTTCAGATGCGCGATCCGGTACAGCAGGCCATGTTAAACGAGGCCCTGAAACAACAGGCCGCTGACAGGCCGGATGTCCGCGACAGTATCAATGCCACGCCCGTGATGCCTGCGGATGCGTCCGTTCAGACCAGTCCCGGCAAAAACGCGCCCGGTCCAGCACCGGCAGGAGAACAACCCTCCCCGGTCCCGCCCGGTGGTACGGCCGAACCGCCGGTTAAGGCCTCTGAACCGGCGGGGCAACCACCTTTAGCGACGAAAGCCGAGGACTTTAAAGACGGCGTGAAGGGGCGCCTGCTGGAGCATGGCCGGGCGCATTACCAGTTCAATGAACGGAACAGCATGAACTATTACGTTCATCTCGAAACCCGCGAGGGAGTCCGGGAGGTCTGGGGAAAAGAGCTGGAACAGGCCATCAATCAGAGTCGCGTCAGTGAAGGTCAGGTCGTCAGTCTGAAGTTTGAAGGGAATAAACCTGTCACCGTCAATCAGCCCGTCATGAAGGACGGAAAAATCCAGGGATACGAACAGATCACGGCGCACAGAAATTCATGGAGCATGACGCCGCTGGTTAATCCCCGCGTTCGCCCGCCGGCGACACCCACTACCGGGGAAACCCTCTCCGCGTATGACCTCCATGAGTACAGCAAAATACAGGCCCGTCTGTTGCGCACCGTGCAGGCAGAGAACGTGCCACCGATCGCCGGGCAGAAAAATAACCTGCTGTGGATACGGCCCGACGGGCGGGGAACGGGCGATGCCGGCGACCCGGCCACGGTAAAACTTCCGGCTAAAGATGGCCAGTCCACGACCCCGGTCGTCAGCGCCTGGCGGGATGACGGACAGCTGGCACTGCACCTGGTCAAAGGGCATGGCCCTTACCTGCAGGGCATTGCGCAGATTAACGGACAGTACCAGCACGTCCTGGCTTCCATGACGGGAAATCAGAGCAATGCCAGTCTGATTATCAACGCGATAACCCCTGATGGCCTCAAAACCGTGGGATACGGACAGGCCTTAAACAAGGTGGAAGGTAAGCCCGTTGCGCGGGATGCCATGGCCTTTCGTTTCGCGGGGGAGACCGACACGGACAAAAAGCTGATTGGTAAGCTGGAAAATCCGGAAACCTTACCCCGGACTATCCACGCCAGACTCGGATTTGATGAACCTTTCCGTCCCGACACCGACTACCCAAAGTCGCAGCCCCGGGCAGAACATCATCACAAGGCCGCACCGGGAGCCGGACGCCCGGGGTAACACGCAGCACCCGACCCTCATGAGGAATCCATTATGCCAGTACAAAAAACACTGGGCGCCCTGGTTGTCTGCGCCCTCTTCCTGACGCCCCTCTCGCTGCAGGCCGCCACCTGCCGGGCTGCCACCGCGGCCGAGACAGGCAGTGACACGGGATACCAGACAGCAAAAAAAGCGGCCGAAGCCTGGTATGAACGGGAATCAGATGTCTCTGACTCCCTGCAGAGTTGCCTGGATAAAATCAGGACCCTGTCCATTACCATGCCGAATTTCAGCAGCTTATCTTCCATTCTGAACGGTTACGCGGATGAAATTTGCAGCTCAGTGGTCAGTGAAGTGAATAGTCACATCCCGTCCAGTATTGACCCCTGGGATGAGTTAACCAACTAATCCCCGACCGTCCCCTTTTCTTACGGAAAAACGCCATGAATACACCCGCGACAGGGGGCACAGACTCGTCTGTGCCTCAGACAACGCGTTCCCTTTCAGCGCAGGAACAACAGGTCTACGACGAAGCCATTCGCCTGCAGAATGAGCAGGCGCTGGGGGCGACCTTCGCCCGTAAGCTGCTGACATCAAACCTCATTCTGGGCACCGCGTTCCTGCTCATCACTTCCCTCAGCGGTGTGACGCTGTGGAAAGTGTATCACCCGGATAATCACTACTTCGCCACGGAAAGCGGCCGTGTCACACCGATTTATCCGCTGAACAAACCGGCCTGGTCGATGGAAGACATTGCTGGCTTCGGCGCCGACACCATCCAGCGGGCTTTCACGATGGACTTCGTTCACTACCGTCAGCAGATGACATCGGTGATGACGCGCTTTACCAATCAGGGATACGCCGATTATTACAAGGCGCTGACGAGCTCGAACGTGCTGAAGATGGTGCGCGATCAACGCATGAACCTGTCCACCACCGTCTCGCCGGGGGTCGTACACAGCCAGGGCATTATTAACGGGATCTATACCGTCAGGGTTCAGTATCCCGTCTCCCTGAAGCTCGATGGCCAGGAGCGCAGCCTGCCTGCAGCGAATTACATCATCGAGCTGACTATCCAGCAAACCGATCCACGGGAAAAGCCCCTCGGCCTGGAGGTCAGGCAGACCATCATGACTTCCAGTCATTAACGGAGAACGCATGAAACCGTATTTTGCACTCTCTTTACTCGCCGTGATGTGCTGCAACGTCGGGGCGGTGGAGACTCAACAGACCGTGGTACCTCACTCTGCCGATCCGATACTGGTCACTGACGGCCCCCAACAGGATGCCGCGCTGATGAATAAAGCCGGATTACCGCCGCAGCCCGCTGAACAGCCACCGGCGCCGCCGGTGCAAGCGCCAGAAACCACTCAGGCCGCACCGCCATCTGCATCAACAGTCGCCGCGCCACAGGCCAGTTCGCAGACGGACCCGGCACCGGCGGCGACGCCAGGCAGTGACGAACTCCCGCCGCCTTCGCCGCTGTACAGTGCCGCGCAGAAGCAGGTTGCGCCCCTGACACCGGATGAAGTCCGACAACTGCGGGGGCAGAAAGAGAATATCAACCGGGCGCTGGCTTCCCCGGCGATGACGGTGGTACCCCGCATCAGTGCGCAGACGGTGAATCTGTCACCGGGTTCCAGTCTGCCTCTGGTCCGCACAGCGGTAAACCATCCCAGCAACCTGAGTTTTACCGATGCTACGGGCGCCCCCTGGCCTGTGGCAGGCAAGCCGACGAACCCGATGACGAAGGACTTTGATGTGTATTACATCCCGGACTCACCCATCGTCACCATTGTGGCCAAACGGCCCTATGCGAGCGGCAGCATTACCGTCCTGCTGAAAGGCCTGTCCGTACCGATTTCGGTGGAAGTCACCAGCGGTGACACCGACAGCCAGTCCCGGGTGTGGACCGTCGATAACCGTCTGGATCTGCGCATTCCGCAGCGGGGACCGTCCGCCCGCCCGATGGCCGCGCCGGAATCGAAAATCGGCCTTTACGACAACACGCTTCAGGCCTTCCTGGATGGTACGCCCCCGAGGGAGGCACACCGCCTGAAAGCGACCGGGCAGGTGCCTGATACCACCGTCTGGCAGCTGGGCGACGACCTCTTTATCCGGACGCGCGCTGAGATAGTCGATGAGTTTGATCAGACGCTGTCCTCCGCTGACGGGATGCACCTCTTTAAGCTCCCGGTCACGCCCTATGTGACGTTCTCCGTGATGGGGCGTTCTCAGGCACTGAACATTACTCTGGAGTGAAGCATGGCCAACGAAAATGACGCAAGTCGCGATAAGACATTACTGGTCGGGCTGGCTGCCCTCGTCTGTGCCGGCGTTGCCGGAGGGGGCTACCTGCTCTGGAACCACTTTTTTGCCCCGCCGCCGACACCTTCCCGTATCAATGTGACCAACGTTGCCAGTGCCGGGAAACACCAGAGTGCAGAAACTGAGCAGTACCGTCAGCTCCTGCACGAATACAACCGGGAGGGCGCCAGTGCCGCACGGGCGGATAATTCCAGTTTCATCGCCAGTATCCCGGTAGGCGGGAGCACCCCGGTGCATACCGTGGAAGCCCCCCCGAAAGAGAAAAAGCGGAAGCCCGCTCACGAGGAAAAACAGCAGGAGAAGAAAAAGGACGAGGGCCTCAGTAAGTCAGACCAGGCAGCCCTGAATAAACTCCTCGCATCAATGGACACGTCGGCACAGTCGCCGGATCTGCAGCAGGTCTCTCTGGCCGTGGCAACCGAGCCGGGCGCTGCCGCCGAAGGCAGTCAGGCCAAATCGGCTTACGCTGACTGGACATCGTCCATCATGCCCCGGACAACCGGTGGGGGATTATCCGGCGGGGGGGAAAGCACGGCCCCGGTCATCGAGCTGATCCCGGCTTATACACGTGTGCCCGGCTCAGTGGATTTTGGTATTGATTCCGACAACAACCATTCGCCGGCGGTCGTCAGGCTCTATACCGGCCCCTATGAGGGTGCGGTGTTGAAAGCCTCTCAGGCACAACTCGGCGGGGACGGCGTGGTGATCCACATGACAACCATGTACTGGAACCGCAAAAACTACCGTGTTGACGCCTATGCGCTGAAAGACGACACGCTCATGGCCAATGTGGCCACTGACGTGAATCACCACTATATGTCCCGCATCCTGTTGCCGTCGATTGCTGCCGGTATCGGTAAAGCCGGTGACCTCTATGCGGATGCCAATACCGAGATCCTGACCAACGGCTACAGCACGGTGACCAGCCATGCCGGGATGCCGGATGGCGAGGCGGTGGCCGGCGTGGTAGCCGGTGGAGCCGCATCCAATGCTGCTGACGTACTGAAGTCGGACGCTGCCAAAATTTCACCGACTCAGGTCACGGTGGATGCCGGCCAGGCCGTTTATGTCGAGTTTATGGCTGCTGTCACCACGGCTGATGAAATCAAGCCTCGCGGTCAGAACACCACCGGCAATACGGCCACCCCGCTGGCAAACCCGCAGGACAGCCATACCGGCAACGCACTTTCGCCGGTCAGCCCTACGCTCGCACAGCTACGGGAACAAACGCAGTCACGCATCCGGACCCAGTCACAGCCTGAAAAAACGTCGGAGTAAAACAACATGAATGAATTTAATCATCCCGCCACAGACAAGGATGATCAGCCAGATATATCGGCCATCGTGCAGCATGAGAAACCGAGTCTGAAATATCTTCTTCTGGAGAAACAGTATGTTCTGGGACTGAACGGTCCCTGGCTTATCGGCATTCTCATCGCCGCCACCCTGGCCATCTGGTATCTCTTTGGCACCACCACCCCGTCATCACAGGATGAGCTGAATGCGGCGGCCGGCTTTGAAAACGTTCCTCCGGCTGCCTCACAACCAGACAACCGGTCATTGTCCTCAACACTGTCACCGCCGGCCAGCGATAACGTGAAAGAGGAAGTGGCCACGATGGTGAACGGCGTCAAAACCTACGCGGAAGCCAACCGTACAGCCATCCAGCGGCTGTCCGACACCGTGAAAACCTTGCAGCAGCAGGCGGCCACCACGCAGCAGCTGCAGAGCCAGTATCGGGAGGAGATCAACATCCTGAAGTCACGGGTGGCGACACTGGAGGTGGAGAAGGTCAACACCGCAACGTCCGCCCCCCATCGCCAGCGCCTGCTGACGTCAGGCATGAAGGTCAGTTCAGTCCAGGACGGTGCGGCGTGGATTTTCTGGAAAAACAAAACCTGGGCCGTCCGTGAGGGCGATACCCTCGCTGACGGTAAAGTCAGCATCATCCGGATCGATTCGGCAAACCGCCAGGTATTCACGACTGAAGGCGTGATCCGTTAAGGGGGATACATGGTTGATGCCCTGACGGCACTGGTCAACCTGGCCAGTGCGATCCACACCAGTGGTAACCGGTTCATCTTCGCCCTGGCTGTTGTGCTTGGCATTTATGGGGTGATGTTCGCACTGACCAAAGAGGCCCGACTGGCCCGCCAAGTGCCGGGCCACAACGGTACGGGAAAAATCATCGGCGTCGTCATTCTCGGCGGCATGCTGGTAGGGCTGTCCCAGATAATCAATGCCGGGGCCGCCCAGCTCGGCTGGTCTGATGTCACCTTTGATGAGGTCTCGTATGTTTCCACCGACACCTTTGGTCAGGGTGCCGATGCGGCCAATGCCCTGTTGACGCTTCTCCAGACGCTGGGTATAGCCTATGCACTGTCCGGCACACAGCGCATTAAACGTTCACTGAAAGACGGCCACACCGGTCTGTCAGCCGGTGAAGATGTGGGAACCGGCGCCGTGAAATTCATTACCGGGGTGTTTCTTATCTGCGCCCCGACACTGCTCGATGCTATCCAGACCAGCCTCGGTCTGTCTCTCTAGTCTGTCCTCCGCTCTCGCGGAACATTTAAACCAAAACTACCTGTAAGGAGACGTTATGTCTGCAATCTTCGATCGTGTCTTAAAAGCTTCCATCACTGCACATGAGCTGCGCCATTCCATGAAACGTAAATTCACTGCCGGTATGGCAAGCCTGGTGGCGTTAACCCCGCTCAGCGCGCTGGCTGACGGTACCCTGACCGACATGGTTGATGAGGGTGCGAGCGGGATGAGCGATGTGGAAAAAGACGCGCTGGTTTTCGCCGAAGGGGTCGGTGTACTGATCGTGTTTGCGACCATCATTGCCATGAAGAACAAGGAGAAAAGTCCGCACATCACCACCAAAGGCATCATTATCGGCTGGGTTGTCGGGATCTTCCTCATCGGGCTGGGTGAAATCGTTCGCCGTTCGCAGAGCCAGGTGGGCCTGACCGAAGTCACCGTCGGTTCCGGTAGCTAATCATCACAACGGGCAGCCTTCGTGCTGCCCTCCGGAGGTCTCAGTGACACAAAAAGGTGTTGATGATGTCGCCTGGCTGGATGTCAGCGGTGATGACACGCCGCCCTCACCGGTTCAGGTAAATGCTGAATGTTGCTCACGGTGCCGGTGGCCCGCCCGGCGGCTTTTCCGGCTCCGTGAAGCAGAGAACGACGCGGTTTGTGCAGTCTGCTGGATAAGCCACAACCTGGACACGGCCTCAGCACACCAGGGCGACCTGTGCTGGTTACCGGGGCTTCATGCCGCCGACGTCGTGAACCTGCAACGGATCGCCTGTATCGCGACCATCGCCGGCAACAGTCACGCGAAAAAACAGGGGCAGCGGGTACTTCTATGGATGCGCCGCCACAAACGGGAAACCGAACGCGCCTGGGATACGTCCCGCCCGGCTGAATTTGCGGCAGTGATGTCACGCTTACACCCGGACGACCGGCGGGCATTCCGTCAGCGACTGGCAGGCTGTCATCTGGTCCTGCCGGCCACCGTGTTCAGCGATCTCACATTGCTGCTGCCTGCCGGCATGGACGCGGACACCCTGCTGAACACTCTCACACTCCCCAGGCTGTAGGAGCTATACATGTCATTAATGAATGCGGTTGAAGATTTCATCACCTCGGTCAGCCGGCACACGGTTTCGAATGCCATGCCGGACTACTGCGACCTGCGGACCATCGTCAATCTGACGGAGTCAGATCGCAACTTCTATCCGGATATGCAGGTCCCCTTTATCGCCGTTACCGACGCCGGCCATTATGCCTCTACCTTTGAGGTACAGGGTGGCTTCTGTGAAATGGACGAGGACGCCCCCGCCAGTCAGAAATTCAGTTTTGACGGGTTTATCAATAAAGTGGCTACGGCAATGGCCACGGATTTTAAATCGACGGGCCACAAAATCTCGATGGTGATGGAGAATGACCCCAACCAGGGCAAGGCGGAACTGAAGCGCCTGCTGGCACACCAGTACCGCTCCATTGCCCGCACCGGTGTGGGCATGGCGGACATTCTGGATGAAAAGATCGCCAAAATTTCCCCGTGGGTCAGCCGTGAACGCGTCTGGCTGACCTGCTGGACGGGGCGAGAAACCCTTTCGCCTCAGGAGCTGAAAGGCGACATGCGTCGGATCAGCGGACTCGTCAGTAAAGCGCCCGGCACGCAGTTTGGCCAGGTCCCCGCGTTCTCCGAACTGACAGGGCTGAAAATTCGCCATGACGCCTTTCTCAACACGATAAAAACCGCCCTTTTTGACGGGGGGGATGGTCAGCTTATCGACCTGATGGATGTCCATCAGCTCGGTCGGGAAATTCGCCGCCAGGTGGACAGAAAGGGCACCGATGAAACTTACCGGCCGGTACTGGCGTCCGATCGCGTCAGGCCTCACGGAAAACGTAACCGGGAAGACGCTTCACCGCTCTTCGCCCCCTGGCTGAACTACCAGCTCATGGGCGTGGATGCCGACGCCGAAAACAACTTCATTAACATTAACGGCATGTGGCACGCCACGCTCTCCGTGTCGATGGGCCCGCAGCAGCTATTAACCTTCGCCCAGCTGAAAGCCCGCATCCCCCGCTCCGTGCCGTACCGTATTCGCATGGACGTCATGCCGGGAGGACTGAAGAGTCTGTCGTGGAAAGGCACCCTGCTCACGTATACCGCTTATATCCCGCCACTGCGCCCCATCTGGGAAGCGGTGGAAGAACTGAAGAAGCGCGACAGTCACGATCCGGTCTGTGTGATGACGATAGTGGCTTCAACCTGGGGAGAAACGAAGGAAGAGGCAACGCTGAACCTCACCCTGCTGACCAAAGCGTTTCAGGGCTGGGGCGTCTGTGAGGTGACCAGTACGTTTGGTAATCCCTACCGTGCCTGGGCGTCAACGTTACTGGCGGCCCGGACCGGTGGTGGTCCACACAACCTGTATCCACCGCTGAAAGATGCGCTCAGCCTGCTGCCGTTAAGCCGGCCCGCGTCAGCCTGGTCCGATGATGCCTCGATTGTTTTCCCGACCCCTGACGGCAAAATCATTCCGGTGGGGCTGGCGTCAGCTAAGCAGAATAAGCACACCGAGGTGATTGTCGGTGAACCCGGTTCGGGTAAGTCGCTCATCATGAACATGCTCAGCAATGCTATTGTGTGCAACGCCCAGCAAAAACTGCCCTTTATCGCGGTTGTCGATAAGGGCTACAGCGCCCAGGGACAAATCCAGCTTATCCGGGACAGCCTGCCCCCGGAACGCAAGGATGAAGCCATCGGCTGGGCACTGCGCAATCACAGCGATCACTGCCGCAATATGTTTGACATCCAGCTGGGTGCCCGTTACCCCATCGCCCCGGAACTAACCTGGATGAAAAGCATGCTGACCGCGATGTGTATTGACTCCAACACCGGTCTGCCGCCTAACTCCCGCGATATCGACGTCCTGCTGGAGCGGGTGATTACGATGGCCTATCGCGATAAGGATGAAACCAGCCCCAATAAGTTTTCAGACGGCGCATCGCCGGAGATCACCCGGGCGTTAAAAGCGTCCGGCCTCTGGACCCGGTATGACGAGGAATGGTGGGACGACTGTCCCTGGTATGACGTCCGCGACATGCTGTTCAGCGCCGGCTACGTGAAAGAGGCCCAGCTGGCACAGTTCCTCGCCGTACCGGAACTCTCCGACATGAGCGAGTACATCAACAGCCCGGAGATCAAAGCGAGCTTCGGCAACGTCTGTCGTGATAACTCCCAGGAGCTGCTGACAGAGTATGTCGCCCGCGTGATCGGCCAGGCTTGTAACACTTATAAAATGCTGGCCGGCCGGACCCGGTTCATTATTAACCCGGCCACCCGCATTATTGCCATCGACCTGAATAATGTCGTCGGGGATAAAAGTGCCGAAGGGCAGTTGCGTACTGGCATCATGTACCTCTTCGCCGGCCAGGTGAGCGGCGGAGACTTCATCCTGCCGCAGTACCGTAAAGAGCTGATGGCCGCGGTACCGGAGATGTACCGGCCGATGCACATGGAAAAACTGGATCAGCTTGACCAGGAAGTGAAGTCGAAATACTACGACGAACTCCACAACGCTTCGGACGTGCCGTTCATCTTCCCGATGCTGGAAACGCAGGACCGTGAACAGCGTAAATTTGGTATCCGTACCGTGTTGTGCTCACAGTACCTGACCGACTTCCCTGACACGATCCTGAAATCGGCCAACTCGGTGTATCTCATGCACTGCCGCCCCGAAGATGAGCGGGCGCTTGTCGATCACTTCCAGGTACCGGAAGTCACCATCCGGAAGTTCATGCAAATACCGAAAGGCCCGGCCGCTGATGGCAGCGGGACGAGCTTTCTTGCCGTATTCCGCACGAAAGCCGGTCGCATCGCCCACATTCTGAAAAACACCGCGGGCCCGAAAGAACTCTGGGCGCTGAGTTCATCGCCGGGCGACACCGCCCTTCGGGATTATCTGTATGAGGAACTGGATGGCGCCACCGCGCGCGACATTCTGGCGGAAAACTTTGAGCACGGTTCGGCTCAGCGTGTCATTGAATTCCGTCGCAAGAAGGCCGGCGAACAGGACGCCGGGAACGTCACCCGCCATCTCGCCCGGGAAATTATCGAAAAACGCGGTTACCGCCTCTGAGGTGAATCCATGAAACGAAAACTTTTAGCCGCCGCATTGTCCATCGCATGCGGACAGGCTCTTGCTGCCTACCCGGTTAGCGTTGTTTCCAGTGTGCCGATCACAAGCCAGGTTGTGCCCCATCTGACAACGATGCAAACCACGCTGGCAGAAATCCTGACCACCAACACGGAAATCGGCAGCGCCATTACCCAGGCGAGCGATAAAAACACGGCGACCCTGACAGAAGGCTTCCAGGCACAACGTCAGGCGGACAATTTCGGCCGTGAAACCGAACGTCTGGAAAAGGCACGCGCCAGCTTTAGCGTGCCGGACAGCATCTGCAGCGAATCGGCGTCCGGCGTGGCGCATCAGGTTCATAATACTGCCCGGGCCACCGCGTCCTCTCTGGCGTCAGGAAGCGGGATCAGCAACTCGGCCATTCAGAAAGCCGTGGCTTCCGCGCCGGTTCTCCCCGCGCAGGATGATTACCGCAGCGCCGCCATTCACGCGAATTACTGCACCAGTGCCGAATACGCGGTGTATGGCGGCACCGCGCTGTGCCAGTCGGTGTCCTCCGACATGCCTGGCGGTGACATCCAGGTCCAGTCGCTCTATGACGGTGCCGGCGCCGCGGGTAAAGAGCCGGAACTCACCTTCAGTGATGACCAGATCGATGCCGGGATGGCGTACATGCGGAACAGCGCGAAACACAGTCCCGGGCGCACGCTCGGCAAGGGAGAAATCAAGAATGAAACCGGCTGGCAGTACCAGGGCCTGCTGACGCAGTACAAGGCGATTCAGAGTGCCGCCCAGCAACCGCAGTTATCGATGATTGCGGACAGTAAACCCAACAGCAGCACGACCACCGCGCTGAAAGAAGCGCTGGAAAATGCATCCGCCAGGTCGTATTTCGATGACACCGCGTCAGATCTGGCCAAAAGTAACTACCAGATGTCAGCCCGCGAGTTTGAAAGTTTCGAAGTCGGCCGCCGGTATGCCAATACCGATTACCAGGAAGACCTGCAGGCAATGGATGGCGATAACCTGATGCGCGAACTGATCCGGGTACAGTCACTGTCAAATTATCTGCAGCTCGGCATTAAGAACCAGCTCAGGGAAAGCAACATTATCGCCGGCCAGCAACTCGCCCTGGCGGCTGACCGGGAATATCGCCCGCAGCTGCAGGCACTGATGCAGGAAATCAGCGGAGGCGTCGCCAAATGACACACAATGCCCATGATGACCAGACCGAAGCGGCCGGACAGGCGCCGCGTTCAACGGCAGTAAAAAGGGCCCGCAAGGCCCTTTCCTTGTCGGTCTCGATTTTTACGCCCATTAACGACATGCGCCGTATGGGGTCGGACGTCAGCCAGTCCGTGAAGACCAGTATCTCCCGGCTGAAGGCCTTCCGGCGTCAGGCGCGCGAGGAAAAACGCGAGAAGCTGACATTTGAACAGGCTGTCCAGGCCAGTGGCTACAGTCTGCCGCAGCTGCTGTGGAAGTATCGTTTTCTCAAGCGACTGTGGTGGGTGGTCGCCGGACTGTTCCTGGTCCTGACGCCCGTACTGATGAGTATGATATTGCTGACGGCGTCCACCCTGCCCCCGATGACGTTCTGGCGGGCGATTATTTTTGTGGTGATCTTCGCTGCGCTGGCCAGTCTGGCGGCACTGAAAGTGGTGATATGTCAGTACCGCCTCTGGCAGCTGCAGCAACGCCGCGTCAGTGACGAAGAAGGCGGACGCTTCAGCGATTTCCTCCACCACGCACACTGGATCAAAGACGCCCTGAACCCTGTCTGAACGGGTCCCTCTGTTCTTACTCATTTACGCGCAGGCTTTCTATGAAACTATTTAAGCAGCCCCTGCAGGGTCTGTTGCTGCTGCTCATCTCGTTGCCGGCCCTGGCCGATGACGTGACGTACAGCACCATTCGTGACGCTGCTGAAAATTCAAGTGACCTCTCCCGCCAGGCGTTGGTTACCATCTTTGGCGACGTGGTGACGTCGCCCTTTACTTCAACGGATACCACCGTCATCGGTTCCCTGTTCGGCATCCTGAACGGCGTTATCTGTGCCATTGCTCTGTTCTGGTTTCTGACTGTCACCCTCAAAAGCATTGTCAAAGCGGGTAATGCCGGCAAAGTCTTCGGCAGTACGCGCACCGCGATGGCGCCCCTCATGTCCTTTGTCGGGTTCATCACTCTGGTACCGACAACGAGCGGCTGGTCGCTTTCGCAGCTGGTCATGCTCTGGGCGGCCTCCATCATGGGGGTGGGCGGCGCCAACCTGCTGACAAACAAAGCTGTGGATATGATGGATGACGGGTATTCACTGGTCACGCAACCCGTCGCCAGCTCGACGCGGGATGCAGCCCAGCAGATTTTTGAGATGAACCTGTGCAAGTATGCCATCAACGAACAGCTCAGCGGCTTCTACGACGATGCCGGCTCGGCGAGCACGTCAGAGATGAGCACCTCCGGCAGTGACGGCAGTTATGAAACCAGCAACGGCAGCGCCTATTGTGGGACCGCGAAAATCCCCACGACCACGCGCAGCAGCAGCTGGTCGGTCTTGTTTGATTCCGATGTGGATACTGACGCCATCGTCAGCGCACAGAAGTCCGCACTGGATACCATGCAGACGACCCTCGACAGCGCCGCACAGACGTTTGTCAGTACCTATATCAGCAAACGTGATGATGACTCCGGTACGCTGACCGATGCCGAAACCACCATCCAGAATGCAGCAACCGCCTATGAGAACACCATTAACTCCGCGCTCAATCAGATTGACTATGAAGACACCCTGCAGAGCAGTCTGACCAGCAACATGAAAACCTACGGCTGGATCGCCCTGGGTGCCTGGTATCAGACGTTTGCGACCGCGAACGCCAAGACCTCCGACGTAGGTAAATCAGCACCGACCGTCAGCGGGCCGACAGGACTGGGGGAAATGGGCAACACCGACCTCTACCAGCAGGTGTTCGCTGCCTACAACGCCCAGCTGCAGAACAGCAGCTACACTGCAGCACTCGGCACCCAGACCAGCAAGAAAGACATCGAAACGGGGCGGGCAAAAGATCCGAAATCGGTGTTCGTCGGGCTGTTTAACAGCCCGATGCAAAAATTGACCAACTATATTGCGACGAAAAATATCGGACAAACCGATAACAGCAGTGAACAGGTTAATCCATTGCTTAAGATGAAAGCCATCGGGGACTACACCCTAGACACGGTCGGCACGGCCCTGACGGCCTATGTGACCATTCAGGGGTCGATTGCATGGAGCGGTAATAATATCGTGGGACGAATCACGAACGGACTGACCGGCTGGAAAGCTACAGTCGCGGCGGTGGTGCAGGCGCTGTCCCCTCCGTTCTACTTCCTGCTGCTGATCCTGTTCTCGGCGGGCTTCAGCCTGTCTGTGTTGCTGCCGGCGATCCCGTTCATCTACTGGATGACCGGCGTTCTGAACTGGTCCGTCAGCGTGCTGGTTGGCTGTGCCGCCGGCCCGATGTGGTCCGCCACGCACCTGGGCACCGAAGAGGATCGGGGAAGCCGCGCGGCCTACGGCTATGTCTTTCTTATCGACATGATGCTGCGCCCCAGCCTGATGGTGCTGGCCTTCTTTTTTGCCTCTGTAGCTATCGTGGCGGCCGGTACGATCCTGAACCTGCTGTTTGCCTCGGCACTGGCCAACGCACAGATTGACTCCTGGACCGGCCTGTTTACCGCCGTCGGTTGGCTGCTTATCTATGCCAGGATTTGCACCACCGTGGCCACCAAGGTGTTCTCGATGCTGGTCGTCATTCCGGATTACGTCATCGGCTTCCTGGGCGGGCGTGAAGGGGCCTCACTGTTCAGCGGCCTGAGCGATTCGGTCTCGAATATCTTTGCCGGCGTCGGGCGTACGGTTAACCCTGGCCGTATCCCGGGAATGGATGCTAAAGAGCGTACTCCCGGGGACAAAGATGGATTTAAGGGGTGAGAAACTTACTCAGGATCAACAGGTTATGATATAATTTAACCATGAATTAACAATGAGGACTGCTTATGGCAAGCCAGCGGGAACGTACCGGCATGGAGACCTTCGTGTCACTGTTAAAATTCTGGGCCGCGATGATTTATCTCCCGATATGCCTGTTTTTTGCCTTCTTCCACACGATTTCTTCAGAAGATGGTGATGGGGAAATAGCGCTAATATTTTGGGCTCTTTTTGTCGCACCGTTCATCATTCGGCAGTTTACCCTGCAAAAACGCCGCCGCGCCCTGAACAGCGTGGTGGAGGCCGTCAGTGGTGAGGAGTTTATGCCGCAGAAAGGGAACGTCATCATCTCGGGCAACCGGACCTATCTGGGTGTGGATGCCATCCGGGGAACCCTGCTCTACGTCAGTATGCGCCGCAAGGGAGAATACGATGTGATGGGGATGGACATGTCCAGCTGGACGCGGGTGGCGTATAAGGGCGATGTCATCACCCTCAAAACCAAAAACCCGGAACTCCCCAGCGTCAGCGTCGATGCACCGGGCGGTGAGAAATATTCTGCCGCGCTGTATGACGTCATCTGTGCGATGGAGCACCGGCAGTATGCCGACCTGCAGTTCCCTCAGAAGGCCCATGAGCGTGCCCGTACCGCCCGCAAAGAGACCGGTCTGACGGTGTTCAGCTACACCTGATACCCCGTCGCGTTAACGTCCCCTCTGCCATACCGCCCCCGGTTCCCGGGGGCTTTCAGTTTCTGCATCTCTGATCCGCTTATCGTGTTAATGAGGTCCCTATGTCTCAGAACCGTCAGGCCACTTCCGGCCATGATGACGCCTACGGCTTTCTGCTGATCCCTGCCGCCCTCGTGATTATCTGCTGGCTGTGGTTCAGTAAATTTGTATGGGTATCGTGCCTGCTGCTCTACTGGCTCTGGGGGATGGTCGATTTTCAGCGTATCCATCCCTGGGTCGCGGAAAAAATCAACCTGCTGGCCCGTACCGGCAATCACGCCCAGTCTATCTCCTGGCATGACTGGTTCGCCGTGATGAATGAAACGTCCGGCATCCTGCTGATTTTTCTTCTCCCCATCGCCATCAGTGCGCTGGTCGGCATCAAAAACCATCCGTCCCGGCCCATGAAGAGCAAGCGTATCGTCAATATCCACACGCTGCCGCAGATCATGAGCAAATGGTCGCCGGCCATTGTGCCGGTGCTGGCAGAAAGCCGGTCGCCGGACCTGTTAATGAACGATGACGGCCCGGAACGCCGCTGGGCGGAAAAACCGGAAGAGTTCGCCGCCAGGCATGGTCTTATCGCCTCGCGCATACTGGACCGGGAAAAAGCCCGTGACGTTTTTATCTCTCAGCTGGGTACACGGTTGTCTGCCTCTCCGGACACATTGCAGGATTATGAGAAAGCCCTGTTTGCCGTGTTCGGCCTGCAGGTGTTGATGAATGACCGTAAGGCTGCCAAAAAACTGCTGGATGATCTGAACCGCAGCTGCCTCCCGCGCAACCGTAAAGAACGTAAGCGCACGAAAAATCTGTACCGTCCTGATTTTTCCCGAGCAGAAAAAGCCTTTCTGACGGTCTGGCAGGCGGAGGGGATGAAAGAAATCCATGCCACACACCAGTACGTCAGAACGGCTCTCAGCGGCCTGCTGGGCCACGATATTCGCCTACCGCCGTCACAGTATCTCTGGCTGAAGCCCATCGATCGCACGCTCTGGTATGCCCTGCACGGTGCCGATACCGCCAGCGTGTTTGTGGAGGGGGCAGGCGTCATTGCTCAGACGCGTTTTGAAATCGTGGTACGAAAAGAGAAGCTGCCATTGCAGATCGATTATGTCGAATCCGCCATCGACGGGCTGCAGTACGAGCTGGAAGGGCTGGGTCTGGTGCATGAGCGACGCGTGAAAAAAACCGAACGCCGGAAGAAAGCACCTGACTGGTTACCCCCGACGCTCAGCCAGGACAGCTTTACTGACCTCCAGGGCGATGAACCGGAACCTGCAGAAGCAGAACAGCCTGAAGATAATGCTGCTGCAGCGGAGGCGCATCCCGACCAGGACGCCGGGAGACACACCGGGCCGTCCACTCCCCCCCTCACTGATACCGCCTCAGCTGCCGTATCGACCGTTACCACACCTCACGTATCACATGACGCCGCAGCCTGTGAGGCGACGGACGACGATGAACCTGCTTTTATATAAGGCCCCAACGATGATGACTCCGACATTTAATGCCCGTATCTCCGGTAATCACCTGATTGCTTCACTGAATGACGACACACCGATTTTTTCCCTCAATGTGAGTGAGGACCCGAGTTTCTGGATCGAAGGGGGCACGCTGATGGTCAGCCTGAATACCGACAGTAGCCATCCGGTATACCGGGCGCTGGACTACAAAGAGGCAGAACAACTGCTGTCTGTCATTACACGGGTACTCAGCGATCGTAAGCCGAAAATAAAGTGGAAGAAAACCCTCCTGCCCGCGGCTGCGCTGCTGGTTAGCTGTTTTGCCGTCTGGCGTTTTGCGCCTGCAACACCCTCAGCGGGCATGCCGCCGTTCGGACAGGAAGAGCCCCGGAATGCCTCGGAGGAAACAGCCGCAGCGCGCTTCCAGGGACTACCGGAGCTGCGCAACCCTGCGCCGGGTAATCCCTATTTTGGCAACCACACAACACCGAATGCCGACAATGGCCAGCCGATGCCGACAGCTTCCCCTGTCCGGCCCTCAGCAACCCGGCCGGTTTCCGTGGCCAGTCAGGAAACGCTGAGCCCACACATTATGCAGAACCTGCAGAAAGCAGCAGGCCGCGGCTATTTCACCGTCCCCCTGTCTTCCGGACACGAACGGACACTGTACGTTTTTGCCGATCCGGAGTGCCCTAACTGCAAAAACTGGGAGCCGGTCGTCGAAGCATTAGGTAATGAATACAACGTGGTGGTCTTCCCCGTCTCTGCGATTGGTAAAGAGAAATCTGTCCGGAAAATCCAGTCTGTCCTGTATCTGGAGACGGCGCACCGCGCTGCGGCCTGGAAGAAACTGTTTTCGGTTGACGAGGGCATGCTCACCATTGGCAAAAAGAAAACCGGTGACGATCAAAAAGAAGCCCCGGTACAACCCGATTATAAACGCTGGAAAATCGCCGGCGAGGCGCTGGCCATTAACGATGTCGCGTTCAGGCAATACCGTATCCCCGGCACGCCCTGGGTCATTGCCGACGACGGCCGCCATGTACCGCAGTCAACGATGAAAGATCCGGCCACCCTGCGCGCCTTCATGACAGAGCACAGCAACGCGGAGAACTGATATGCAACAGAAGCAGAAACCGGTCGATGCCGCCCGGCTGCAGCGTCAGGTACATCAGAGCATGGTCGAAGAGATGGCGTATCGCACCGGCCCCCTGCTGCTCGCCATTATCGCCATATTTGGTGCGGCAATAGTCTGGCCTGTCCTTCTGTGGGCGGCCATTCCGGTCATGCTGGTCTGGGTCCCGATGTTCATGCTGAATGAATTCCGAATGCCGGCGAGGATGCCAATGGACATGGACAGGCTGGATCCGTCAACGGAAACCATGCGACCCGGCAAACTGCTGGGCTTTCTGCCCGTCACTAAGCTTAACCGGCATATGGAAAAGGCGGCGGGCGTGTTCTATACCGGATACGAACGCACGCTCGATGGCGGCCGTGAGATATGGCTGCGCATGGATGACCTGACGCGCCATCTCATTCTTATGGCCACCACCGGTGCCGGCAAAACCGAGATGTTGCTTGGTTTTGTGTTAAATGCACTGTGTTGGGCGAAAGGGCTGATCTTCTCTGACGGTAAGGCCCAGAATGACGTCTGGTTTGCTGTCGCCTCCCTGTCCCGCCGCTTTGGCCGTGAAGACGATCTGCGGTTGCTGAACTACATCACCGGCGGCCAGAGCCGCTCTCAGCGCCTGCTGGAGAATGACAAATCACGCCAGCAGTCCAATAACACGAACCCGTTTGCGCTGGCCCAGGAAACCTACATCACGCAGCTGATGGATTCCATGATGCCGGAAGCCGGCAACGACCGTACCTGGCAGGAGAAAGCCAAGGGGATGAACCAGGTCCTGACAAAGGCCCTGATTTACAAAAGCCGCAAGGAACAAAAGGTGATGTCGCAGCGGCTGATCCAGGAGTACCTCTCCCTGGATAAGTTCGCGGAGCTCTATCTGCAGGCTGAAGCTGAGGAATGGCACGAAGAAATTCGAACCGGGCTGCGTAATTATCTCTCAACCAGCGTGCCGGGCTTTGATATGAGCCTGATCACCAAGCCATCAGAGTGGTCGCAGGAGGCGCGTAACCAGCATGGTTATCTGACGAGCCAGTACAACCGTATGCTGTCACTCTTCAGCGATACCTATGGCCACGTGTTTTCATCCGGCGCCGGCGATATTGACCTGCGGGATGTGGTCCACAATGACCGTATTCTCGTCATCCTTATCCCGGCACTGGAGCTCTCCGCGTCAGAAGCGCTCACGTTGGGGCGGCTGACAACCTCCCAGCTGGCGATGATCCTGAGCCAGGACCTGGGCGAAAGGATGGAGGGGAAAGCGGAAGACATACTGGTTATCAAAAAATTCAGGGACCGCTTTCCCTTTTTATGGCTGGCAGATGAGGTCGGTTCGTACTACTCCGATACCATCGGTCAGCTGGCCACCCAGGTCCGCTCCCTCGGCTATGCGCTCGTTCTGGCAGGTCAGGACCTGCAGAAGCTCAAAACGGCCGTGGGGGATAAGCTCTGGACGCTGCTCGGCAACATGTTCACCCGCATCTTCGGGACCATCATCGATCCAACTGAAACCGCAGAGTTCGCCGCGAAATCAGCCGGGATGGAATACCAGGCCATTCAGGACAGTATGGAATACCGCGCCGGCGCGATCGGGGGGAGCTATGCCGATACCGGGCGCGTTACGGTCCAGGAGAAACCGAAACTGCCCTTTGATGAACTGCAGGCTTTAAACCAGGGGGAGCAGGCCACGGTCTTCAAAGGGGCCGTCATCCGGAACAACGCCCTGTACATCGCGGATGACGACAAAATCACCGACAAGGACGTCCGCATCAACCGGTTTGTTGAGGTGGAATGGCCAACGTATGACAGCCTGTCTCACCTGCTGCCGGCAAAAGTCCGCCGTGACCGCCCTCGTCCGGCCAGTATCAACCGCATTATGGCCATCGTGAAAAATGACAAGATCAGGCACGCCCCTGACAGCATGATCATTCAGGATGGCGTGCTGTATGCCATTGCAGATGAGGCCATGTATTTCGACGAAGTCGCACCCACGCCCCCCAATACAGTCCAGCGCGCGACGCAGCTGCTCAGCCTCGCCGCCGCTGTACTGACCGAGACCAGAGGCCGTTACCGCGTCGAATACCCGGAGCCGGAAAAACTGTCCGTCAAAAAGGATGAGCTGGAAAAATACCAGCACATTCACCAGTCGGCCGTCACTCAACAGGCTGACGGTTTCTCTTACTGATCTTCGGCCGCCTGCCCGGGTGGCCACGTTCTCAAAGGTATATCCATGTTTAAAAAAATACTGGTAGCAGCCGTGATGGCCACCACACTCTCTTCGTCCCTGTCAGCTATCGCCGCCCCTTCCGTGCAGGTCGGTTTCAGTCCGGAAGGGACCGCACAGGAACTGGTACTGAAGACCATTAACAATGCACAAAGCTCTGTGCGTATGTTGGGATATAACCTTACGGCTGCGGATATTGCGAAAGCACTGGCGTCCGCCAGTCGGCGTGGTGTGGACGTTAAAGTCATCCTGGATAAGAGAGAAAACCAGAACAAATATTCGAAAGCCGCACTCAATATACTGGTGAATGCCGGCGTGAAAGTCCGTCTGACGGATGCCTATAAAATCCACCATGACAAAGTCATCATCATCGACCAGAACACGGTTGAAACCGGCTCGTTCAACTTCACCAAAGCAGCGGAATATACGAATTCAGAAAATGCACTGGTTCTGAATGATATGCCACAGGTGGCCAGCGTCTATCTGGAACACTGGAAGTCCCGCTGGGACACAGGACGTGACTGGAAATCGACGTATTAACAAAGGCAGTTATGTCTGAAAACACACAAAGAAAAAATCCCTGCCGTCATAACGATGTGCAAATCAGGACGCGCGAGTTTGCGCTCATGCTGGGAGTACCAGAGCATGAACTCGGTGTCGCCGCATCCACCACTAATATATTTCGCGGAATACCATTACCGGCGCCGGTAAGTCAGTTAAAGGGAAAGACAAGGCAGTTCTGGCTGTCTGACTGTCTGGATTTTGCCGAACAGTTAAAAGGAACATCCGCAGAAAATAAATAAGCTTAGGCCGTCTGATTATTCAGGCGGCCTTTTTTTATGGCTTGATAGTGTTACAACACACAGTGCTGCTATCGGCAGCGTGGTACACTGACTTGCCTATAGAAACAGGGACTTCAATACGATCTTGAATGCGTTCAGGACTTAGCACTGCAGATTTTTTTGTGAGAAATCATATATATGCGATTATGTCATATATTGCATATATGCGTGGTTTTATTGTGAGCGATCATTCACGGATCTCCTTTTATAAATTGATCCTTGCTACGCAACATGGTAGTTTACAACGGTTTGTAGGAATTACTTGGGTGGGACGTTCCCGGAATAGCGTCCAAAGGGAAGGGGTGATGAATTTACGGCCCCTGAATGCAAAAACCCCCTGAAATCTGCTATCAACTTGGCGGTGGATTCAGAAATCAGGGGGTCCAAAAGCAGGCGCTGGCCTGTGAAGGATTATAGCAAATGCAGATTCTAACACAACCCCCACTCGCCATAAGTTCGGGCGGGTGTGACTGAAACAAGTCTCCATCTTAAAACCCGGCCTACGGGCATACCCAATCAGACCCCTTGCTATAACGTGGCTTCGCGCCGCCGCCGCCGGTTCCTGAACCGGTTGATCCGGTCACTGGCCACGCCTGCGGGGCGTCTGAAAATCACAGCAGAACTGCGCCGCCGCATCCGGTATAACAAGTATTGGGTCAATGAGGCAAACCGGTTCGGACTGGAAACGCTGTGTGAACTGTTGCTGGCCATCCTTGACGATCTTGATTTTAGAGACTGGCAAACCAGACACAACCTGGAAACGCTGGCCGAACGTGCCGGCTTGGCCACGCGCAGTCAATCCGGCCATGTGTCGATCTCCCGTGCCAGCCGGGGCTGTGACCGCTTGGTCTGGCTCAACGCTATCATTACAGAAAAAGCCCCCTTCAATCCTTATGACGCCCGCTGTGCCTGTAAGCACATCGAGGTCACAGAAGATTTCTTTGCCATTCTCGGCGTTCCGCTCAAGCAGGTTTACCGGGAGCGCGCACGGCTGCTGAACGTCGATCAGAATGAAGTCATCCACTCTGGTGATCAGCGGTTAATTGCGATCAAGGTTGAAAACTGGATGCGTAAGGCCGCTGCCGGGTTAGCCAGGATGAAATCAAAGCGTGACGCCGCACGCCAGCTAAAACAAGCCTACTACGCTCTTACACCCGCCTGATTGTTCACGCGAACAACCGCCTTAACTGGCGGGAACTCTGCACGTCTGCAATAAAACCCAGTACAAAAAAACACCATCCAACGGAAACTATTGCCAGCTACCAGGTGAATTTCCCTGCCGGCAGTAACCGGTTTGGCCACATTTGTGTTGCGATGGCCGATAACTGCTGTATACCTTGTGGGTAAGTTACAGTGAAGTGCAAACGGTTCGGTGCAATTACTCTTTTGGTTTATCTTTTAATTACTTACGTAATATAAAAGATAAAACCAAATAAAAAGACATTACTGTTATTCCCTTTGAAAAGTGAATAACCAGAACCAATCGGCGCAAGCGCCTCATAAGTAGCACCCCACGCTCACGCGCGGGGCAAGTGGCTCAGAGCTGAGATCTGCCAGCAGGAAGCGAACCCACCACTGAAAAGCGCCGCCGCCCCCGGCCACAGGCCGGGGAACACCATCGCTTTTAATGATGGATGTTGTAACTAGATTCCTGGACCGCTGTAAGTTCGACTGCGGTAAGCCAGGAATACACGCTCGTAAGCGGCCCTGACGGCCCGCTAACGCGGAGATACGCCCCGACTGCGGCTTCGCCTTGTCGTGACCACTCCGACCGCGCACAGAAGCCTCTATGCCGTATTTAGCGGGTATGGCTTAACAGGGCGAGGGATGGGATAGGTAGAACCTTTCAAAACGGTAACCGGCTTCGCCGGGCGACGGCGCCACTAACCGACTGAGCCCTGCTTAAATTCATCTGGCGCCTCCATGCCGCAAAGCGGCATTCAGAAGACTGGCTGCGCACTGCTCGCCAGTCCGGGCCTGATGTTCAATCCGGGGTCAACGGTTCCGGATAAGACCCGCTTCCGGTTAAGATATATTCATTCCCCTGAACAAAGGAAAAAAGCCCGCGGTGAATCAGTCAGGAAAATCGGCCCATCTGGCGTGGTGTGCCCTGGTGGCGCTGGCCTTAGCCAGGCAGAACGGTGACGTGGTGTCACCGGCACAGGAAAATCTCTTTCTCACCCGCTGGCTGGCGACCGCGCTGAGACAACGTCGTTTTTCGCGCGATGTCGCTTCCGACATTGAGTGGCTGCTTAAACAGGGCCGTCAGCTGGGCGTCAATGCGCAGCTGGCCAGTAAGCTGAATTACCTGTGGCATTCCTGTACCGGCGAGTTGTCTGAGCAAAATGATCTGTTCCGGCTGAACCATGCGCTGGAGGCAGCGAAGGCTATGAACTGGAATTACCGTGTGTTAAGCGACCGGGAATGGTCCGGCCGGAATGCCGTAACCCTGAATGCCGGCGTGAACGGCATTTATCTTTCACGCTCCAGTCTCGATGCCGCATTTGACGACGACGGCCGACAGATAAATCCTTTGTTGGTGCGTCTGACAGGGAATGTACCGGGACTGGTGACGCTGTTTATCCGCAGTGACTGGCAGGTGCAGCCTGAAGGTGATGCCTCCCTGACTTATCTGCACCGATTGTTGGCCCGATCGGCTAAGCCGCGCGACAGCGCACCTTAGCCCCACCTTCCCCCTTCGCTAAAACTGTATATACTGTTTATATGTACAGTAAAGAGGAGGGTGTATGACATGCTTACTATCATTGAGCCCCGACCCGACACGCTGCTGCCGGGCCGGCCGATCTATACAGAACGCATTCCTGCAGGTTTTCCATCTCCTGCAGCTGGATATGAAAAGCAGGATCTGAACCTGCATGAATATTGCGTCAGACATCCCTCTGCAACCTATTTTCTGCGTGTGGAAGGCAACAGCATGGAAGACGCCCGGATTCACGATGGCGACGTACTGGTTGTCGATCGCGCCCTGGAGCCTGAGCGCGGCAGTATTGTGATTGCCGCCGTGGACAATGAATTTACCGTGAAGCGACTGCTGCTGCACCCCCGCCCCTGCCTGATGCCAATGAATCCTGCCTACAGCCCGCTCTATTTCGATCCTGACAGTGACACCGTGCAGCTGTGGGGCGTTGTCAGCCATTCTGTGATGAGACATCTGTAGTGTTTGCCCTCATTGATGTAAACGGCATGTATGCCGCCTGTGAGAGTGCCTTCCGGCCTGACCTGGCCAGCCGTGCGGTATGTTGCCTCAGCAACAACGACGGGGCGATCGTGGCCCGGAACCGGCTTGCAAAACTGGCAGGACTGAAAATGGGGGAACCCTATTTCAAAGCGAGGCCGCTTATTGAAGCGCATAACGTGGCCGTATTCAGTTCAAACTACACCCTGTATGCCTCCATGTCAGCGCGTTTTGCGGCGGTAGTGGAATCGCTGTCTTCCCGTGTGGAGCAGTATTCAATTGACGAACTCTTTGTGGACTGTCGTGGGATGGAAACGGCAATGAACCTGGAGGCATTCGGGCATCAGCTGCGGCGTGAAGTGCAACGTCATACGACGCTGACCTGTGGAGTGGGCGTCAGTTTTACCAAAACGCTGGCAAAACTGTGTAATCACGCCGCCAAGACCTGGCCAGCCACCAGGGGCGTGGTTGCCCTGACTGACGAGCGCAGACTGCATAAACTGATGGCCATTCTGCCTGCGGCCGAAGTCTGGGGAGTGGGAAGGCGCATATCAGCGCGGCTTGAAACGATGGGGATCAGAACGGCGCTGGATCTGATGCGGGCTGATACCCGGTTTATCCGGAGTAATTTCAGTGTGACGCTGGAAAGAACGGTGCGGGAGTTACGTGGCGAAATCTGCTTTGGCCTCGATGAAAACCCGGCAACCAAACAGCAAATTGGAGAGCATGAAAAACCTCGGGGCAGCCATCGAATGATGCCATCTACAGGGGTTAAAATAACCACCATCATTTCATAACAATACCTGCTGACTATGAAGATCTACGTCATCAAAATAGCAGTTCATGGAGTCAGTCCGATGGTCTGGCGTCGGCTGAGAATTGCTGCCGACACGTCACTGGCCGCGCTTCACTTCATTTTCCAGATAGTGCAGGGCTGGGGGGACGACCATCTCCATCAATTTCACATTTATGGCAAAGATTACGGTATCTCCTACGAAGGAGGCATCGGTTTTGTCGATAATCCGTTCCGGGTCGTGATTGATGATTTTGCTTTTGATGCTGGCGATCGCTTTACCTATGAATACAATTTCTTTGAGCACTGGCTTCATGACATTCGTGTTGAGGCCATTTATGAAAACTCTACGCTGAAAGCGCCGTTTTGTATAAGCGGCCATGGTATGCCCGGAGCCACAGCTGCGGATGAGTTCGATAAAACCCTGGCGTTTCTTGAAGCTATCGTTAATGCGGATGATGAAACAACGGTCGGCGAGATCCGCCCTTTTGCTGACGACCTGGATGCTGTCAGGTTCAACCGCCACAAAATCAACCGGCAACTGAGCAGGCTCGACCTTGCATCTCCGGTACTGGAGCCTGAAGTTATCTGGCTGGGCCGTCGTCGCTGACTGATGTCTATAAAGGTATACGTTTTCAGCATGCCTCTCAGATCCCCGAAAAAATGTCTATAAACCTCCCTAAATCAGTGTTTATGGATTATTCTTTAAATCTCTATGATGTTTAAAGACCTTCCGGAGGTTTTGCGTGCAATATGCCTACATCAGGGTAAGCTCGGCCGATCAGAATACGGCCCGTCAGGAAGAGGCATTGTCAAAGGCGGGTTTTCAGCCTGATAAAATTTGTGTTGAGCATGCCAGCGCGAAGGACACAAACCGCCCGGGGTTACAGGAACTCCTGGGGCAATTACGCCCTGGTGATACGCTTCTGGTTCATTCCATCGATCGCCTTTGCCGGAATATGTCGGATATGTGCGCTGTCACCACCCGGCTTCGTGACCAGGGCGTTACCCTTATTTTTCTGAAAGAGCAGCTGACGTTCAGCGCCGGCACAAACAATCCGATGCAGGAACTGCAGCTGCACATGATGTCGGCATTCAGCCAGTTTGAACGAGCCTTACTGAAGGAAAGGCAGGCCGACGGCATCGCCGCGAAAAAAGCACGGGGTGAAAAAACAGGGCGCCCCGGCGCCGATATCAAAAAGATCCAGGAAATTGACGCACTCAGAAGCAGAGGGGTCAGGCTCAGGATCGCCTGCGACCATGCGGGCCTTGGCGTTTCCACATATTATAAGCTTCGTCACCAGATGAACAACCAGTAGCCGGGAGATAGTCATCCACCACAGCAGGAGGCAATGATGCAACTGACGCTCCAGATAGTCATCACCGATGAATCAGGCTCCAGTCGAACGGAGGAACTGATGACAATCCAGAAATCAGGGGAGACCCGGAACGACATCGGATTATCGGTGTCAGAATCCAAGCTGTTGCTGAATACGGTCCAGCAGTCGGTGGTCCAGCTGCAGGCAGACGAATATACTCAACACCATATCCGGTGCCCTCACTGCCTTGCTGCGCGCAGAATCAAAGGCAAACAGAAAATACGGTACCGGACGCTGTTTGGCGTTATTCCGGTATCCGGGCTTCGGGTGTACCGGTGCCGTTGTGAAGAGAGTGATACAAAGACAGTCAGTTTGCTCAGCGACTGGGCCGGCGATTATTCTCACCCGGCACTGAAATATATTGAAACCCGCTGGGCCTCGATGATCTCCTATGAAATGACGACTCGTCTGCTGAAAGATATTCTGCCGGTGGGCCACAGCCTGAATGCCTCAACGGTGAGGAATCATTTATGCCAGGTGGCGCAGCGTCTTGACGCTGAGGCTGAAGCTCATTCAGGTTTTCTTTCCGGCTGCCCCCGCGACTGGGGGAACCTGCCCAGGCCAGGAAAACCGCTTGTGGTGGGTATAGATGGTGGTTATGTTCGCGATCGGGATGACAAAAAGCGTAATTTTGAAATTATTGCCGGGAAGTCTTTTTCCGTTGGTGCGCCTGCTGACACCCGCCGCTTCGGTTTTGTTCAGAAGGATGACTGTCATCCGGAACGCAGGCTCATGACCCACCTTTCAGCGCAGGGAATGCAGGCCAACCAGCAGATATTTTTTCTGTCCGACGGCGCGGATAATCTCAGGGACCTCCAGTTCGGTATGTACCCTGAGTCAACGCATGTGCTGGACTGGTTTCATATCACCATGAGGCTGAAGGTGCTCATGCAATATGCCCGGGGACTGCTGGTATCAGATCCAGAGGCGGGGAGTAAAGTTCTGGCACTGCTGGAAAGCATTAAACGATATCTCTGGCATGGCAATGTTGTCGCTGCGCTGGAACATATTGATAATTGCGTTATGTATTGCGATGACCCTGAACTCAGCTATCCTAGCCTGAAATCCCTGCAAAAACATCTGGATGAAATGTATACCTACATCCGGAATAATAAGATGATGATCCCAAACTACGGCGAAATGCGTCGGTACGGAGAGCCGGTATCAACCGCGTTTGTGGAATCCACGATCAATGAAGTGATCGCC
>OGDV01000091.1_pt1 | contig 70951 bp, 58 predicted proteins | sample 1570511 | NCBI WGS metagenome assembly OGDV01 (sample SAMEA2582179, study PRJEB24529) | metagenome | reverse complement strand
AGATTATAAAGCCTGAAACCCCTCAAATTTTTGCACTTCTATTGAGAACTTGCCATTGATAATATTATTTGCCACCAATGAACCGACCTTTCTTGTCAATATCTCTTCATATTCCAAAACAACCTCATTCGAAACACACAACAAGTACTTTCCTGCCAAAAAGTCAAGAAGAATCTGATGATAGGGACTCTTTCGAGGAATCGACATCAACAAACAATTTGTATCTAATACAATCCGCTGCATTTATTCAGAATAAGGCGTTCTCATATGTTCATGCTTCCATTGCTCAATAGTATTTTCATCTATCAAGCCCTTATCCCACAATTCATCTGCGGCATCTATTGCTTTTTGCGCAAAATAACCAGATAGCAAATCCGTGATTTCAGCCATCTGCTGGTCAGAATTGACATTAGACATCAATTCTACAACCCTTTGCTGATATTTATTTAAAGAAGTTATTGTCGTCATAACACTATCATTTAAATTACACCGCAAAAATACGAAAAAGAATTGAAACTAACAAATATTCTGAGAGATATTTGCATTTATTCTTTCCTCTTCACCCAAACCTTATGGCTGCCAAGACCTAACGAATCTATCGGCGAAGTATCATCTTTGATAAAATCCATCAATTATGTAAAAAGAATCTATTTTTTGTGATTTTTCTTTTCAAAAAGTTTGTTTTATCAAAGAATCTTTGTATCTTTGCAGCAACAGAACTCGTTTGCATCCCATTAGAACTGCAAGCGAGTCATTTTTTATATATAAGACATATGAATCAGAGACCAAGAACCATACAAGAACAATTGACCAGACCCAAAGAAAAGGGAATGGAATTCAATGATGAACAAATTGCTATTTCATATCTAGCAAGGATTAGCTATTTTCGCCTAAAATACTATTGGGTGGATATGTTGAATATTAATACTAGGCATTTCGTCAATGGTACAAGTTTTAATACAATCATAGACCGATATGAGTTTGACAAAAAGTTGCGCAATATTCTTTTTGGAGCAATTGAAATCCTGGAAGTGGGATTACGTACAAAATTCATAACAACTCTTTCGTTGGCAACAAATACAGGATTATGGTATTTGGATAATTCCCTTTTTGAAAACCAGCAGTTTCACACAAACCTGGTGCTGGATATGAAATATGAGTTCGCTCGAAACTCAGATCCTTTTGTTCGACAGTATATTTTAGACCATCCCGATTGGGACAAAAATACATTGTCCGGAGCTAATCCTGACGCGTGGATGATTTTTGAAACTGCTACATTTGGAACTCTATCTAAGATGTACAAAAACCTATTGAATCAATCTCCATTAAAATCAAGAATAGCAAATGAATTTGGTTTATATTCTGCCCGAGAACTTTCAAGTTGGTTAGAAGCTATTTCTGTCTTACGAAACATCATTGCCCACCATTCAAGAATATGGTATAAGATATTTTCTAAGAAACCGACAAATATAAGCCATCATAGGAATGAATGGATGCATTCAAACTTAACAGAGCACCAGCGTAAACGTGCGTTTGGCGTAATATCCTGTCTTTTATATCTGTGTAATGCTATATGTCCAAACAACACTATCAAAAAGGATATAAAGGAACTTTTTGCTTCATACCCAAACATTCCTATTTTTATGATTGGCTTCACAAGAGCATGGGAAGAAAATCCTATTTGGAAATAAATATCTCAAATAAAAAAGAGCTGTCATCTGTGGTAACTATCATAAATGACAGTTCTTATATTCTAAGCTTTTGCCCTTTACCTTTACGCTATGTTATTCTTTTCTCTTTACCCAAACCTTATGGCTGCCGCGGCCTAGTGAATCTATCGGCGAAGTCTTGTCATTTGTCAGCTCCTTCAGTTCCATAGAGGCAGCAGTACGGCTCAGGTTGTTGATGGAGGCATAATCGCCTAAAGTGAGGACTCCGTTCTTCTCTATCACCTCCAGGGCTCTGGCGATGCGCTCTTCCTTGGAATAGAGCTGCTTACGGATAACCTTTACACCACCCATATCACGCTCCAGGTCACGGTCGGTTTCACGCTTCACCTCCTTGATAAACTCAGGAGACGCCTTGAAGTTGATGTCTTTCACGCCCACCTTGCGATACGTCATCTTATCATCTGGATTCAGAATTTCCCTAGGCTTCTCATCCTCGAAAGCGAGGGAGAGGGAGAAGGTGCCGAAACCTTCCAGATTCACGTTGTAACCCATGGAGAGCATGTCTGTCAGCATATCAACCACATCGGTCAATACAGCCTCCGTGGTACTTTCCGAAATACCGCGATGGTAGTTCTGCATCATCTTGACGAACTCTTTTCTGGATAGTGTACGGTTGGTCACCATCTTGGGATAAACTCTGCGCTTGCCATCATAGCGCATATCCCCCATTTCCTGCAATTTGTACTTAGCCATATCAGTTTCCTTTCCTATTTTAGTTTATTAGTATTTCTTATTGCAACAGCCTTTACATCCTATAGTATTTATTGTTATACTTAAGAAGAAAAGACCACAAACCTAGGAGAAAAAGTATTTAATCCTAGGAGAAATCTCCGTTCATAGACATTGAACCGACATTCAAAGTCTATGAACCGCCGTTCAAAGACACTGAACGGACATTCAATGTTTATGAACGAAGATTTCTACTATGCAAAGATACAACTTTATCAGATATAAAACAAGACTTTTCCTGAATATCTTTACTATTCCGGCCATAATTCTTCATTTTTTGAGCTTATTTCTTTGCGTATCCCAAATAATTGTGTTAACTTTGTAGTCAGATTGCAAACCAAAGGCTAAAGGATTGCAAACCAAAGACAAAGCAAAAGACTAAGATTAGACATTCTTATGAGTATGAAGATATTAGCAACCAGCGACTGGCATCTGGGCAACCTGTTTCACGGCAACGACCGTCTGCCGGAACACAAGCATTTCCTGAAATGGCTCCTGGAACAAATCGCTGAACAAAAGCCCGATGCTCTCCTCATCGCAGGAGACATCTTTGATAACGGAAATCCATCGGCAGCGGCACAGACCGTTTATTACGAGTTTCTTGCCGATGCTACCCAACTGTGCCCGAACATGCAGGTCATCATTACCGCCGGCAACCACGATTCCGCCAGCCGACTGGAGGCTCCCCGTCCGCTGCTCACCCGATACCACGTGGAAATAAGAGGAAACGTAAGGAAAATCTGGAAGCAGGGAGAAAGCGGGGACGATGCTAAGACCGGCGGACATTGGATCTATTTCTTCGATGACCTCATCATCCCCGTAACCAGCGAGGAAGGAGAAGAAGTCATCATCCTCGCCGTACCTTTCCTTAGAAGCAATGTGGTACAGAACGCCAGTTACTCGCAGGGAGTCAACGACTTTCTGAGAGAACTGACGGCTGAGGCTCGAAAGAAATACCCAGGCAGGAAGTGCATCATGATGGCACACATGTACGCCAAGGGTTCGGATATCGCCAAAAAGGATGCGAGCGAGAAAATCATCATCGGCGGACAGGAAGAAGTGGACCTGGAAGGATGGAACGACCATCCCGACTATATGACTTGCGGACACATCCACAAACGGCAACATATCTGGAACACCGACTGGGCAAGATATACGGGAAGCATCCTACCAATGTCGTTTGCAGAGAAAGACTACACCCACGGCATCGACCTCATCACCATAGAACACGGAGAAGAGGAGGAAGGAAAGGAAACCGGCAAGAATAAGGAAGTAAAAGTAGATTTCCTGGAATACAAGCCTCAGCACGCCCTCCGCATCCTGCCCGAAGATGAGGAAGAGCTGACCTTCAAGAAATGGCAGAAGCTCATCAATTCTGAACTCTCGGAGAGAACTGACGGCGAACTGAGCGACCATTTCGACTACGTGATGCTGAAGGTGAAACAGGAGAAACTGACCAGCGATGACATCAAGGAACTGGAGAAACTCGTCAACGAAAAGGATGCCGTGCTCTGCAAAATCCAGCGCATCATCCCGCAACTGGACCTCTCCACCATACAGGGTTCCCAGCATATCACCAGCATCGAAGATATCATCAACCGTCCTCCGCTCGATACGCTGAAGGAAGCCTTCGCCATCAGGCACAACGCTCCGATGAACGAAAGACAGGAGAAAATGTTATCCGATTTATTAACGACATCATCATTATGAAATTCCTACAACTCGAAATACTCAACCTCGCTTCGCTTGACAAACAGGGAGGCGAGGTCATCAACTTTGAAGAAGGTGCCTTAGGCGAGAGTACCATCTTCAGCATCGTAGGTCCGACGGGAAGTGGCAAGTCTACCCTACTCGATGCTATCTGTCTGGCTCTCTACAACCGCGCCCCTCGCTACCCCAGGAAGAAAGGCGACAAGAACCAGAACATCGAGATTTTCGGAGCTGCCGATGCCAGCGAAAGTAACCGTCTGGCTCCTACCGACAGCCGAAACATCCTGACACGTGGCAAGAAAGAAGGTTACAGCAAACTCACTTTCCTTGCCAACAACGGCAGCATCTACCGCGCAGAATGGCACGTCAGATTCCAGAGAGTGCGCTACGAGAACGCCAAGACTGCGCTCTATAAAATCACGAGAAACGGCGAAGAGATAACGGAGGAAGCTGCCGACTGGAACGAGCTGCCGAACATCATCGGACTCGACTACGACCAATTTCTCCGTACCGTACTCATCGCCCAAGGCTCGTTTGCCAACTTCCTGACGGCAAAGGAAAACGAGCGGTACGAACTCCTGGAAAAACTCATCGGATGCGAGGAAACTTATACGAACATCGCTACTGAAATCAAGAAGGCGAAAGACCAGGCGACGGATGCCTACAACCAGATGGCTGCATCGGTGGAAGCCGTAAAACAGAACCTGCTGAACGATGAAGAACTCGCCCAACTGAAGGAGGAAATCGACCGCCTGGAAAAGGTTGAGAAGGAACTCGACAGCCAGTTGCAAGCCATCTCGAAAGACCTGCAATGGTTTGAGGAAAACGATAAGCAAACCAAGCAAATCACTATCTATCAGACAGATATGCAGCAAGCAGCAGAAGCCATTAAAGAGATGCAAGCCCAGATTCTCCGTCTGCAGTTGCACGATGAAGTACAGCCAGCCGTCAACCTACTGCAGGAAGTAGAGCGACAGACGCAAAGCATCCACGAACAGGAAGAAAACATTCTGAAAGCGGAAGCAAACATCAAAAGTCAAGAGTCTGCCATCAGCGAAAGCGAGAAAACTCTCACCAATCTGAAGGAAGCAGAAAGCAAGGCACAGGAACAGCTGGAAAAGGCGCTGCCGGTCATCGCTGAAGCAAGAGCGCTGAAAACAAAAATGGAAGCGGCAATGCCGAATCTGAAAGAAAAGAAAGAGGCATTGGAGTTGGCTCAGAAAGAGAATCTAACTGCCCAAAGAGATGTGGAGGAAAACGCCCGAAACATCCAAAAATGGGAAGCTGAAACGGAGAAAGCGAACCTTGCTCTCAAAGCGACACAGGAAGAGATTGCCAAGCAGAAACAGGTTCTGCACGAAGCGACGCAAGCCGCAGAACAGGCATGGGAGACGGAAAGAAACAAGACTGCCGGACAGAACATAGAGGAACTGCAGAACAGCAAGACTGTAGCCGACAGGAAACTGCAGGATGTTCAGCAAGCCATCAAGGTTGTGGCTCATCTCGATACTGCCACAGCAGAAAAGCAGAAGAATGGGGAGCGAATCCTGGTCTTGGGCAAGAGAAACGCGGAGATAGATGAAGTGCTAGGCAAGTTGACCATCGAGGCTCTAGAGAAAGAGACCCTGACGCTGAGAAATGCCTATACCCTCATGGTGAGTGAGAAATGGGAGATTCATCGTGCCAACCTGACCGAAGGCAAACCTTGTCCGCTCTGCGGCAGCACGACCCATCCTTATCATACCGACAACAGACAGTTTGAGGAAGCCACCACGGAACTCTCTCAACTTCTGAAAGCCAAGGAGAATCTGCTGAAACTGCAGCAGAAAGAGGAGAAGGATCTTTCCGGCGAGAGAAAACAGAACGACGGCGAAGTACAGACGCTCCAGAAGCAGCAGGAAAAGCTGTCGGGAGAAATAGCAACTTACGAAGAGGAATGGAAGGCGCTCATCGCCCAGTATCCAAAGATTCCAAAGGCAGAGGCAGAACTGAAATCGCTCTTGCCTATCTATGAAAACAAGGCGAAAGAAGCGAGCAGCAAACTGAGTCTCTTTAACAAGATTCAGAAAGAGATAGAACGGCTGACCCAACTCAAGGATAAGGCTGTAAAGGATGAAGCTGCGTATGAAAGCAAGGCTTCTACTATACAGAACAAAGCCCAAGAAAACACTTCAACCTGCACCACAAAACTGGCTGAGCAAAAAGCACTTACCATCAACCTAATCTCACAGCAAAAGAGTAAGGAGGAGGCTTACGGGAAAGCCCTTCAGGCATGGAATAGCGCCAAGAAGGAAATGGAGGAATGGCAGGAGAAATACAAGCAGATTCTGAATGGAGAAGAACCAGATGCGGCAGAACAAAGACTGACAGCAGCAAAGGATGAGGCTACGAAAGCAGCTGATACTCAGAACGAGAATATCAACAAACTGAAGGCGGAACTCGCCAACAGTAAAGGTTCGCATCAAACCATGCAGTCTCAGAACAAGACGATGAAAGAGAATCTGCAAGCAAAGGAAAAGGAACTCGACTTTTGGATTGAGGAATACAACAAGCAGCTTGAAGAAAAGAGCATCGAACCACCATTCATCGACCGAAATATCATCCGGGAGATGCTTCACTCTACCGAAGACTGGAACGCTATCCGACGGGAAAAGGACGAAAAGGAGAAAGCCGTGGCTTCAACTACCGCCCTTTACCAGAGCGCAGAAAAGGCACATCAGCAGCACTTGGAACATCAGCCTGCCCAAACCCGTGATGCTCTCCTAGCCATTCAGCAGGAGTATCAGGAAAGAAGCCAGCGCAACGAACTGATTGCTGCCAACGTCAGGATGCAGAACCATCAGGAAGCCGTGAAGCAGTTGGGTGACAAGGCTGAGGCTCTGCAACTCGTAACACAGGAAAAGGATGACTGGACGGCCATCACAGATGCCATCGGAGCAGACGGCAAGACGCTGCGCAAGATAGCCCAATGCTATACGCTCAGTTTCCTGATAGCACACGCCAACCAGGAAATCAGAAAGTTCAACACCCGTTACGAACTGCAGCAGGTAAAGCATTCGCTGGGCATCCGAGTCATCGACCACGACCGTGCCGACGATATCCGAGACACCACCTCCCTATCAGGTGGCGAAACCTTCATCGTAAGTCTGGGTCTCGCCTTGGGCTTGTCGGCATTATCCTCCCGCAACATCTCCTTCGAGAACCTGTTCATCGACGAAGGCTTCGGAACCCTCGACCCCGATACCTTAGCCACGGTCATCGACTCCCTCGCCATGCTGCAAAGTTCGCAAGGCAAGAAGGTGGGCGTCATCAGTCATACCGACACGATGAGCGAGCGCATCACCACCCAGATAAGGATTATCAAGAATGGCAACTCCGGCAGCAGCCATATCGAGATCTATCCTTAACCCATCGCAATTACACCTTAAATTATATAGTAATTACACCTTATTTATCCCTATCAGCGCCAAGGATGGCGACAACGTGGTGAACAAGAGCGATGTGATTCGTCCTCACCATAATAAAAGAAAGGGTGTGCCATAAGTCCATGACACACCCTTTCTTTTGTTTCCATTGAATATTAAACCCTGTTTCCCTCTTTTGGGAATACTACGGTTGGCTGGAAGGTCTTAGCCTCCTCAAAGTCCATCAGGGCATAGGCGATGATGATGACGGTATCGCCCACCTGCACCTTGCGGGCTGCAGCACCATTCAGGCAGATACAACCGCTGCCACGCTCACCCTTGATAATATAGGTCTCCAAGCGCTCACCATTGTTGTTATCTACAATCTGAACCTTCTCGCCTGCTATCAGATTAGCAGCGTCCATCAAGTCCTCATCGATGGTGATGCTACCCATATAATTCAAGTTAGCCTCAGTTACGGTCACACAATGGAGCTTACTCTTCAATACTTCTATCTGCATTGTTCTGTTATTACTTGATCTGTTACGGATTAAACTTAATAAAGAATATCTATCGAGGAATTATCCCTTATACTTGATATGGTCGATGAGACGGATAGGAGTCTTACCGCAATAAACGGTGATGCAACCTACCACGTATGCACTATCCTCCCATGAAGAAACATCCTGCAGGCTGTCGCCATCCACAATCTGGAAATACTCTACCTCCAGACCCTCTACAGCATTGATGTCGGCAACCACCTTATCGTGAGTTTCCTGTACGGTATGAGTCTTGGCATACTCCACACTCTCCTTCAGGGCCTTATAGATGTTTGGCGCAATGGCACGCTCATCAGGAGCCAGCAAAGTATTACGGCTGCTCTTAGCCAAACCATCCTCATCACGGACAATAGGACACTCCACAATCTGCACATCGCTGTTGATGTACTTCACGAGCTGCTTGATGACAGCAATCTGCTGCCAATCCTTCTCACCGAAATAAGCACGAGTTGGTCGAACGATATAGAAAAGACGGCTCACTACCTGACATACACCATTGAAATGACCCGGGCGCTTGGCACCCTCCATCACGGTAGAAACAGGTGGAAACTCAAAGTGGCGTGTATCTGGTGTAGGATACATCTCCTTCACCGATGGTGCAAACACATAGTCAGCACCACAAGCCTCCAAGAGCTTGCAGTCAGCATCGAGGGTACGAGGATAGCGATCCAAGTCACCCTGATCATTAAACTGTGTAGGATTCAGGAACACAGAAACCACAGTCACGCCATTTTCCTTTACACTGCGCTTAACAAGAGAGGCGTGACCCTCATGCAGCGCACCCATAGTTGGCACAAGGCCGATTTCCTTTCCCTCCTTACGACACATGAAGAGTTCGTTCTGGAGGTCAACAATCTTATTGAATACTTTCATCGTCATAATCTGTTTTCGGGTGCAAAATAACAACTTTTTTCTCAAATGAGAAAGAAAAAACCTAAAAATATGCGAATTAATGCCGAAAATAATGAATTTCGGAGAAAAAAATGCCCCTATTTGAAGTTTTTTTTGTACCTTTGCACGTAATTCGTAAGAATAAAATTTAATTTTTATGGCAAAAAAAGTATTATTTATCAATCAGGAGATCGACCCATACGTAGCCGAGTCTCACATGTCAATCATGGGACGCGAACTGCCTCAGAAGATGCAGGAAGCAGGTTTTGAGATCCGCACCTTCATGCCTAAGTGGGGCACCATCAACGAGCGTCGCGGACAATTGCACGAGGTCATTCGCCTGTCTGGTATGAACCTTATCATAGATGATACAGACCATCCGCTGATCATCAAGGTTGCATCTATACCAACAACACGACAGCAGATTTATTTCATCGATAATGACGACTATTTCAAGAGCCGCCAGATGGGCACCGATGAAAACGGAAAGGAATATGCCGACAACGGAGAAAGAGCTATCTTCTTTGCACGTGGCGTATTGGAAACCGTAAAGAAGCTCCGCTGGCAGCCTGATGTAATCGTCTGCCAGGGTTGGGCTAGCGCAGTAGTACCATTCTATGTAAAGACAGCCTACAGCGAAGAGCCTTCATTTGCAGAATCAAAGGTGATTACCGCTCTCTATACCAACGAACTCAAGGGTGAACTGGGTACTAACTTCAAACGTTGCGTTGCCTTCCGCGATGCCAAGTCAGAACTGCTTGACAGTTATCAGGACGACTTCAACTTCATTGAGCTCGGCAAACTCGCCATCGACTATAGCGACGGTGTGGTAGAAGGTGAAGAAGAAGCTAACCAGATTCTCTTTGATTATGCGAAGGAGAAGAACAAGCCTGTACTGGCTTATCCGGGAGAAGATATCCAGGAGCCATACGCAGACTTCATCAACAAGGTTTGTCCTGACGCAGAATAAAATTCCGACAACAGAGACACATACATACAAGGATAATGAAAATTTTAAGACTCTTAACAGTATTAGTAATAGCAGCGCTTACTTTCGCTGCATGTGATGACACCACCGAGGGAATCGGTGGTAGCATCACTAACGATATTGACAACATCAACATCACTAGCGCAGTATTTCCTGTAGCTACAAAGTCTATGGTTTCAGGTGCCGTATTGAGCCGCAACAACAGCGGTCTCATCGGTAAGATGAAAGACCCGGAAACCGGCAACTATGTAAAGGGTGACTACATGACCCAGTTGAGTGTATTGCCTACTTTCTCTGTAGATACACTCGATTACATCAAGCAGGCAAACAAAGGTTCTATCGAAGCAGACTCATGCTACCTCCTGGTTTCATACAATGCCAGCTACGGCGATACTATCGCCCCAATGAAGGTGACAGCCTATGAGATGACAAAGCCGATGGCAGAAGGTAAGGAGTATTACTCTGATTATGATGTCTTCAAGGAAGGCTGGGTAAGCGAAAACAACCAGCATTGGAGCAGTAATTACAACTTGAGCAATACATCAGATGTCAAGAACTTCAAGATTTACTTGAATAAGAAGTATGAGAAAGATGGTAAGACATACAAGAACTATGGTTCTTACATCATGCAAACATACGCAGAACATCCTGAGTACTTCAAGACCAACTACAAGTTCCTGCACAACGTCTGCCCTGGCTTCTTCATCAAGAATGTAGGCGGTACGGGTAACATGGCTAAGATCTGGAATACAGAGCTTATCTTCTACTGGACCCGCCACAAGACCATCAAGGCAAAGGACGGCGTTACAGACAGTATAGCTGTAGGCATCGGATACAACCGTTTCGATGGTACAGAAGAGGTATTGCAGCTCAACAAGATTGAGAACGATACCGAGAACATGAAGAAGTTGGCAAATCAGGAGAACTGTACTTACCTCAAGTCACCGGCAGGTATCTTCACCGAGGTTACCCTCCCTATCGAAGACATCATGAAAGGTCATGAGAAGGATACGCTCAACACAGCTACCATCTCTTTCCCACGACTCAACAATGACAACGAAGACAACCCATACAACTTTGCTACACCAAGCACCATCCTGATGGTTCAGAAAGACAGTTTGCAGTCGTTCTTCGAAAAGAGCAAGTTGGCAGATAGCCGTACTTCTTATACCACAAGCTACAGCAGTACAGGTACTTATAAGAATGCCTATACATTCCAGAATATCGCCAACCTGGTTTCTGCCATGTATAAGAACAAGGGCAAGGGAGAAAACTGGAATAAAGTAGTACTGGTTCCTGTAAACATCATCACAACCACACAGGGACATACTACCGTCATCTCCAAGATTAATCACGATATGTCACTCGCTTCTACCCGACTGAAAAGAGGTGTAATAACCACCGACAGCAACGGCAAGGAGACAAGTCCTATACAGATAAAGGTGATTTACAGTAAGTTTAAAGAAAAAGAATAAGCATTCATAACGCAAAGTAAAAAAGGAAACGAAACATGGCAGATAATTTTTTGGAGCGTCATCGCGAAGAATACGAAATACGCAAGGCTGCATGGCTCAAGAAGAAGAAACTATTCATGAAGTCAGGCAAGAAACAGAAGCCCCAGACACAGATGCCACGTCCTGAAGACGAAGCGTTATAAACACGAAAAAATATTCAGAATCCTGAGAAAGAGGGTGTATCATAAAGCATTTGAATGTTTATGATACACCCTTTTAACTTTGCCAGTTAATCCTTAAAAAACGCCGCATAAGTACGACAAAAGCCATTTAACACAAAATAAAACAAAATTAATTTGGAGTTTACCCATTTTTTTTATATCTTTGCATTGTAAATTAAAAGTATTAAATATTAAACAGACAAAAAGCAATAAAATAAAAATAATCAAGATATTAGTAGAGATACTGATTTATGGGTTTAACTTTTCTAAGAACTTGCATTTAAGGATACAAGATATTTGCAGGATACAAGTTACTTGCAATATATGAGATACTTGGTTTATGTTTATAGATAATGGTGAAATTACTCTCATAAAGAATTCGTTTTTAAGTTTAAACAAAAATGCTAAAGTTAGATGTTAGTAATATAAGTCCCCGTAGTAACCGTGAGGCTACTGCGGGGACGCTTTTTCAATTTATAGTATATAGAAACAAAAAGGGCAAGACCAGAGATGACCTTCCCCAATCTATTTTTATAACTCTTTATCAATATTATAAGATTCTACCTGTAAAAGAGAACTTCAAAACAGGATAAACCTTAAATATAAACATCAGACTACTGAACTTAATCTACTACCGTAAACTTGGCATATTTCAGCAGAAGCTGTTTGGTGCCAGAATGAACGAACTCAACCGTAGCCTTCGTATTCTCACCAGTACCTTCAATCTTCAATACTGTTCCCCGCCCAAAACGCTGATGTTCAATCTTCATTCCCTCCTGCAAACCACAAGATGAACTGCCAGCAGATGATGCTGCAGAAGAAGAAACTGATGCTGCAGAAGATCCAGTACCGCGAGAAGCAGGATGAGAAGAATGCGTCTCCATGTAACGTTTAGCAGCATTCAGCGCTCTAACAGACTTGAAATTACCTTCAGAGAGAGATGAGCGTCCGGAAACAGACGAGCGTCCGGAAGTATGTGAAGTCTCCGGTTCATCATCAAAGAGAGAAGGCTTAGGATCTGCTACAAACTGCGATGCTACCGGTTTGGAATTCTGATACCTGCTACTGTATCTAGGCTGCTCAGCATCCTCCCACGGTCTGCGAGAACGTTGCGCTCTCGCCCACTCCGGCTGGTCAGACATCGAATCAGCTCTGGAGCCAAACAAGCTTCCACCAGCCTCATCCAGGCTATCAATCAACTTGCCGTCAATCTCATCGATAAACCGACTCGGATTATCAAACTCCATCTTGCCATATCGCCAGCGGTTCTTGGCGTTCGTCAGGATACAATGTTTCTCAGCTCGCGTAATGGCTACGTAAAGCAATCTCCGTTCCTCCTCCAGTTCTCTGAGCGAAGCAGCAGAAAGCGGACTTGGGAAGATATTCTCTTCCAAACCAACCACAAATACCGTAGGAAACTCCAGACCCTTGGCAGCATGAACCGTCATCAGAGAAACACGAGGTTCATCCTTATCACCATCGCTGTCAGCATCGGTAAGCAGCGCCACATCCTGCAGATAATCCTGCAGGAAGAGTTCATCAAACCTACCCTCTTCACGGCGTTCCTCCACAAAAGCCGACATACCGCTCAAGAATTCCTCCAGGTTCTCCTGACGTGCCAGATCATCGGCATCCTTGCCCGACATGATATCCTGACTGATGCCACTCTCCTTGATAATGGCATCACCCAATTCATAGACATCCGTAGTTTGAGCCCGTTCGATAAACGAAGAAATTAGCAATCTGAAAGTTTCCAGCTTGTTCATCGTACCCTTGGTAACCGCCAGTCCATACCGCTCAGGGGCACCGATTACCTCCCAGAAACTCACCTGGTTCTGATGGGCACAGTCAGCAATCTTCAGCACCGTAGTAGCACCGATTCCACGAGCCGGATAGTTGATGATACGCTTGATAGCCTCTTCATCATCCGGATTCGCCACCAGACGGAAATATGCAATAATATCCTTAATTTCCTTGCGCTGGTAGAAACTCAGTCCGCCATAAATGCGATAAGGAATACCCTGCTTTCTGAACTCCTCCTCGAAGCTACGACTCTGGGCATTGGTACGATAGAGAATGGCAAAATCACTATACTGGCAGCCATCTTCGCGCCGGATACGCTTCACGTCCTTCGCCACAATCGCCGCCTCTTCCTTGTCGCTGTAAGCAGGCTTATACTGAATCTTCTCACCCTTCGCATTCTCGCTGAACACATCCTTAGGAATCTGGTTGCGGTTATGCTTGATCAGACTGTTAGCCGCCTCAACGATGGTCTGGGTAGAGCGGTAGTTCTGTTCCAGTTTGAAGAGACGCGTGCCCTGAAACTGGCGCTGATAGTTGAGAATATTATCGATATTGGCACCACGGAAACTATAGATACTCTGCGAGTCATCACCCACGGCACAAACACGCTGCTTCTCCTGACAGAGTTGCATGACGATAGACATCTGAACGTGATTGGTATCCTGATACTCATCCACCAGGACATAATCGAAGCGGGCGGCATATTTGTGGCGAATATCCTCATGTTCCCTGAAGAGCTGATAGGTAAGTGTCAGCAAATCATCGAAATCCATGGCATTGGCCTGCTTGCAGCGCTGCACGTAAGCCACGAAAATCTTACCAACCTCAGGCATCTGCGCACGCTTGTTCTGCTCGAAGATAGCCGCATCGCTGTCATAAGCCGCAGCACTCATCAGGTTGTTCTTCGCCATCGAAATCTTGGCATGAACGGCAGCAGGCTTATACTTCTTATCATCCAGCCCCATCTCCTTCACTATCGCCTTGATCAGCGAGCGCGAGTCACTTTCGTCATAAATGGTAAAGTTGTTGTTGAAGCCGATATGCTCAGCCTCCGCTCTCAGGATTCGGGAGAAGATGCTGTGGAAGGTACCCATATAGAGATGCTGGGCGAGATCATTTCCCACCAGTTTTCCGATACGTTCCTTCATCTCCCTTGCCGCCTTATTGGTAAAGGTGAGCGCCATGATGCTCCAGGGTTTCATGCCCTGGCTCAGGAGATAAGCTATCTTATAAGTAAGCACACGCGTTTTACCCGAACCTGCACCGGCTATCACCAGCGAAGGTCCGTTAATATATTCTACCGCAGCACGCTGCGCTTCGTTCAAGTCGTTCAGTAAATCCATTAATCAATATTTACCAGATTTTTCACTCTTCATTCTTCACTTCACCCTATATCCTCCCACAGCCGTGCCCGGGTCGAAATCTTCGCCCTCACGAGGGAAGGTAGGGATAAATCTCATCTGATGTTCTATCTGTCGCTGGCGCTTCTTCATATAAGCGCTAGGATGCAGCGAACTGAATTTGCGCGGATTAGGAAGTGTAGCTGCTATCAGCGCACACTCGCCACGAAACAGATCTTTCGCTTTCTTGTCGAAATGATATTCTGCAACCGCATCCACACCATAGATACCCGGTCCCATCTCAATGCTGTTGAGATAAACCTCCATGATGCGCTGCTTGCTCCACATCATTTCGATGAGGAAGGTAAAGTAGACCTCAAATCCCTTGCGGGTCCATGAACGGCCAGGCCACAGGAAGACATTCTTAGCAGTCTGCTGACTGATGGTACTGGCTCCATGCACCTTTCCGCCACGTGCATTATTCTTCGCCGCACTCTCGATGGCATTGAAGTCGAAACCGTGATGCTTCAGGAATCTCGCATCTTCGCTCGCCATTACCGCCACTGGCATATGAGGCGAGATCTTATCCATCGAAATCCAATGATGATGCAGGGTAATACTCTCTCCATCAGCTACTTGCTGGAAGCATCGGATAAACATCAGAGGAGTGACATACACAGGAATGAACCTATATGCCACTACAGCAAGAATGGTGGTACTGAAAAACAGCACCACCACCCATTTTACTATATTCTTGATTTTCTTCAAAATCATCTATTTAGTTTTTCCCTCCCGGGAGCATGAAAGTTATTACTTCAATGTACCGTTGTTGGCTGCGTTAACCATAGCCTGGCTAGCATACATGTAAACCTCTACACGACGGTTCTGGGCACAAGCAGCAGTAGTATTAACAACAGGGTTAGCAGAACCAAAACCCTGAACATTCTTTACCTGACGGCTGGTAACACCGCAAGAAGCAAGATAGTTGTAAACTGCCTCAGCACGCTTCTGGCTCAATGGCAAGTTGATACCATCATTACCTGTAGCATCAGTATAACCCTGGATAGAAACCTCGCAGTCGGTATTGTTCTTCAATACACCGGCAAACTGAGCCAAATCAGTCTTTGCGCTACTGCTGAGAGTAGAACCATTAGTTGGGAAGAGGATACCAGAAGCAAATGTTACCTTAACGGCAGACAAGCCATTGGCATCTGTTACAGTCTCAACCTGTGCATTCTTCACCTGTTCAGCCTCAGCCTTTACCTTATCCATGTGCTTTCCGATGAGGTTACCAGCACCGCCACCAACAGCTGCACCGATAGCAGCACCTACGAGAGCACCTGTACCACGATGGCTATTATTGAGCAATCCACCTACGAGAGCACCCAGAGCTGCACCAGAACCGGCACCTACTGCTGTACCAGTTTTCTGATTGGTTCCACAACTAGAGAAGAGCAAGCACAAAGAGAGGCCTGCAACTGCAAAATTAGTCTTTTTCATTTTAAAATCTCCTATATTTATGTTATTTAATTGCAAAGATAACTCTTTTTTCTCCATAATGGAGAGTTTTCTAATATTTTTTTGTATTTTTGCATGCAAATTTAAGGGTATTTGTCGAAATAGAGCTAGGAAATCACCTATTTGGGGGTGGAAAATCCCTAAAAGTCGGATTTCAGACACCTGCAGACAGATGAACTGCCGCCAGCAGATGATGAAGGCTCAAGCTTATACCTTAATATATATAACAGAAGAAATAAAAAACAAAATAAATAGAATAAAGCAATATGGCTAAAGAACTCAAGAATTTAACCAAGCGCGCTGACAACTACAGTCAGTGGTACAATGATTTGGTAGTAAAGGCTGATCTCGCTGAGTTGTCACCAGTTCGTGGTTGTATGATTATCAAACCATACGGTTACGCTATCTGGGAGAAGATGCAGCAACAGCTCGACAAGATGTTTAAGCAGACAGGTGTACAGAACGCATACTTCCCTCTCCTCATCCCGAAGAGTTTCTTCTCTCGTGAGGCTGAGCACGTGGCAGGTTTCGCCAAGGAGTGTGCCGTAGTTACCCACTACCGCCTCCGTTCTACAGAGGATGGCAAAGAGGTTGAGGTTGATCCTAACGCAAAGCTCGATGAGGAGCTCATCATCCGTCCTACTTCTGAGACCATCATCTGGAACACCTATAAGAACTGGATCCATTCATGGCGTGATCTCCCTATCCTCTGCAACCAGTGGTGTAACGTAATGCGTTGGGAGATGCGTACCCGTCCGTTCCTCCGTACTTCTGAGTTCCTCTGGCAGGAGGGTCATACCGCTCATGCCACTAAGGAAGAGGCTGAGGCAAAGGCTCAGGAGATGCTCAAGGTTTACGCTGAGTTTGCTGAAAACTACATGGGTGTTCCTGTATTGCAGGGTGTGAAGAGTGAGACTGAGCGTTTCGCAGGTGCTCTCAACACTTATACCATCGAGGCAATGATGCAGGATGGCAAGGCTCTCCAGAGTGGTACTTCTCACTTCCTGGGTCAGAACTTCGCCAAGAGTTTCGATGTTACCTACTTGAACAAGGAGAACAAGCCTGAGTACGTATGGGCTACTTCATGGGGTGTTTCTACCCGACTGATGGGTGCCCTCATCATGGTTCACAGCGATGATAACGGTCTCGTATTGCCTCCAAAGCTGGCTCCTATCCAGGTGGTTATCGTTCCTATCAACAAGGGCGACGAGCAGTTGGCTCAGATTACTGCTAAATTGCAGCCTGTCATCGACCAGCTCCGCGAGTTGGGCATCACCGTGAAGTATGATGACAACCCTGCCAAGCGTCCTGGCTTCAAGTTCGCTGACTATGAGTTGAAGGGTGTTCCTGTTCGTCTGGCTATGGGTGGCCGTGACTTGGAGAACAACACCATCGAGATTATGCGCCGTGATACCTTGGAGAAGGAGAACGTAAGCTTCGACGGTATCGTTGAGCGCGTAAAGAATATGCTGGAAGACATCCAGAAGAATATCTTCGAGAAGGCTCGTGCTTACCGTGATGCTCACGTTTATGAGTGCGACAACTACGAGGAGTTCAAGAAGCGTGTGAAGGACGGTGGTTTCTTCCTCTGCCATTGGGACGGTACAGCCGAGACCGAGGCTAAGATTAAGGAAGAGACTCAGGCTACCATCCGCTGCGTGCCTTTCGCTTACGAGCAGACTCCAGGTGTAGATATGGTAAGCGGCAAGCCAGCTGTAGCCCGTGTCATCATCGCAAGAAGCTATTAATCATCCCTGGTGTCGGGAGTTCATCCTGACACCATAATATATTTAATATGAGGCAGTTGATACTATACATCCTTTTTCTGGTGTCCATGGTCTTCTCAGGCTATGGAGAGGTATCTGCTGCCCCTATTTCTTTTACTCCCGAGGATTCTTATACCGAAGATGCAAGCCATAAGAAAGATGGTTTGGCGAAGGTTGAGTATGACAAGAGCCAGCCTGAGGCACAGCTTGAAAACGCCTCACAGCTTGCTTACCGCATCTGTAGCAGCCGTCCGCAGCGCTTATTGCCAAGTGGCAACATGCACAACAGTCAGACTGCCAGTAGATTGCTTACAAATAGAATCCGTTATTTATCATCCCTTTTATCAGCTATAGAAGGTGGCATGGAGCCTTTCCGACAGGAAACTGCCCCAATCCACTTTGATGTCGCCTGCAAGTATTATGTCATTTGCCTGCGACGTCTGCTCTGTTAGTGCTTATTCTTTTCTCTTTTTAAAATTTCATATAGGTTTATCGCATCTTTCCTAAGATTTGCGATAAGACTGGTTACACCCCTATTCAAAACAAAAAACAGTTCAATATATATTATTTTCAAGAATTAAGAATAAGCAAATAACAGTATAAAATTATGGCAAAGATTAATCATTTAGAGATGGGTGCTGATGTTTTGGCACTCCAGGATGTACAGGTAAAGAAAGGTTTCATGGGTTTGACTGTCAAGCTCATCTATCAACCTACCAACAGTGTGATTAAGATAAAAGAGAAAGAATATTCTGTAGAGGATGGAAGAAAGCTTGAGAACATCCTCAGTGCAGCCCCTAAGGATGTAGAAACAGCGATCAGCAAATTCCCTGTTTCTGCCATCAGCATGGGTAATATGAAGTTACAGGCTTGCATCTCTGACGACCACCAGTTTGTTGCCACACAGCTCCTTGCCTTCAAGGATTTCAGTTACAAGCCGGTTACAGAGATGAAGACCTATACAGGAAAGACAGCCGAAGCTTTCGCTCAGTTGTTTTAGTTATATCACAGTTTCGGGACAGGGGACAGAACAAATCCTCTGTTCCTTTTTTATTTTATAGATATAGGATGAAATCTCGGTTCATTCCCTCTTCCCAATTACGGTAATGCTTAGGCGACAGACCGGTATGTTTCTTGAAGAAGGTTCCGAAGGCTGAAGCATTGGGAAAACTAAGTTCATTGGCTATCTGCTGTATCGTCTTCGTGGTGTTCTTCATCAGGTAGATACTGCGACGGATCATCGCCTTGAAAAGCAATTGCTGGACCGTCTGACCGCAAACCGACTTGACCAGTACCGACAGATATTTCGGTGTAAGACAGAGTTCGTCTGCATAGAAAGCCACACTGCGCTCACGCATATAGTTCTTCTCTATCAGCAGCACCAGCGACTCAAAGATGGCAATCTTCCGTTCCATCTCCTTGCCGGCAGCCTTGAACGATGCCGAGAAGATGCTGCACAAACGGTACGTAACAGCCATCAGCAACAGTTTCTGCTCATGCACACAATAGGCATCCAGTTCACCACTCTTCTCTTTTTCCAGCTCCAGTTTCCTCAGCATCAGGGCATAAGAAGTAAGCATGTCCTCATAGCCCGTCGTCCTGACATGGCAGGATTTGGGATAAATCGTAGCATAAAGACGCATGGTAACCACGGTATTACCCAACATGTGACGAATCTGTTCAGCACGGTAAAAAAGAAGGGTATATTTGAGGTTCTTGCCCGTTTCCTGCACATGAAACATCACTCCTTTGGAGAGGAAAACGGTCTCACCCACAGATGCAACAAAGGATGTTCCGTCTACGCAGAAACGGAACATCCCCTGATGACAGATTACGATTCCGACATAGTCGGAGTAGAAAGGCTGCATCAACAGCTGAGGAAACTCATGAGCCTCATATATGATGATATTATCTGTTATTTTCATGATGAATATGGATCTGTTATCTTCAGATTCAACTGCGAAGATAACAAAAATATCCATTCATCAGATGAGCAGCCTGTATCTTTTATGATATTTTAGCACTCCACTACCTTCTTCCCAGGGATTTCACATCTACATTCTTCAGCAGATACTCACGCGTCAGTTCCCCGATATTGCGCTTGCGCCAAGGGAGAACGAGCATCAGTCCGGCACACAGCAGACAGCCGTAGAAGGTCCAGCCTGCCATCTCCTTGATGCTCACCAGCGTGGCCTGTACCTGTACCTTTCCCTTCGTACTCATGGCAGCCATGTTCTGTGCCTCGGTTACACTCTTGCCCTGATATTGCATGCCTCTCACCGTCTGGTCGTAAGTCTTCGCCGTCTCGATGTTCGTGCGGTCGTAATCCTGGGCAAAGCGGGTTACATAATACTGCTGTCTGTGCTGAAGCACATTGGTATAGAGCGCAGAGCCGATGCAAGGGGCAATGACCATACGAACGGTAAGCATGATGCAAACCCAGGTTGACATGAAGCGGTAAGGCATGCGCTGGTTGGCTATCGTGGAGATGAGCGAATAGAGCAGCATCATTCCCGTAGAACGGATGATGATAGGCCATTTCATACGCTCATACATACCGTCGTTCTGTACCTCGAAATACATGTACAGCGCATAGGCTCCGATAAAGAGGAAGCCCAGACAGTACATCCACTTCAGGTGAACATTCTTGGCTCGGGCGATAACTGCGAATATCAGTCCCACGGTGTAGCCCACCATCACCCAGTTGCCTAGCGTGGCGTTCTGCCAGTTATCTATCTTCATGCTCACATTGGTGAACACGTTGACAAACATGGCACTCGAATTGCAGACCATCAGCAGGAAGAAGAGCAGGATGCCGTAGTTGATGACCCTGAGCTGAAACACCTCCATGATGAAATAAGGTGAACGCCTCGTCTTCTCCAGATAGATGAACAGAGCGGTAAAGATAAGACAGACCACCGAAGAGAAACGGATGGTAGGATCATCAAACCAGTCGAGTGTCTTACCGAAAACCATGACGTAAGCAAACGAACAGAGCATGATACTGAACACCGTAACATTGCCAAACTTCGACATCGTTATCGGGAACTTAGGCATCGGATACTTATGATAAGGCATGGTGAAGAACACGATGATAATGCCTGCCAGCATGAATGCCATCATGAAATGATAAACATACTGCCACTCATAGGCATAGGCAAGCCATGCCGTTAGCCAGGTTCCCAACTGTCCGATAATCATGAAGAAGAGATAGATGACCGGCTGCGACACCATCTTCTCCGAATCTACCGCATCCCATGCTTCCTCGGTAGTAGGCTCGCATCCCGGCGTGATATTCCTCGTAGCCTCTATTCCGAAACCATATCTGATGAGCACGAAGAGATGCGCCATCAGCAGCGTCTGACGGACAAAACCCATCAGCAGACTGCATAGTCCGAGTATGAACAGCGAGTCGGTCTGGGCACACACGAAACTGAGGATAAAGAGAATGGAGAAGCCCACGATACACATCATCTTCTCTCTACGGATGCACACCAGTTCATAGAAGAACGGCGAGAAAGCCGCCATTCCTATCGAGGTGCAGAAGCCCGCAAAGGCGATGTATTCCGACTGGATGCCGAGCCCGCTCATCATCTCGCCGCTGTTGGCAGAATAGACGCCACTCATCGTAATCATCGGCACGAAGAGGATGATCATGAAGATGATGCCAAGCGGTTTGGGCACCCAATCATAAAACGGATAATTCTTATATTCTTCTTCCATATATTACTTCATTTCCATCTAGCTGTTTTTTACTTTCTCTCAGCCTTGACAACCACCATCATGCCGGCAGCAAGATGCTCATTATCCTCTTTGCTGAGGTTGTTGAAATCGATTCTTACAGGCACACGCTGCTGAATCTTGACAAAGTTGCCAGCCGAATTGTCTGTAGGTACCAGCGAATATTTCGAACCGGTAGCACCAGAAATGGCGGTCACCGTACCCTCAAACTCCTTGTTACTGATGGCATCTACAGTCATACGCACCTTCTGTCCTACATAGAGATTCTCTATCTGGGTTTCCTTATAGTTGGCAATCACCCATTTGTTGTTGGTTGGAATGATGTAGGTAATGGTGGTTCCTGCATTCACCATCTGTCCCTCCTCGATAGAGCGGCGACCCAGTTTACCATCACAAGGAGCCACTACCACACAGTAAGAGAGGTTCAGCTTTGCCATCTCTACGGCAGCCTCGGCACGCTCGATGGAGGCAGCCACATTCTGCTTGCGGGTAGTTACCTCGTTTACTCCCTTATAGGCAGCAGCCTGCTGTTTCTTTACCCCTTCGAGTTTCTTCTTGGTGGCTGCATATTCCACCTCCAGCTGTTCGAGCTGGATAGGAGTAGCCGCCTTCTTTTCTACCAGGTTGCGATAGCGTTCGCAGTCCTTGGCAAGTTTGGCAAGTCGTACATTTATTTCATCGATAGATGCCTGATAGATAGAAGCTGATGTCTCGGTGGTCTGCTCTGTAGCGTTGATGACATTGGCTCCTGCCTTGGCATCCTTGAGGGCTGCTTCAGCCTCCATCAGACGGATGCGATACTCCCGGTCGTCGAGCACGAGGAGGGTATCTCCCTTGTGTACTTCCTGATGTTCTCTGAAGCATACCTTGGCGATATAGCCGGATGCACGGAGATTAACCGGTGAGATATATTGCTCTATCTGAGCATCATTGCTCGTTTCATTAGAGTTATAATCGAGGAAGAGGCATACGATCTTCCAAAGTCCGAAAGCCAGAATAGCAACACCTATCAGACTGGCGATAATCTGTCTTACGCGCTGTTTCTTGAGTTTTTTCCTGGTTTCTTCGTGAGATACCTGTGTAGCCTCTGCAGTTTCTACATTTTTATTTTCGTTCTGTTCCATAGTTTTATTGTAATTTGGAATCAGGGAATATGAAGTAAAGTTTTTTACATCCCGTTTTCCTGTTTATGTTTTATTTTTTAATGATTTATTCTTCTCCGTTATTTAGCAACCGAAATCTGGTTGAGCTGTCCAGTCAACTTGAGCAGCGAGAGATTGGCAACCTTGTAGCGATAGTAGGCTGTGAGATAATTGTTCATCGCCTCACTCATGCGCATCTCGTCCTGCAGCACCGCTGTCATCGAAGCCACACCCTCCTTATACTGGTCGGCTGTTACGTTGTAAACATCCTGCGCCATGGTATAGTTATCAAACTGCTTCTTGTAGTTGCGCTGACTGTTGTTCACCTCGCTCACCGCATTCATATAGTTTGCCTGCAGTCCCTTCAGGGCGTCCTCGTAACCGATGCGTGCATTCTCCTCCTCTATCTTCGCCTTTCTGATTTTAGAACGCTTTTCAAAACCATCGAATACAGGCACTCGCAGCTGGATGCCCAGACCATTGGAACCATACCAGTGGTTTGACTCGCCCGAATGAATCCAGTGATCTATCCTATCGGTAAAGGCAGAATACATCAGGTTTCCGGTCAGCGAGAGCGATGGCAGATAGCCGTCCTTGGCAAGTTTGGTCTGCTTCTGGGTGAGCAGTTTCTTCTGCTCCAGCAACTGGAGTTCGTAGAGTCCCGTATCCAGTCCGTCAGCCTTCACCATCTCTATCTTTCCCGGATTTACGGCAGTCACCTTCATCTCCTTCTCGGCAGGATAATCTATCACATACTTGAGCATGGTATACTGCTGTTCGAGCATGGCGATGGCGTTATCGCGCTGCACGGTGAGGTTCTCGATATTGAGATTCACTCGCTTCAGATCAACCTCCAGACTCATCTGGTTGTCATAGAATGCCTGGGTGATGTTTCTGAGTTCTACCAGTCGCTTGATGTTGTCATCCGTCAGACGAATCTGCTCAGATGTGTTCTGCGCCATGTAATACATCTTGGCAGTCTGCACGATGAGGTCTTCACGCGCCTTCTCATAAGAGAGTTGGTTGAGTTTATCGGCAATCTTGGTAATGTCAATGGCGGTAAGAATCATCTGGTTATACAGTGGCATCTGCAATTGTACACCCGCCGATGCATTATACTGCAACGTCTTGGTTACATTATAAGGCTTGCCGTAAGCCGAGCCGTCGGTAACCGAAACAGGCGGCGTAAAGTTGTCGTTGAGCTGTGCCACCGCATTGATCTGCGGATAGAGTTTAGCCTGATTTTCGCTGATAGCGTACTTTCCCTTAGCTATTTCGTTTCGGCTGCTCTGGAGCGACAGGTTATTATCCACAGCCATCTGCAGGCACTGGCTGAGCGTAAGCGTCTCCTGTGCGCCAAGAGTATGGAAAGCTCCGAGCGCGAAACATAAGATGATTATTTTCTTCATTTCTTCTTAATGATTTCTATTGATTTACGTTTCATTTATTATCTGGGTGCAAAGGTACAGCTTTTCGGTGATAAAAGACTATTCACATCTTATCACAATATGTTCAAAATTTCCGAAAATAACAATAAAAAATAGGTCTAGCAACACCGCGCTTTGCGGGGTTGCTAGACCTATCTTCTAATCTATCAAGAACTTATATTCTTATTTTAGTCTTCATCAGCAAACTCATCAAGAGTATATGCACTGCTGCCATCGAAACAATGGGTACAAACCTGGCACTTTGGAAGACCGATAGCCTCTACCAGCTGCTCGATGGTATTGAACTTCAGGGAAGTCAAGCCCAACTGGCTGGCAATCTCATCTACCATTCTCTGATACTCAGGAGAACCGGTGGTAGCGTATTTCTCAAGATTCTTGTTGGCATCGCCCTCAAACTTCTCGATAATGCGGCGGGTAATCAGCTCCATATCACTCTTGGAAGAAGTGAAGTTGATGAACGGACAACCATATACCAATGGAGGACACGCAATACGCATGTGGCACTCCTTCAAGCCTGCCTGGTCGAAAAGCACCTTCACGTTGTCGCGAAGCTGGGTACCACGCACGATACTGTCGTCGCAGAACAATACTCGCTTGCCCTTCAGCATCGCCTTGTTAGGAATCAGCTTCATCTTGGCTACCAGCGAACGCATGCTCTGGTTGCTTGGAGTAAAACTGCGAGGCCATGTAGGCGTATACTTGGCAATACAGCGCTGGTAAGGCACACCCTTGCCGGCAGCATAACCCATCGCCATACCCGTACCCGAATCAGGAATACCGCTGCAGCAGTCTACCTTCACATCATCCGTCTTGGCGAGATTAAAGCCGTTGGTGAAACGTGCCTCCTCTACATTCTTGCCTTCGTAGGTAGATGTAGGGAATCCGTAGTAAACCCAAAGGAAAGAGCAAACCTGCATCTTCTTGTTGGCAGGTCGGATCTGCTCCATGCCATCAGCTTTAATCTTCACGATTTCGCCTGGTCCTACCTCATATGCTGTTTCATAATCGAGATTAGGGAACGAGGTGGTTTCGCTGGAAGCCGCATAGGCACCTTCCTTCTTGCCGATGATGATTGGAGTACGTCCCCAACTGTCACGCGCACAGATGATGCCATCCTCGGTAAGAATCATCATGGTGCAGGAACCTTTGATGTGATGGAAAACGTTTTCGATACCTTCTCTGAAAGTTTTACCCTGAATAATGAGCAGAGCCACCAACTCAGTTGGATTGGTACTACCAGAAGACATCTCTGCAAAGTGCATGTTCTTTTCGAGCAGAAGCTGAGTAAGTTCATCCTCGTTTACTATCTTAGCTACGGTGCAAATGGCAAAGCGGCCAAGATGAGAGTTCATGATGAGTGGCTGGGCATCTGTATCGCTAATCACGCCGATGCCCGATGTAGCTCCTTCAAACTTGTTGAGAGTAGGTTCAAACTTCGTTCGGAAGTATGAACTTTCCAGATTGTGGATAGAGCGCACGAAGCCCTTCTCACTACTGTAGGTTGCCAAACCGCCCCGGCGTGTGCCGAGATGTGAGTTGTAATCTGTGCCGTAAAAGAGATCAGCGACACAGCTTTTCTTGGAAATAGTTCCGAAAATGCCTCCCATAAGAGTATAAATCTATGTTATAATTTTGTAATATAGGTGCAAAGGTAAATAAAAATCAGAAAATATGCAAGTCTTTTTGCTTTTTTTCTGTAAAAACATGATAATGAGGGTAACTTGCTACCCTATTTCGAGAAGAATAAACGGCTACTGAAACGAAAAGCGCTCCGGCAATAATTGCCGGAGCGCCATGATATGATTTCCTATGAAATTAATCCAACTTCAAGCTCTTCTTGATAGCCTCGATCTTATCCATCGCAGCAGCTGTGCAGCGGTTGTAGCAGCCAGCGCACTTGAATGAAGGATCCTTAACCTCAATATAGAACTTAATCTTAGGCTCTGTACCTGATGGACGGACACTTACCTTGGTGTTGTCATCGCAGAACCACTGGAGTACATTGCTTGTAGCAGGCATATCGAGCTTCTCTACGCTGCCGTCAGCATGCTTAGTCTCCAAAGTCTGGTAGTCCTTCCAGGTTACCACCTTGCTGCCACCCAACTCCTGTGGAGGGTTGGCACGGAAGTCTGCCATCATCTGCTTAATCTCGTCAGCACCGGTCTTACCTGGGCGAACTACATTTACAGTGAACTCCTTGCTGAAGCCATACTCTGCATAAATCTGCATCAGGAGGTCGTAGAGAGTCTTGCCCTGATCCTTAGCCCATGCTGCAATCTCGCAAATCAGACAGATAGATGCAGGAGCATCCTTATCGCGTACCTTATCGTATGGCAAGAAACCGAAGCTCTCCTCACCACCACCGATGTACTGCTGCTTGCCCTCAGAGATAGCAATCTCGCGTGCAATCCACTTGAAACCAGTGTAGCAGTCGCGCAACTCTACGTTGTTCTTCTTGGCAATCTCAGCGATAACCTCTGTTGTTACGATGGTCTTTACGAGGAAGTCTGTTGGCTTCAACTTACCCAACTTCTTCTTGTTTTCGATGATGTAGTAGCAGAACATCATGGCTGTCTGGTTACCGTTGATGATCATCCACTCACCCTTGTCGTCGCGGCAAACGATAGCCAGGCGGTCAGCATCTGGGTCAGTAGCTACCACGAGGTCAGCGTTCAACTTGGTACCAAGCTTCATACCGAGGGTCATAGCCTCTGCATTCTCTGGGTTAGGAGAAACCACTGTTGGGAAGTTACCATCTACTACCATCTGCTCAGGAACTACATTGATGTTCTGGAAGCCCCAAGAACGCAGACAGAGAGGAACGATGACACGACCTGTACCGTGCATAGCTGAATAAACGATGTTGAGGTCTTTCTGACGGTTGATGACATCCTGGTCAATCATAGCAGAGTGAACGGCTGTCATGTAGTCGTAATCCATCTCACCACCGATAATCTTGATCTTATCCCAGTTAGCCTCAAACTTCACCTGGTCGATAGTAACCTTGTTTACCTCCTCGATGATACCTGTATCGTGTGGAGCCAGAACCTGAGCACCGTCGCTCCAGTAAGCCTTGTAACCATTGTACTCCTTAGGGTTGTGAGAAGCAGTTACGTTAACACCAGCCTTGGCACCGAGCTCACGGATAGCGAAAGAAATCTCTGGTGTAGGACGGAGGCCCTCGAAGAGATATGCCTTGATGCCATTGGCAGAGAAGATGGCTGCTACGGTCTCAGCGAAGAGACGGGAGTTGTTACGGCAGTCGTGACCTACTACTACAGAAAGGTTCTCCTCACCTGGGAAAGCCTTGAGGATGTAGTTAGCAAAGCCCTGAGTAGCCATACCAACGATATACTTGTTCATGCGGTTGGTACCTGCGCCCATGATACCGCGCAAACCACCAGTACCGAACTCCAAGTTCTGATAGAATGCATCAACGAGAGCAGACTTATCCTCTGCATCGAGCATTGCCTTTACTTCCTTACGGGTTTCTTCGTCAAAAGCAGGTGTGAGCCACTGCTGTGCTCTTTCTTCACACTGCTTGATCAATTCTGCGTTATTAGCCATAGTTTGATTCTATTTTGTTATTAATAATGTTCATATAGAGGGTTGTGCCCGAAAACAGCACAATATATCTCTTTTTGCGTACAAAGTTATATAAAAATTTTGATAAACCAAGCAAGAATAAAGTTTTTTTTGTATTTTTGCACATTGAAACCGAAATGAAAATAGAATATGGCTAAAAATAAGCAATATTGTATGGGTATGGAGGTTGCAAATTGAATGAAGAATATATAAAAGTAGAATTAAGAATATAAAAACAATAGAATATGGAAGTATATTACACAGGCGTCATCATCGCCGTATCCACCTTTTTAATAATAGGTATCTTTCACCCTATCGTCATGAAGACAGAATATTATACGGGCACCCGCTATTGGTGGGTTTTCCTCGTTGCAGGCATCATCTGTATCGGAGCTGCCTTTCTGGTTGCCAACGTGCTCTTCTCTGCCATACTGGGCGTAGTAGGTGCTTCATGCCTTTGGAGCATCGGTGAACTCTTCGAACAGAGACAACGCTGCGAGAAAGGCTGGTTCCCAAAGAATCCGAAAAGAATAGGAAAAGGATATTACAGGGACGAAGCGAAGAGTAAACATGAAAGTGTATAGGAAGAAAACGCCAACGAAATGAAGACAGAACTCATTCTGGTCGGAAAGACCGTAAACAAGCATTTCATTGCGGGCATCAAGGATTATGCCGAGCGCATCACTCATTACATGCCTTTCAACATAACAACCATTCCTGAGCTCAAGAACACCAAGAGTCTCAGCGAACAGCAGCAGAAGGAACGGGAAGGAGAACTGATTCTGAAACTCCTCCAACCTTCGGATACCGTGGTGCTGATGGATGAACATGGACAGGAATTCCGAAGCATCGAGTTTGCCAAATGGATAGAGCGCAAGCAGGCTACTGCCCGCAGGCTCGTTTTTGTCATCGGCGGTCCTTACGGCTTTTCACAGTCTGTCTACGACCGCGCCAACGAGAAGATCTCCCTCTCCAAGATGACCTTCTCGCATCAGATGGTGCGCCTTATCTTTACCGAGGCGCTCTATCGCGCATGTACTATTATAAAAGGTGAGCCTTACCACCATGAATAAAGGTAAAAAAAAAAAGAATATGCCAAAAGATAAATATATAGAAATAAAAGGGGCAAGAGCCAACAACCTCAAGAATATCGATGTGAAGATACCTCAGGGCAAGTTTGTTGCCATTACGGGTGTCTCCGGATCGGGAAAATCATCGTTGGCTTTTGATACCTTATATGCTGAGGGCCAGCGCCGCTATGTGGAGTCGCTCTCTTCATACGCTCGCCAGTTTCTGGGACGTATGAGCAAACCGGAATGTGATTTCATCAAGGGATTGCCACCTGCCATCGCCATCGAACAGAAAGTGATTTCGCGCAACCCACGCTCTACCGTGGGCACCAACACCGAAATCTACGAATACCTGCGACTGCTCTACGCACGCATCGGAAAAACCTATTCGCCTATCAGCGGACAGGAGGTGAAACGCCATACTACCGAAGATGTACTCGCCTGTACCCGACAGTATTCCCAGGGTACCAGGTTTGTCATCCTCGCCCCTATCCACGTCATCGAAGGGCGCAGTCTGGGCAAACAGCTGGAGATGTACAACCAGGAAGGTTACGCGCGTATATATATAAAAGGTGAATTCGTGCGCATCGAAGACTTCATGGAGCAGGCGGATAAGGAACTGCTGGAAGTAAGCGGCGACAAACTGAGAAAGAGAATGCAGCAGAAGGATGAAGAAATCTTCCTGGTCATCGACCGTGCTTCGGTAAGCGATGAGAAGGATGACATCAGCCGACTGATGGATTCTGCCGAAACTGCCTTCTATGAGGGAGATGGAGCCTGCCGCCTCGTCTTCCTGCCAAGCAACATCTGCTACGACTTCTCTACCCGGTTCGAAGCTGACGGCATGCAGTTTGAAGAGCCTACCGACAATATGTTTGCCTTCAATTCTCCTCTCGGAGCCTGCCCTACCTGCGAAGGTTTCGGCAGCATAATAGGCATCGATGAGAAACTCGTCATCCCGAACACTTCGATGAGCGTCTATGACGGATGTGTGGTTTGCTGGCGAGGCGAAAAGATGGGTCTGTGGCTTAAGGAATTCATCCGCAGAGCTGCAGAATACGACTTCCCTATCTTCAAGCCTTATTTCGAACTGACTCAGCAGCAGAAGGACTGGCTGTGGCACGGTCTGCCTGGCGAGAAGAAACGTAAACAGCAGGAAAGGGTGAGCATCGATGAGTTCTTCAGAATGGTAAAGGAGAACCAGTACAAGATACAATACCGCGTGATGCTGAGCCGATTCCGTGGAAAGACGATTTGTCCTGACTGCCATGGTACCCGACTCAAGAAGGAAGCCAACTATGTGAAGATTGGCGGAAAGAGCATCACCGAACTGGTTGAGATGTCGATTGTAAACCTTAGCGAATGGTTCAAGAAACTGGAACTCTCGGAGCATGAGAAGGAAATCAGCAAGCGTCTGCTCAACGAAATCACCCACCGCCTGCAGTTCCTCCTGGATGTTGGTTTGGGTTATCTTACGCTCAACCGACTCTCCAACACCCTCTCCGGCGGTGAGAGTCAGCGCATCAACCTGACCACCAACCTGGGCTCATCGCTCGTGGGTAGCGTATATATCCTCGACGAACCTAGTATCGGACTCCATAGCCGCGATACCGCCCGACTGATTAAGGTGCTGAAAGAACTGCAGCAACTGGGCAATACGGTGGTTGTGGTAGAACACGACGAAGAGATTATGCGGGCAGCCGACTATCTCATCGATATCGGTCCCGATGCCGGCAGACTGGGCGGAAGAGTGGTCTACGCCGGTCCGTCATCAGAATATTCAACCACCGATAAGGCTGAACAGGAAAAGCTGCTAGCTGAATATCCGGAGAGTTATACCATCAAGTACCTGACCCACAACGAGGAGATAAAGGTGCCAACGAGCCACCGTGCCTGGAACCAGTATATCGAAATCAAGGGAGCCCGGATGAACAATCTGCGCGGCATTGATGTTAAGATACCGCTCAACGTATTCACCTGCGTAACCGGCGTATCAGGCTCAGGCAAGAGTTCGCTCATCAAGGGAATCCTCTATCCTGCCATGCGTCGCCGTCTGGACCTCGTTGCAGATGCACCAGGCGAATATACATCGATGGAAGGCGACTGGAAGAGCATCCATCATGTAGAGTTTGTTGACCAGAACCCTATCGGAAAGAGTACCCGCAGCAACCCTGCCACCTATCTGAAGGCATACGATGCGATACGTGCCCTCTTTGCCAACCAGCCACTGGCTAAGCAGATGGGATTCACGCCGCAGTACTTCTCTTTCAATACTGAAGGCGGAAGATGTGAGGAATGTAAGGGTGCGGGATATGTTACCATCGAGATGCAGTTTATGGCAGACCTCACGCTGACCTGCGAGGCTTGTAAGGGCAAGCGTTTCAAGCACGATATCCTGGAGGTTCGCTATGGCGGAAAAGACGTCAATGATGTGCTGAACATGACGGTAAACGAGGCCATTGAGTTCTTCAGCGATGAAAAGCTGCAGCGCAACGAGGGCGACTTCGACAACTGCCGCATCATCGTAAACCGCCTGAAACCGCTTCAGGATGTAGGTCTGGGTTATATCAAGCTCGGTCAGAATTCAAGTTCGCTTTCGGGTGGTGAGAATCAGCGTGTAAAGCTCGCCTTCTTCATAGGTAAGGAAGAACAGGAGCCTACGCTTTTCATCTTCGACGAGCCTACCACGGGTCTTCACTTCCACGACATCAAGCGCCTGCTCCATGCCTTCAATGCCCTGATAGAAAGGGGCCATTCGCTGGTAGTGATAGAGCACAATCTGGATGTCATCAAGTGTGCCGACTATATCATCGACCTCGGTCCTGAAGGCGGCGACAAGGGCGGCAATCTTGTTGTTGCCGGAACTCCGGAAGAAGTAGCTGTCTGCAAGGCAAGCCTTACCGGAAAGTTCTTGCGTTAAATTGAAGTTTCAGGGCGTATTGGGTAATTCCACCCGCACAGGGTGAAAATACGATATCAGTGGAATCCGACAACCGCCGGATTCCACTTTTTAATTTTAAAAATCCAATTCAAAAGAATTATTTGTTATAAAAGTAACCATCATCGAAGGCTGCTTCGATAAGGCGTTGCTTTACTCGGGCGTATTCTGCCGAGTCTTCGATGAAGTACCGAAGAGCAGAAACAATCCTCACATAAACACTGAGCCGATAATCGCCCTTACCCTTTTAGATTGCAAAAATATTTTCCTTATGCATCCCAGCATAATACATCAGATCAGAACCAGATACATGATGGTTCTTCATCACTTCACTCAGAACAACACCGAAACGGCTGTTGTCTGCATTAAATTTTTCAATTTTCATCTTAAAAAAAAATAAATTATTGAATATATTTATTTACAAGTTCCCACTACGGGAACTCTCTTTTATTTTCTTTTTAGTATCTTTGCATCGTGTAAAACAGATTCAACAATCTGCTTACCTATAATAAAACGAATAACTGATACATATATTGTATAACAATATAAAATTTTTAGGAGATGATGAACATCAGCACATTCATTAACATGGCCAGCAAGATTCCTTCACCTGGCCAGTTGGAAGGCCTGGTAACCTTCATGAAGGAAGATGAGAAACTCAGGTTTTTCACCGAGTCTTACCGGAAAACGGGGAATAAGTCGTACAAGCACGATGCACCCCTCTTCGCCGTAGCCTGCATCTTCGAAGGCGGAAAAGGCAAGGACAACATCCGGAGCCTCACACATCTGTCGCTGGTAGACTTCGACCACATCACAGAAAAACCGGATGACGGCACCCTACGCTCGCTCAAAGAGAGAATCTGCCACGATGCCCACACCCTGCTCTGCTACGTTACCATGAGCGGCAACGGACTGCGCGTCATCTACCGCTACGAAGGCGAGGATTATCCCGCCGCCTTCGCCATGGGAAACGACTACTACGCGCATCTCATCGGCAAGGAAAGCGATCCGCTCTGCAAGAACATCACAAGGCTCAGCGGACTCGCCTACGACCCCGAAGTCTATTTCAATCCTGAAGCCACAGCCTTCAGCGCCGAGGAAATCAGCCATTTCCATTCCGCTACGCTCAAGACCGCCCAGAAGAAAAAGAAACGGGAACGCATCGCCGACTACTATGAGCAGATCGTCAAACCCAAGCTGGAAAACGAAAAAATCAGGTACGAACCCGGCAACCACAACCAGTATGTGATGCGGGTGGGCTACATGATGGCTAAGAAACGGTACGACAGGAAAGAAGCCACCCAGTGGGCTATCAGGCAGTTTCCCGAATACGACGACGTAGAACAGGTGTTCAAGTCGTGTTACGACAACACCACTCACCCACAGAAGAAGAAGGCTGAAACCGGAAAGATTCCCTATGCCACCGTAGATGAAATCAAAGACTTCCTCGACGGGCATATCAAACTCCGCTTCAACCTCATCACCCTGCGCTACGAGTATCTGAAGGAGAAATGGCGAATCCTCCAGGACCGCAATCTGAATACGCTATGGAGCAACATGTCGCTAACCGCAAGGGTGAGCAAGAGCGACATGATCAATGTCATCGAGAGCGACTATAGCCCGCCCTACAATCCCTTCACCGATTATCTGGAGAATCTCCCACCCTGGCAGGAAGGCGACAAGGACTATATTGCCGAACTCGCTGCTACGGTAAAGATGAAGGGAGACCCCGTGATGCCCTTCTGTGAAGCCCTCAGGAAATGGCTCGTGGCGATGATAGCAGGATGGATAGACGAAGGTGCCGTCAACAATGTCATCCTGGTATTCATCGGCAGACAGGGCGCCTACAAGACCACCTGGTTCAACTATCTCCTGCCGCCGGAACTGAAGCAATACTTCTATACGAAGGCGAATGCCAGGCGCATGACGAAGGATGATATCATCGCCCTTTCGCAGTATGCACTCATCTGTTATGAAGAGCTCGACACGATGAGTCCGTCGGAACTGAACCAGCTGAAGGCTGTAGTAACGATGCAGTATACCAACGAAAGGGCGGCATACGGCCATTATGCGGAGCAGCGCAAGCATATCAACACCTTCTGCGGCACGGGCAACAATCCCGAGTTTTTGAGCGACCCTACCGGTAACCGTCGCTGGCTGCCCTACGAGATAGAGAGCATCCTCTCACCCCGTGAGCATCCGTTCAATTACGAAGGCATCTACGCCCAGGCTTACGCCCTCTACAAGAGTGATTTCCGCTACTGGTTCACCGATGAGGAGATAGAAAAGCAGAACCGGCACAACCGCGCTTTTGAGGCGCCCAGACTAGAACAGGAACTTGTGGATCTCTACTTCCGAAAGCCAACGGAGGCGGAGACAGGGGAGTTCGTGTCCATAGCCAGGGCGATGCAGATCATCAGTTGCAACATCTCACAGAAGCTGAACAGTTCGAAACTGGGCAAGGCTTTCAATGATCTCGGATTCGAAAAGATGCGCACCAAGCACAGCCGTGGTTACAGGGCAATCGTCCGTACTGCCGAGGAAATCAAGGCTTACCAGGTATCCGTCTGCATCAACCCGCCGCAATGCGATGATGATGCCCCCTTCTAGCCGTTCCCAAGCCATCGGTTCATCCGGTTCAGGGTGACACGGTGACACGGTGACACGAGTTTTTCAACATTTCGCCTCGCACGCGGGCAGGCAGGAACTTTCGGCCTGATTTTTCCTGCCTGCCCGCGCGAGAGTAAATCTTCAGAATTCCCTGTCACCCCTGTCACCCTGTCACCCAGAAGCCAGTTACTTCCGAAACGGAAACCAAGGACTTACGGTGCAAAAGTCAGAGACTTACGATGCAAAAGTCAGTAGCTTATGAACCGCAACTCAATCATAAACCCCTTAAAAAATCAAACAAAACTATGGATTTAAGAAGTTATACCAAGCAAGAGCTAGCTCTTCTGTATTTTCCCGATGCTACTCCAGCAGTAGCCAGTGCTCACCTGATGCGATGGATCCAGCGCATCCCCGACCTTCTCCAGAAGCTCGCCGCCACCGGTTACGGCAAGAACTGCAAGGAGTTCACCCCGATGCAAGTCTCCTACATCCTCTACTTCCTCGGTGAGCCCTAACCCTGTTCCGTCTAATCTGAAAATGAGCCAACAAAAGGAGAACAAGGATATTAACAGCATTCTTGCAAAGACTTCAAAAAACATTTTCGCGAAAAAAAACGGTTATTCTTGTAGGTTTCACAAAATAATCGTATATTTGCAGAAAAATAAATGAATGGCGTATAAGACAGATAGAAGAAAGCATTTTTTTATTTGTATCTAAAGCTATTGTAAAGGAACAAAAATATGAACAAACCGATAAACATTTTAGATAAAGATTATTTGAAATGGGTCAAGGAACTCTGTAAGCGTTATCGCCAGAGCCAGATAAAGGCTGCGGTAAAGGTGAATACAGAAATGCTCAAGTTCTATTGGAGTTTGGGCAGAGATATTGTTGCCTTAAAAGCAGAGACACGTTGGGGCAGTAAGTTCTTCAAAAATCTTAGTAGAGATTTGAAAGAAGCAAATCCTTTGGCAACTTGCTTTTCACCGAAGAATCTTCTTTATATGAAGAATTTCTATTGCATGTATCTACCATAATCGAGTAGGAGGAAAACGAAGTAGTTGGGGGTGTAATTTAAACTGTGTCAAGGCTTGTTCTTAACTTTCATTCCCACTCCCTGCTGGGGGCATGCCCCCAGCAGGGAAGCCTTTTCGGCTGCAAAGTTACATAATTTTAAATCTATCTCCAAATTTTATTGCCAATTGTTGAGAAATTTGTCCCCAATTTGCCAGTGGCATAGTCTATTTCTTACGGATGTTGCGGTAAGCTAAGTACACAAGCTTCTCCAAAGAATTATCCGTAGGAAAGACCCCTTTAGTCTTTGTGACCTTTCTTACCTGTCTGTGATACCCCTCAACCGTATTGGTCGTATAAATGAGTTTACGGATGGCTGGAGTATATTGGAAATACTCTGTCAGACGTTCCCAATTGTCACGCCATGACTTGATGACAATTGGGTACATCTCTCCCCACTTAGACTCTAACAGGTCTAAATTAGCAGCAGCGGAGTCTTTGTTTACTGCACCATATACTGTTCTTAAATCCTTGATAAACTCCTTTTGATGCTTACTGCCAACATACTTGATAGAATTGCGTATCTGATGGACAATACAGAGCTGCACAGAACTCTCAGGAAATACGCTTTGGATGGCATCTGGGAAGCCTTTGAGGCCATCAATACAACAAATCAAGATGTCTCGAACACCACGGTTCTGAAGATCCGTAAGAACTTCTAGCCAGAAGTTAGCTCCTTCACTCTTAGACACATACATACCTAACAGTTCTTTTTGGCCTTCCTTGTTGATACCAAGAATGTTGTAAATGGCTCGTGTGACGGCTCTGCCATTCTCATCCTTTACCTTATAATGGATAGCATCAAGCCAGCAAATGGCATATACAGGATCGAGCATGCGAGACTTCCAGGCGGTGATTTCGGGTAAAACACGGTCTGTTATAGAGCTGATAGTATCGGCTGATAGAGTTGTGTTGAACTCACGCTCAAAGTAGCTGCTGATGTCACATGTGCTGGTGCCCATGGCGTACATCTCAATAATCTGGTCAGCCATGCCATTGGCAAGAATAGTCTCACGCTTCTTTACGGTCTCAGGTTGGAAAGTTCCGTCTCGGTCACGAGGAGTCTCTATAGTGACCTCACCATATTTTGTGTGAACCTTCTTACTCATCTTACCATTACGACGGTTGCCGGAAGAGCGTTCCTCTTCACTTAAATGAGCGTCAATCTCACCTTCGAGAGCTGAGTTGAGAATACGCTCTAACAATGGAGCTAATGCTCCGTCCTTGCCAAATAAGGCTTCACCACTACGCAACTGCTGAGCTGCTTTCTTGTAATCAATTTCTAAGTTGTCCATAATATAAAAACTGTGTTAAACTATTTTTATTGTAGCTTGACACAGTTTAGTTTACACTCTCCTGTAGAATGCTGAACCGTATTACTAAAGCAGCGAACTCTGCTGCCATGTTGATAACCACCATAGACAGTATTGTCACCAGTTGAAGTCAAGACTGGATAAGCGTCAGCATTCTCACCCAACTTCTGATACCATGCCAAGGTGCTTTCTTCGGTAGAAACAGATTTGGAACCATTAAGTAGCCATGCCACCTCGCCACTTTTAAACCGATCTTTGGACATTTCCACTGCCTTGCCATTCTCATCATCCTTTCCTCCTATACCGCCTTTACCGTCTGCGACTGTGCCACTAAGATAATAGCAATTTGTTATTGGACCTTCATAGTTATCGCCGCACACGCCGCCGACAGAATATTGTCCGCTTACAGAAGCTGTGTTATAGCAGCTTTTGATTGTGCCACTGTTATTGCCGCACACGCCGCCTATTGTTTCTTTTCCTCTGACAGTGCCTTCATTAAAGCAATTTGTTATTGTACTTGTACCATCCGAGTTATCGCCGCACACGCCGCCGACTTTTTTCCCTGTTACGCTTACAGAAGCTGTGTTATAGCAGCTTTTGATTGTGCCACCATAGTTATAGCCGCACACGCCGCCGATATTAAGAACATCATAATCACCTGTTCCGCTGACAGTGCCTTCATTAAAGCTGTTTTCTATTATTCCGCCTTTTTCATTATATCTTCTTTCATTATATCCGCACACGCCGCCTATTGTTTCTTTTCCTCTGACAGAACCTGTATTTTTGCAATCTTTGACTGTGCCACTGTTATAGCCGCACACGCCGCCTATTCTATACTCGTTTTCTTTGCCAATTACAGTGCTGCTGTTAGAACAGTTTTGGAGTTCGCCAGAATTCGATCCACACACGCCGCCTATATACGGACAGTTACTGGACTGAAAATATGAATCCGAAACTCCTACGTTGGAAATCTTGCCTTCGGCTCCTATGCAGCCAAACAAGCCAACATACCATGAGTTAGATTTATTGAAATACAATCCGCTGATGGTGTGTCCATTGCCATCAAAGGTGCCAGTATATGCATCATCATCAGAAGAAGATTTACCAATAGGTATCCATTCTATAAAGTCGTTTCCGCTTACCAGATCTTTATTTGGGTCAAGAACGCCTGTGTTCACGATAATGTCATCCGTGAGGATTGCATTGGCAGATAAATCCTTTTTGACGCCTGGAAGCGTACCATTCACCAGACCTGCAAACCAATAAAGTTCTTCAGCAGTACCAATTTTATATGGGGTTCCTGCGCCATCACCTTCCGGTATTTTTAGATCAATACTTTTCGCCAACATCATGGTTGGCATAATCATGGTTGTCACGAACAAAAGCATCGTGAAAAGCCATCTCAATTTTACAAAATTCGTTTTCATATTGTTAGTTATTAAATTAATAATTTCTTGTAAAAAAAATACTTTTGTGCATTCAGCCAAATCTTGCCACTATGCAGCGGCATTATCCACCGAAGCACCTATTCTCTCATTGCCGTCAGATATACTGTCATTCCCAGGATGATGACGAAAGACTGTCTGAGAAACAGATAGATATAATATCTTCCTCTCTTGATGAAATCACAGAAGCTGTAGCGAGCCTTGTTGTTTCCATCAAGATATATCCTGTAGTCTTGAACCATGGCATAGCTCATGACTATGGCGAACAGCAGAAGAAACAATGCCACCATAAAAATAGCCTGTTCCTCTTTCGTGAAAGTCTCTATCATATTTTCCATGGTGCAAATATAGTATTTTTTTCGAAAAAAGTGTTGCTTTCCTATAAAAAAGTGTCTATTTTCTATGTTTTAGGTGTCTACTTCCTGCAAGTAGCCCCCCCCTTAACAATTTGTTCCCTTCAGTGATGCGTTTTCCTGGTATTTATCGAAAAATGGTTAATCCTGCATTTTATCCTCTGCGGCTACATTAGGAGCCATTTTCTCCCGCCATTCGGTAGGAGCACAATCATCTTCTTTGCCGCATTGAAACGTATGTCACCGAGCCCTATTCTGAATATGGTTTTCAGATACTGGTCGAAGTATGCTGATAACTCATCCTTAGGGATGGAAAGTGTGCGGGAGAGGGTAAGCATGTTCACAGTACAGTCATTACAGTCTTTATAGCCCGAATTGGCACACCATGCATCAAGACTCTTCTGGATGAAATCTCTGTGCTCATCGGAAAGTGGTTGTAAAGATTCAGTACTGCTATCAGTTGAGTTCTGAGGTTTCGCAGAAAGTGTCTCCCCATGTGCTGTTCTCGCCAAGATATATCGGAATGTATCTCGCAGAACTTTCGCAAGTTTTGCCCACACGCCCTGAACCAACGGTCACCGGCCGATGGGAAAGGTAAAGGGCAGATGGGGTGATTTGCGCACCTCTACACGGTCTTTCTCCGCACAAAGTATGATTCCTATAGAACGGTTCTCGTCAGCACCACGTTCAAGACGGTCAAGCAGAGACAGATAATAGTTCATCTTACCTGCATACTCTGGTTTGAAAGGACCTATCTTTAGGTCAACAGCAACAAGGCAGCGCAGTCCACGATGGAAAAACAACATATCTACCTTACTTTCTTTACCATTGTATTCCAATACATGCTGGTTGCCAATGAAAGTGAAGCCATTACCAAGTTCCATAAGGAAACGAGTGATAGCTTTTACAAGGCGGTCTTCAAGTTCAAGCTCCAGAATGGGACTTGTTACTCCCAAGAAACCAAGATTGTAGCTGCTGTTAAACACCTCGTTGGCATACTGCGCTTGTTCGGCAGGAAGAGTGCGGTCGAAATTGTTATCTACTCGTGCCAATGCCTGTGTCTCATACATATTGAGTTTGATGGCATTGAGCAACAAGTCACGATTCCAACCTTTGGTTATAGTTTCCTGAGCATAATATAGCGTGGCTTCATCATTCAGCCCCTTGCTCAACAACAGCATATTGTGTGACCACGGCAAAAGTGCAACGGAGCGTTGCACTTTCTCATTATGTCCAGCATAACGTTCATAGAACTTTTTCATATACCACAGATTTCGTGGTGAAACACCCATCTTCGGGTATCGTTCTTTCAGGTCTGCTGACAATCTTCTTACAACGCTGTCACCATACCCACTTTCAATCTTGCGCTCATGAAGCATTTGACCAATCTCCCAATAGGCGGCAGATACGTAGCCATTGACATGTCGGGCTATTTCTGTCCGTGCATGCTCAATTACTGCGACAGCGTGTCGCAGTATCTCAGCATAATCGCTACTTCCTATTGAGAGTTTGTTGTCTTTATTGTCTGTTGTCATTTTATCAGTCTATTATTTGCCATATGCAGATGCATATTTAATTACAAAGGTAATTATAATACATCACTATTCCGCATAAACACAGTGATTTTTAAATTTATTTAGCAGCTTGATAAAAAACTGTTATTATATTGCACATCACCCCTTAAAAGTGCGGTAAGGAGACCGCCATCCATAGCTTTTGCAGACTTACTTGTTTTTGTAAGATTCAAGCAAATGATGATTGATTATAATGGGCTTATAAACTCCAGAAAAAAAGAATCTATGAAAAAGTATGATAAAACATGAGCAAGTATGAGCAACTGTGAGTTGACCCCTCACCGATTTCGTATCTTTGCATTGTGGTTCAGAGATAACATCTCATACCACCAAGAGGCAATGCGCAGCGCCCCCTACAACACAAACACAATTTATTAACCTTAAAAATGAAGACACTATGATTCTGTACACATTGAAGAAGTATGTCAACGAGAAGTTGAGCGCCGCTAACGGCAAGTTTTTCGCTTACCCTGTAATCACCCAGACCTATGGTCTTGATGAACTCGCAGAGCACATGGAAAGTCACAACACCCCGTTCTCAAAGGGAGCCATCAAGGGTATGCTCACCGACATGGTGAGCTGCGTAAGAGAACTGGTTCTGCAGGGTATCGCCGTGAAGATTCCCGACCTCGCCATTTTCAGCATCGGCATCAAGAACAAGGAAGGTGCTGCCTCCGAGAAGGAGTTCAGCATCACCAAGAACATTGCCGGACTGAAGCTCCGTGCCCGTGGCACCGGTGAGTTCAAGGCAAACAGTCTGAACCTCGATGCATCCCTGAAGAAGGCTACAGCCGTAACAGGAGATGTTACTCCACCAGACGGCGGCAAGGACAACACAGGCGATACCACCCAGGGTGGCGGCACAAACCAGGGCGGCGACTCAACCCAGACTGGCGGATCAGGCAACACCGAGAGCAGCGGCTCCGATGGTAGCGACGGCCTGGAGTAACCCCCTCGCCAGTAGATGAAGAAAGAAGGTTTTAGACAGGATGCAGTCCGGGATTCGGCTATAGCACCCCCGGCTATTCATCAATATAGCAAGCATCATTGAAACACGCGCTATCAAGCCCATCTGCTCATCCTGTCAGCCTTCCTTCTCCAGTATCGCCCGGATATAAGAAATCCGAGCCCCCAATCCATTTATTAACCTTAAATCAAATGAAAATGAAAAGAGAAACACTCAAGAAAATTCTGAATTTCGTCATTACCGTTCTCACCGCCGTAGCCTCTGCCTTTTGTGTGCAGAGCTGCCAGTAGTATCAACCCTTTAAAGATTCAGCACTATGAAAAACACAAGAAAAATATCACTTATTGTCATTCACTGTTCTGCCACCCGCGTCACGCAGGACTTCACCTTCGAAAAGCTCGAAGCCTGTCATTTAGCCCGTGGTTTCCGCAGCATCGGTTATCACTATTACATCACGAAAGACGGCGTCATCTACCCCGGACGTCCCGAGTCAGAAATCGGCGCCCACGCCCGCCATTTCAATGCACACAGTATCGGCATCTGTTACGAAGGCGGTCTCGACGCCGACGGCAATCCGGCAGATACCCGTACGAAGGCTCAGAAGCAGTCGCTCCAGAATCTCCTGACGAGTCTGTGCGTAGACTATCCCGAAGCCGAGATCCTAGGTCATCGTGATCTCCCGAACGTCCACAAGTCCTGTCCCTGCTTCAGCGTTCAGGCTTGGCTGAATGAAATCAAATTCCACATTTAGCCCTCTATTCAGTTGATATTGTTCATACTTTATTATTTTTTCTACTCTCTCCCCCAATCTTAAGTGATTAAGGTTGGGGGACTTTTGTTCAGGAATCTGCAAACATCTTCATAATGAGGAGTATTGCGCCCCCACTTTTCCACAGAAAAGAAGGCTGTAACATGAAATATGAGGCATAATTGTTTTAAATAATGTAAAAAAGTAACGTAATACTAAACTTTATATGTACTTTTGCATCCAATTAAATAAAAATAAGAAACAAATTAAAGAGAAAATATAAAAAAGAAGAAAGGATATGAAGATGAAAAGAATCATATTGACACTCACTATGCTGGTGGCTCTTGTAGCTACTGCATCTGCTCAGGCAGAGATTAAGTTCGACAAACTCATACACAACTTCGGTTCGTTCGAAGAGGCAAACCCGGTACAGAAGGCTACCTTTACCTTCACCAATGTGGGCAACAAGCCTTTGATTATCAACCAGGCTATTGCCAGCTGCGGCTGTACCATACCTTCTTACACCAAGAAGCCTATCGCTCCAGGTCAGAAGGGACAGATTAGTGTTACCTATAACGGCAAGGGCATGTTCCCTGGTCATTTCAAGAAGAGCATCACCGTCCGTTCTAACGGCAATGTAGAAATGTCACGTCTCTATATAGAAGGTGTTATGACAGAAAAGAAATAATCTAGCTCAATACATATTTAAAAGTAAGCATGATTTTCTATTTCTCCGGAACTGGAAATACCAAGTGGGCAGCAGCCAGACTGGCAGCGGCTACACACGAAGACTTGATTCCTATCGCCCCTTATATGCGGGCGGATGATTCAAGCCACAATATAGCCGAGCCGTTTATTCTAAAAGAGAATGAACGGCTCGGATTCGTTTTCCCCGTACATGGCTGGAGAGTTCCACGCCTTGTAAGGGAGTTTATCAGGAAGATGAAGATACGGAGAGAAACTCCTGATGCTAATGCTGAAGACAAGGAGACGTTCAGGAAGCATCCTTTCGCCTATTGCGTCTGTACTGCAGGCGACAGCATCGGACTCACCATCGAAAACCTCAACGATACGATTGCGCTGAATGCATCGCTTCATGCATTGGGTATCACGGAGGTTTCTGCTTCCTACTCACTCATCATGCCGGAATCTTATGTGGGACTTCCTTTCATGGATGTTGATCCGAAGGAGCGCGAAGTTCGTAAGAAATCGAAATCGGCACAGGAACTGGCGGTTATCTGCGAAGAGATATTCGACCGGAAAGAGGGCGTGAACCGTCTGGTAAAAGGTCCTATCCCCTGGTTCTTCACCAAGGTTGTGGGCGGATTCTTTGAGAAGGTGCTCATCACCGACAAGCGGTTTCATGTGGAGAAAGACAAGTGCGTGAAGTGTGGCATCTGTGCCAACGTCTGTCCTGTAGGCGATATCAAGGGCGGTCATGGAGAATATCCGGAATGGCTACATCACAAGGATTGCCTCACCTGCTTTACCTGCTATCACCATTGTCCGCATCACGCCATCGAGTTTGGACGCCAGACTCAGAAGAAAGGACAATACTTTTACAAATAATCCCCATCGACCCTGACTGTTTATGAAGAAGACAATCTTCTCTCTGGCGCTCGCCTTCCTGAGCATCGCCAATCTCTATGCCGTAAAGGCTAAACCGGGCATCGCCAAGATTATGCTGGCTGACGGAACCATGGCATGTGCTACCCTGCATGGCGACGAAACCTTCCACTACTACATGCTGCTGGACGGTACGCCCCTGCGGGAAACCCAAGACGGAAAATACGAAAAGATAACTGCCGAAGAGCTGAACACCCGAAAGACCCGTGCTTTCTCTTCAGAGAATCTTACAAGAGCATCAGAAATAGGAACATGGAGTCCTAGCTATTTCCCTCATAAGGGAAGTCCGAAGGCATTGGTACTCCTGGTGCAGTTTCAGGATGTGAAGTTCAAGAGTAAGGATCCGGTTGCAACATTCAACCATTACCTCAACGGAAAGAAGGGAGAAGCTATGCCTGAGGCTGATAAAGAAGTATTTATCACCAACGAGAAATACTGCCAGAACTATGGCAGCGTACAGCAGTATTTTGCTGACATGAGCGATAACCAGTTTATACCACAGTTTGACGTAGTGGATCCTGTTACGGTAAGCAAGAATTCAGCTTATTATGGCAAGAACGGAGTTGACGACGGAAGTGACACCAACTATCCTCAGATGATTAAGGAAGCCTGCCAGCAGGTAGACAAGAAGGTAAACTTTGCCGATTACGACAGCGACGGCGACGGATATGTAGACCTCGTATATGTAATCTATGCCGGCTATTCTGAAAGCATCTCAGGTAATTCAGGCGATTGTCTCTGGCCGAAATCGGGTACCGTAGGAGGACTGGGAACCTATGACGGTAAAAAGGTATGCCGGTTCGGCATTAACAACGAGCTGAACAATAAGCCTACAGATACCCAAGACGGCAAATACTACATCAATGGTATCGGTCTCTTCTGCCATGAATTTTCGCATACCCTCGGTTTGCCAGACATCTATCCGACCAACGGCATCACAGACCATAACCAGAGTCCTGAATATTGGGACGTTATGGATATGGGCAGTTATCAGGCTGACGGCTACCAGCCTATCCCCTACTCACCATGGGAGAAAAGCATCGTAGGATGGAAACAGCCTACCCTCCTTTCTGATACCGAGGCGCAGCAGATAAAGCTGGAACCATACGACATAGCATCGGATGCATACAAGATTATAGCCAACAGCCAGGGCGAATACCTGCTGCTGCAGAATATCAGAAACGAAGGATGGTACAAGGAGGCTATGGGTTACGGAATGCTGGTATGGCGCATCGACTACGATGATTTGCCATCGGTTAATCTGTTTGATAATCCCAACAACACGACAGGTAAGCCAAGGGTCATGATTGTTCCTGCAGACGGAATGGTATACAACAGCTATAACAAGAAAGTTAGCGATGCTGATATTATAACGAGTCTTCAGAACGACCCGTTCCCAACCTACAAGGCGGGCTCTGCTACAGAGTACGAGGTGAACAGTCTGACCAGTATCACCCTGAACAACAGTGTTGATACGAGTCATCCGCTCTATAACATCACAAAGGATGAAGCAACCGGTCTGGTAACCTTCGATTATCTCAAGAACTTCTCTCCTACCGGAATCTCTTCGGTCATCATCGGTAAAGACAGACCGACAGCCTATTTTAATCTGGAAGGCAGAAAGGTTTCCGTTCCACAAAAGGGCAAGATTTATATTACCAGCAAGGGACAGAAGATAGTATACTAACTATATAAACAATGAGGGTGTGTCATGTTTTATGACACACCCTCTTATTATTTTAATATATTCTAGGACCGAAGATGGTGGTACCTACACGAACCATCGTGCTGCCGTGCTTGACGGCAATATGATAATCGTGACTCATACCCCAGCTGCGCTCGCAGAAAGCATCATCATCAGCAAAATATCTGGCCTTTATCTCATCAAAGAACTGGGCAGCCTCATCAAACTCCTGAGCAATCTGCTGCTCATCGTCTGTATTAGATGCCATCATCATGATGCCACAAATCTGCACATGCTTCATCTCCCGCCATTCGCCAGCCTCCAGAAGTTCGCGGCAAGCATCAAGAGAAAGACCCGATTTGGTATCTTCCTCAGCCAGATGAAGTTCCAGAAGAACCTTCACCACACGATTGTGCTTGGCAGCCTGCTTCTCAATCTCCTTGAGAAGTTTCAGACTGTCTACCGATTCAATCATCGAGATATAAGGTGCGATATACTTCACCTTATTGGTCTGCAGATGACCAATGAAATGCCACTCGATGTCCTCAGGCAGCGAAGCCACCTTCTTGGCGAGTTCCTGCTCATGACTCTCGCCGAAGATACGCTGTCCTTCAGCATAAGCCTCCTCGATATACTCGTTGGGATGGAACTTGCTGATAGCAACGAGACGGACACCGGCAGGCAAGCTGCCCAGCACCTCATTGAGATTTCCTTTTACATCATACATAGTTCAATTATTTTTTCTCCTCGTATTCAGGCACATCATTCTTCTCCTCTTTCTTCTCGTTAGGAGCATGGTGCTCAAATACATCCATCAGTTTGGTTTCGTTCAAACCAACCACATCATAATCTATCATGGTCTTGCCCATCACCTCATCAATATAACGGAGGGCACGGGCGAGAGACTTAGCCTGAACAAGATAGGTAACATTGCTGCGCTTCTCCTTCTCACTCTTCTCATCAATTGTAATGAACTGGAGTTTAGCCTTATACCACTTATCATCATCATCCACATCGCTGAAGAAGATTTCGCCGTAGCCAGCCTTACCGATACCGCTCACCTTCAACTCGCCGCTTACATAAACCGACATCTCATCGATGATGGCGCTCTCAGCCTCGGTAAAGCTCAAAGCATCTACTACGTATGCTTCAGAAACAACCTTTTCTGAACCATCCTCCATTGTCTTCTGATATTTCACTTTGGTCTCAAACCATGTACTTGTTCTACTTCTCATATTTTTCTTCTTACTTATTTTAATTAATTAGTATAATCTTATAACAATTCTTGAAATTAAGTGCAAAGTTATAAAAAAGAAAGCAAAGAGCGACATATTTAAAGAGTTTTTAATCAAAAAATAAAATTTAACCGAAAGTTATTCTCAATTCTCATCTAATTTTCTTATCTTTGCAGCCGAATAGCGTAAATTGAAAAGACCAGAAGGTCATAGAATTCAATTTTCGATACGGATAATTAATAGAAAGAAACAATATTTTAAGATGCCAGAAATATCTGTACGCGGTCTTGAAATGCCAGAGTCACCTATCAGAAAGTTGGCTCCTCTGGCTGCCGCAGCAAAAAAACGTGGAGTAAAGGTATATCACCTCAACATCGGTCAGCCTGACCTTCCAACTCCTCAATGTGGCCTAGATGCCTTGAAGCATATAGACCGCACGGTCTTGGAGTATTCTCCAAGTCAGGGCTATCTCAGCTATCGCGAGAAGCTTGTAGATTACTATAAGAAATTCAACATCAACGTAACTGCCGATGATATCATCATTACATCGGGAGGTTCTGAGGCTGTACTCTTCTCTTTCATGAGCTGCCTCAACCCTGGCGACGAGATTATCGTACCAGAACCTGCTTACGCTAACTATATGGCATTTGCCATCTCGGCAGGTGCCAAGATCCGTACCATCGCCACAACGATAGAAGAAGGTTTCTCCCTGCCTAAGGTGGAGAAGTTTGAGGAGTTGATCAATGAGCGCACCCGTGCCATTCTGATCTGCAACCCTAACAACCCTACGGGCTATCTCTATACCCGCAGAGAGATGAATCAGATTCGTGACTTGGTGAAGAAGTACGACCTCTATCTCTTCTCTGATGAGGTTTACCGTGAGTATATCTATACCGGCAGTCCTTATATCAGTGCGATGCACCTGGAAGGCATCGAGCAGAACACGGTTCTCATCGATTCTGTTTCGAAGCGTTACAGTGAGTGCGGTATCCGTGTGGGTGCCCTCATCACCAAGAATGCAGAAATCCGCAAGGCGGTGATGAAGTTCTGCCAGGCCCGTCTCTCTCCTCCACTGATCGGTCAGATTGTAGCCGAAGCTTCTCTGGATGCTCCTGAAGAGTACTACCGCGACGTATACGATGAGTATGTAGAGCGCCGTAAGTGCCTGATAGACGGCTTGAACCGCATTCCGGGCGTATACTCTCCTATTCCTATGGGAGCCTTCTATACCGTAGCCAAACTGCCTATCGATGATTCTGAGAAGTTCTGCCGCTGGTGTCTGGAGGAATTCAACTACGAGGGCGAAACCATCATGATGGCTCCAGCCTCCGGTTTCTATACGACTCCTGGAGCCGGCCACAATCAGGTTCGTGTAGCTTACGTCTTGAAGAAACACGATCTGGAGCGTGCTCTGGTGGTTCTGGGTAAGGCACTTGAGGCTTATCCAGGAAGAGTGGAAGACGAAGGACTGTAAGAAAGTGAAGAACGAAGAGTGAAGAATACAACAGCTTCACTAATCATAAAGTTCAAAGATCAAAATTCAAAGTAAAGATGAATTTTCCTCTATTTATAGCAAAGAGATTATATAGCGATCAGGGCGATAAACGTAAAGTTTCTCGCCCTGCTATTCATATAGCCACTGCAGGTGTTGCTATCGGACTCGCCATTATGATTATGTCGGTATGCGTAGTGCTCGGATTCAAGCATACCATACGTGACAAGGTAATAGGATTCGGAAGCCATATACAGGTGGCCGACTTCATGACGCTGCAGCAGCAAAACCAGTATCCGGTGGTTATGAACGACTCGATGGTCAACGTACTGAAAAAGATACCTGGTGTAAAACATGTGCAGAAATTTGCCATGAAAGAGGGAATCCTGAAGACGGACAGCGATTTCCTGGGCGTCATGTTCAAAGGTGTAGGGCCTGATTTTGATTCTACCTTTATCCATCAGAACATGATCGAAGGCAGCATCCCTAAGTTTGATGACAAAGCGAGTCATAACCAGATTCTCATCTCACAGCTGATGGCTGGTAAGCTGAAACTGAAGACGGGAGAACGCATCTTTGCCTACTTCTTTGATGACAACGGAGTGCGTATGCGCCGCTTCACCATCAAGGGTATCTATCAGACCAACCTGAAGAAGTATGATGAGGTAATGGTATACACCGATCTCTATACTGCCGTGAAGCTGAACGGATGGGAAGAAGACCAGACGAGCGGTGCAGAACTGACAGTAAACGACTTCAACAAGCTCAACGAGACTGAAGATTATATTATTAATAAGGTGAACCGCACGGTAGATCACTATGGAGAAACCTACAGCAGTTCTACCATCAAGGACCTGAATCCAAACATCTTCCAATGGCTGAGCCTGATGGATCTGAATGTCTGGATTATTCTCGGTCTGATGCTGATAGTAGCCGGCGTCACCATGATCAGCGGTCTGCTCATCATCATTCTGGAACGCACCTCCATGATAGGCGTAATGAAGGCATTGGGTGCTCGCAACAAGACCATCCGCCACACCTTCCTGTGGTTTGCCGTCTTCATCATCGGCAAGGGTATGCTTCTGGGCAACGCCATCGCCCTCGGCATTCTTACCCTCCAGTACTTTACAGGCATCATCAAACTCGATGCACAGACCTATTATGTAAGTACCGTTCCGGTAGAATTCAACTGGCTTGCCATCATAGCCCTGAACATTGCTACGCTGCTGATAAGTATCTTCATGCTCGTAGCACCAAGCTACCTGATTTCTCATATCCATCCAGCCAAATCAATGAGATATGAGTAAAATACAGTCTATAACACCACAATATGTAGACTAAAAAGGAAAAAAACTAATTATTTTATGTAGTTTTTGAAAATAGTGCACATTTTATTTTGCAGTGTGCACTATTTTCATTATCTTTGCACAAAATTTTGTAAATTGTGCAATGAATTCAATACCAAGTTTTAACTCGTATATTGAGAACAGCATTATCAAGAATTGGAATCTGGATGCGCTCACCGATTACAAGGGCGCAACCCTCCAATATCACGATATTGCCAGAAAGATTGAGAAGCTACACATCCTGTTCGAAAACAGCGATGTAAAGAAGGGCGACAAGATTGCCGTCTGCGGAAGAAATAGTAGCCAGTGGGCAGTAGCCTTCCTGGCCATTATTACTTACGGAGCCATTGTCGTACCTATACAGAACGAATTTAAGCCTGAGCAGATTCACAACATCGTGAACCACAGCGAAAGCAAACTTCTGTTCGTTGGTGACGTGGTAGCTACAGAGATAACACCAGAGGAGATGCCTTCGCTGGAAGGAATCATCTATCTTCCGGACAATTCGCTTGTCATCTCGCGCTCTGAGAAACTGACTTATGCGCGCGAGAACCTCAATGCAATGTTCGGACACAGATATCCTAAGTATTTCAGACCAGAACACGTGAAGTATCACGTAGACGATCCTGAAGAACTGGCGATGATCAACTATACCAGTGGAACTACCGGTTTCTCAAAAGGTGTGATGCTCCCATACAGAGCACTTTGGGGTAATCTTGACTACCTCATTGATTCAGTGAAACCAAATATAGGTAAGAACTGCAACATCCTTTCTACCCTTCCGATGGCTCACATGTATGGACTCATGACAGAATTTCTCTTCAATATAGTATTGGGTAACCATATCTTCTTCCTTACCCGTCTGCCGAGCCCAACGCTCATCTCAGAGGCGTTGTCAGAAATCAAGCCAGACATCCTCTATGCGGTGCCGCTTGTAGTAGACAAGATTGTAAGAAAGGCAGTATTCCCACATATCCAAACCAACCGTGCACGACTGCTGATGAACATGCCTGTCATCAATAAGCGCATCAAGGAGAAGGTTCGCGAGTTTGTATTGAGAAAGTTTGGCGAACGTCCTTACGAGGTTGTTGTGGGTGGTGCTCCGCTCAACAAGGAGATAGAGAACTTCTTCATCAGCGTAGGTTTCCCTATCGCAATGGGATATGGTACCACTGAGACTGCTCCACTTATCACCTTTGCCCATCAGGACAACTATGTGGCAGGAAGCTGTGGTGTTGCCGTGAAGCACATGGAGGTAAAGATTTTGAGCGATGACCCGGAGAACGTAGCCGGTGAACTGGTTTGCCGCGGCATCAATGTGATGAAGGGCTATTACAAAAACCAGGAGGCAACAGATGCCGTAATAGATAAAGACGGATGGTTCCATACAGGCGATCTGGCAACGATGGACGCCGACGGACATATCTTCATAAGAGGCAGAAGCAAGAACATGCTGCTGGGACCTAACGGACAGAACATCTATCCGGAAGAGATTGAGGACAAGCTCAACTCCATGGCTATGGTCAACGAGAGCATCGTAATACAGAGCGATGACAAGCTGGTAGCTCTAGTTCATCCGGATATGGAAGAAGTTAACAACCTCGGCTTTACAGACGAAGACCTGGAGAACATCATGGAGCAGAACCGCAAGGAACTGAACATGCAGATACCTAGCTTCGCAAAGGTGTCACGCATCAAACTTCATAATCAGGAATTTGAAAAGACAGCCAAGAAGTCTATCAAGCGTTACCTCTATCAGAACGCAATCTAGAGACAGGCCCTATCTGCTGACAGACCATCAGCAGATAAGGTCTATCATCAGCAAACGGACTTCAGTACGAGAAAAATATAAAAAAGCAAATCGTTAAATAACAAGAATATGGAGATTCCAAGTTTTAACGCACTAATCCAAAAGAGCATCGTAGACCATTGGGATATGGATGCTCTGACAGACTACAAGGGAGCAACCTTGCAGTACCATGATGTAGCACGCAAAATTGAGAAGCTACACATCATGTTTGAGAACTCTGGTGTAGTAAAGGGCGACAAGATAGCACTTTGCGGTCGAAATAGCGCAAACTGGGCTGTAGCATTCCTTGCTACCCTTACCTATGGTGCCATTGCCGTACCTATCCTGCATGAATTCATGCCAGACCAGATTCACAACATCGTAAACCACAGCGATGCCAAACTGCTCTTTGTGGGTGATGTTGTAGCTACACAGATTGATGCAACGAAGATGCCAGATCTTGAAGGCATCATCTATATACCGGATTATTCACTTGTCGTTTCACGTACCGACAAGTTGACTTATGCACGCGAACACCTCAACGAGATGTTCGGTATCAAATATCCTAAGTACTTCCGCAAAAACCATGTCAACTACTATATGGAACAGAATCCGGATGAGTTGGCTATGATCAACTATACCAGCGGAACTACCGGTTTCTCCAAGGGAGTAATGGTTCCATACCGTGCACTCTGGGGCAATGCAGATTTTGCTGAGGACGTACTGGGTAAGAAGATCAAGCCGGGAGATTCTATCATCAGTATCCTGCCGATGGCCCACATGTACGGCATGGCGTTTGAATTTATCTTCGAATTCATCAAGGGCTGCCACATCTTCTATCTCACCCGCATCCCTAGTCCAGCCATCATTGCCGAGGCATTCGGCCGCATCAAGCCAGCCGTCATTATATCTGTACCTCTGGTTATCGAGAAGATTATCCGCAAGAAGGTATTCCCTAAGATCCAGAACAACCGCATGCGTATGCTGCTCCACATGCCTGTGATCAGCAAGAAGGTGAAGGAGAAGATATGCGACCAGGTATCCAATGCCTTCGGTGGCAACTTCTACGAGGTGATTATTGGTGGTGCAGCCTTTAACCAGGAAGTGGAAAGTTTCCTCCATAGCGTAGGTTTCAAATATACCGTGGGATATGGCGCAACAGAATGTGCCCCTATCATCTGCTACGAGGATTACAAAAACTTCGTACCGGGCTCTTGCGGTAAGGCTGCCCTCCACATGATGGTACGCATCGATAGTCCTGATCCTGAGAATGTACCAGGCGAAATCCTTGCCAAGGGTCCTAACGTAATGTTGGGTTACTATAAGAATGAGGAAGCTACCAAGCAGACCATTGACGAGAACGGATGGTATCATACAGGCGATCTCGGAACCATGGATGGTGACGGCAACGTCTTCATCAAGGGTCGTAGCAAGAACATGCTGCTCGGCGCAAACGGTCAGAATATCTACCCTGAGGAGATTGAGGATAAGCTCAACTCTTTGGCCCTGGTAGCGGAAAGCGTGGTTGTACAGAAGGGCGACAAGCTCATTGCTCTGGTTCACCCAGACTATGATGAAGCTCAGACCCTGAATCTCGGTACCAACGAACTGGCAGATGTCATGGAGCAGAACCGCCAGGAGCTCAACACCATGATTCCTGCTTACAGCAAAGTATCAGAAATACGTATACATGAAGATGAGTTTGAAAAAACTCCTAAGAAGAGCATCAAGCGATTCCTCTATACGGCAGAGTAAAGTAAGAGGGTGACAGGCTCGCAAATCCGCTAGACGTTTCTCCTGTTCCGCCTTACGGACTCGCGAACCTGTATTATGAAATAAAAAAATGGTGTGACTTCGGTTTTGAAGTCACACCATTTTTTATAAATTATAAATTATAATATAGTATTCGAGCGGATTCTGGACAGCGTTTCCGGAGTCATCTGCAGATAACTTGCGATATAGGTGAGCGGAGCACGCAGAACCACCTGTGGGCTCATTTCGCACAGGCGCTTATATTTATTAGGTGCCGACTCAAATCGCATCAGATCGGCATGAATCTGAGACTGAATCAAGCTCTCTTCCAATATTTTACGATAAAGCATCTGGATATTAACATTACGCATAGCAGCCGCCTCCAGCTTCTTCTTCGGTAGCATATACACCAGAGTAGGCTCCAAAGCTTCTACCTGCAAGCGTGTAGGCTCTTCCTTAAAGAGGCTCTCAATGCACATAAAGATGGAATGATCCACACCCAGATGTTCGGTCACCTCCTTGCCATTCTTAAAGTAAAATTGGCGCACCAATCCCTTCTCGATGTACGAGATACCCATGCACTGTTCACCTTCAGGCAAGATCATCTCGCCCTTGCCATACTTGATAGGCTCAAGGATATCTTCCACCACATCGAGTTCATCATGAGTCATCGTACTATATTTACGCGCCAGTTCGCGCGCAATATCACGCTTAGGGGTAATTACTTTAAAGTCTGCCATAATACTTAACCTCCTTTTCCTTTATACTTATATTAATTAGTCGAGTTTGAGCACAGCCAGGAAAGCTTTCTGTGGAACTTCCACATTACCAATCTGCTTCATGCGCTTCTTACCCTTCTTCTGCTTCTCAAGCAACTTGCGCTTACGGCTCACGTCACCACCATAACATTTGGCAGTAACATCCTTGCGCACCTGCTTAACAGTCTCACGTGCCACAATCTTGGCACCGATAGCTGCCTGGATAGCAATATCGAACTGCTGACGAGGTATGAGATCCTTCAACTTCTCGCACATTCTGCGGCCGAAGCTCACAGAGTTATCGCGGTGAGTCAAAGTACTCAATGCATCTACAGGCTCTCCATTCAACAGGATATCGAGCTTCACCAGGTCGGAATGACGGAATGAATCGATATGATAGTCGAACGAAGCATATCCCTTGGAGATACTCTTCAGCTTGTCATAGAAGTCGATGACGATTTCTCCCAATGGCAACATGAAGTGGAGCTCTACACGGTTTCCACTCACATATTCCTGATTGATGAGTTCGCCTCGTTTATCCAGACAGAGTTTCATGATTGGTCCTATATAATTGGTAGCCGTAATGATGGTTGCCCGGATATATGGTTCCTCAATATGGTCTATCAGCGTTGGGTCTGGCAATCCGGAAGGATTGTGAACCTCTTTCACACCGCCCTGCTTGTCGTATACCATATAAGATACGTTAGGTACGGTAGTGATGACATCCATATTAAACTCACGGTCCAGTCTCTCCTGTACGATTTCCATGTGGAGCAATCCGAGGAATCCGCAACGGAAACCGAAGCCCAAAGCCACAGAACTCTCTGGCGAGAAAGTCAATGAAGCATCATTGAGCTGCAGTTTTTCGAGCGATGCTCGCAGATTCTCATAATCGCTAGGATCGATAGGATAAACACCGGCAAAGACCATAGGTTTCACTTCCTGGAAACCCGCAATCGCCTTGTCGCAAGGACGGGCGATATGGGTAATGGTATCACCCACCTTTACCTCGGTAGCATTCTTGATGCCCGAGATGATATAACCTACCTCACCGGTACCCAATTCCTGGCGTGGAATCATATCCATCTTCAATACACCGATTTCATCAGCATCATATTCCATGCCGGTATTGAAGAACTTCACCTTATCTCCCTTACGGATCACGCCATTCTCTATCTTGAAATAGGCGATGATACCGCGGAAAGAGTTGAATACAGAGTCGAAAATCAAAGCCTGAAGCGGTGCCTTCTCGTCTCCTACCGGAGCAGGAACACGATTAACAACAGCTTCCAGTATATCTTCTACACCCTCACCGGTCTTACCTGAAGCACGGAGAATATCTTCATGCTTACAACCGATCAGGTCTACAATTTCATCTTCTACCTCTTCAGGCATAGCTGAAGGCATATCTATCTTATTGATTACCGGAATAATCTCCAGGTCGTGTTCGATAGCCATATAGAGGTTTGAAATGGTCTGTGCCTGAACGCCTTGAGTTGCGTCAACAACCAGCAGTGCTCCCTCGCAAGCAGCGATGGAACGGGAAACTTCGTATGAGAAGTCAACATGTCCCGGAGTATCGATAAGATTCAGGATATAGGTCTGTCCATCCTTTGCCTTATATTCCATTTGGATAGCGTGACTCTTGATCGTGATACCACGTTCTCTTTCCAAATCCATATCGTCAAGCATCTGTCCTTCAGTAATCTTGATGGTCTGAGTCTTCTCCAGAAGTCGGTCTGCCAAGGTACTTTTACCATGGTCTATATGTGCAATAATGCAGAAATTTCTTATTTTATTTATATTCTCCATATAATTTTCTCTCTTTAGAGTGCAAAGATAGTATTTTTTTTCGTATCTTTGCACAAAATATTGAAAATAATAGAGATTTTTAGATAAAATATAGAAAAATCATGAAGAAAAAGTTGATTTACATCGGTATTTTTGCTTCTTTGCTCGTTTCTTGTACAGAAAGTCTGGAGGACAAAGCGGCTCGTGAAGCCAAGGAATATACTGAAAAGTACTGTCCTACTCCATACGTCAACGACGCCAGGACTGACAGTGCTGCATTTGATAAAACCAAGAAGATATATACATACTATATCTCTTTGAGAAACAAGGCAGATAACAAGAAGGCGATTGATGCCAACAAGGATAAACTCCATAAGATTCAGAAGGAAGCCCTGGACAACAACCCTGGCCTGAAGAAATATAAGGAAGAGCATTTCACCTTCCGTTTCGTATATCATTCGGCTAAGAACCCGAAGGAGGTGTTGCTGGATGATACCTTCAAGTATTAGAAAAGACACGGAGTACCAGTAGTAGAAAAGGCACGGATCACACGGATTTATAAATACGCTTTATTTATATAGCGCTATAAATCCGTGTAATCCGTGCCTAAAATACTCTTAATATCCCATTTCCTGCAAAGCTGTCGCCAACTGGTCTGGACAGCTTGTAGGCTTATTGCCACAAGTGATACCCTTCAGTCGGACGATGACCTCCTTTGCCTTCATGCCTTTAATCAAAGCACAAACACCCTTGGTATTGCCATCGCAGCCTCCGATGAACTGGGCATCCTGCACATTTCCATCTTCATCTATACTGATGCAGATGTATTTTGAGCAGGTGCCATGAGTCTGATAAGTTACCTTCTGCAACTTATCCTGTTTGTCTTGCTGCAACATAATGCTTATTCTGCGTCTGCAGGATTTTCTGGCTTCATGTTGGTATATACAGTCTGTACATCGTCAAACTCTTCCAACTTCTCAACCATCTTGTCGATAGTTTCGCGCTCCTCAGGAGTTACATCCTTCAAATCATTAGGGATGTAAGTGAACTCAGCACCAGTTACCTCGAAACCCTCAGCCTCCAGGTGCTTCTGAATCTCACCGAAGCTTGTAGGAGCACCATAGATTGTGATTTCGTTGTTCTCCTCATCCTCATCAAACTCATCTTCTACGCCGTAGTCGATCAGGTCGAGAATCATCTCATCCATATCCAGACCTTCCTTCTTCTTGAATGTGAACACAGCCTTGTGGTCGAAGAGGAAAGACAGAGAACCTGTTGTACCCAAGTTTCCGCTGAACTTGTTGAAGATAGAACGAACGTCAGCAACAGTACGTGTAGTGTTGTCTGTCAGAGTATCAACGAAGACAGCCACTCCATGAGGGCCATATCCCTCGTATGTTACTTCCTTGTAATCGCTGGTATCCTTGCCACAAGCGTTCTTGATGGCACGAGCGATGTTATCCTTAGGCATGTTCTCACGCTTACAGTTAGCGATGATAGCACGCAATGTTGGGTTGTTCTCTGGTTCTGGACCGCCTGCCTTTACAGCAATAGCAATCTGCTTACCCAACTTAGTAAATGTCTTGGCCATGTGACCCCATCTTTTCAGCTTTGTAGCTTTACGATATTCAAATGCTCTTCCCATTGGAATAAAATTTTAAATGTTTATCGTTTGTTTATAATATTATCTTAATTCTGCATTGAGCTTGCCTGTAAGGTTGGCTATGAGCTTCTTCATGATAGCATCTATCTGCTTGTCATTCAGAGTCTTCTCCTCATCCTGCAGGATGAAGTTAACGGCATAACTCTTCTTGCCCTCTGGCAAATGCTCACCCTCGTAAACATCGAAGAGAACAACGCTCTTCAGAAGTTTCTTCTCTGTCTGGCGGGCAATCTGCTCAATCTGAGCGAACTCTACATTCTTGTCTACGAGCAATGCAAGGTCGCGGCTCACTGAAGGATACTTGCTGATGTCAGTGTAAGTAAGGTTCACCTTCTTCACTGCCTTCATCAGGTTATCCCAGTGGATATCAGCATAGAATACATCCTGTTCAATATCGAATGCCTTCTTCAACTTCAGGCTCAGGATACCCAGTTCTACCAATACCTTTCCGGCACGGGTCTCGTAATTTACGCCCTTAGAGAAGATGTTATTGTCGCTGTGCTTGATAACCACGTTGTTCTGTGGCATACCCACACGGCGGAGAACATTCTCTACCACAGCCTTCAGCTCGTAGATGTTGCTCTGCTCATCAGCATGAGCCCAACTGCCCTCTACGCGCTTACCGGTGATGAAGAGTGACATGTGAGACTCCTGAGAGTAAGCCTTGATAGGACTCTCCTCGCTCCACTTCTCTTTATTATATATATAGGTGTTACCCACCTCGAAGAACTTCAGGTTCTGGCTCTTATGGTTGATGTTGCGAACCACGCTCTCCAAACCACCGAACAGCATCGTCTGGCGCATCACACCGAGATCAGCACTCAATGGGTTCATCACCTTCACGGTTGTCTCCTCAGGATACTTGTTGAGGTCGAAGTCGGTATAGTAGCTAGCCTTGCTCAGAGAGTTGTTGAGAATCTCCATGAAGCCCTCGCCTACCAGCTGCTCTGCCACGAGGTTCTGGCTGTGATAAGCCTTGTCCTCATCGCCCTGAACAGTCAGGGAGCTCTTCAACTGGGTTGGAATCTCCACATTATTATATCCGTAGATACGGAGAATATCCTCAACCACGTCGCAAGGACGCTGAACGTCTACGCGATAAGCAGGAACCAGGAGGTCGATACCCTCAGCATCCTCCTTCACAATCTTCATCTCGAGAGATGTAGCAATGTTCTTGATGGTTTCAGCACCAATCTCCTTACCGATGAGGCGATGCGCATACTCATAGTTCAGGCGAACAGGGAAATCCTGCATTGGCTCTGGATATACATCCTTGATCTGCATGGAAATCTTACCGCCAGCCAACTGCTTGCAGAGGATGGCTGCCTGCTTCAAAGCATAAATCTGTCCGTTTGGATCTACACCACGCTCAAAACGGTAGCTGGCATCTGTGCTCAAACCATGACGGCGAGCGCTCTTGCGGATCCATGTAGGATGGAAGTAAGCACTCTCCAAGACTACATCCTTGGTTGTCTCGTAAGTACCAGAACCCTTACCGCCGAAGATACCGGCGATACACATAGGCTCCTCAGCATTGCAGATGCTCAGGTCGTGCTCACCCAAGGTATGCTCCTCGCCATCGAGAGTAACAAACTTGGTGCCCTCTGGCTGGGTACGAACTACAATCTTATGACCGGTAACCATGTCTGCATCGAAGCAGTGCAATGGCTGGCCGTATGCCATCATGATGTAGTTGGTGATATCCACGATATTGTTGATAGGGCGCAAGCCGATGATGTTCAGCTTATCCTGCAACCACTTAGGACTTTCCTTCACCTCACAACCGGTGATGCTTACACAGGCATAACGCTTGCAAGCCTCAGTATTCTGAATTTCAACATCGATAGGAAGATCCTCGTTGTCTACCACAAACTCATCGCAAGATGGGCGATGCAAGCTTGTCTTGTAGCCATTCTGCTTCAACCAGGCATACAGGTCGCGGGCTACACCCCAGTGACCGAGCGCATCAGCACGGTTGGCTGTGATATCAATCTCGATGAGCCAGTCGCTCTCCAGGTGATAATACTCAGCAGCAGGCTGACCTACCGGAGCATCTTCTGGGAGTACGATGATGCCGTCGTGAGAGGTACCTACACCAATCTCATCCTCAGCACAGATCATACCCAAACTCTCTACACCGCGGAGTTTGCTCTTCTTGATGGTAAAACTCTGGTCGCCATCGTAAAGCACGCAGCCCAAATCAGCCACGATAACCTTCTGACCTGCAGCAACGTTAGGAGCACCACAGACAATCTGCTGAGGTTCGCCCTTACCCAAGTCAACGGTTGTAACATGGAGGTGATCACTATTAGGATGCTCCTCGCATGTCAATACTTTACCAACATAGAGACCTTTCAGTCCGCCCTTGACAGACTGAACTTCTTCCAAAGCGCCAACTTCGAGTCCGCAAGAGGTCAACGCGTCCGCAGTCTCCTGTGGTGTCAAATCGAAATCGACGTATTCTTTAAGCCATTTGTATGAAACGTTCATTATAATGATTTTTTATTTTATTTCTATTTTGAAAAACCCGAAGAAACATCATTCGGGCTATGCATGTTCTAAAACTCTGCAAAAATACAAAAAAAAATGCATATAAACAAATAACATTCGCCATTTTTGCACTATTTAAAATAAATACATGCAAAAATGGCGAATGCCTTGATTTTTATTCGAAAACTTCGTCGATACTGCCAGTTCCTACTTCCTCAAAGTCATCCTGTTCGGCAGCCTTGCGGGAACAAGGATTGTAGTCTTCCGGCAAATCGAACTTGATAGCAGGACTGATACCCAGCGACGGGTCGGCATAAATCTTCTTCATGAATATCGCCCAGATAGGCAAAGCCATGGTAGCGCCCTGACCCATACTCATGGAATCGAAGTGGATATCACGCTCCTCACCACCTACCCAGCAGCCACTTACGAGTTGTGGAGTAAAGCCGATAAACCAACCATCGCTGTTATTATTGGTAGTACCGGTCTTGGCGCCAATCTGTCCTTCCAGGTTATAACGGTAGCGCAGTCTTCCTGCCGTACCATTATCCACAACGCCCATCAGCATGGTAAGCATCTTCATGGCATTATCGGCACTGATCACCTCGTTCATACGTGGCTGGAAGGTAGCAATCGTATTACCTTCATTATCCTCGATACGGCTCACAAACATTGGAGCAGTACGGATGCCGTGGTTGGCAAATACGGTATAAGCGCTCACCATCTCGCTGACACTTACCTCACATGGTCCCAGACAGAGACTCATGGATGCATGGATATCAGGACTGTTGATGCCGAAGTCGCGCAACATCTGTACGAACTGCTGCGGATTGAGCTTACTCATCAGATAAGCACTCACCCAGTTGCTACTCTGTGCCAATCCCCAACTCAGCGGTACCATCTGTCCGGCACGTGAATGGTTGGCATTGCGAGGTGTCCACGGACGACCTGCCACCATATAGGTCTGCTGACGGTTAGGCGCCAGATCGCAAGGCTGGAAGCCGTTAGACATCGCCAGACTGTAAAGGAATGGCTTGATGGTAGAACCCACCTGCCGGCGTCCCAGACTCACCATATCATACATGAAATGAGTATAATCCAATCCACCCACATACGCCTTCACAGCACCCGTTTTAGGATCCATGCTCATAAAACCGCTACGCAGAAAACTCTTGTAATAACGGATAGAATCGAGCGGACTCATCAGCGTATCAATATCACCATGATAGGTAAATACGGTCATTTCCTGCTTCTTGCGGAATGCCGCCTTGATTTCATCCTCAGAATATCCCGCAGCCTTCATCGTACGGTAACGCTCACTCTGGGTGATACTGCGGTTCAGTATACTCTTAATCTGTTGCGGTGTCAGCTTATCGCTGTATGGCGAGCTTGGTTTGCGGGCGATCTCCGCACTGAAGCGAGGCTGCAGATAGCGGGCTACATGCTGATACATAGCCTCTTCCGCATACTGCTGTATACGGCTATCGATAGTTGTAAACACCTTCAGTCCATCACTGTATACATTATATGGCGAACCATCCTTCTTATAGTTCTTGTTGCACCATCCATAGAGCGGATCATTCTCCCACTGGGTAGAATCCACCACAAACTGGGCACGGTTCCAGGATGGATAATCACTGCGCTCCGGACGCTTAGCCATCATATACTGGCGAAGGAACTCACGCAGATAAGTAGCCGAACCATCCTTATGGTCGGTACGGTGGAAATTGAGTGTCAGCGGCTCAGCAGCATACTGGCTATACTCGCTCCGGCTCAGATATCCCGCCTTCACCATCTGCGAAAGAACCACATTTCTGCGCTCCCTTGCTCTCTCTGGATAGCGAACCGGATTGAAGAGCGACGGATTCTTGCACAGTCCGATGAGCGTTGCCGACTCACAGAGGGTCAGATTCTTCGGTTCCTTATTAAAATAGGTATTGGCCGCCGTCTTGATTCCTACAGCATTGTGCAGGAAATCGAAGTAATTGAGATAGAGAGCCAGGATCTCCTCTTTGGTATAATAGCGTTCCAGCTTCACCGCAATCACCCACTCTATCGGCTTCTGCAACAATCGTTCCATCGTACTGCCTGCCTTCTCAGAATAAAGCTGCTTGGCGAGCTGCTGCGTGATGGTACTTCCACCACCCGCATTAGTCTGTCCCAGGATACCACGCTTGACGATGGCACGTCCCAGTGCACGGAAGTCGATACCTGAATGCTCATAGAATCGCTCATCCTCAGTAGCCACCAGTGCCTTTATTAAATAAGGTGACATTTTCTTGTAAGGAATCACGATACGATTCTCCTTGTTCAGGTTCCACGTACCAAGCACCTTGCCATCGGCAGAGTAAACCTGGGTGGCAAATCTGTTGATAGGATTCTGCAGATCCTCGATGTCGGGCATGTAGCCAATCATTCCAAACCAGATGGCAACAAAGGCAAGAATTACCGTGAGTATTCCGGTGCCGAAAACAGCCCATAAAATATGTATAAATCGCTTTCTCATCACTATTTCTTTAAATATTTGTGCAAAATTACATAAAAGTTTTGACTTATCGCACATAAATCAGATTTTTTATGTAACTTTGGGGGCGATTTTAGAACATTCAATCATATTTCAAATGGAAAAACATAATTTTGTGACCATTGCAGACCTTTCCAAGGAAAAAATCATGTACCTCCTGGAAATGGCGCAAGAGTTCGAAAAGCACCCGAACAGGGAGTTGTTGAAGGGAAAGGTCGTAGCGACCCTTTTCTTCGAGCCATCTACTCGTACCCAACTCAGTTTCCAAACCGCTGCCAACCGTCTTGGTGCCCGTGTCATTGGTTTCTCTGATGCCAAGACATCCAGCACCACCAAGGGTGAGACCCTCAAGGATACCATCCTGATGGTAAGCAACTATGCCGATGTAATCGCCATGCGCCATTTCATCGAGGGAGCAGCCCAGTATGCCAGTGAGGTAGCACCAGTGCCTATCGTAAATGCAGGCGACGGCGCTCACATGCATCCTTCACAGTGCCTGCTCGACCTCTACTCTATCTACAAGACCCAGGGTACCCTGGAGAACTTAAACATCTATCTTGTGGGTGACCTCAAATATGGCCGCACCGTTCACTCACTTATCACAGCTATGCGCCACTTCAATCCTACCTTCCATTTCATCGCACCTAAGGAACTCGCCATGCCAGAAGAGTATAAACTCTACTGCAAGGAGCACAACATCAAATATGTTGAGCACGAGGACTTTAACGAAGATGTAATTGCAGGTGCCGACATCCTCTACATGACCCGTGTACAGAAGGAGCGTTTCAGCGACCTGATGGAGTATGAACGCGTAAAGAACGTGTATATCCTGAAGCGCGACATGCTCTGCAGGGCGAAGGAAAACATGAAGATTATGCATCCGCTGCCACGCGTGAACGAGATTGCTTACGATGTAGATGATGATCCACATGCATACTATATCCAGCAGGCTCAGAACGGTCTCTATGCACGTGAGGCTATCTTCTGCCACTGCCTCGGCATTTCGCTCGATGATGTGAAGAACGATAAGACCATTATTGGGTAGTGTTTAGTGATTATTAATTAGTGATTAATTATTAGTGATTAATTATGGCAAACAATAAAAGTCAATTAGTGGTTGCGGCTATCGAGAACGGTACCGTAATCGACCATATACCAGCCGAAAAGACCTATCAGGTAGTAAATCTGCTCCAGTTGGAGAAGATGGAGACTCCTGTTACTATCGGCTACAACCTGCCAAGCAAGAAGATTGGCAAGAAGGGCATCATCAAGGTTGCCAACAAGTATTTTACCGATGAGGAAATCAACCGACTCTCTGTCGTTGCGCCTAACATCGGACTAAGTATCATCAAAGACTACGAAATCGTAGAGAAGAAGACTGTCAAGACTCCTGATACGCTGAAAGGCATCGTAAAGTGCAACAACCCTAAGTGCATCACCAACAACGAGCCTATGCAGACCCTCTTCCATACCGTAGACAAAGTGCTCGGTATCGTACGTTGCCACTACTGCGACAAAGAGCAGCAATTGGGCAAAGTAGAGCTCTGCAAATAATAAAAACAGGTAGTTTATAACAAAAAGTAAGCAATATCACTCAAAATGTTACGATTTATTTGGTAGTTTGAGAGATATTGCTTATTTTTGCATCCGATTTCATTAAACATCAACCATAAAAAGTAAAGGGAAATGGTAAAAGATCAAGAGATTTTCGACTTAATCGAAAGAGAACATCAGCGCCAGCTGAAAGGTATGGAGCTTATCGCTTCTGAAAATTTCGTGAGTGACGAGGTGATGAACGCTATGGGTTCTTACCTTACTAACAAGTATGCCGAGGGTCTGCCAGGCAAGCGTTATTATGGCGGATGCCAGGTAGTTGACATCGTAGAGAACCTCGCCATCGAGCGTGTAAAGAAGGTGTTCGGTGCTGAGTATGCCAACGTACAGCCTCACTCTGGTGCGCAGGCTAACGCTGCTGTTCTGCTTGCCGTATTGAAGCCAGGTGATACCTTCATGGGCTTGAACCTCGACCACGGCGGCCACCTCTCTCATGGTAGCCACGTCAATACATCCGGTATTCTCTATAACCCTATCGGCTACAACCTGAACAAGGAGACAGGTCGTGTAGACTACGACGAGATGGAGAAACTGGCTCTTGAGCACAAACCAAAACTGATTATCGGTGGTGGTAGCGCTTATAGCCGCGAGTGGGATTATGCCCGCATGCGCAAGATTGCCGATGAGGTAGGCGCTCTCCTCATGATTGATATGGCTCACCCTGCAGGTCTGATTGCAGCCGGTCTGCTCGACAACCCATTGAAGTATGCGCACATCGTTACTTCTACTACTCACAAGACCCTCCGTGGTCCTCGTGGCGGTATCATTCTGATGGGCAAAGATTTTGACAACCCATGGAGTTTGACTACCAAGAAGGGCGAGGTTAAGAAGATGAGCATGCTCTTGAATTCTGCCGTATTCCCAGGTCAGCAGGGTGGTCCGCTGGAGCACGTCATCGCTGCCAAGGCAGTAGCCTTCAATGAGAATCTGCAGCCTTCATGGAAGGAGTATGCTACTCAGGTAAAGAAGAATGCAGCCGTACTCGCAGATGACCTCATCGGTCGCGGATTCGGTATCGTGAGCGGTGGTACAGACAACCATTCTATGCTCGTAGACCTCAGAAGTAAATATCCAGATCTTACAGGTAAAGTCGCAGAGAATGCGCTGGTTGCAGCCGACATCACAGTCAACAAGAACATGGTTCCATTCGACAGCCGTTCTGCCTTCCAGACATCAGGTATCCGTCTGGGTACAGCAGCCATGACCACACGTGGCGCCAAGGAAGACATGATGCACCTCATTGCCGAACTCATCGAGGAGGTTCTGAATGCTCCAGAGGACGAGAAGGTCATTGCCCGCGTTCGCGAAAAGGTGAATGCTACAATGAAGGATTACCCTCTCTTCGCATACTAATTGTTACGGATAAATATAATTACAAACTGCGGGCCTTCCGTCCGCAGTTTTTTGTTTCATTTAATAAACAATAAAGAAAAGAAAAAATTTATGAAAAAGATGAAAAGCCTACTGCTCATGGCACTTGCGTTGCTCCCTGCGAGCAAAACTTTAGCACAGACCAACGCCCAAGTTTTCTACGACTTCGGCAGTGACCGCAAGTTTGTTACCCTCACACTCGAAATGTTCAAGCAGGACAAATGGGGTAACACCTATTTCTTTGTAGACCACGACTTCAATTACGACAAGATGGACACCAGCAGTCCAAACGTGGCACAGGGTGGAACCTATACTGAGATTTCACGTGCATTGAACTTCTGGCAGAACAGCCCAATGAAGAACTGGAGCCTCCACGTAGAGTATAACGGTGGTATTACCAAGAATTACCCAATCAACAATGCCTGGCTCTTCGGTGTAGAGTATTTCATGCACGACAAGAGTTTCAAGAACACCTTGACACTCCAGGCACTCTACAAGACTATCCGCAAGACCGACCAGAACGTGCCAATGCAGTTTACTGCTGTTTGGGGATGCAAAGACATCTTTGGATTAAAGGGATTGAACTTTAGCGGTTTCGCAGATTTCTGGTGGGAGAATCACGTAAGTATGCTTGACAAGCACGGAAACGTGAAAGAATTCCTCAAAGACAATGACGGCAACGTCATCAAGGACAAGGACGGCAATCTCATGGCCAAAACCACTGCTGAGCACACCGTCTTCACTACTGAGCCACAGCTCTGGTACAATGTAGGCCAGCACTTCGGCTGCGAGAACCTGAGCGTAGGTAGCGAGGTAGAAATCAGCCACAACTTCGGCAGCAATGCCGGCTGGATGGTTCGCCCTTGCCTCGGTGTAAAGTGGGACTTCTAATTACGAATTTCTTAACTGCGGAAAATTTTCAAAATGAATTTTTAAAAATTTTCCGCACTAATTCTTAACCACTTTATTTTCTGTTTTTCAACAACTTACATTACTTTCTTACAGTCAATCCGCCATCAGAAATTCCTCCGATTCCACCTTTATTCTTATTATATTGACGGGTTACACCGCTCAAGTTAACCCCGCCAACACCCTCGGATGTAGCGTTTACACTTTGGCAGTCAACCTTGGCTTTCACGCTGCCCACGCCGTCGTTCTTGATAATCAGACTGCCGCCCTTAAACATTCCCAGATTGACAGAGCCTACGCCCTCATTATCCAGTTTCACACTTCCCATCTCAATCTTAGAGATTTTCACCGAGCCTACGCCTTCGTTATCAATGTTCATATCATCTCCAGCCACATCATCGATATTTACCGAGCCAACACCCTCGTTGGTTACCTCCAGTTTGTTGGCAAGAATCTTCCCAATCTTGACAGAGCCTACACCCTCGTTATCGATTTTCAGGCGGTCGCTATTAATCGTCTTGGCATAGAATGAACCCACGCCTTCCTGTGCAATCTTCACCAGGTCAGGACTGGTGATATAAATCTTGAGTCTATTCTTTTCAGAGTTACACGCGGCAGGCACTTTGAGTTTTCCGTTGAGTCCGATCTTCACCTCGCCGTCACGATAAACCACCTTGAGTTTCTCCTTGAGCTTCTGTACGAACTCAGCATCCTTGATGGCAGAGTAATCCAATCGAACGCTGCATTCATCGCCATTGTTCTGGGTATAATAAACGCTGGCAATCACATCCACGTCAATCGCCTTGAAAGGCTTCTCGGTCAAATCATCCTGCGTAAAGTTGAGACTTCCCTTCATTTCACTGGCAGAAGATCCCATACTGCAAGAACTCAAGCCCATTGGGGCAAAGAACAAAGCGGCAGCCACCGCCCAAATACATAATTTCTTCATATCATTTCTATTTTTATGTTTCTAAATACGTGATATACCGAATACCTTTCTGTTTCGGTATTCTGATGGTTAGACGCAAGAAGATACATAAAGGTTGCAGGATAAGAGAAAAAAATGCAGAAAAAAAAGTGCAACAGAAAGCTATTCTCACTGGAACAGTCTCCTGTTCTTACTGAAATAGCCTTCGTTAGTCACTGAAACAGTATTGTTTTCCTGGTTTACTGAACGACCGTAGAGAGTGATAATTTCTTTAACTTCCCTTAACTTCCCCAGATACGAAAGTTCAATCAAATATACGAAACTTCAAGTTTTCTGCGTTAATATTTGTTTAAAAATCAGTCCTTTTTCGGTATCGTTAACTTCTTTTATCTGATAATTGTTTAACACAACATAAGACGGGATACCCTACCCCACTCGCTTTTCAAAGAATTTCAGCGGTAAGAAAAGAGAAAAAATGGGACCCTACAAAAATGGCACCTCTTTCGGAACCCAAAATAAACGCTTAAAATATGTAAAAACGAGCCAAACTCTTAAAATATGTTTATAAAAGGGGAAAAACACCCTTCACCACCCTTCACCCGTAACTATTTGACACATAAAACGTTAAATAAAAAGGTGAAGGGTGAAGGTTTGAAAACTCTTTTTTATATATACGCGCGGCAAGGGAAAAAATCCGTTTTTTCATTTTTCTGACTTTCCGGTTTTTCCAAAAATCCTAAAAAAAGAATATATATATAAGATTTAAAATATACCCTTCACCCTTCACCTCGCCATCACAACACATATCCATCATCGTATTCCCAACATTTGTTTTCCTGGTTTATTCTTCGGAAATATCACACTATCTTTCGGAGATATTTTCGTATTCTTCGGAGATATTCTGCTATCTTTCGGAGATATTCTCATATTCTTCGGAGATATTTTGCTATCTTTCGGAGTAATTTTCGTATTATTGATTTCAGAGATAGTTATCATTCGACAAGTGGAAGAGGCAATTCGTTACCTCCCACCCCAAGCTAACCTCGTGACCATCAGAGCGAAAAATAATGGATTAACTTTATTTAACAAAAAAAACAACTGATTATGGAAAAATTACATTAAATTTGCAGCCGTCTAACAGCTCCACTTGTAAGTGTACGCAAGATGATGGATGATAGTCAAACTACCAAAAAAACAACGAGCTGAAGGACAAGAATATAAGTAAATCGTATTAATCAGATTAATCAGAAACAGAAAGTACAATTTAAACTTAAATAGATATGAAAGTATTCAATTCTAAGCTTGCTGCCATCGGTTTGGCGGCATTCGTATTCGCATCATGTAGCGACAGTAACAGTGATCCAGCAGGTGGTCCAGAATCTAAAGTGGATGTTGCAGAGACTATCACTGCAAATCTTACAAGCAGCTCTGCAGCAGAACTCGCTGCTCGCGTTTCAAACTACAAGAACACAACAGCTAATGCCAGAAAGTTCTTCTTCTCAAGAGCAACTCAGACAAGAGCATTTGCTTCTGCCGACAAAGTTGTTATCCCTGCTGTTCCAGAGGGTGCAAAAACGTGGAGTTCTGCAGAAGACATGACTCCAGGCAAGACATATCAGATCACCAGCAAGACTACACTCGATATGAGCGGTCACAAAGTTGCTGGTGCTACCATCTTCGTAAAGGGTAGTTCAAAGTTGATTTTCGACAGTTCTATTGCAGGCTGTACCATTTACGTTGACGGCGGTGCTACATTGGAGTACAAGGGCAAAGGTGCCTTGGAAATTCCTGCTGATGCAACCATCATCAACGATGGCGGTTCTATCATTGCAGAAAACGATATTACCGTAGCAGGTAAGCTGTACGCTAAATATACAAATAATGGTGGCGGTATCGGTTCTGTCAACCCTTATAACAAGAACGACAAGAAGGCAATTATCACTCCTAAGCACAACATTACATTCAAGAAGGGTTCTGATGCATACATCGGCGGTTCTATCCGCGCCGTTGAGCTGAACATCGAGGAAGGTGCTACCGTAAACGCAACCAAGCACATTATGAACGCTACAACAGTTAACGTAGATGGTGCCTTGCAGTTCGGTGGCTTCTTGAGAACAGAGACCTTGAACGTCAAGGGCGAGATGATTGCCAGCGAGCATTCTGCCATCAAGGCTTCAAAGGTATTCAACGCAGAGGCTGGTTCAAGCATCACAGCAGATTACATCAACGTTACCAACGACAAGAAAGATGCTACTCTCAATCTGAAGGGTAACTGCAAGATCTATATCAATAACAAGAGCGATATCTATACCAACAATATCGTAACTGATAACGCAAGTGCTGGTCAGATCACCTTGAACGATGACAACGCCATCGCTGTTATCAAGGCTAAGAAATTCACCAACAATGGTGACAACCAGATTAAGGCTTTGGCTACATCTGGTAATAACGCAACCTTCCTCCTCCAGTTCACAGAGTGCTATTCTGGTACAACCAAGGAAAATACTTTCGAAGATCTCGATATTGCAGCTTCTTACCTCGACTACGATAAGGCAACTGATGGTAAGGGTGTCAAGGAGAAAGCAGATGGCGCTGACTACAAGGCTTATGGCTTTGAGTGGGTAGGTAAGCCTGAAACCATCATTGCAGCTCAAAAACTTGACTTGGTTGCAGAAGACAAGACTCCAGACAATGGTATGTCTGCTACCTGCATCCAGCCAGGAGAAAACGGCAAGTTCTATGTAGCTTACCATACAAACGGTAAGGCTTCTAATGGAGCTATCGAGGCTATCAGTTTGGCAAACAACGCCTTGACTATCAATCAGAGTGTAGCATCAGACAATGCAACCAATGACTACAACCACATCCTGGTAGATGGCAACACCCTTTGGATAGCAGGTAGCCAGAGTGGAAACAAGAGCCATGCTGATGATGTAACAGGTGTAGGTCCTTTCATGGGACAGATTTCACTGAACAGCGATGGTACATTCGCTAATACGATTCAGATTTCTGCCATCGACAGAAAGACCAAAGGTGTGGATGCCAACTGTGTAGCTAACTTCAACAACAACCACATCGTAGCAACCACCAAGGGCTTCACTATCTTCAATGCAAAGATGAACAAGTGGAACGAGGGTAGCACTGAGGGTAAGTATCTTGTTGCAGCAAACGGCAAGCTCTACGCATTGACAAGTGATGGCACATTGACTGTATATAACGACAATGAAATGCAGAACGTTGCAGCAACATATAATGTCGGCGAAATCTCTCCTAAGGGCAACAAGGCTGTGATTGCAGTAGATGAAGCAAAGGGTGATATCTACGTCTGCAAGGGCGAGAACGGTATCTCAAAGATTGCTGATGGTACAGTTAGCCAGTTCTTCAATTGCCCAACATTCACAGCATCTAATAAAGCTGAGAACTTGGAAGCAGGAAAGGAATACGTGAAGGGTTGCGCTAATGGAGTTTACGTTACAGCAAGCAACGTATTTGTAGCTTGCGGTTCATACGGTCTGGTTGTTCTCGACAAGAGCGGCAACGTAGTTTGCCACCGTAAGGCATACAACGGCAAGTCTGCCAACTTCGTAACAGTAGATGAAAACGACAACATCTTCGTTGCATACGGTAAGAGCCGCGTACAGGTATTCAAGCTTACAGATACCCAGAAGTAATACGAATAAAAGAAATAATCCTTGCTCTCTCCCACTCCTGTGAGTGGGAGGGAACATTCACCTTATTAGAGCTAAGTTGACTGGCTGAAACAAGAAATACGTTCAACAAGAATGTTAACGATAAAAGTTAAGTAAACCCGTTGGCGGAATTAATTTAGCGCATACTTAACCCTGCCAATCGGTCTGTTG
>OGDV01000068.1_pt1 | contig 78855 bp, 53 predicted proteins | sample 1570511 | NCBI WGS metagenome assembly OGDV01 (sample SAMEA2582179, study PRJEB24529) | metagenome | reverse complement strand
TCTCCCACCTCAGCGTGGGCACAGGAGATAGGCGCAAGCTTCTCTGTACCCTTCTCCCACCTCAGCGTGGGCACAGGAGATAGGCGCAAGCTTCTCTGTACCCTTCTCCCACCTCAGCGTGGGCACAGGAGATAGGCGCAAGCTTCTCTGTACCCTTCTCCCACCTCAGCGTGGGCACAGGAGATAGGCGCAAGCTTCTCTGTACCCTTCTCCCACCTCAGCGTGGGCACAGGAGATAGGCGCAAGCTTCTCTGTACCCTTCTTCCGCCTAAACGTGGGCACAGGAAATAGGATCAAGCTTCTCTGTGCCCTTCTTCCGCCTCAGCGTGGGCACAGAAGATAGGCGCAAGCTTCTCTGTACCCTTCTTCTGCCTTAAATAGTTTATGGGTAGGAAAAGCTTGTTTTGTTACTGATACCCACACTATGAAAAGTTTGTGGGTATGAAAAGCTTGTTTTGTTGCTGATACCCACACTATGAAAGTTTGTGGGTATTGAAAAGCTTGTTTTGTTGCTGATACCCACGCTGTGGAAAGTTTGAGGGTATCAGAAGCTTGTTTCGTTGCTGATACCCACGCTATGGAAAGTTTGAGGGTATGAGAAGCTTGTTTTGTTACTGATACCCACGCTATGAAAGTTTGTGGGTATCAGAAGCTTGTTTTGTTGCTGATACCCAAATTGTGAAAACCGGAAGGTATAACAAGGGAATTATATATTCCAGAAGGCCTGCGGCAGGCGTTCGCCGCATCACGGCAAAAGTAAAAACCGTGATTTGTGAGCAAGCTCCCAATCACGGTTCTTATTTTGCCTATGCGCGGCTATGCTTTCGTAAACTCTCAATTTATTTCTCTTCCACCGGAATCTGCTTCAGATTCTCCACAGGCTCCAGGATCTCATTACTGCGGATGTCAATGATAGGTCCGCCGGTACCTTCGATATACTCTCTGGTAATGGTGACTCTTCCGATATTGTCATCCTTGGGGATCTCATACATGATATCCAGCATGAAATCCTCAATAATGGAACGCAGGGCTCTGGCGCCGGTGTCACGTTTCATGGCCTTTTCGGCAATGGCATCCAGGGCATCGTCCGTGAACTCCAGTTTCACTTCATCCAGTTCCAGGAGCTTTTGGTACTGTTTCAAAATGGCATTCTTCGGCTCTTTCAGGATCTTCACCAGCATCTCCTTGCTCAGTCCCTGCAGAGTACAGATGATAGGCAGTCGTCCGATGAACTCCGGGATCATGCCGAACTTACGGATATCCTCTACGGTCACCTTAGATAAGATATCGGTATCTTTATCGTATTTGTCCTTTAGTTCGGAATTAAAACCGATGGATGCGGTCTTGGTCAGGCGCTCCTTGATGATCTCATCCAGATCCGGGAATGCACCGCCGCAGATAAACAGGATATTGCGGGTGTTCACCGTAGCCAGGGGCACCATGGCATTTTTGCTATTGGCACCGACCGGTACTTCCACCTCGGCACCCTCCAATAATTTCAGCATGCCCTGCTGTACACTTTCACCGCTGACATCCCGGGAATTGGTATTTTTCTTCTTGGCGATCTTGTCGATCTCATCAATGAAAATAATACCTTTCTCCGCTTTCTCTACATCGTTACCGGCGGCTGCCAGCAGCTTGGATACTACACTCTCGATATCATCACCGATATATCCGGCCTCCGTCAATGACGTAGCATCGGCGATCGCCAGAGGCACATCCAGCAGTTTCGCCAGTGTTTTAACTAAATAAGTCTTACCGGAACCGGTGGGACCGATCATAAGGATATTGGACTTCTCGATCTCAATCGCATCCATGGTGTCGGTAGCTACTCTCTTATAATGATTGTATACCGCTACCGAAATGACTTTTTTGGCTTTTTCCTGTCCCACTACATATTCATCCAGGCTTGCCTTGATCTTATGAGGTGCCGGAATATCTTTGATGTTGAATACAGGTTTGGGACCTTCAGCTTTCTTTTTCTTCTTGAGTTTCTGCTTGTTGGGGATGCCGCCGTCTCCCTGGAGGTCTGCCAGATTCACAAAGCTGATGTTGGGGAATCCGTTCTGTCCGCCGAACTGGTTCAGATCGCCCGGATTATTCAACATGCCTTGGTAGTCGAACTGGCTCACAGTCTCCATGGTCTTGTGCATGCAGTCATCGCAAATGCAGATATGATTAGGCAGCTTGAACATTCTGCCGGCTTTGCTCTCCGGTCTGCGGCAGATGAAGCAGACATCCTCGTACTCGCTGCTATCCTTTTTGTCCTCTGTCTTTTTCTCAGCGGAATTTTCACCCGCAGTATCCGCTACCTGTGTGTTCTCGCTATTTTTTTCGTTATCTTTTTTTTCGTTCAGAGTGGTCTCTGTTTTCTCTTCCTCAGGAATCACTTCTCTATAATCATCATTGTAATTATCTGTCATGTTATTCTCCTCTTTGTCTATTGCGCAGTGCTTATCTCGGTATCACTTCGTGCTACCTCGATATCCGGGCTTCGCCCTACACGTATCGTGCCTTACGTAATCCCGCCTGCAAGCAGTCGGTTTTCGTAATCCACGATCCTTGCACTGCTCATGCCTACGCTTATTATATCTAATTCGAATGACTGCTACAAGTGAAGTTTTTCTAAACAAAATCCCCGGGAGATTCAGACGATCTTCCGGGGGTTTTCTATCTTTCCAATATTCGGTATTGGGAACCGCTATATTTATTTTTTATCTGCAGGTCTGCTGCCCAGTGTCAGATTCAGTTCTACAGATACATATTCACCGTTCTGAGGTCTCTGTACCGTTATGGTTGCGGAATCACCGGCTGCATAGTACTGTAATGTCTTCTGAAGATCAGAATAGGAAGAGATGCTACTGCCATCGAATTTGGTAATGATATCACCTTTCATGATACCGGCATTCGCTGCTGCACTGCCTTCCTCTACGGATACTACATAGATGCCTTCCGGCATGTTGTACATCTGGGAGATCTGGGAAGTTACTTCCTGCAGGGAGATGCCGATGTAACCGACTTCATCCTCAGCTACTTTGTTTCTGGTCTGACGCTCCATCAGGTCCGCAATGATGGGACTAGCAGAAGTGATAGGGATTGCATAACCCATACCTTCTACGGCAGTACCACCGATCTTGTTGGAGTTGATACCGATAACCTCACCATTCATGTTCAGCAGTGCACCGCCGGAGTTACCGGGGTTGATGGCTGCGTTGGTCTGGATGAAAGTACCGGTAGAGCCGTTCTCCAGACCGGTAGAGCCGTTCTCCAGAGTGATCTCACGATTCAGGGCACTTACAATACCGTTGGTAACGGACTGACCATATCCAAGAGCATTACCAATGGCAATTACCGGCTCACCAAGCTTCAGATCATCACTGCTGCCTAAAGTAGCAACAGTAATGGCATTCTTGGTATCATCACTCAGATCATTTAAAGATACTGCGATCACTGCCAGATCCATATCGGAATCCAGTCCTTTGACCTGTGCCTGTGCTTCACTGCCGTCGATAAAAGTAACGGTCAGCGTATCTGCGCTCTCTACTACGTGGTTGTTAGATACGATCAGCAATTCATCATCGGTCTTGCCTACGATAATACCGGAACCGCTGGCTGCTTCTTCCTGTGTATACTGCTGTCCGAAGACATTGGCTGTCTCGGTGAAGTTATTCACGATCGATACCATGGCAGGCATAACCTTCTCTACCACATCAGATACATCAGACTCTACATAAGTAACGTTGGTCGCAAGCTGTGGTGTACTCTGGCTGCTCTCTGTTGCAGCTTCGGAAGTGACCTCATCTACCACTGCGGTATCCGTACCGGTCTTAAGCATCCCGGTGCCCTGCTGTACTGCATAGAACCCGATGCCGGCAAACAGTCCGAAGAAAAGTCCCAGACTGACACTTACCACAGCTTTCCGGAAATAACCTCCATGCTTTTTGGGGTTCTTAGGTTCTGTATTGCTACCGGTGCTTCCGCCCATCTGGTATGTGGTGTAACCGTTTGCACTTCCCGCAGCGCTTACTCCACTGAATGTACCGGTTGTATTTTCATTGCCGGTTTCGTAACCGGAAAAATTATCATTCTCGTACATAATGCTTCCTCCTATCCTATCTGTAAGTGAGAAACTCTTTTTACTATTCTTCACTGTTATTTCAGTTCTTCCTCTCACCTTATGAACACAGTATAACCGTCAATTGTGACCGAATTGTGACAACTTTCTGAAGCAATTATGAACCGTGAAAAAATCCCGGAGAAGTATGACACCTCTCCGGAATGCATTTTTCTTATAAATGATCACTCCACCGTAACGGATTTTGCCAGGTTTCTCGGCTTATCCACATCACAGCCACGTCCCACTGCCACATAGTAAGCAAACAGCTGCAACGGAATGATTGCCAGGGAATTGGTAAAGTACGGATTCGTCTCGGGAATGTATACCACATAATCCGCTGCCTTCTCGATGGCTTTGTTGCCCTCGATGGTAACCGCCATGACAAAAGCGCCTCTTGCCTTTACCTCTACCATATTACTGATGGTCTTCTGGAACAGAGCCGGCTGGGTTGCCAAAGCCACTACCAGGGTGCCATCTTCGATCAGGGAAATGGTGCCATGCTTCAGTTCTCCGGCTGCATAAGCCTCGGAATGAATATAGGAGATCTCTTTTAACTTCAGGGATCCCTCCAGGGAAATCGCATAGTCGATACCACGTCCGATAAAGAAGATATCTCTCGCTCCCACATAACGGTTGGCGAAATGCTGGATCTTCTGCTTCTGGCCCAGAAGCAGCTCGATCTGATCCGGCAGGCATCTTAAATCTGTCAGCATACTCTGGAACTTCTCCTGGTCAATGGTTCCACGCACCTTGGCGAACTTCATAGCCAGCATGTAAAGTGCGGTGAGCTGTGCACTGTAAGCCTTGGTCGTTGCAACAGCGATCTCAGGACCTGCCCAGGTGTACATAACACTGTCCGCTTCTCTGGCGATGGAGCTGCCGACGACATTGACAATACCCAGTACCTTGAAGCCCTTTGCCTTGGATTCCCGCAGAGCTGCCAGCGTATCCGCAGTCTCACCGGACTGGCTGATGACGATGACCATATTGCCCTTCTGCAGGATGGGATCACGATAACGGAATTCGCTGGCTACATCCACCTCTACCGGGATTCTTGCCAGACCTTCAATGACATATTTTGCGGTAACACCGGTGTGATATGCGGAACCGCAGGCCACGATATGGATCTTTGTGATCTCCTGAATCTCCTCATCGCTCATATTCAGTTCTTCGATGACGATATCATTATCCTTGATACGGGGAGAAATGGTATCGTTGATCGTCTTCGGCTGTTCGTAGATCTCTTTCAGCATGAAATGCTCATAGCCGCCCTTTTCCGCAGCATTGGCATCCCAGTCGATGGTCACGGGGGTTTTCGTGATCTCTTCTTCGTCCACTGAGAAGAACCTAAGACCGTCTTCCTTCAGTTCCACCACTTCCTGATTATCTACATAATATACGGTTCTGGTATATTTCAGAATTGCGGGAACATCAGATGCGATAAAGCTGCCGCTCTCACTCTTGCCTACGATCAGAGGACTGTCTTTGCGGGCAGCGAAGATCTTATCCGGCTGATCGGCAAACATGATACCCAGCGCATAGGAGCCCTCTACACGATGCAATACCTTAGTGATCGCTTCCAGGGGATTTCCCTTATAATAGTAGTCTAACAGATGCGCCAGTACCTCGGTATCGGTCTCAGAGATGAACTGATACCCCTTATCCTGCATCTTTTTCTTCAGTGGAATATAGTTCTCAATGATTCCGTTATGTACTACAGCAATGGTACCGGCGTTATTCATATGGGGATGGGAATTGATATCACTGGGAGCACCGTGGGTTGCCCAACGGGTATGCCCGATACCGGAGGTTCCCTTCATAGACTCGCCTCCGTGTGTCAGGTTTTCCAGAACCTTAAGTCTCCCGACAGCCTTTTTGGTGTTGATCTTCTCCCCATCAAAAATAGCCATACCCGCGGAATCATATCCACGGTATTCCAGTTTGGACAGACCGTCTAAAATGATCGGCGCTGCCTGTTCTGTTCCAATATATCCTACGATACCACACATAGTCATACATCCTTTCTGTTCTGTTTCCAGTATTCTTTGTTGGAAGTAAAAGCAAGGACCCATTTTCCGGGGAGCCTGCGATAGTTCTTACCTAATAGATAACCTGCATATTTACAGGCACATTGTATATAAAAATGGGGCAACTTGCCGGACATATGATTGTCCCGCAAATATGCTGTCACATCTTTCACCATTCGTTTTCCCTCGGACTCCGAAGGATATGCTGCGAAGACTTCCGGATGTTCTGCCTGGGATACCCCCAGGTCAAAATTCCTTTGGAACTGCTGTACATTGGTATAATTATGGGAATGAATCACCCGGGCATCCGCCGCATAAGCGATCGCATATCCCGCTTCCACCGCTTTCGCCGCATAGATCATATCTTCATTAAATATGGTATGTTTTACGAATCCACCCAGTTCCTCATAGATCTCCCGTCGGTATGCCGCACACACATTGGAGCAGAAAAATGTCTTGATCCCCAATGTCTTAAGATCTTCTGCGGATTTGATCCGTGACTGTGCCGGATAATTAAAGTCCCTGGTATAACATTCCACCGGTGCACAATCTTCTCTCGGCAGCTGTCTTGCATAGGATACCGCCACCTGATCCCGCAGCGGTTCCGTCAGTTGTTCGATCAGATTGTCATCTGCCGGCATAGCATCCTGGGTCATCATGACAAAAATATCTGCGGAAGATTTTTTCACACCCATACGTCTGGTGCCGCCATGATCAAATTCTTTTTTGGAGACATGATATACCTTAATGTTCTGATATTTCTCCAGAAATCTGGTTCCATAGATCAGCTGCTCAAAATATTTTTCCTCGGTGTTCAGCAGGATCACTTCATGTACCGGCACGCTCTGGCTGTCAAGCTTATCTAATAATGTAAATAGTTCTTTCCCCGGTTTATACAGGGGAATGATCACATCGATCTCCATTGCAGAGCGCTCCTTACTTTCCCAATCTCTGGTCTATTATACTTTATCCCCGTCTGTTACACAAGACTTTTTCATATGACACGAGGGAGCTCCGGTGCTCTCCGGAAGACTCCCTCGTCAATTCCTTTTCTTATTTATTCAGATAAGGTGCCGTATCGGATGCAATCTTTCTACTGTATTCCTTTACACTGTCGGTTACGGTGTAGTTCGCATCATCAAACAGGAACTGATGCAGCCATACAACATTGCTCTCCAGATCCAAAGGTACTACACTGCTTCCCTTTGCACCGATGTTACCGGTGGCACGCATGGTCTCTTCAGGGAAGCCTCCCTCGTCCACAATACGATATTTTGTGATGTTAGCCAGCAGATCCAGAATATCCTTGGAATCCAGGCTGGTGTAAACATCATCGATGGCACTGTTAAATACCTTGGACAGAGTATCGTAATCGGCCTTCTTCGCCTGATCTTCAATCGCCTGGATCACTTCACGCTGTCGTGCGGCACGCTTGAAATCATTACCTGCGGTATAACGGATACGGCAGTAAGCCGTCGCCTGCAGACCGTTTAGCAGCTGTACTCCGGTCTCTGTTACCGGTGTGTAGTCACATTTTAAGACCTCTGCAATACCGATCTGATAGTTATTGATATGCTTGATTTCCTCAGAGTCCACATCGATATAGACACCGCCCAGACCGTCAATCACTTCACTCAGTCCCTTATAGCCTACGGTTACAAAGTTCGTAATATCCATATCCAGATTCATGTTTAACATCTTAACTGCCTGCTCCGCTCCGCCATAGGAATAAGCCGCGTTACACTTCTGATAGGAGTCCGTGCCGATGTTCAGATACGTATCACGATATACACTGACCAGTTTGATATCGCCGGTATCCATATTGATGCTGGCGATCATAATACTGTCGCTTCGGCTGCCCTTGTACAGCTGGCTGTCCTTCGTTGCATCCACACCGAACAGTGCAATGTTCATATACCCCTTCATTGCTTCGTCCTGTTGTACTTCTTCCGGAATCCGAAGCTCTTCCGTCTCTAATACCGTTACCTTGGGGCCTTCATTATTTGTGTGGGTCATTACCAGATACAATACTGCTACCATGATCAGGATAACCGCAATCTCTACACCGAAGATGATAACCTTTCTTCTCTTCTTGGCAGCACGCTGCTTGGCAGATACTCTCCTCTGTCCGTTACTGTTGCCGGCAGGTCTCGATCCGGCAGGTCGCTGTCCCGCAGGTCGCTGTCCCGCAGGTCGCTGTCCATTTCCGGAAGGTCTTCTTCCGCTTCCGGCTGGTCTCTGACCATTGCCGCCATTGTAGTTAGAATTTGTTGCCATCTTGTCTTCTCCTTGTGTTAATAAGCATTTTTATTGATAAATCCTGTGAAAAATGTCATAAGAATGATCTTAATGTCAAACCCGAGGGTCCAGTTCTCAATGTAATAAATATCATACTCGATCCGCTTCTTGATGGAAGAATCACCACGCAGGCCGTTGACCTGTGCCCATCCCGTGAGGCCCGGCCTCACCTGATGTTTTACCATATATCTCGGGATCTCTTCCTTGAACTTTTCCACGAACTGAGGGCGCTCCGGTCTCGGTCCCACCAGGCTCATATCTCCTTTCAGGATGTTGAACAGCTGCGGAAGTTCATCAATGCTGGTTCGTCTTAAGATCTTGCCGATTCCGGTGACTCTGGGATCATTTCGCACCGTCCAGCCCTTTTTCTCCTCCGCTGCAGTCTGCATTGCCATACTGCGGAATTTGTACATATAAAATGATTTATTATGAAGTCCTACCCGTTCCTGCTTGAAGATCACAGGTCCCGGACTGGAACATTTTACCAGAATTGCCGACAACAGCATGATCGGTGAAGTAATGATGATGCCGAACAGGGAACCGACAATATCCATGGCTCTCTTGATCATCATATTTCCGGTGTTGGTCAGCGGCACATACCGAATATTGATCACCGGAAGTCCCATGAGATCCTCCGTGTAAGGTCTGCTGGGGATCAGACTGCTGTAGTCGGGGATGAATTTCGTATGCACGCCGGATTTCTCACAGATATCCACAACACCTTCCAGATAATCATAATCTTTCAGAGAAAGCGTGATCGCGATCTCGTCCAGCTTGTTCTCCGGAAGAATATACTCAAGATTCCCCAACGTTCCCAGGACTTTCACTCCCTTATAGGTAGTCCCTCCCGGAATGTGCTCATCCAGAATACCGCATACAACATATCCCCACTGGGGATTGCTTAAGATTCTGTCAATATACTCTTCTGCCGCTCTGGAATAGCCCACCAGCAAAATATGCTTCAGATTGTATCCCCTTTTCCGGAGTGTCCGCAACGCTTTTCTCATTATGATGCGGGATACCGAAGTCAGAAATACATTCAGCACATAAAAAATTGCCATGACGGATCGCGAAAAGTTAATCTCACGGATGATCATATACAGGATAATGATCAATGCCGCCAGGCCGATGGTATTTGCCTGCAGAATGCTGTAAATCTCATGTCTGCGGCGGACGGTTCGCTTCGGAGAATACACGCTGCACCGGTAATACAGAAACATATATCCGGGTACAATAAAAGGAAGCAGCTTATAATACTCCTGCACAGGCAGGACACCGATCCCGGGACCGTCGTTCAATATATAAAATTTGATATAATAGGCAAGGACAAAGGATATGGCTGTGATCAGCGCATCCATTATCACAAGAAGCCTGTTAAAGACTTTCTGGTTGTCTTTTATCATATGGGTCACCCAATCTGTAAGTCTGAAAAGCTTCTTTTTAACGATTTCATTCTACAATAACGGTGTTTTTTTCTCAACTTAAGAATTTATGAAGCCATTTCTTAAGATTTCATAAGAATTCGAAACACATTGAAATACAGCTGCCACTGGATCTTCACATAATTCCCCAGATGATGCCACCGGAAGGGAACTTTGTGCTGTCTTCCCTTGGTTCCTACAGATCTTTTCAGGCCAGCTGCCAGTCCTTTCAGATATAGTTTTCCCATTCTTTTCTTACAAAAAAACAAAAACTTTATGCCAAATCCAAGCAAAAAAAACGGCAGGTTCAGAATACACTGCAAAAGCGGCATATTCTTTCCGATCACATAAATACTGTTGGCAGACGCAAGTAACGTTTTCCGGGGATTGTATCTGGATCCCGTGGAAGCACTGCCATAATGCAACACAGCCGCCTTCGGTTCATACCGGTTCTCATAGCCGTAGATCCGGGCACGGTAGCCGATATCCAGATCTTCCAGATAGGCAAAATGTTCTTCATCAAAATAACCGATCTCTTCAAATACGGATCGTCTGTAGATTGCGGCACCGCCACAGGCGGAAAACACCGGGACAGACTTATCATAATCCGCCGCCGGTCGTCCCTTCCCCCGGGAATAGGCCCAGCCCAGCACGCAGTAACGGTCTCCGGCATCATCAATGAGCTCCGGTCTGTCCCACATCAGCATCCTCGCACTGACGGAAAATATCTTTTCATTTTCACGGATAGCATCATATAAGCCTCTTACAAAACCGGCTTCTGCCTTTGTATCATTGTTCAGAAGGATCACATATGGTGTCTTCGCTTCCCGGATCCCCAGATTCACTGCATGACAGAATCCGGTGTTTTCCGGTAAAGATATCAGGCGCACACCTTCCCCACACCATTCCTTTTGCAGATATTCCACGCTGCCGTCCACGGAAGCATTATCGATGATCAGCACTTCATATCCGGGGGCATTTTGCTGCTCTCTGCACAGAGAAGTCATGCACTCTGCCAGATATTTCATTCCGTTGTAATTTGGTATAACAACCGTTATTTCACTCATAATGGTTTAAACTCCTCCGGATATTCCGGCAGATAGAGTAATCTTCCTCTTTGCCGTAACGCTTCGGACAACTGCAGACTTAAGGTTCGGATATCCGCACCCTCCGGCAGCGTAGTAATATTAAATATCGGCTGTTCTTCCGGTAGTCTCCGAATCTCGGTATACGGAACTCCCACGATTTTTTCAAACACTTCCCTGCATTCGGGCCGGATACGGATACAGCGAAGATCCAGCGCTTCCGCATCCTGGGACAGCTCCGCGCGGTGCAGATATCCGCCGAATCCCTTCGGCAGTCCTTCATAAAATACGGTTCCGTCTGCCGTCATTCTGCCGCCGATGATCTTGCCATTCTTCCCGGACAATACTCTGCCGCCTACAGCTGCCACATCCGACCTGGCTTCCCATACTTCTTTATATTTTAACCGATAAAATCCTACATGTCTGGTCTCTGTCGCGGTGGCCGGGATATGACGGCGGTCCGCATGATCCTGCAATGCTCTCATCCCCGCATCATACGCATATTTTTTGCTGTTTGGATTGGCTGCTGTGGATGCCTCATGACATCTCCAGTGATACAGCACCTTCGGAATATGGAGTATTCTCTTCTCCGCAGTCTGCCCTCCCTCTGTCAGCACTTCGGCTACACAGCGCAGTATCAGATCATAGTCCTGGGCACCGTCAAATTCCGGACGGAATTGCAGGCTTTTCAGCAATTTACTCTCCATTACCTGAAAATGACAGATATAGTTATTGCTGAGAATTAAATCGTAATTAAATTCTTCTTTATAATTGGGCTCATAGTATCTGGTCTCTTCTCCATCGCACTTATCCTCATCCGAATAAGCGAAGGCGACTTTGACACCTCTGTCATATGCTTTGATGATCGCATCAGCCATTTCGTACAACGCATCCGGTGTCAATACATCATCATGATCCAACAGACCGATATACTCTCCCTTCGCATAGGGAAGCGCCTGATTGGTATTAGCAGCGATTCCCGCATTTTCTTTCAGATGCACATAGTGGAGCCTGGGATCTGCTGCGACAGGTTCTGTCTCGCCATCCGTCGGCTGCTCCTTCAGGAATCCCTGCTGCTTCAGTACCTCCTCCACACTGTGATCCTCCGTGGCATCTGCCAGGATCAGTTCCCAATGGGGATAGCTCTGTTGCATAACGCTTGTTATCATTCTGTTCAGATAAGCTTCCGGGGTTCGATATAAGGGTACCACAATACTGAACGTAATCGGCTTCTCCCATTTTCTATCACTCTGCCTTACCAGCTCTGCTTCCGAACAGGGCACAAAAAAATAGCGGTCTGTCTCTGTCAGGCGCTCCCTCACAGAGATCCAGGTTTCCCTCAGGCCGTTACGTTGCAGATAATATAGAGTTTTCTTAAGGTTTGCCTTGTTTAGCTTTGCCACAGATACCTCCAGCTTTTCATAAAAGAGCAAACCGCCCTGCTCGGGCGATTCGCTCTTTTGAAAACTAATATGATTTATGGAGCACTGCCTTACAGTACTGCCTTTACATCCTCAGTCAGCTTCTCTACCTTAGCCTGTGCATCCTCTAAGCTGGTTCCCTTGACGCCCATGTAGAACTTGATCTTGGGCTCGGTTCCGGAAGGACGTGCACAGCACCATGCATTGTCAGGAAGCTCGAAGTACAGAACATTGGACTTGGGAAGTCCTGTGGTAGTCTTCTCACCGGTCTCCATGTCGATGATCACATCGTTCTGATAGTCACGGAATTTCTCCACCTTCAGGTCACCGAATGCCTTCGGAGGATTCTTACGAAGCTTCTCCATGATCTCGGCGATCTGTCTTGCGCCGTCGATACCCTTCATGGTAATGGTATACTGGGTCTCCTTGAAGTAACCGTACTTCTCATACATGGATACCATCATATCCCACAGGGTCATGCCATGCTTCTTGCAATATGCTGCCACTTCGCACAGACACATTACCGCTACAATAGCATCCTTATCTCTTGCGTGGGTACCTGCCAGACAGCCGTAGCTCTCTTCCAGGCCAAATACGTAGTTGTTGCTTCCGGTCTGCTCGAAGAGCTTGATCTGCTCGCCAATGAACTTGAAGCCGGTCAGTACCTCGATCAGCTTTACGCCGTAAGCCTGCGTAATAGGTTTGGTCATGTTGGTGGTAACGATGGTAGTTACCAGTGCGGGATTCTCGGGCATGGTACCGGTCGCAGTTTTCTCTCTTAAGATATATTCTGCGATCAGCATGCCGGACATATTACCGGTAAATGCCACATACTCGCCGGTCTTGGTATCTTTTGCATACACACCCAGACGGTCTGCATCGGGATCGGTTGCCAGAACGATATCCGCATCCTTCTCCTTCGCCAGACGAAGCGCATAGGTAAATGCCTTGGGATCCTCAGGGTTCGGGTAATCCAGCGTTGTGAAATTCGGATCCGGATTCTCCTGTTCGGGAACTACATAGACATGCTTGAATCCCAGCTCAGACAGGATACGTCTTACCGGCTTGTTACCGGTACCGCATAACGGGGTATATACGATCTTGATGTCATCTGCCATTTCCCTGATCACATCAGGATGAATGATCTGCTTCTTCAGCTCTGCCATGTACTTGTCATCGATCTCTTTGCCGATCACTTCATAGAGTCCTGCTGCCACAGCATCCTCTCTGCTCATGGTCTTCACGGTGTGATAATCCTTGATGGACTGTACTTCGGTAATGATGTCCTTATCGATAGGAGCGGTTACCTGTGCGCCGTCCTCCCAGTATACCTTATAGCCGTTGTACTCAGGAGGGTTGTGACTGGCGGTAACTACAATACCTGCAGTACATCCTAACGTCCGAAGGGCAAAGGACAGCTCCGGGGTAGGTCTTAAAGATTCAAAAATGTATGCCTTGATGCCGTTGGCTGCGAGACATCTTGCTGCCTCGTCAGAGAACTCAGGAGACATCCGACGGGAATCGAATGCGATGGCCACACCCTTACTCTGTGTACCGCGCTTGATAATATAATTGGCAAGACCCTGAGTTGCCTTACGAACGGTATATACGTTCATACGGTTGGTTCCTGCACCGATCACACCACGTAAGCCGCCGGTACCGAATTCCAGTTCCTTGTAAAAACGATCTTCCACTTCTGCTTCATTATTGCGGATTGCCAGAAGTTCCTCCTTGGTCTTCTGGTCAAAATAATCATCATTTAACCAGAAATTCAGTTCGTCCATATAACTCATTTTCCTATCCTCCTGTTTTATCGCTATCTTTCAAATATCTTTCAATATCTTCAGTAAACGCTCTCCGGTGATATTTTACCATAGATTGCCTTTACTGAAAAGAATTATTTAATGTCCGCTAACTGCCGGATCCTTCAGTGCGTAATCGCTGCGATCCAGAGAGAAATTCGGATTGTAATAGGGATCTCCCGCCTCCAGTTCAGCCTTCCATTTTTCACGGAAATGCTCGGATTCTCTGTTGTAGCGCTCTGCATTTTCTCCCTGATCGTCCAGTCCTCTGGAGATGGATTCGTAATGATACAGTTCTGCAAAGGGAGTCCACACATTCAGAAGTCCCAGTTTACGTAATTTCAGACAGAAATCCACATCATTTAAGGAGATCACAAAGCTCTCATCCAGACCGCCCACCTGCTCATACAGGCTCTTTTTCACCAACAGACAGGCACCGGTCACCGCTGTAACGTTCTGGGTATAACACAGACGTCCCATGTAGCCTAAGTTCTGTACCGGGATGCGATAATGGGTATGTCCCGCGGTGCGGTGTGCTCCCAGTCCGATGACCACGCCGGCATGCTGGATCGTCTTGTCCGCATAATACAGTTTGGCGCCTACGGCACCCACATCCTCTCTCTGGGCATACATCAGCATCTCTTCCATCCAGTTGGCTGTGATAACCTCCGTATCATTGTTCAGCAGTAAAATATACTCACCGGAAGCATAAGACGCTCCCAGATCATTGACCGCAGAATAATTAAAGTCACCTTGATATGTCACAATGGAAATCCGTCCGTCCCCGCTGTGCAGGATACCGCCGTCATGTCCGCAGACCGTATGCAGCTTGCATCTTTCTTCATAAGAATCGTCGCCGGACAACCCCAACAGTTGGGAATAATAGTCCTTGATCTTTGGTGTGGTACTGTTATTTTCCACGACAATGATCTCGTAATTGCTCCAGGTGCTGTTCTTTTGGATCGAGGTAATACAACGCTTCAGATCCTCAACGTGATCCTTATTGGCGATCACGATGGAGATCTTCGGATCTCCCAGGATCTGATACCGGATCCGGAAGATCGTGGCGCAGGCTCTGGTACTGGTGATCTGAAAATGCTTGAAACCATGCTTTTTCAGATGATCTGCCACAGCTCCCTTTGCCGCCTCAATGGCATAAGGCTTCGCGTCAATGCTGGCTGCGGTACTGCCCTCATGGCTTCTCCAGTAGTACATCAGTCTGGGAACATGAACGATCTTTTCCGCTCTGTCGGTCAGACGCAGGATCATATCGTGATCCTGGGCACCGTCAAATGCGGTGCGGAACAGTTCCTCTCCCTCTAACAGTTTTCGTGAAAAAACGCTGAAATGGCAGATATAATTATTCGCCCGCAGATTGTCCGGTGCATAGTCCGGCTTAAAATGCATGGTCAGCATTTTATTAATATCATTTTCCTTGAAAGTGGTCTCATCACAATAAAGATAATCCGCACCCTGCTCATTGATCTCCTTCACATACGCATACAGTACGGAAGGATGTAAAATATCATCCTGGTCAAACAGGCCGATATAATCTCCGGTAGCCAGCTTGTAGCATTCGTTGGTGTTATAGGAGATACCGCCGTTATGATCCAGGTGCTTATAGACGATACGACCATTCGCCTTCGCCGCGTACTCCCTGCAGAGTTCCTCGATATAGGAATGCTCCGCGTCGGAACCGTCCGCCAGACACAGTTCCCAGTTGGGATACGTCTGATTCATGACGCAGTCCAGCATCTGGATCTGGAATTCTCTTTTATTGTTCCACAGCGGAACCAGAATGCTGATCTTCGGCATATAAGGGAATATCGTCTCTTCTTCCTTTTTCCGCTGCTCCGCATCAGGAAAGCTTCCGGTTCCGTAGGACTCCATCAGGCTCTTCTGGCGACTCTTGTTGCGGATCTTACGCAGGATATCCTTCGGTCCGCCACAATGGGACAAGCGATCCCTCTGTCTCTGTGCGAAATGGATCAGACTTCTCGCCGGACCCGTGGCTTTCCAGAATTTATTCTTTTTGATCCGGTCCAGTTTGAACTGCAAGTCCTCTTTTTCCGATTCCAGCACTACGATCTTGTCTGCCAGATCCGCACATTTTTCGTGCTCCCTCTCGTAGGCTTCTTGATAATTGATCTCAGACATGTTTTTCCTCCGTCAAATATTTTCCCGTTGTATTCCACAGTTTCAGCTTACTGATCCGATGGACCGCAAGAACGGCGATTCCATAATTTCCCGGAGGCAGCTGCCCTGTTTTCCGTTTCACACAGAAACCTCCCAGCGCCACATTTTTCTGGTCCGGAAGATTCTCCTCCAGTTCCTGCCGATATACAGGTAAAATCTTCATGGACCATACCTTCCGGTCCGCCTCCCGCTGTCCCTGCGTATCTTCGGGAAGCAATACTAAAAGTTTATCATAACATGCGTTATCATCTCCCAGGATCACACTGTATCCCTGGATCCGCTCCGGCCCTGCAGTCTCCACCCGCGCCATCAGGCAGTCATCCTGTCTTGCATTTTCCAGAAGCTCCTGCCAGCTCTCACATCTCCATGCCGGCTCCTGTAAAATATTCCGATCCGTAAGATATGCCGGAACCACACGGCTGTCCAGTCCTTCCCGGTTCAGTCCCATAGGGTAAAAAGGATCCACTCCGCGGAACTGAGGATGCATCTGGTAAAGCAGTTCTCTCTCTTCCGTCAGGCGTCGCATTTTCTCGGGACTTTCGTCGCTTCCGCGGCTCAGGGATTCATGATGATATGCAAAACAGTCATTCAGCACCACATTGTAATATCCCATTTCCACCAGACAAAATCCCAGATCCACATCATTATAGGCCACCCGCAGTGCCTCCCGGAATCCACCCGTCTCCCGGAATACCTCTGTCCTTATCAGCAGACAGGCACCCGTCACTGCCACGCAATTCAGATCAAAGCGATTTCTGCCAAAATAATAAGACTTATCGTCTTCCATGAACTGGAGCTTATGCACCGGCCCCACCGGCAGATTGACAATACCGTCGTGTTGTATTTTCACGGAATCCGGATAATACAGCTTTAGTCCCACGCTTCCCACATAAGGCTGCATAGCGCGGATCACCATTTTGTCCAGCCAGTCATTGCCGCACACTTCTATATCATCATTTAAAAACAGCAAAAACTTTCCTTCCGCCAGTTCAGCTCCCCGGTTGCACATCGCTGAAAAATTAAATTCCGCCGGTTCATAAATATAACGGACAGGGACACCGCTTTCCCGGATCCGTCCGATCAGTTCTTCCGTTTTTTGCTTATTTTCCGCACTGCTTCCGTTATCCACCAGCAAAATTTCAACAGGGATCCTGCCCTCAGACCTTCTCGTCAGGGAACGCAGGCACTTCTCCAGTACCTCCGGATTATCTTTGGAGGGAATGATCACCGAGACTTTAAGCTCTCCTGCGAATAACTCTTTGGCACCTTCCGCCGCCCTGGAAGCCAGTTCCACCGCCAGCTGCGGTGACTCCTTTGTCAGCTGGTAATTTTCCCAGGGAGTGCACTCCCGGCTGTCCCGGTCTGCACGTACATCCGGTCCCTGGATTCCTATTCCGTCTGCAGAAAAAGTTCCATGGAACAACACGTTTTCCATATGACCGACGGAATGACAATCTCTCTCGAACCCTCCGGCTCCCAAAAACAGGCGATCCATCAGCGGACGGATCTCTCCGGCATCTGTAAAAATAATTTCCTTTCCGGTGCTCTCGTTCTCTGTCACGACCGGATTTTCTCCCATTATCTGCAGCAGACTGCTCCGTACCGCAACGACACTTCCCACATAGAAAAAGGCTCTGTACAGATCCGGTGACCAACAGGGTTTGTACCAGGGAATGCAACGCTCTCCCTTCTCATTCATCAGGTCTTCATCACCGTAGACGATTTCTGCTTCCGGATGCTTTGTAAAATAAGCGTTGATCCGCTCTGTCGCATTATCTGCCAGTCGTCCCGCCGCCTGTCGGAAAATGACGAATTCCACAAGTCCCGCAATTTCCCGGGGTTCCGCGCTTTCCCGGTCCTGCTCCGCTGCCCACTGTTCATAGGTGACCTTAAGCTGCGCCAGTTCTTTTTCGTATTTTTTATCCTGCTGTGCGATCAGCACCTGCTTCACCGCTGTCCGAATACCCAAGCTGCCGCTCCCTTCTTCTCCACTCCCATCATATCTTTTGCCATTGCCTGAGGGATCTGTACGATCTCCATTTTCACAGACAACGTATTCTCCGCCTGCCGGTTCAGCACATCTGCCCGGATCGTCATATTGGGATCCTCCGTGGCAAATATCACGCTGGGATGGTCCGCTCCCTCTTCGGATTTCAGGATTTTTCCGTTGGTAGTGAACACTTTCTTATCCTGCAGAGGAACCGGCTGTCCGTTCATGGACAGTTCCCGAATCTTACAGATGCAGGAACACATTGCCGGATCCAGCCGCAGATAATGTACGTTACCGTCGAATTTCACGGTAAACTCTGCCTCTTTTTCCGCAACATAGACATTTTCCGGGAAATAAGAATTTTCTTCGGAAAATCCCTGTCCCTTGTCTTCATAGATCTGTACCCGCAGTTCTCCTTCCGACTGGCGAAAACGCCCGATCCATTCGGTGGGTTTATAGATTTCGCCGCCTAAGAGATTCCGGATCTCACCCATGGACAATTTCTGTCCGGTGACATATTTCTGGAATTCCCGCTCCTGCTCTCTGTACTGTCTTGCCTCATTTTCCGTGATGTCCAGACGATCTAAGATCCGGTCCAGTTCCAACGCATTGCGTCTTTCATTCTCCAGAACATAACAGTAAATTGCCCGGAACGCCAGTGCTTTCGTATCTATGACACGGTCAAAGGTCCACTCGTAATCGATCAGCGTCCAGTGATCCCCGTCCACCAGAATATTGGCAAAGATCAGGTCAAAATCCGCTACCGGAACTTCTTCCCCGAATCCTACCCTCTCCAGATACTCCGCAAACAGGCTGTGGAATCCTTCGATATCCTGTCTGTCCAAACATTCATCCATCAGTTCCGACAACGGTCTGCCCGATACGAATTCAAATTCCGCATAAGGGATGCCGTCCTCTTCTCCCGGATGACAGACATTAACGTCCAGCCGGCTTCCGGCATAACGTCCTTTTAATTTTTCATACGCTTCCGCCATGTGACGCACATGCGCCTCGGCTTCTTTGGTCAGCGGATATTTCCGCACGATCCGATTCCCCCGGTCATCCCGCAGGATCTCCGTACGGATGCGGAAGCTTTCCGCACGGTCATTGGAATATCTGACATATTTCAGGTCCAGAGGCTTGCCGATCACTGCCAGATAAGAATTGGAAAATACAGAAAAAAGACCCTCTTCCACGATTCCGTCAAAAGCACTTTTTTCATCGAATAACAACATTCTGTCACGGTCGAAATTCCGCAGATTATTGGACAGTTCTCCCCGGCCCGGCAGATATGCATCCGAATAGACCGTGGTCATGAATTTATAATCGGGATACGGATAATAAAAACTGCGTTCTCCCACACCGCAGGCATCGAAGATCTTCTCCAGTTTTTTCCGGGAAAAAGTACGCACGACGCCGCCGTTCGGATAATTTTCAATTCCGGAAAACCAGTCTCCCAGGTGATCTTCCTTGCAGCCCGCAAAATATTTCAGTCCGTATTTGTTCTCAATAGCGATAACGATTCGTCCACCCGGTGCCAGATGCTTTTGCAGAATTTTCAGAAAATCTTCATAAGGTGTGCTACCGCCTATGTAAGCCTGGCCGTACTCGAAGACACCAATGAGGCAGATATAGTCATAATCTGCGGGCAGATCCGGTTCCACATCCGTAAAATTGCCTATGTGGATCGTCACATTTTCACTTTCACTGTGCCGGTACGCATTGATCAGACTGCGCTTTTTTGAGAGATCCACGCAGGTCACCGATCCGGCTTTCCGGGATAGGGCTCCTGTAATGGCTCCGCAGCCGCTGCCTACTTCCAACACTTTGTCCGTCTTTTTGATCGGAAGAAAATCCACGATATTTTCCCGCAGAGCCGACAGATGATACAGGATCGGCCAGCTTTTTCTCTCTGCGATGATCCGGTCATATTCCACGGTACTGTATTTTTTTACAATCTCCAGAATCTCGTCTTCCACACTGCCGTCACAATAATAATCCTCTCCGGGATACTTATCCAGATTCAGTGTTACTTTGCCGATGGTCTCTGTCATTCTTTATTTCTCCTCCGCATCCCACACTTTCGTGTTGGAATCCATATCATAATAGCCTACGGTGTTTTTATCGGATACTACTGTAATATTCAGGGCATCATACAGTCTGTGATAGACCTCAAAGGTATCCTTATTGTACCCCGTCACTCCCAGAGACAGCAGATATTCTCCGCCCTGCAGATTCATCTTCTGTGTAAAAGTCACATTTTTCACATCACCTGGTTCCACACTGTCTAAGAACGCCTTCTCGATCATGGTATTGGTACCGGTGATCTCCACACCGATGACATTTTTCACGGAAAATGCAAAAATCGGTGCCGGAATATGATCCATAAAACGGACGCGCATATGAATAGTGAACATGCTGCCTTTCAGGATCGCATTAGTGGGAACCCCTCTGTCATCTGTAATATAAAATTCCTCGATCTGTGCCTGTTTGGTACCATATTCGAGGGCGTTGGGATTCTGTCCCTTCGCCTCCGCGGAAGCCTCAGCAGCATCTTTGGCTGCGCCATCCGCCTTTTTTGCAGCGGCTCTCTGCAGATCTTCATCATCTAAGAGATTCTCCGATTCCTCACCGGCATTTTCGGATTCATCGTACTGTCCCACCAGTACCCGTTTATAAGTATCGATCATGGCCTTGGGGCTGCCTTCTCCCAGAATATTTCCCTGGTTCAGCAGATAGACGCGGTCGCAATATTTACTGATACTGCTCAGATCGTGACTGACGAAGACGATCGTCTTGCCCATTTTCTTGAATTCTTCGAATTTATGATAACATTTTGCCTGGAAAAATACATCACCGACGCTCAGAGCCTCATCTACGATCAGGATCTCCGGCTCGATATTGATCGCCACTGCAAACGCCAGGCGGACGAACATACCGCTGGAATAGGTCTTTACCGGCTGATAGACATAATCTCCGATATCCGCAAAGCTTAAGATCTCCGGCAGCTTTGCCTCGATCTCTTTTTCGGAAAATCCCATCATGGTACCATTCAGATAGACATTCTCGATACCGTTGTATTCCATATTGAAGCCGGCACCCAGCTCCAGCAGAGCGGAGATACGCCCGTTGACCAGCACCCGTCCGGAAGTCGGATTCAATACTCCGGTGATGATCTTCAGGATGGTGGACTTACCGGAACCGTTGGTACCGATGATTCCCACGGTTTCCCCCTGATAGATCTTCATACTCACGCCTTTCAGGGCATAGTGGAGCTTATGTTTGGTCTTTTTACCGAATCCGAAAGCTTCCTTCAGACGGTCCGAAGGTTTATCATATAATTTATAGATTTTCTGGACATTATCAACTTCAATTGCCAGTTTTCTCTTATCCTGCATAATGTCTTAATCCTTTTCTTTCAGTGTTACACTGTCTTTATGGTACCACATGGCCAGAGAACGGTTGGCCTCATTGTCCGCATCCTCGGAGATTTCTCCCATGCACAAAAACCACGGGCGGAACTGATAGGCCGGCAGCTGCACATCTTTTTCCGGTCCGGACAGAATAGCCACCCGCTCCAAATATTCCTGATGAAAATTATAAGCCTCCCCGGTGTGCACATAATAATACGCTCCATAGGACGAATAATGTCCTGCCTGATTGGATGATGCCCGGAAGATCACAAGGCATGCCACTCCGATCAGCACATAAAACCACCAGGCTGCTGCGCCGTTTCGTATCGTCAACTTCTGTATCGTCAATTGCCCGGTTGTCTGCTCCGCTCTTTTCTCCAGTAACTGTCGCAGCCACCCGATCCAATAGATCTCATTCAGAAATAAAAGCAGCAGATAGGTGATTTTTACTGCATTCAGAGTTCTGGACAGTCCCGCATGTCCCAGGGAATACAGGCTCGGTGTATAGCCGGTCGCATACAGACAGAAGGACAAGGCGAGTACGATCCCCGGATAACGAAAACGGTAATCCGTGCTTTTCACTGCCTGCCAGATCATAGGTAGCAACAATAACATCACCATCAGAACCACCGGTCCGGTATATTCCGGAATGTGTTTCACGGCTTCCAAAAAAGATCTGCCGATGGACTCCAGCGGTCCGTAACCCCAGCCCACATAACTGCGGGCACGTACGGAATTTCCCGGAGCCGCCACATTCAGGCCGAAGCCTATGATATACACCAGTGTAGACGGTAGCAGCCACAGCCCCGTCCTGCGGCGTTCCACTACCACGCTGACCAGAAGGATGGTCAGAAGACACAATAATCCCTGCAATGCCGTGACGAAATTGCTTCCCGCCGTAATCATGGCAAGCAGAACCGATGCAGTGAATAACAGACCTTTCGCGGTTCTGCCCTCTGCTCTCTCCAGGCAGATGGCCACAGACAAAAACAAAAGTCCGAAGCCATGCATTCCCACATAGTGGATCCCGCCGTTATACCAGTAGAAGCCGCTCTGAGCGGAATAGATAAACATAAATTCCGCTATGGTGATCACTGCCTGAATTGCCAGGCTGCTCCATTTCTCCATTCGGAAGACTTTCCGCAGGATCACGTGGGTAAACACCATGCTTCCCGCCAAAAGCAGTAACAGAATGAACACCGGTCCTAAGAAATAATACTGTTCTCCCCAGACAGCCGGCATCAGTGTCATGAAAAAAATAGAAGAATACGTTCCCTGCCATGCATACCACTGGGTTCTGGAACAATCCAGTGCACCGGAGATTGCCGCCCATTTCGACTGCTCCTGCTCTATGGCAGCTCTGGCAAATCTTCCAAAGTTATAGTCGTCATAATAAGGAACCGCATAAATCGTCAGTCGAAACAGTGGGATCAGTGCTAACACCAGCAGTCCGCAACAGCCCACTGCCAGCAGTACCCCGCCCGGCTTCCATAACAATATTTTTCTTAACTTTTCAAGAGCACCCTTCAATTACTTTCACCCTTTCTGTTTCCCCCACAACAGTTCCGTAATGTAGTACCCCGTTCCTTGAGCTCTCGGAATTGTAACAATCCATCGTACTATAGCACATCTGCGAAATGCACTTTCAGTCTCTTAAAGATCACAGCACCCAGTCCGAACAATACCACCGTCACGATCCAGAAATACATCGTGGAAAAGAAATCCCGGAAAAACCATTCTTTCTCGTAGATCGCACTGCGGTAGCCATTCACGATATAGACCAGCGGATTCAGCTTCAGGATCATGATCCACTCCGGAGACAGCGCGTCCAGATTCCATAAGATCGGAGTGGCCCACATGCCGATCTGCAATCCGATGCTGATGATCTGGGACAGATCCCGGAAAAACACCACTACCGCACACGTGGTGTAGCTGAGTGCCAGCACAAATATAAACAGGCAAAAACTGTAATAAATGATCTGTGTAGTGTAGATTGTGGGGTAATAGCCGTAAATAGCCGCCACGATCAACAGGAGACACACGAAAAATACATGGATAAAAGTAGCCGCAATAATCTTGATGATCGGCAGGATGCTGATCTTAAATACTACTTTTTTCACCAGATAGTTGTACTCTAAGAGTGCATTGGTGCCGTTGTTCAGTGCCTCACTGAAGTAGAACCAGGGCACCAGTCCCGCTGTCAGGAAAAGTACAAAAGGCACTTCCACGCCCTCCCGCAGGGGTGTGCTGGTATTTCCCATGATCTTGTCGAAGACGATGTAATACATCGCCACGGTTACCACCGGCTGCGCCATCGCCCAGACCGCGCCCAGGTAAGAACCCGCATATCTCTTTTTAAAATCGTTTTTCGCCAGCTTCCAGATCAGATGTCTATTCTGGAATAACTCTACCGGCAGTCCGGTAAATTTATCGTACCAGCGGATAAACGCAAAGCATGCCGCCGCAATGACAACGCAGGAGATGATCTTTTTCGCCAGCTCCTGACTCTGATCCACAGCAGGTCCCGGATTCTTATGGAACACGATGAGCAGAGCCATGATCACTGCCGCTGTCACGAACAGGGCAATGCCTGTTTTCTTACTGATTTTCACACTTTTTTTCATGCTCTTTTTCCTTCATGTACTGTTCCAGAGTGCCCCACTTGGTATCCTTCTCGGATAATGTCAGTTCCATACCTTCGTGGATGGGCCATTCCACACCGATATCCGGCGTGTTATATGCAATACCGCCCTCATCATCCGGATGATAAAAATCGGTACATTTGTAGCAGAACTCTGCGTAATCGGACAGTACCAGAAATCCATGCGCGAAATTTTTCGGAATAAAGAACTGCTTCTTGTTCTCCTCAGACAAAAGTACACCATACCACTGCCCGAAAGTCTTGGAGCCTTCCCGCAGATCCACAGCCACATCATAGACTTCTCCGCGGATCACACGTACCAGCTTGTCCTGCGGAAAATGCTTCTGAAAATGAAGTCCTCTGAGAACTCCTTTTTTAGAAGCAGACTGATTATCCTGTACAAACACTTCCGGGATTCCCGCTGCTTTAAGATCATTGTAATTATAAGTCTCCATGAAATACCCTCTGGCATCACCGAATACCGTGGGGGTAATGATCTTCAATCCTTCGATTTCACATGTTTCTACTGTTATCTTGCCCATTTATTTCATCCTCACTCTTTATTATTTTCATTCATAGGTGATATTTATATCGACTCTGCCTTCGATACCGTCCACTTTTCCCTTGGAGGTATACTGCCAGGTCTTGTAATATCCCTGATATAACGGCACACTGCGGTACTCCGCAAGCCAGATATGATAATTCTCCAGTCTGGCGGTCTGCAGATTATTGTTGTACCAGTTGCGGCTGGCATAGACGCCTGCTGTATATCCGGCATTTTCTACCGTCCGGCAAAAAGCCTCACATACCAGGGTTCTGGTCTCCGCATTCAGTCCGTCCGCCCGACCGTTTCCTCCGGCACCCTCCGTATCAATAAATACAGGATAGGTCAGTTGGAAATCACGGATCAGCTCCAGCACGGCAGAAGCCTCTTCCACCGCCTCTTTCTCATCTGTAGCCTGGGTAAAAAAGTACACGCCCACCGGAATCCCAGCGGCTGTTGCACCTTTCATGTTGGCGACAAACTGTGGATCCTCCACCAGACTTCCCGTAACCGAACCGCGGTAGCCCGCACGAACGATGGCAAACTGTACTCCGGCATTTTTCACCTTATCCCAGTCGATAGTGCCGTTCCACTTGGACACATCGATGCCGACCTTCGCATTGCCGGATGTAGTCTGCAGCTTTTGGATCTCGGTCTTGTCCGCATCTGCCAAAGCTCCTGCCACAGCACTGTCCTCGGCATCCGCATCGACTTCATCCTCTGTCTTGATCAACAGAGAAATATCATCAATGGCCAGATATTCCACTTTTTCTTTTACATGCACTTTGGTCTCGGTGATGGGAACTTTATATCCTTCGATGGGTAACAGTTCCATATAATAATCGCCGGAATCCAGATCAGCAATGTAGATCACGCCGTCCTGATCCAGATCCTTGTAATCTCCCAGACCGTCCACCCGGACATAGAAACTCTCTCCGGTCACCGGTACACCTTCATTGTCCACGATCTGGATACGCAGATCCTTTTCCACGGAAGTCGCCACCAGTGACAGGCGGTGGCTGTTATCTTTCGCCGCCTCCAGGATCGGATTCACATCCGGATCAAAAAAAGTATTATCTTTTAAAAAGGCTTTCAGGTCATTGCCGATCCTGCCATCCGCTTCCGCGGTGTCCGTCTCCCCGGTGCCCTCCGGCACGGGATCCACTGCTTCGCCGTCACCTGCATTCTGCGCTCCGGACACCGCCGTGTTCTGGCCGGATGTGGGGGACAGTTGTTCCCTGTTCACATACATTACCGCCAGTGCCACCAGCAGGATCACCGCCATGGAGGCCAGGATCCCCATTTTCCGCAGCTTAGAGTCCATTTGCTACCTCTACCAGATATTTACCGTAATTCGTCTTCAGCAGCGGCTCTGCCAGTGCCAGCAGCTGCTCTTGATCAATAAATCCACGTTTGAAAGCGATCTCCTCGATACAGGAAATATACAATCCCTGTCTCTTCTGGAACGCTGCCACGAAATCTGCCGCATCCAGAAGTGCATCGTGATTGCCGGTATCCAGCCATGCGAATCCACGACCCAGAGTCTCTACCTGCAGAGTTCCTCTGTTCAGGTACTCGTTATTAATACTGGTGATCTCGATCTCACCTCTTGCGGAGGGCTTTACGTTCTTCGCAATCTCCACTACATCGTTATCATAGAAATACAGTCCGGGAACTGCATAATTGCTCTTGGGATGCTCCGGCTTCTCCTCGATAGAAAGTGCCTTGCCGTTCTCATCGAACTCCACTACGCCGTATTCTCTGGGATCGCGCACATAATAACCGAAGATGGTTGCGCCTTTTTCTCTGGCGGCTACTTTACGAAGCACTGCCGAAAAGCTCTGCCCGTAGAAAATATTATCTCCCAGTACCAATGCCACTCTGTCGTTACCGATGAATTCCGCTCCGATGATAAAAGCATCCGCCAGTCCACGGGGCTTATCCTGCACCGCATACTCGAGACGCATGCCCAACTGACTGCCGTCTCCCAATAACTCTTTGAATACCGGAAGATCTCTCGGGGTGGAAATGATCAGCACCTCTCTGATATCTGCCAGCATCAGGGTTGACAGGGGATAATAGATCATCGGTTTATCGTACACCGGCATGATCTGCTTGGATATTGCTTTTGTCAGGGGATAAAGTCTGGTTCCGGAACCTCCCGCCAGTATAATTCCTTTCATAAAAACCTCCTTAAAATACTTGTTTTTTAACACACCGAATGGGAACGACGTTCATCGTTCCCATTTGACAGGTATTCTTTACTTTTCTTCATACATTTCATTGTAGTATTTCTGGTAATCGCCACTGGTCACATTGTTCATCCAGTCTTCATGCTCGAAATACCAGGCGATGGTCTTGCGGATGCCTTCCTTGAACATGGTCTCGGGATACCAGCCGATCTCTGCCTTGATCTTATCCGGCGCGATGGCATATCTTCTGTCATGTCCCTTACGGTCTTCCACGTAAGTGATCAGATCGTTGTTGATATGTGCCTTGCGGGGATCGGAATCGGGAAGCATCTCCTGTAAAGTCTCGATGATAATATGGATGATCTCGATGTTCTGCTTCTCGTTGTGTCCGCCGATATTGTAAGTTTGGAACAGTCTTCCCTGCTCCTGTACCATGTCGATGGCCTTCGCATGATCCTCTACATACAGCCAGTCGCGGACATTTTTGCCGTCTCCGTATACCGGAAGCTTCTTGCCGTGAAGGGCATTGTTGATGATCAGAGGGATCAGCTTCTCGGGGAACTGGAAAGGACCGTAATTGTTGGAGCAGTTGGTGATATTGGCAGGGAAATGATAGGTATCCATGTATGCCTTCACCAGCATGTCCGAGCTTGCCTTACTTGCGGAGTAAGGACTGTGGGGATCGTAAGGCGTGGTCTCATAGAAGAAAGCATTGTCATCATCGGGAAGAGATCCGTAGACCTCATCCGTAGATACATGCAGGAACTTTTTGCCCTCCTTGAAGCTGCCGTCTGGAAGCTCCCAGGCTGCCTTGGCACAGTTTAACATCACCGCGGTACCCAGGACATTGGTCTGCACGAAGATCTCCGGGTTGCGGATACTTCTGTCTACATGGCTTTCGGCTGCGAAATGTACCACGCGGTCAATATCGTTCTCCGCAAAAATTTTGCTGATAGCTTCCTTGTCGCAGATATTTGCCTTCACAAAAGTGTAATTGTCACGCTTCTCCACATCCTTGAGGTTCTCCAGGTTTCCCGCATAGGTCAGGGCATCCACATTAATGATACGGATCTCGTTATCGTATTTTTTGAACATGTAATGAATGTAGTTGGAACCGATAAAACCGGCACCGCCTGTTACCAGATAAGTTCTCATTTTCTCTCCGTTCTGCGCAGGTGTGCGCATTATGCTATAGATAGTGATATTCTACCATAAAATGGGGTGGATAGCAACACGGGCTATCGTCCTGCCTGCGAGCAGTCTCACTGACTGTTCATTGTAAATATCAACACGGCTTCTCCGCACTTCGTGCTCTCGAATCCGTAACACACATTCGCATTCCGGACTATCGTCCTACTTGCTCATGTGTGTTTGATTTGCTAATAAAGCACCAGACCTGCCTGCAAGCAGTCGGTCTGGGCTTTATTGCAAATCTTAATATCCCAGGTAGCTGATATTTAAATCGACTTTGCCGCTGATACCGCTGACTTTTCCGTCGGATCTGTACTGCCACAGATCATATCTGCCGGTATAGGTCGGGGTCTTGGCATACTGTGCCAGCCAGATCTTGTAACCGCTCAGAGCACCTGCATCCATCTTGGATGTCAGCCATGTCTTGTTGGCATAGACACCGGGAGTATATCCCGCATTCTTGATCGTGTTGCAGAATGCCTTGCAGACTGCGGTTCTGGTAGCGGAATCGATGGCATCGCCTCTTCCGCCGCTGCCTTCCACATCCAGGAATACCGGATAAGAAATCTTATATCCGCTGATGCGGTCCAGTACCATGGATGCTTCCTGTACTGCTTCTACCTCATCCACTGCCTGTGTGAAGAAGTATACACCTACCTTAAGACCAGCTGCCGTAGCTCCCTTGATATTGGTCTTGAACTTGGGATCCTCGATCAATGCTCCCTGAGATGATCCACGGTATCCCACACGAATGATCACATAATTCACTCCGGAATTCTTAACCGCATTCCAGTCAATGCTGCCGTTCCACTTGGACACATCAATGCCCATAGTACCTGATCCCACTACCAGGGAACCGTCACTTGCGAAGTTATATTTTGCACCCTGGATGACCTGCTCACCGGTCACCTTGCTGCCGTCTGCCTTGAAGAAATATACCTTACCGTCTAACGTCTGCCAGCCGGTATATCTGGCCTCCTCCATGAGGAAAAACTTTGTGGCAGTGTAATAATCCGCATAAGCTGCTGCCCGGTATTGGTTGTCACCGATGGATACATACAGCTGTCTGCCGCTGGTATCCTTTAACGGTGTTTTTGTATCCTCTCTGGGATTCACATCGCCCGCTACTGTAACTGTAAAGGTGGCTTTTGCTTCCGCGCTGCCCTCCTTATATGTGACAGTGATGGTTGTGGTTCCTTTTTTCACACCGGTAACGGTGATCGTTTTGCCACTTACAGCTACCGTGGCAATATTCTTATCTCCGGAATCTGCCGTTATGGTTCCGCTTCCGCTGACAGAGGCTGTTACAGCAGCCGTAGATTTCGGATAAACGGTTACAGCTGTCTTATCCAAAGTGATCTTGATTCCACCCGTGACCTTCACTGCCAGTTCCAGTGTCTTAATCTCAGTTCCCATCGTTACGGTGACTGTGATCTTCGCATCACCGGCTGCTACACCTTTCACTGTGATCTTACCGTTTGCATCTACCGCCGCAGTGGCTGCTTTATCATTGGAGTTTGCAGTAATCTTATAAGTTGCACCTGTGAAATTTGTAACTTTAACCTGTGCTGTTGCTTCTTTTCCTGCTTCTACGTTCAGGGATGCCGGTTCCAAAACAGCGGTCGGCTTTTGGACTTCCGTAACAGTAACTTCCCAGGTACAGGTCTTCTGTGTACTTCCTACCTGTGCATATGCTGTAGGAAGGCTGCCGCCTCCCACGGACTGCGACTCACCTGAGGAGCTACCATCCTCCCCTGTTCCTCCTGAAGATGTACCCGAATCCGGTATTGTGGGAGTCGGCGTAGGTGTAGGAGTAGTCGTTTCTCCCGTCCCCGGTGTTGTGGGAGTCGGCGTCGGTGTCGGAGTAGGTGTAGGTGTCGACGTAGGTGTAGGAGTCGGCGTAGGTGTAGGAGTCGGCGTAGCACTGCCAGCCTCCGTATACGTACAAGTGATCGTTACAGGTCCACCTGCCTTCACGCCGGTAACCACACCATTATTTACACTGGCCACCGCCGCATTATCGCTGCTCCAGCTAACAACCGTGGCTCCTGCCGGCGGATTCAGCTGCTTGGTCTCTCCTACCTTGATACTTATCTGTTCATTTGCTATGCGCAGGAATCTTCCGCTGTAAGCCGTCTGTTTTTCCGGATTTACCACGGTATCCTTTGTTACCTCTCTATAAGTAGGAGGTAATTTCTTACTTTCTACCCACTGCACGGTATCTTCCAGAATAGACTCCACCACAGTATCATTTTTCATGGTGTCCTCTTTTGCCGCATTGACCTCGGATTCCTTCTTGATCTCGTTTGCCACATCGACCTTTTTATAAGCGATATCCTTTCTGACTTCTACCTTCTGGGTACCGGTAGGCAGTGTGTAATCCTTATATTTTTCATCGGTCAGGGTATTTACCGCTACCGTATAGTTGCCGGGGGTAATGCCCTTCTTGTAGATAATACCGTCCATGTCATCATCGGTCCAGGTATCAGATTTACCTTTGGGATCCGTGATCGTCACGCTGAAAGGTACATTGGAGATCAGTTTACCGCTCTTTTTATTGGTAAATTTGATCTTTAGATCCTTCTGCACGGAGACCAGTTCCAGTTCAACGGTACCACCGTTGGTATACTCGGCCTCATCATATTCTTTTTGTTCCTCATTCTCATCATCGACTGCATTGGCTGCTGCGATCTTTGCAAGCTTTGCATCTGCCACTGCCAGCATACCCTGCTCACCGATCATCTGGATGCCGTCCAGTTGGCTGCCCACACTGACGAACTCCGATACCTGATGATCCACCATACGTGCGCTGGCATATACACTGCCTGTCACAATGGCCAAGATCAGCACTGCCACACCGGTTGCCGTCATAATGCGGTCCATGGTGCTCATGTTCAGGAATTTGGTCCAGATAGCAGCTATTTTATTGCCACCCTGCTTTTTACTCTTTTTCCGTTTACCGCCACGAGCAGGTGCCATATCATCGTCGGCATAGTACTCTTCATCGTCGGCGTAATATTCTTCGCTGTCCTGGTCTCCGATATACTCCTCGTCGTCGGCATAGTACTCTTCGCCATCCTCGTCTCCGGTGTACTCCTCATCGTCGGCATAGTACTCTCCGCCGTCCTCTTCTCCGATATACTCCTCGTCGTCGGCATAGTACTCTCCGCCGTCCTCTTCTCCGGTGTACTCCTCATCGTCGGCATAGTACTCTTCGCCGTCCTCTTCTCCGGTGTACTCCTCATCGTCGGCGTAGTACTCTCCGCCGTCCTGCTCTCCGGTGTACTCCTCGTCGTCGGCATAGTACTCTTCGCCGTCCTGCTCTTCATCCCAATCGTAACCATCCTGTACGTCTTCTTCCCAGTTACGGTCCGGACGTTTTGTATGGTTAAATAATTTTTTCATTTTATCTATCCCTTCTGCTCATAATTCTTCAATGTACTTCAGTGTAACAATTCCGTAACATTATAACATTCTATTTCCGCCGCTTCAAGCTGTTCGTCCATTTCTTCAGAATTTCTTAAATCTTTCTAATATTGTGGACTTTCTTTCCGTATAATAGTAAAATCAGAATAACTCTTTTTACCACTTAAAAACAGATACTTGAAACGGAGAGATGGAATGAAACGAGACGAACACGTGAATGACATGCCTGATATTGAGATTATAGACCTGGAAAATGAAACTGTGCAAGACACAGATTTTGGGAAATCCGATATTTCCGATGATTTCGAGGGGAATCCGGATGATGAATATGAAGAAAATGACCGGGAAGAGGAGGAAGAGGAACATCCCGCTCCTAAGGGTATCCGGCGTTTTCTGAATCTTCATGTCCTTTTTGCCCTGGTATTGCTTGTAGTGGTAGGTCTGCTGGGTTATCGCATTACGCATTGGGGACAGCGGGTAAGCCAGTCGGATATTTTCAAGGACGGACAGGGATCCTATGATGACAGCTGGGATTCTATTCTCCCTCTGACCGATGAAAATGGTAAAATGATAGTAAACGATGCTTCTAATATTGTCGTGTTCGGAAATGCACCCTTTGCCGATGACCGCGGTTCTTCCGACAATCTGGCCAGCCTGATTGCCAAGGAGACCGGTGCTACCGTATACAACTGTTCCATCAGCGGAAGTTATATGGCCGCGCAACACACCAATTTTGATTCCACCCTTGCCCCTATGGATGCTTACTGTCTGTATTGGCTGGTGAATCTGGCTGCCGGAGTTCCCCTGGACGGCTATTACAATGATGCTGCAGAAGCTTTGGGTGACAAGACTCCACCCGAAGCGGAAGAAGTCGTAAACACTCTGAAAACTTTGGATTTCAACACCATTGATACCGTGGCGATCATGTATGATGCCACCGATTATCTGATGGGAAATGCTATGTATAATGATGACAATCCTACGGATCCTACGCAGTTCACCGGCAATCTGGAGGCAAGCCTCGAAGTCCTGCAGCGTCTGTATCCGCAGATCCGTATTATTGTAATGTCCCCTACTTACGCATATGCAATAGATGAGGATGGCAATTATGTAAGTTCCGATATCTATATTTATAATGGTCGTGATGTTTTATCCACTTATGTGATCAAAGAATGTTATTCCTCCAACCTTCACAGTGTTTCCTTCATGGATAACCTGTACGGAAGCATCACAGAAGATAATGCCAAGGAATACCTGACCGATAACCTGCATCTGAACGTAAAAGGACGAAAGCTCATCGCCAAACGTTTTGAGTACTTCCTGAACTACTATTCCAAGGGTTACGCTTCACAGGAATAATAAATAGAATCGTTGATCGCATACTTCTGCCACCCGGATGCCAATGATATGCTCCTGTCAAATAGACAGCGGGCATATCATTGTCTTCCCGGGTGGTATTTTTTTGTTTTTGGTATTTTGGGCTTTTTTGGATTTTGTTTTTTTTGCTTTGATGTTCCAGTCTTTACCGCCTGAAATTCATTTTGTGCTGTAGAAGCAGTTAATTTGAAGTGGTTTTCTTTTGCAGTGACTGATAATTACTGCCGGAATGGAAGCATCCTATGCCGAAGCAGTAATTTTTAGAGCGTTTTCATGGATTCTTCCATAAAAATACTGCTTGGATTTCTAAAAACACTTTCCTAGCGGTAATATACTTGTCTTACTAACTTGAAAGTTAGTGAAATAGTTGTTCTAAAATCCACGCAGAAAGGGCTGCCCGCCCCGGACTCGGATGCTAGCTACAACTGTGGATTTTCTAAAGGAAAGTGGCCAAGTGTTTCTCGTCATGACGGGGCCGCCTTTACGTTGCCATCCATGGCACTTATCGGCTAACGCGAACATCGTGTTCGCGTTGCCCCTGAGGTCCAACCACTTTCCAAGAAAATCTCACAGTCTCCGCCGCATCTACGCCCGGGGGAGCAGTCCTTTTCTGCTGGGTTATGAAAAACATCCCAATTATTTAGGCAGAGCATTTGAGAATACATGTGCAGAAGTTAAAAACAAGGATTTGGTATGTGCAAAAAAGTAGGAAATACATGCGAATAATTCAAAAACAAGAATTAGGTATGTACAAAAAAGTAGGAAACACATGCAAACAGCTCCCCCTAACTGCTGGCTACTGTTTTTTGAAAAACTTCATGGGTCTATAGAAGATAAATTTCCCTGTAGGTACTTTTGGGGACGGGTAAAAAACAAAAACTAGACAATATGGGTCTATAGCGAAAAATTTGCTTTCTAGATACTCAATTTCTTCAAAATGAGTATCTCAGAGCCAGTTTTTTCCCTATAGACCCATATTCAGCTTTTTATGCGTTATTTGCAGCGAATTTTGTATCTCACAACTCAGTTTTTCTGTATAGACCCAAAACACAGAACGCCACGGTGGACGGAATGTCCTTCCGAAGATGTTTGTCGGGAGGTGGTGATATTTTCTCGAAAAGTGTTGAAAGACAGGGTGGAGCGAACAGGACGTTCGCGACAGGCGGATGTTGCCATGGATGGCAACTGGAGCCGTGCCCGTACGGCTTAGAACCGCTACTCACTTTTCGTTAGAAAATTCCCACCGGGAGACCTCACATCGAGGAAGGACATTCCGTTCGCCGTGGGCGTTCGTGGCTTCTTCACTAACTCTCAATTTACAGCATTCCAAGTGTCGATAGCAACGCACCGATGATAATGCAGAAATCTGAGCAGTTGAAGACGATCTTACGGAACGCCTGCCATTTCACCGGGAAGCTCACGTAATCCACCACGTAGCCTCTGCGGAGGCGGTCATAGGTATTGCTGAATGCACCGCCAAGTAACAGCGCTAGACCCAGTCGCAGCAAATTGTTGCCTCGATGTCCCAGACTCACAATAAAGACAACGGTCAATACCAGTGTAAATGCCAGTGAAACAGCGGCCACCAGATGCCTTCTCTTCTGTCCGGCATTGAGCATCATGCCTTTGTTATGATGCTTGCGGATCAGAAATTTTCCCTTGCAGATTGCTCGTTCTTCCCGCTCGTCCACATGCGACTCTATATAATTTTTCAGGAAAAAATCTCCCCAGAAAATTCCTGCCAGTATCACAAGGCATACCACTGTCATATAATATTCCGCTCCTTTTTCACGCCGGCCGTATTTCCCCTTGAAATCCGCTTATTCGTGCTCTGCTTTCCGATTCTTTATCTTCAGAAACGCCAGAAGTGCCCCATACAATACTCCGGCCACAGGCCATACGACCCAGGTAATGTCCCAACGCATCGTCGGCAGGCTGATGGCCAGATAAACCGCTGTCCAGACACACCAGTAAATTGCTGTCACATGCTCATACTTCCGGTTGACTGCCTTATTCTCCACCGTATAATCCCCCTCCTGAAGCAATTTCTGAAAACCGCCCCAGATAATACCGGACCACACGAACAGCCATACAGCAATTGCCACTACAATGAGCAAAACATCCGTAGCAAGGATTACCGCATAACCATTATTCCCGAAAAAAATGGATACTATCAGCAAAGGTACCACTCCCAGGATACACAATACAACACCCAGGGTTATGCAGATCCGGTAGGTTCCCGCAAAGGTTTCTTTTGCTTTCTCCACGATTCCGGATACCCCATATTGCAATGTCAGCTTTTCTTTTTCCAGATATTCATATTTATTGTACGGGATTCCGGTGAGAAGAAATACCGCCACCACAACTGCCACCATCAGCAGCAGAACGATCACGCCGATTCCTCCCGCAGCATCTTCCGTAAGCGGCCCTCTTCCGGCACCTGCCATTCCCAACAACCACAACAATACAACAGGAGAGAGCACACATAAGGATACTGCCGGAGCAATGTGGGCAGCATATTTTTTCGTAGCTTCCAAAAATGTATTGGCTTCCTCCACCGTGATCACTTTTCCCTCTGTGATCTCCGGTGTCATTTCATCGGCGAATTCAGTCTCTTCCATTTCATCTTTTAATAAGTAATCCGTAGTAACTCCGAACAGCTGGCTCATACTGACAATGCGTTCCAGATCCGGGATTGAGGCTCCACTCTCCCATTTAGATACGGACTGTCTGGAAATGTCCAGGCGTTCTGCCAGCTCCTCCTGGGACCACCCATATTTTTTACGCAACATTACTATTTTTTCTGACAAGATCATTTTCATTTTCTCCTTCTTTTATCAATGTTTTCTTGTGCACACATAGATCGCCGACATAGGAAAATCATAACAAAAGAGCCGGTTGACAACTACCAAGCGCCCTTGAAATTTTGTCAACCGGCAGTTGCGTTTCCGGATTTTTCTGAAATTTTCAGCAATATTATTGTACTTCACGGATCAGACAGTATTGCTTTAACGGGAAATTCTTCTCCATCACACCATATACTTTGAATCCGAACTTTTCATAGAATTCCACGTTTTTTGGATTATGTGTTTCGAGGGAGATCATCAGTTTGTGCTTCTGGGCATAGTCAATGGCTTCCTCTAAAAGTTCTGCCGCAATTCCGTGATGCTGCATGGCGGGATCCACCGCCAGATAAATGATGTGCAGCCGTTGGTTCTGATGCAGCTGATCCGTCCAGCTGGAATTGAGATAATCCTCACCCTTCATAAAATTCCGAAAAGTCTTTAACGAAGGATCCTCCTTGATCAGATAGGAATCCGTCTGCAAAGCAGCCACAGCCTCCGTAAAATAGAGCTGAAATACATTGTACGGTTCCGCCTCATCCGATACTACCAGCACGCTGTTCAATTCCGCGCTGTCTGCGAAGATTTCACAGGTTGCATAAAATTCATCCATATCACATTTAAACAGCTCCGGCATCAGATTTTTACGGACTTCCGGATCCGGAATCAGCGTCTCGTACAACGGATCGTGTGCGAAGCACTGATTCAGCATTTTCTCCACTTTCGGAAGATCTTCCTTCTGCACACGATATAGCTTATCACTTTCCATAATTGTATTTACTGTTATCTCCTTATTATGATGATGTCAGTCCCCAGCTTTGTTGTCTGTGGATCGTTCCGTGCTCTGCTCTCGCCATCCTTACAATTCGAAGATCTCTGTCACAGATTTCTCCATTTGCTGCATGATATTCATCAGGCTGACCACAAGCTTGCTACATGCATGCTCCAGGCTGGCAATTTCTTCCCGGTAGTCCATTTCCTTCATACCGGATCCCGTCAATGCCTCCAGATGTTTTTCTTTTTGGAGAAGCTGCTTGACCGTTCCATATAGATTTTCATGCTCCGGCAGCCTTCCGTAGCCCCATTTCAGGCGATCCTTCGGCTGGTGGAATACATAATCCGTAAAATGACTATATACCTCTTCATCAAAATTAAAGGCATAGGCATTGTTATCTACCTGATAAAGCTTGCGAAGCGCGGAGGAAAGTCTCTGTTCCTTTAGATTTCTCACCGCTCCGCCCAGAAGTCTTAAATTCGTACTGCATATTTCATGAGGATACAGCACATTTCCGTACCAGTCAATCCGCACAAAAGCATCCTGTTCCTGCTTAAACCTTGCAAGCAGCTTCTGTTCCAGCGGTCTGGTCTGCCGGAAAAGTCCCTCCGCCTCGTCGTATTTTCCATCTCTAAGCAGCTGTTTGTAGTTACGGTTGTATTCCTCTACCGCTTCGTATTGCTCCCGGCATCTTCTGAGTGCTTGGTCACTTAAAGTCTCCAGTTCCTCAATTTTTTCAAGCAAGGCCCGCTTTTTCTCTCCCAGCTGCCCCGCCACATCGGCACGGTAGCAGATCTCCCGGCACTGTTCCAGTCCCTTGCGAATCCGCTGTACCACCGGTGAAAACTGTAACGGCACCACTGCCGTCTCATCGAGCGCCAGGATCAGCAGGGCAAACAGCTCGTGATGCAGACGATATACCTGTTCATCATAAAACTCATCGTTATCAAACTGGGAATGATAATGAGTCTCCATAAAGCTTCCGCCGGTGAAATCGTTTACCATAGACGGTACACCTGCAATCGCCATGGAAAAATCATCCGACCAGGTCTCGATCGGAGATGTCACTGCTGTCTCTTCCGGATAGGCCATCGTCAGATTCGGCAGATCCGCCAGATATTCCTCCAGGAAGCTGACATATTCATAGCAGCTGCGGATTCTTGCTCTGGTGCCATGTGCCAACGCAGGAAGCTCAAAATTCAGGTCCGCGATCACCTTGCCCACCCATTCGGGATATGCGGTGAATATCTGCTCATAAGCTCCTGTGGACCAGTCGAAATTAGAATCCACCACGCCCCATTCCTCGGATGCCATGGCACAGATCACAATGGTATTGTTCGGTTGGAAACCACTGTCCTGCAACGCCTTTGCAATACCAAACATGAGAGCGACCGCTGTATTGTCATCCTGGAATCCGTCAAAGTAGGAATCATAGTGTGCAGACAAAAGCACCATACGGTCAGGATGTTTCCCGGGGATCCTTCCTACAATATTATAAGTTGTGCAGTTCCTAGTCACCCTGGATTCCGCATCAAAGGTGACCGTTATTTCCTCCTGATCACGCAGCAGCTCCAACAGGCCTGCCGCATCTTTTCTGGAAATGGAAAAAGCGGGAGCATCCTCCGGTCCGGCGATATCCTGTGCATTCAGAGCTTCATCGTCGATTTCGCCGTAGCCGCCGCTCTGCACTGCGATCAGGGCTGCGGCTCCTTTCAGATGTGCCTGGTATACCGGATAATTGATCCACCACTCATCTCTCTGGTTAATCTCCACCAATACCAGTTTATCCCTGACATCTTTTCCCTGATAGTCCGTCTCCGTTCCTTTTCCCAGATACATCATGGAAAATTTCTTGGGACCATCGGTGACAAAGGTTGTCTGATAGGCTCCCAATTCTGCTGACACGGTCTCCCCGACTGCATTCGTGTAGCTTAACGCTGCCTTATGAAATTCCCAGCCGTCTACCGTCACAGCATCCTTGGTAACCTCGGACAGTCCGATTTTTTCCATTTCTGTCTTAAGCATCTCTCCGGTCTCAAATTCTGCCTTAGAACCCGCCGGGCGATACCCCAGTGTCGGATGTGACCGGTATTGCTCCATTCGTTTTGCCAGTTCATACGAATACGGTATATCCAGATTCTGTAACACCTTTTTCTGTAAAGTCACCCCGTTGTCATGCATATTCTGTCACTCCTGTTTCTATCCTGTTCGTTCTGTCACAGGAACCGTTACTTATTTTTTTACCATAGAATTCATATTTTCAGTAATTTTCTGCAGAATCTCTCTGTTTCTCTCTTCCGCTTCCAGTGTCTCACTGGCATGGGCGGATACTTCTTCCGTAGTCGCTGAGATTGTCTGAATGGAATCCACGATCTCCTGGTTGGCTGTTTTCAGAGCTTCTACTATCTGAAGCATCTCTCCCAGATTATCCACGATCGTATAACTGCTGTCTTCAATTGCTGTGAAGCTGTCCGCCGCACGCATCGTTCCTTCCCTTTGGCTGCCGATGCCATCTATCATCTGGCGAATGACCGTTACCACTTCTCCTATCGCTCCGGATACATTTTGGATCAGCTCTGCGATATTGCCGGTAGCATCCTTTGTCTGAGTGGCCATTCCCGAAATCTCCGTCGCCACTACGGAGAAACCGCGGCCGGCTTCACCGGCTCTGGCTGCTTCTATGCTGGCATTCAGCGCCAGAAGACTGGTCTGATTCGCTATTTTGCTGATGATTTCCACGATGGAATGCATCTCCTGCATATAATGATCCAGCGTTTCCAGCTTCTGTGCCGCCAGCTCACTGTTCCTTGCAGAATCCTCTGCCTGCTCCTTCAGACCTGTCATCTCTTCTTTTCCGGCATCCAGTATTTCTATCGTATGTTCCATATTGTTTCCGATCGTCTCTGCCACTTCACTCACGGTATTTACTTTTTCCTGAATAGCCTCCGTCTGTGCCGTCTGCTGCTGAATCGCCGCGGCAGACTCACCGGAACCTGCAGACACCTCCTCCATGGCTATTTTTGTGCTGTCAAAGGCAGTTTCCAGTTTATTCAATTCCGCTGTGATATCAGCTACTGAAGTCTCCATCCGGCTGCTCATTTCCATGACCTCACGTAAGGTTGCTTCCGTGCGGTCCTGCGCAGCTGTAATGCTCTCTATATTTTCATCAGTGTTCTTCTGGTTGGATATGGTAGCATAGATGGATGTAATGCACAGCAGAATCATTACCGAAATCTGTATAAATCCTGCGTTCTGCCCCAGATAGCCAAATCCACCCTGTGTGGCTCCCAGAAGCACCACCAGGACATTCTCTATCATCGTCCCCACATTAATAAGCGCAAATGCTTTGACATCATGATATGGCATGACTGCAAACATCATGGGAATTACAAATGCATACACCATATTGCACTGCGCTGTAAAAAGCAGCACCGTATAAAACAGTGCGAATCCGATCATTGACAGATGTTTTATAGCTTTTGTCGCATGATCCCTCTTCCAACAAATAAACTCTGCCACAACCGGTATGATTCCAAGAAGTATTAGCACTGCTAACACCGGAGCCGATACTGTGTGTTCAATGAATCCGATCACGCTAATGAAAAGCATACATGCATTGATCACACCATGTGCTATCATAGCCACCCGGTTACTTCGTTCCATCTCTTTCATTTGCATTCTCCTTCTATCCCGTATGATATATTCATTCCTTACATCCCTTATATTGTAATTCATGATGGTATCTCCGTCAATAAACCACACGAAAATGCAGTCCGATTTTCTATGAAAACCGGACTGCATTTTCTGTCATTTATATGTTATCTCCCTGCCGGACAACTTCCGGCCCCCTCTTTATACCTTGAAAACATCCAGTACCTTTTCCAACTTATCCGCTAATGCCAGCAGATTCTCAGAAGAAGTCATCAGTTCTGTCATGGTATCACTCATTCCATGAGCCGCTTGCATGGTACTATCTGCGGATGCTGCATTCTGTTCGGAGATTGCCGACAATCCTTCCACTACATCACGGATTGCGCTTCCGGACTGTCCTAAGACATCCATCTTCTCCCGGATACCGCTGATATGTTGCAGGGAATTCTCCACACCATCCGCTACTGCCGCAGTCTTCACACCGGTCTCCTCTAACTTGCTCTGCTGGTGATTCATGTTGGCTTCCACTTCACCCATGATCTCCACCATTCTGCCGGAAGACTCCATGATATTTTTGATGATCTGCTCAATCTCAGTTGCGGAGCGCTTGGACTGGTCAGCCAGCTTACTGATCTGCTCTGCCACCACTGCGAAGCCTCTTCCCGCTTCCCCGGCTCTGGCTGCTTCAATGCTGGCATTCAGTGACAGTAGATCTGTCTCGTCCGCAATATCCTGAATCATGGATACTGCCTTGGTGATATTCTGAATCGCTCCGTTCATATCCTTAATCTGTTCCGCTACCCGCAGGACAGATTCCTTGGTGCTCTCGTTGGAGCTGTTCAGTTCCTTCATGATCTCTTCGGAAGCTTTCTCCGCTTCTGCCATCCTGCCGGCATAATCCGTCAGAGAATTTACTTCGTCGGAGATATACTCGATCTGTTCGCCGATACGTACCACGTTCGTATTGGCATCCGTTGTTTCGTCTGCCTGGTTCCTGGCACCTTCAGAGATCTCCCCTACTGCCTGGTATACGTCGTTGACAGATTCCTGGGTATCCTGCGCCATCTTGATCAGTTTGTTGGAAGATACTGTCAGATTATCCGCGGAATCCTTGATATCCGTCACAATGGTGCGCAGCGTCTTCTGCAATTTCACAGAGATCCGGTAGACATCTCCCAATTCGTCCTTTTTTCTGCACTGCTTTTCATCCGGTTCTGCATCCAGTTCTCCGTTCACGATTCTGCCCAGGAAATGTTTCGTCTTCTTCATGGTCTTCACCATGCTTCGGGATAATACGCTTACAAGCACTGCCGCCACAAGAACGCATGCCACAGCGATCAGGATAATATCCTTCACCTGCGTATGAATCGTGTCCTGTACCCCCTGCACCGGTGTTGCCACCTCAATGGCGCCGATCACAGAACCGTCGGAGTTGATCAGCGGTTGATAATACACATAGTAATCCACTTCGGAGATGTCGCAATCCTTAAGGAACAGCGGTTCTCCCGTCTGGACCTGCTCGTAGATCTCCGTCTCCAGACCTGTACCGTTGATACGACCTCCCTCCGGTTTCGTCAGCGTTGTGATCAGACGCATATTCCCGTACAGGAAAGACACCTGGAATCCCGTCTTCTCCTGCAATCCGTCGATCAGCTGCGTATCTCCGGAGATTGCTACGCCACCCTTTCGCACCTTGCCTCCCTTATCTCTGGTGTAATCACCTTCATACAGATTGGTGTAAGTCTCGTCCACGCTGACGCCTACGATCTGCAATGCTTTCTCAATCTGTTCCTCGATGCCTGCTTCCAAAGCTCTGGAGCCCACGGTCGCCACCAGTGCACACACAATGATCATCGGCAGAAGACTCAACGCCAGTATCTTTTTGGAAATTGTAAAAAATGGCTTTTTCTTCCCTTTTACTTTCGTTTTCTTATTCTCTGTCTTTTCCATGCTTACCACATCTGCCTTTCTGTAAAAGACGTCTCTACAACAGTTTCTTCTCGAAAACGTTTAAGTATTTTCTCGGTAAAATCATTGTAGCATTTTCCATATGGTAATACAATTCGACAAAATTACAAGTATTTTACTGTCAGATTTGGTCATTTTTCCTCAACGTTAAGTAAAAGCATCTTTTTGTTTACGAAACCGTTAAGTTTTTCTGCTTCCAAACCGGCATGCGCAGTATCTTTATCAATAGCGGAATGATCATGATAAACCACACAATCGGCTCTGCCGCGATGACACCCGGGTAGCCGAACAGTGGAACCAGTGTCGCCGCGATCACAATTTTCCCTATCATTTCCAGAGAGCTGGAGATCAGCGGTACGATCCGCTCTCCAAGTCCCTGCATGGAGTTTCTCACAATACAGATTACCGCTGTCACATAATAGAACAGTGTATCTACCTTCAGATATAATGTGGCATTGTGGATCACTTCCGGAGTTTTGCTGCCGGTGACCAGCCATACCAGCCAGTCACCGATGGTATAAGCGGTCACAATGTTAAGCGTACACCAGATGCAGGTATAACCGGTTGCCAACAGGATTCCTCTGCGGATCCGGTCGATTTTACCGGCTCCCAGATTTTGTCCGCAATAGGTCGCCATGGTCTGACCGAAGACGCTGAACATGATCATGAAGATCTCGGAGATCTTGCGGGCTGCCGTATGGGCAATGATAATATTCTGTCCCAACTTGTTGATAGAAGTCTGCAATGTCAGTGTACCGATATTGACCAGAGAACTCATGAATCCCATGGAAAGACCGGAACTTAACATATTGCGGAGCATCCCGCCATCCTGCAGCTTCAGGTCATCCACACGTATCCGCAGAATTTCATACTTTTTCCACAGATAGACCGCACACACCACCACAGCGATCAGCTGCGACAGCACAGTAGCAACTGCGGCACCCAGCACTCCCATATGCAGCACCACGATCAGAAGCAGATCTCCTCCGATATTCAGCACCACCGACACCGCCAGCACGATCAGCGGGGTCACGGTATCTCCGATTGCTCTTAGGGTCGCGGATAATACATCATATAATAAAGTAATAACAAGCCCCGCTATGATCACGGATACATACTGTGTTGCTGTATTCAGCAGATTTTCCGGCACATTCAGAAATCTGAGGATCGGCTGTAAAAATACAAGTCCTCCAAATGTCAGTACCACCGCTGCCAATAGACCAAGCACCAGAGAATTGCCTAAGGATCGGCGCAATCTGTCCATATCCTTCGCTCCGAAGCACTGTGCCGAAATAATAGCAAAGCCATTACACATTCCCATCAGGAACTGTACGATCAGATTGCTCAGCGTCGTCGTGGCCCCCACTGCCGCCAGGGCATTATCTCCCAGAAAAGTACCTACGATGCGGGTATCTGCCAGGCTGTAAGTAAGTTGTAATAAATTAGCTAAAAAAATAGGAAGGGCAAACGTCAGTATCAAAACTGACGGTCTGCCCTTGGTAAGATCTTTCATATAGTTCCTCACTTCTATACTTCCGGAAAAAATATGGATTTTCCCCGCGTGATAGGGCTACAGAACTTTTTTAAAACTTTTTCTTGGCATTGTCAAGGTATTTCTTGGTCTCAGCCACCACAACACCATTTAATGCCAGCAGTGCGATCAGGTTCGGGATCGCCATCAGACCGTTGAAGATATCTGCGATGGTCCATACTGCCTTAACAGTCATGTAGGGTCCGATGAATACGCAGGCAATGTAGATCCAACGGTATACTTTGATCGCCTTCGGCTTCTGACCGATCAGGTATTCCAGGCATCTCTCGCTGTAGTAATCCCATCCGAGGATCGTGGTAAATGCAAAGAATACCAGACATACCATCAGGATAAAGGATGCAATAAAGCTGTTAAAAGGCAGTCCCTGCTGGAAAGCTCTGGTGGTAACATCCACGCCGTCCAGACCTACGTTCCAGGAATCGGTAATTACGATCGTAAGACCGGTCATGGTACAAATGATCAGAGTATCAATGATGGTACCCATCATGGAGATCAGACCCTGTTTGGCAGGAGAGTCGTTCTGCGCTGCAGCCGCTGCGATCGGTGCACTACCGATACCGGCTTCGTTGGAGAAAATACCTCTCGCAATACCCTTCTGCATTGCCATGATAACCGCTCCCAAAGCACCGCCGGCTACGGCACGCATACCAAACGCACTCTGTACAATGGTTACGATAGCTGCCGGAATGGCAGTTACATTAAAGATCAATACTAACAGACAGGCTACTACATAAGTCACTGCCATAAAAGGAACGATGACCTGTGCCACGGTGGAGATACGCTTTAATCCACCGATAACAACCAGTGCCACGCAGATGGTCAAAAGGATTCCGGAGATCACCACGCTCCAGGAATAGTCCATGCCGAAGAGCTGTACGGTATGTGCATTATTTGCATCGAAGAAATTATGTACCGCACTGGTGATACCGTTGATCTGGGTAAAGGTTCCGATACCGAACAATCCTACGCATACACCCATAAAAGCGAAGATCTTCGCCAGCCATTTCCAGCTCTTGCCCATACCGTTTTCGATATAGTAGAAGGGTCCGCCGATGATGTGTCCGTCCTCTGCTACCACACGATATTTCACCGCCAGCAGACACTCGGAATACTTTGTAGCCGTACCTACCAGCGCAGCGATCCACATCCAGAACAAAGCTCCGGGACCGCCTGCTACAATAGCCGTTGCCACACCAACGATATTACCGGTTCCGATGGTAGCGGACAATGCCGTACACAGTGCCGCGAAACTGGATACTTCGCCGTCTTCGCCCGACTTTTCATTGGCAATTAAGTGTTTGATTGCATGGGGAAGCTTCGTGATCTGCAAAAAATGAAGTCTGGCTGTGAGAAAAAGGCCCGTAGCCAGAATGAGGACGATCAGGGGGATGCCCCAGACGAAATCATCCACTGTGGTCAGAAAGTTACTAATCATGTCTAACATATTCCCTCTCCTTCCGTCACCTCTTGTGACGTCCTATCGTAGATTGATTTCTTCCGAAGAGAATGGGAATAAGCATATAGATGCTCTGTCCTTTTGCCTGAGAGATTGGCAGCTTTACTGCCGTACACCTTCGGCGCCTTCTATACGAAAATATGATAATTGCTTTCCGTAGAAGGACTCTCCAGAGTAAATCTTTACCGCACTAAAGCGGCAACAAAATCACAATAGCATACTTTTTCGCCCATTGCAACGTTTTTTTATCTTTGGACATTGATCCGTGAATGGTTCCGATCATGTGTTCTGTGATTTTTACGGTACTGCACTACAGTCTGCCCAGGCTGAACCACCTCCGATGGAAGCCCCTATATTACAGTCCTGATAGACGACCGGCAGATCTATGCGGCCATGTGACCGGAGGGGATTTTCTTCTGTCAGACACCTGAAGCCTCTTATGTCTCTCTGCCGATCTACCGGAAAGATTCCGGTCGTTTCCGAACATCCTGTTACTGTAGCAATGGAATATTCTGTACTGCCCCATAATATGCCCGCTCCATGGACGATGTGATCCGGGAGGCCGATGCCAAAATGTATGAGGCGAAACGACAAATGAAAGCAGAAAACCGATCATAGGATTTGCAAATCTGATTTCGTTTCATAATGTAACTTGAGAGTTACGAAAGCATAGCCGCGCATAGGCATAGTAAAGACAGCGATGGGCGCTTGCGCACAAATCGCTGTCTTATTCGTTACGCGGGGCATAATCATCAAATTTAGTCAATGAAGCCCCGGCCGTTTTCATTGCGCGGGGCGTAATCATCAAATTTAGTCAAATAAGCCCCGGTAGTTTTCATTGTGCGGGGCGTAATCATCAAATTTAGTCAAATAAGCCCCGGCCGTTTTCATTGCGCGGGGCGTAATCATCAAATTTAATCAAATAAGCCCCGGCCGTTTTCATTGCGCGGGGCGTAATCATCAAATTTAGTCAATGAAGCCCCGGTAGTCTTCGTTATGCGGGGCATAATCATCAAACCTTGTGTGTAGTGCCCCGCATCTTGGTTTAAGAGCACAGAGAAGCTTGCTCCTGTCACCGGTGCCCTTCTTCTGCCTCATCGTAAATAGTTTATGGGTATGAGAAGCTTGTTTTACTGCTGATACCCACGCGATGCAAAGTTTGAGGGTATGAGAATTACAGATACCCAAATTTTGAAAACCGAAAGGTATAACACGGGAACTTCATATTCCAAAATGCATACTCTGGGAGTTCTGCGTTTTGAAAAACTTTCAAAAAAACCAGTAGCCCCGGCTGGGTATAAGAATAAGCAGACCGTATGCAGACGTCGGTACTTAGCTAGGGTACTTTCCTCGCTTATGTACCGCTACGCTCTGCGACAGGAGCGCATCGTACTAAAGTACGAGCGTGTCGCGTTTCTTATACCCTGCCAAGGGCTACGGTAGGCTGGCCAATAAGTTAATCAACTAACTTTCAATTAACTACGCTTGGCCGCATGTTCCAGATAGAGGAAACATGCCACATTCAACACAATTCCAAACGCAGTAGAGATGGGGGCTGCGAGGCCGATATTGGTGAGGCTTGCGTCCGGCTGGATGCTCATATAGTAAGCAAAGGGAAGGCGTACGAGAAGGGTCTGGATCAATCCCTGGAGCATGACCCACACGGTCTTGCCATTACCGTTAAAATATCCCATCATGCTGAACAGCACAGCAGTCAATAGCGTCTCCGGTGCGAAACCTTTCAGATACTCATACCCTCTCTGCACCACTGCCGCATCCGCGGAGAAGATACCTGCCAGCAGATTCCCCCGGAAGAACACCAGTACAAAGACGAAGCATCCCACCAAAAGTCCGATGCCGATACCTGTGAACATGGTCTTCTTCGCCCGCTTCTGTTCTCCGGCACCTACATTCTGTGACACGAAAGAAGAAGTGGACTGCATCAGTGCACTGGGGATCAGCATGGCAAAGTTGACGATCTTGCATGCCACGCCGTAGCCGGAGGAAGCTTCCAGTCCCAGGCGGTTGACAAAGGCGCACAGTGCCAGGAAAGAGCCTTGCGTCAGGCACTCCTGCAAAGCTAACGGCAGACCAATCTGCAGGAATTTACCGCACTGGGGATTCCAACGAAAATCGTATCTGGTAATGGTAAAGGGCAGTCCCTTTTTCACAAGGCGTACAATTGCAAACACTACGCTCAATGCCTGGGCAAAAACAGTAGCCAGTGCCGCTCCCATGGCATCCATGCCCAGTCCTGCCACCAGCACCAGATCACCCACGACATTGACAATGCACGCCACGAATACAAACAGCAGCGGGGAATTGCTGTCACCCAGTCCACGGAAAATGGCTGACAATACATTATATGCCACAATAAAAAAGATTCCGGCACCACAGATCCGGATGTAAGCTGCGGTCATCCCTACCGCCTCTTCCGGTGCCTGCATGAGAACCGCAATAGGACGGGCAAAACCAACCATGACCACGAACAACACCAGTGAAATCACTGCAAATACAACGGTTCCGCCGCCGATGATACTGCCGATCTGCTCCTCCTTCTTCTCTCCCAGATACCGGGCGATCAGCACGGTGATACCCATGGCCAGCTGAGTCACCACAAAGGTCACCAGATTCAGCACCTGACTACCGGTAGAGACTCCGGACAATCCCGAAGTGGAGCCGAACCGTCCCACTACGAGCAGGTCTACCGCACCGTAAGCCGCCTGTAAGATTAAGGCTCCCAAAATGGGAACCATGAAGCGGAGCAACTTTTTCAAAATGCTTCCCTGTGTAAAATCCATCATGTCATTTTCTTTATTTTTCAAACTTCTCTCTCCTCTCGCACATCACCTGATAAAAGGTCTCTATGGTCTGTATCATCACTTTCGCATCTGCTTCGGAAATGCTCTCCAGATACGGTGCCAGACCGGCAAAATAATTCTCATTATATTGTTCCGACAGTTTTCGTCCCTCTTCTGTCAGAGAAATATAGGTGATCCTGCCGTCTTCCGCCGCATTGGCTTTCCGCAGATAACCCTTTTCTTCCATTTCTTTTACTGTTCGTGTCACGCCGGGACGGGGGATGTTCAGATAGTCACTGATATCTGAAATCTTCACAGCAACCCCCTGCCTCTCCATGATCTGGATCACATCCAGGAAATGAATATAAGAAGGTGTCACGCCCGAGGGCAGCGCAGGGAGCATCTCCCGGATCCGTTTTGCCTGATAGCAGGCATCCAACATTCGTTTTATCGTCTGAATCGTCATTCTTTCCCTCTCTGATATCTTTTCTATCCTATATTTTATCCATATAGTTACCTTGGGTAATTATCTTTGGTAATTATATGGAAACAATTTCAATTTGTCAATAAAATATTTTCATAAACACGAAAACATATACATGAAAACAGCAGACTCTTTTGGGAGAATCTGCTGTTTTTTCTACAGACTTCATTTTTTGTTTTTCTTTATCTCAATTCAAATCATACGATTTTAACTTATAGAACTGTTTACGCATCCGATCTGGCATAGGCGTTTTTCATCTGCCCACTGAGTTCATACAGAACTTTGTCCAGAGTATCGGCTGCCTCACACTGAAGCATCCCGGCAATCTTTTCGTTGGCCTCTTCCTGTATTTTTTTACGAGTTTCCTCATCGGTCTCCTGCTCCAGCAATGTATCGTAATGGTTCAGGAGCTCGTGACTTTTCGCTGCTATGCTTTCCTGATAACGTTCGATATGGAACACGGATTTGCTATAAGAAGCATCGGCCATGGCTGCGATCATACGGCTCATCCAGTAGAAGTTCTCGGTGGAAACTTTTCCGGTGGTTCCAGACAGGTAGCCGGGTGTCGTATCTATGTCAGTGTAGATCGGAGCCAGTACATTAAATGCATTGGATGCAAACGCCAGCCACTGGATCGGCTCGCCCTCCGGGCGCATCTGGATCAGAGTCATGACATCATTACGGTTGATGCCAATGGAACGGTATGCTCCGCACATAGTTTTATCCCCATACGAAGCATACGGATCATAGGGGGTTCCCTGATAATGAGAAGACAGCACGTATTTTACATCCTCCACCGTGATCTTCTTCTCAGGCACCATGCACCAGGGCAGATCATCCGAAAAAGGAGTGTAGTCCGCATCCGGACCATCCCAGACGAGTGTCCGGGGATTCAGGGTCCGCAGCATGTACCAGGCTCTTGCGGTATTGTATACATGGTCGGAATCGTCATGGCTGCCAAAGGCATCTCTGGCAGAAAAGCTGCCGTCCTGTGACAGATCCAGATGATGCTTTTCGATAAACTCTTTCAGATCTGCAGAGCACATATGATTCTCCTGTGCGTTCAGGGCATCCTCCAGATCAAAAGCATCGATTCCGAACTGGTTCGGCATCACCACATATGCTTCATCCGGCACTCTGCGGGCAATCCAGTGATGACCGCCGATCGTCTCCAGCCACCAGATCTCGTTTTTATCGGAAAAAGCAATCCCGTTCATCTCATAGGTGCCGTATTTTTCCAACAGACTTCCCAGCCTCGTGACACCTTCTCTGGCACTATGAATATAAGGGAGCACCACAGATACAATATCCTCCTCACCGATACCTCCGGGAATCTCTTCTGCGCCGTCCTTCGCCGGTACATATTCCACCAGTGGATCTGCTCCCAGGACTCTGGCATTGGAAGTGATGGTCTCTGTGGCCGTCATGCCCACACCTGCCGCATTGATACCGTGTGCCGCCCAGATACCTTCTCCCTCCAGCGCATTGGGCACTGCAGTATAACGCAAAGCCTCCTCGGGCAGATCGATCTCCACATGAGAAAGCACAGATTTATATTTTCTCGGCTGTTCTTCCGGATGCACCACCACAAATTTCTTCGGGGTAAACTGTCCGGAGGGGGAATCATCGTTCCGGGCGATCATGGTAGATCCGTCATAAGATGCTTTTTTTCCTACTAATATGGTTGTACATGGCATAATCATTACCTCCTGCTATTATGCTACAAAAAATTTCCCGTGAGTAACAAAAATCTGTTTCCTGTCTGGAACCTTACGCCAGCTTCTGTCCATTCACCACAACATTACGGATCGTCTCCGGTCTGCCCTGCAGAGGCTCAATCTTCGTAAACTGTCTGCAGCCGGTGACTTCGATATTTTCCATAGACAGATCTCTGAAATATGGGATGTCCTCCTCATTTTCCATGGCAATGGTCTCATTACGGTTCAGAGAATTCAGGACATAAGACATCGTAAGGATCACTGCCTCGCCCTTGATCTCGCTCATATGGATATTGCGGAGTGTGATGTTTTCCACCACGCCGCCGCGTCCCAGCGCACTCTTCATGCGGACACCCACATCGGTTCCCACGAACGTACAGTTCTCCACCAGAATATCTTTTACCCCACGTGACATCTCGCTGCCGATGACAAAACCGCCATGGCCTTCATTCACCAGACAATCATGAATGTAGACATTGCTGCAGGGGCCTTCGATCCTGCGGGCAATGGCATTTTTTCCGGATTTCATGCAGATAGCATCGTCACCGGTCTCGAAAGTACTGTGGTGAATGTGCACATTGGTGCAGGATTCCACATCGATGCCGTCACCATTCTGTGCATAGTACGGATTGCGGATCTTCACACTGTCCACGGTAAGATCCTCGCAAAAATAGGGATGTATGTTCCATGCCGGAGAGTTCATAAACGTTGCGCCCTGTAACAATACCTTTTTACAATAACGCAGACTGACCATCACCGGACGGTAAAAATCATAATAAGGTGCCGCAGCAGCCAATGCCTCTTCGTTGGTTCCCTGAATGTTGTGGCGATTACCTTCCAGAATGGACTCAGTAGGCATCCAGATCTCAGTCTCCTTCGTCTCGATCACATAAGGACTGATCTGAAACAGCGCATCCCACTGTTTTGCCGTCATCTTGAATTTCTTGACCGGTCGCCATTTATCACCGCTTCCATCTATGATACCATCTCCGGTGATGGCGATATTTTCTGCTTTTTCCGCTGTGATAGGAGACACGGTACGGATACAGTCCTGCCCTTCGTAACTGGTAATGCGCAGGGGATAATCCTCTTTTGATTTGATAAATTTTAACATAGCCTGACTGTCCAGGTGCAGATTGACGCCACTTAACAGCCGGATCGGAGCCACTGCCCAGATTCCTGCGGGAACTCTTACCATACCACCGCCCTGCTCAGACACCTCGCGGATGGCATGATTGATGACTTCGGCATTGTGTCTGCCGGTCTCGATCTGCAAATCGCCGCTCTTCGCGCCGTATTCTGCTATGGACACCTCCCGGTCCGGGAACTGGGGAATTTCTACTTTATAATTCTGATTATACATGGTTATTGTTTTCTCCTTTGAATATTTTCATGGATACTTTCACATTTTCTATGTTTCTGATTCTAGCGTGTTCCGTTTCGGACTTCCACCCGGTTTTTGCGTTTTTCCGAAGGGTTCTACTGCTTATTTGTGCCCTTCCGCGCAGATCCAGTCCTCGCCGTCTTTTAAGTGAATCTGTACCTCTTCAAATCCTGCATTTTCCAGCAGTTCCCGGAATTCTTCCGGTGTGGGATTAAACAGATGGAATCTTTGAATGTTTTCCCGCACCTGTTCCGGCAGATCCTCCTTCTGGTAAATGTCGGCCACCAGTAAAAAGGTTCCCTGCTCCTTCAATACCCGGTAGACTTCTTTCAGATTCTCCGCGGGATCCGGCCAGAAATAAAAGCTTTCCACCGTAATGATCTTGTCAAAAGCATTGTCCGCAAAAGGCAGTTTTTCCACTGAGGCTTCCACGAGATCCATTTTTCCCTGCTGCAGTGCTTCTGCATTGGTTTTCCCGGAAAGCTCCAGTGAAGTGGCGGAATAATCCACTCCGGTCAGATGTCCGTCACGCACCTCTTCACTCATGCGTTTCAGAGTTGCTCCTCCACCGCAGCCGATGTCCAGAATCCGGTCATTCTCCCGGATCTTCCAGTGTTCCAGCGCCCAGCCGGTCACTGCGTAGTGGCTTTCGTTCATGCGGCGCAGCATCTTCTCCCCATCCTCCCCGACCGGTTTCCCGGGGTTGCCGGAGATGGTGATCTCCTGTTGGGTGCGTTCGTTGGTGGTTAGGTTTATGGTATTATTTTCTGTTTTTTCAGTCATGATCTTTATTCCTTCTTCCAGCCTCTTTCTTTTTGGATCTTTGCGGTTTTCTTTGCAATTTTTACTATCTCTATTATAATAGTAATTGTTTATAATCATGTAAAGGGCAATCCCGTTATTAAGAATATCTCTGAATAAGGGATTTGGCAAAACACCTGATACAAAGTACAATCTGCGAAAGCATACGCCGGAAATGCAGTGGAACGCTTGCAGGTTACGGAAAGGCATACATTTTTTATGAAATATTATCTTGCCCCCATGGAGGGACTGACCACTTATAATTTCCGCACTAACTGGAACCGCTGTTACGGCGGCATGGACAAATATTTTACCCCTTTTATCTCCAATCGGCACATGAACAGCAGAGAACGCAACGATGTGCTTCCGGAACATAATGTGGGCATGTACACCGTACCGCAGATCCTGACCAATAAGGCGGAGGAATTTCTGTCGCTGGCAGAGCAGCTGGCCGGATATGGCTACCATGAGGTCAACCTGAATCTGGGCTGTCCTTCCGGGACGGTGGTGGCAAGAAACCGCGGTGCCGGATTCTTAGGCACGCCCCGGGAACTGGAGGATTTTCTGGACGAAATTTTCGAAAAATGCCCGTTGGAAATTTCCATTAAAACCCGCATCGGCATGGAATATCCTGATGAATGGGCTCCGTTACTGAAAATATATCAAAAATTTCCCATGAAGGAGCTGATCATTCATCCCAGGCTACAAAAGGAAGGCTACAAGGGGACACCCCATCTGGAGGCTTTCGCAGAGGCGGTGGAAGCCCTGCAATGTCCGCTGTGCTATAACGGGGATATTACCTCTCCGGAGACACTCGCGCACATCCTGGAAAAACTGCCCATGGTCGATACTGTCATGATCGGTCGGGGAATCTTGCAAAATCCGGGACTGTTACAGCAGTTGAAAGCTACTTCCACTGATTTCGATGGGGTGTCTCTGCCGTCTTCGGAAGATTGTCTGGATGTTTTGAAGGAATTCCACAATTCTCTCCTGGCGGGATATCAGGTGATCATGTCCGGCGATACTAATACACTGTATAAAATGAAGGATCTCTGGACTTTCTTAAGCCGCAGCTTCGAATCCCCCGACAAATACGTAAAAAAGATCCGCAAAGCCACGGATGTCAGTGACTATAAACTGGCAGTCAATGCACTGTTTAGGGAGTGCGCTCTCAAATCATCCTAAAATAATTCTCTTGCGCCTTTAAAAAAAAACTCTTTAAAAAAAAATTTGTTTCTTATGCAACTTTTTTGAAGACTGTACAGTCTAATCATCAGAGACCTGTAAAAAATGGTTTTATTACGAAAGGAGTTTTATTATGAAAAACAAATTTATCTGTGCACTTTTAACTACTGTGATGGTATTATCTTTTGCTGCCTGCGGCAGTCAGGGAAACGGAGCTGCTGCCTCTGCGGAAAGCACCGTAGCTTCCGAAAGCCAGGTTACAGAAAGCAATACAGAAGCCAATACTGAAACCGTATCCACCGAAAGTACCTCTACGGCGGAAGGAGCCTATGAAGACAACTTTGCAGTTCCCACAGAGGATGCTACCGCTTTCGCTAAAAAGATCCAGGATGCCGTAGCCGCTGAAGACTTGAATGCCCTCGCTGATCTGGTCAATTATCCGGTCTATGTTGCTCTGGGCGATGGCAGTGTGATCGAAACCAGGGAAGATCTGATTGCCTTAGGTGCAGACAAAATCTTCACCCCTGAACTGAAAGACTCTATGGCTAATGCTGATCTGTCCGAATTAAGCCCCAGCATGGCAGGTTTCACACTCTACAGCACCGGTGACGGTCCTAACATCACCTTCAATGTCCAGAACGGAGTACTCGGCATCAGCGGTATCAATTACTAATCATTCTCGTACAAATTGGGGGAGCCTTTCATCAGGCTCCCCTTACTCGTGTCGAAACTACTGTTGTCAACGGTACCATAGTGATGTCTATGTTCCCGTCTGTCTTACGTGTGATCAGCGTGGCTCCACGCTGGATATATTGCTTTGCGATGCCGGAATATCCCAGATAATCAATGGACATTCCGTAAGTCATGCGGATACCTTTATAGGTCAGTGACAACGTATTCAGATGATCGTGTCCACAGAAGATCCATTTCAGCCAGCCGTTATCCACTGCTTTTTCGAAAAAATGAGGTGGTCGATTCGATATTCCGAAATACTCATTCTTTTCTCCGATACTACCGTGTTCATAGATCACACTGTGATCACCTAGTTTCATCTTCTCGTAGGCTTCCTTGAACTCCGCGGGCGGCATGTGGAAAAATGCCATAGCCGGTACTTTTCTCTCGTTCAATTTCTCCATACACCAGTCCGTCTGATCCTCATGGATGCAGTCGAAACCACTGAAAAACCAGCCGTCGCCATACATGTTAGAGTCCAGGTGGATGAGTGGCAGGAGAATCCTGCCTTCTCCATCGATCAGATCGAGTACAAAATTTCCGACGCCGGCAATGGGGTTTTGAGGACTATGCTCATATCTTCCTTTGGTAAAAACAGCGTATTTTCCCGTTGCAAAAATCTCCGCCAGTTGCTCTTTATTGCATGCAGCCCCCATCTCACAGTCATGATTGCCAAAGACAAACGTATAGGGAATCTGAAAACCATCCAGAAATGTTAACAGTTTTTGCGCCTGTTTTCTATTATTCATCGTCCCGCTTTTGGGGAAAAACGGGAAAACGGAATCACCGGTCAGGACGATCAGGTCCGGTCCCGTCCGGCGGATCAGCTCCGTCACCGCTTCCAGCGCCAGTCTATCCTTTTTCCGGGAAAACATGCCGAAACCAAGGTGCAGGTCTGTCAGCTGTAATATTTTATAATCTCTGTCCGTCGGGATGCGAAGGGAAAAAGTCTCTTCGTCCCGAATTTGAAAATTTTGAGAGGTATACATAGGAATCTCTTTTCTGTCACTTAATCTGTTTCACTATTGTATTTGAGTTTTTTTGAAATCAGCTCAATGGGATCAACGCACCGATTGCAGACAGCAGCGTAGACAGCACCATCAGCACCTGAAACGGCACTGTACCGATCACGCCGCAGATAGGACTGCTGCCGGCTTTTTTCCTGGACTTTCCATAGGTCAGCACCAGCATGATGCTCACCAGTACCACAACGCCACTCATGATCCGGGTCAGAACGATAAAGCTGTTCACGCCAAACACAGCAAACAGGATGCAGGGGACTGTGGCGATCAGCCAGCTGATGCGGTTGCCGCTGCCGATCTGCTCATGAACCACATCGCGGAGGGCGAGAGTATTGCTCCAGAACGTGGTAAGTAAAGCAAACAGGGAAAATACGCCTGCCAGGATCATTGCCCAGGTACCGATGCTCTCTCCCAACTGCATGTATGCCAGTTCTTTTTCCAGCGCTCCCTTGGTTCCCAGGAGAACCGTGCCCGTTACGATCAGGACAAACACTGAGGAAAGCCCAAAACCGATGAAAATGGAACGGCGGATCTGTTTCGCATTGCCATCCAGACCTTTCACCACCTGGATCACTGCCTGATTGGCGGAAGTGGCGAATACCACCATGCTGTACAGCGCCAGCAGATTATTCCAGTGGAACTGTGCCCGTTGCAAAGAATTCAGCGGATGCATAAATGTGCCTACCGTCATCACTGCCACAATGCCCATGAGGACAATGACTGCGTACTTCTGCGCGATGCCCACGGCCTTCATGCCGATAAACACCACAACTCCGGCGATCACATAGTACAAAACCTGCGCCGCCACAAAAGGCATTCCGAACCAGTTCACAAAAATCTGGGCGCCACCGTTGATATTGCCGCTGACACCGATCATAATTGCCAATCCATAGACAATAAATACACTCCAGCTGAAGATCTGCTTCATTTTCCCATGAAACAACTCTCCTTCAAAGCTCTTCACCAGCTGGAAACCACCGTTATTGTAAGACAGCTCGGCAATGATCAGATGCAGGATCACGTTCACGCAATAGGCGATCAATACCATCCACACGACATCCAGCATGCTGTTCTTCGTGGCAAGATACGGAACGGCGATGATGCCGGTACCGATGCTGTTGCCGACGATCATGCTGATGGCTTCAAAGGTCGTGAGATGGGCTTCGGATTGGATGGGGTGGGACATAGGGAGGCCTCCTTGGTAAAAATACACTACTTTATTATGCAATATGATTGTTTCGATATTCATCCGCGTCTACCCTGATAGGTACAAGAATATCTGTTACTAGATGGGCAATGTTTATCTGCAAGGTTGCTTCTATTCCTTCCGCTCCGGCAGCATCCCTTTGATCTTCACGCCACTCAGATCCACATCCAGCACGATCTTCACCATCCAAAAGAACAGCAACAGTACCAACATCGGGATCACACAGGAAGTAATGATCATCACGGCAACTGCCTCGATAAAGTGATTGAGGGAATTCTCCACCTTCTGTACCAGTTCTTCGGTAGAAATTGTCACATTTTCCACAACATTTGCCACCGAATCTTTAGCGCCGGAAATAGCGTCTTTTGCCCAGTCGAAGATGTTTGAGACAGATCCGGAGTTATTGTTTTCCCTCTCCTGCACATTACCTGTAACAGTTCCAGAAGCTTCTGTTGTTCCGATTCCGGATGTTTCCGTCGCATTAGTGTCATCCACCATGTCACTGTTTTCCAGTATGCTCTGTGTGCTCTTGGCATCTTCAATGGTTGCTTCGATCTGGGCCTGATAGGTGTCACCGATGAGGTCGGAGATCTTCACACTGGCAGGAACCACGAAGGAGATCGCCAAGCCGAACACCGCAAGCTTTGCTGCCAGTTTTCGTACCGTGGTATTTGCAAAGATCAGATTGAATATCCACAAGCCGCAGGCAATCGGAATCAGGTAGGTAAATGCCACATAGCCGGTAATCGTCACGAGATATTTTTCCAGATAGATAGCGCAGAGGACCACCAGCAGATATCCGCTGACATCTGCCATTTTCTCCGCAATGGGTGTTGCCGTGTCGCCCGGAAGCAAGGTAATCAGTGCCGAAGTCACCGTGGATGCCGCCGTCAATTCCATGACAGTCTGTTTTTTCTCATCCAGAGAGGCGATGGTCTTCTGATGATTCTCCGGTGCGGAGACGTATTTTCCTACAACTGTTATGGATAAAATGGCGACCAGCAATAATACTGCTGCTGTGATGCATTTTTTACTATCCAAATTTTTTTTCACAATTGTTCTCCTTTTACTTAATTTTGTAAATACCACTGCACGTGTTTACATTTTCTTATTAGCAGACATTTATATCAAAAATATAAATGATTATTTAGCATATCAATCTCCGATAATGGTTTGACCGTTCATTAGCATTGGGAGTAACCAATCTCTTACAGAAATAAGCCATTTTGTTTCCTGCTCAATTGTTTTACGCAATATCATATATGGCTTTATTTTTTGAGTGAACTGAGTTAGTATATTGTCCGGTGGAAGTATCACTAAAAGATGTTCCATTGAGTCTTTTGAAACCTCTTTAAAGGTGGTTCCTGTCCCCATCTGTTCAAGATATGGAATGTTGCGTTTAAGCAAATAATATAAAAAACAGGTGTTGTCGGTATTGTTTGGAACAAGTGTTTTAAAACCTTGATTTGTAGTCAATTCATTCATTGATATTGCTATGTAGCCAATAGGTGCTCTTGTACTAAGAAGTATGGATTCTGGTGGTATAAGAGTTGCAGAACTGCTATTAAGCCCTTGTAATGATATATCCCTTTCACCATGTGAAATAAACATATTACTAGTATTATTTGATAAATCATTTGGTGTAATCCAGGCAATTCCTTCTTCTGCATAAAAATTTAAGTTTCCTGTAAATGGTGTGCCCCCAGAAAGAATCATTCCGTATGCTGATAAAGTTCCGGATTGCCAATATTGAGGAATTTGTGTTTTTAATTTATCATTCCAAGTCATTTTTCCACCAAAAGATTTATATGGATTTCCATTTTCATCAGGAAAATCAAACTGTACAAACCAATAGTCATAGATGGTCTTTGCCATCTCTTCTAAATAATCATTTATAATAGAACTATTAACTCTTGAAAGTGGCGAGAGCAAAAAAAGGAACTCCACTTCATGGTGGTTCTCACATATAAAGGAGAAACACATGAAAGAAAGAGTAATAACGGAGATTATCAATGAAATGCTTCCGTCGCTTAACAATGAACAATTAAAAAAATTGAAGGATGTACTAGAGGTAAATCTGTACAATGTTACTATTGTAACCAAGGAAGAAGAGAAGGAGCAGGACACATTGGATTACTTGGAGATATTTTTATCTGCAAAGAGAATAGAAGGGTGTTCAGAGAAGACCTTAACATATTACAAAAATACAATTCATCAAATGATGGAAGGTATCGGAAAAACGGTATGTACAATTGAAACAGAAGATTTGAGGACATATTTATCTAAGTATCAGGCAGAAAAGGAATCAAGTAAGGTGACAATTGATAACATAAGAAGAATATTTTCAAGTTTTTTTGCATGGCTGGAAGACGAGGATTACATCATCAAAAGTCCGGTACGCAGAATACATAGAATTAAGTCTGCCAGTGTTATAAAGGAAACATATACAGATGAGCAACTGGAGACCATGAGAGATAATTGTGATAATCAAAGAGATTTGGCATTGATTGATATACTTGCATCAACAGGAATGCGAGTTGGAGAATTAGTTCTGCTTAACAGAGATGATATCTCATTTGATGAAAGGGAGTGTATAGTATTTGGTAAGGGTGACAAAGAACGAATGGTATATTTTGATGCACGAACAAAGCTACATTTGCAGAATTATCTTGAATCAAGAACAGACAATGAACAGGCGCTATTTGTTTCACTTAAAGCCCCGTACAGGAGAATGAAAATAGGCGGGATAGAGTTACGACTTCGTGAAATGGGGAAAAGATTGAATATAGATAAGGTGCATCCTCATAAGTTTAGAAGAACCTTAGCAACTGTAGCGATAGATAAGGGGATGCCAATAGAACAGTTGCAAAAATTACTAGGACATCAGCGGATAGACACGACATTGCAATATGCAATGGTTAAGCAGAGTAATGTAAAAATTGCTCATAGAAAATACATTGGATGATATAGGAGACTTGTGTGCATGAAGATTAAAGATATAGGACATGTCGTTACTGGAAAAACGCCGTCTACTGAAATAGATGAATATTATGGCGGAAATATAATGTTTATTTCACCTTCTGATTTACATGGAGATTATTTAATAGAAGAATCTGAAAAGACCATTACTGAAGAAGGATTGAATTCAATAGAAACCAATTCTATTGGTGGATTAAGCGTGCTTACAGGCTGTATAGGTTGGGATATGGGAAATATAGCCATGTGTAATAGTAGATGTGCTACAAATCAGCAGATTAATACAATAACAAGGTTTAATGAGAGTATAGCAGATCCTAGATATGTTTATTATTGGCTCAAGGGGAAAAAAGATTATTTGTTTTCAATAGCATCTGTAACCAGAACTCCGATTCTTAGTAAGAGTGTTTTTGAGGATATAGATATTCCTATACCATGTCTGGGGTTACAGAAAAAAGTAGCCAATTTATTGAGCAGTATAGATGAAAAAATAAGAATAAATAACAAGATAAATGATTATTTAGCGTATCAATCTTCAATGGTGGCTTGACCATTCATGAGCATCGGAAGGAGCCAGTCACGTAAATTGGATAACCTTTGAATTTCCTCATAATTCTTTGATTTTAAAGGAAATATAGATGCAAGCCTTTCTTTAAATTTTAAAATGACAGATAATGGTGGTACACATAGTTCTGTTTCCAGAAGGGTATTTATACGGATGCCTTTAAATATACTTCCAGTAGAGCTAGATGTTGCATGTTTAATAAAAGCATCACTCATAAAATATAAATACAAAAATGCTGGCGTAATAATATCAGTGTTTGCACGAATTGAAAATACAGATTCGTTGATATCCCAATCCGTAGGTTCTGATTGAATGAGGTAGCAACGTCCTAATGGGGCGATACTTGCAAATAAGATATCTCCTATTTGAATATCAGATCTGTTATGAACGATAGTTCGTGCAGATTCATCAATAGTGTCACAACCTGTAAAATCTAAAGTTCCATTAGGAGTCAGATTTTTTACAGTAATGTATTTTATATCACCTGTTCCTAGTTTAAAATTATCTCTTGGGTTCAAACCAGTGCAAATATTTGAAATAATATCTTGTACTTTACAAAATGTCCAGCCTTCTGGAATAATGTGACCATTAGAATTTACCATTTTACCGCCGGAGGACTTATATGGTTTACCGTTTTCATTCGGAAAATCAAACTGTACAAACCAATAGTCATAGATGGTCTTTGCCATCTCTTCTAAATAATCATTTATCTCCTTATTTTTTTGAATTTTGCACTCAACAGCATAAAGCATATCCCCAATTCTTACCTGTTCTTCATAAATTGGCAAGTAAACATCCAAAAACGTAAAAATATCCTCATTAAAACTTGCTCTCAAAGTCATAAAGGCATTATTAGTTACAGCTTTACGAAACAATTCACTTCTAAAATAAAATGCCATGTACTTGGGATATGCTATTCCTTCTTTCTTAGGTCTAAGGCGTTTTGTAAATCCACTATAAGTTGCTTTTGGATAATCCTTTACTGCTACACAACTCATAGCTAGTTCGTCTATTGTTTCACTTGTTCGTGTAATAAGGACATCTCCTGCTTTTATCGAATATATCTCCTGTTCTTTCTCATTTGTATCCATCAAATCAGGTAACTCATCTGGCAAAAAATAATTATTAAAGACTGTGCTAAAAGATACAAATGGTGCACCATGTCCAGCCTGTTCTTTTGTAGATGAAATTCCGGAACTCATCTCATATAAATCAGATAAAGCATATTTTGTAATCCTACTCATATTTCACCTTCTTTAACTGTACCAAAATTTCTGTCTGCAGTGCATTTCCCTCAGCAAACAATTCCGTTAATTTTTCTGTATATCCATCCATTTTTTTCTGAAACTCTTCTTGTGTCAGCTCAACATATTCAATCTTTACTTTAAAATACTGTCCTGCGCTGAATGAACATTTTTTCTGCTCTATCTTGTCATAATCTACAACCACAGAAAAATCATCCTTTGTTTCAAAGTTATTAAAGGTATTGATAATATTCTCTATTTCTTCTGGTGATAAAACCGTTCTTTGGTTTTTTCCATCTACCCTAATCTTTGTTCCAAGTTTAGATGCATCCATTAAGATTGCCTGATCATACTTCTTTGAATTGTCTAAAAATAACACAGATACATTTGTTCCTGTCGTAGCAAAAATATTGCTTGGCATTGAGACAACACCTCTGAGCATTCTGTCTTCAATAATGCGTTCTCGTATTTTCTTAGGGATTCCGGTTCCTGCTGTTAGAAATCCTGTTGGAACTACTACGGCTGCTCTGCCACCATTCTCTTTCATGGAAAAAATAATGTGCTGTAAGAACATCTGATAGATTGCCATGCTATCCTTTTTCTTATTTGGTACATTAGGCACTCCAGCCCAAAATCTTTCTTTATAAATATCTCCCGCAAGAGTATCTCTGTTATCAGAAAAATCCACATTAAATGGAGGATTGCTAACAATATAATCAAATTTCATCAAACCATTTTTCTGACGGTTCAAATGCTGTGGAGAAAGAAGTGTATCTCCATGCACTACATGACCAAGTGAATGTACCAAGTTATTTAAAATAAGATTGAGTCTCAAAAATTCATTAGACTTTTGAGAAATATCCTGTGTATAAATCGTACAATTACTTTCGCCAATTTCATGTGCAAGTGCAAGTACCAGAGTTCCAGAACCTGCTGCCGGATCATATACGGTTACATTCTGCACACCTTCCGGCACCATAATTCTTGCAATAATACTTGCAATAGAATGTGGTGTATAATATTCTGCATACTTGCCAAAATCCTTGTTATAATCCTTAATCAGATACTCAAAAATAGTCGCGAAAAAGTCATACTTCTGTGAAAAAGCCTCTGCAAAACTGAATGTAACTAATTTATCAATCATAGCTTTGCAGAAATCAGACCTCCGATTTGACTCTGTTACATTTTGAGATAAATTCTGATCAAATAGACGAATCTTATCACCGGAGCCAGTACTTACAGAGAACACATCTAGATTAGTGTTAGAAATATCCCATAAGGTTGAATCAAATAATTCGTTAAACTTCTCATCATTCTTATGATTGAAAAGATAAGATATAAAATGCTCTCTCTTGAGTTTTGCAGTAGCCGGTGGTAGAAGCATCATAAGCATTTCATAGTCATCTTCTGACATATTATTTAATGCCTGCTCCACATTCTCGGAATTTTTTTGCTCTTCATCCGCCTGCTGTACCTCATAGATAAACTTATCATTTAAAAACTTATACAAAAAAATCTCTGTTATAATCTTATATTCACTACTAGCATTACCAAGTCCAAAATTGGCACATACTGTCTTAAGATCATCTATCATCTGTTTTGTATTTGCTATTATTGCTTCTGTTGTCATCAGGAAACCCAATCCCTTTCTAATATATATTCTTTCGACAGACAATTATCTATAAACATAAGTTGAGGTTTGTCTATTCTAACATTTTCTCCCATACATGCTCTCAAAATAATTGGCTGTAACGATTTAATAAAATAATCCTCATTATCAAGGATATTCTCATTATGAGCAATCTGATCATCTGCCTTAGACTTAACACTCATTAAAATTCTATGTACAGTAATTGCATCTGCAATGGGTGGTGGACTACCCATAATTCTCTTATGAGTTCTCATGTATTTAACATCACCTGAATACTTTGCCGCAAGCATACGATCTGCCAGATTTCTTTTTTCTGCCTTCTTTTTCAAAGTATCCAGTTCCCCCATCATCTGCTTCATTTCATCTGCTGTAAGTTCCTCAATATTTTTCTTCTTGAATACCCGCTTTAATTCATCAAGAAGTGCAATGTATTCTGGATCTTTTGGATCAAGGCATCTGTCTACGATTTCTCTTCTTGTTTTTTCCAGGCTATCTCTAAATGAATCAGCAATGATAAGTTCTTCTTCTTTTATCTTGCGAAACTGGAAATCTATCTGATCCAATGCCATATTGAGTACCTGTGACATATCCTCTGATGAATCAATGCTATTTTTTAAGTTAATAATGCTAATTCGATTATTGACCTCATTCAGACACTTAATTGCATTCTCGACATTGAAATGTTCGTATAAATCCTCATACCCATACAAACGGATCAGATTATACATCGCCTTGTAATTTTCTAATGCTTGTCGTAAATCAAGTAACTGCTTCTTATCATCAATCTCGCTAATTTGATTAATAAAACTTACCACATTGCTTGTATCATATAGAAAAAGCTGATTTTTTACAACATTCAGATCTTTTTCAATATCTTCTTTGCTCTTGAAAATATTACTATAGTTTTGTACCTCATCTCCAAGTTCAGATTGAAGTTCATCAAAATATGCTTTATTTGTTTTATCAAACTCATCTTTGATATTTGCAAAATCAACAACATATCCATAATGATAACCTTTATACGGGCGATTTACTCTAGTTAACGTTTGAAGCAGATTATGTGCTTTAATCATTCGTGCCAAATACTGCTTTTTTAATCGAGGAGCATCAAAGCCGGTCAAAAGCATGTTATAGACCACCAAAATATCTATATTGCCTTTTTTAAAATCTTCTTGATTATTTTTTCGATCCTGTTTCGTACCTTCATCATGCAAAACAAGCGCATGCGTATACGCAGAAAACCTTTTCAACTGTCTGTCAACTTCTCTTGCCTGTTCAGAAGAATCGCATACTATCATTGCTCCAATTGAAGAATCTAATGCTGCTCTTCCTTCGCCAAAATCGTGAACAATGTAGTCGACCATTTTCTCTACAAATTTAGGATGTGCATACAAATCTTTCTTATTAATGCTTCCCTGCTTTACAATTTGATCAAGAGTTTCATTCATTTGATTCTTATATGTGGTCTCAATCTCCTCACGAATCAGTTTCAATGTATAGCCATCCGCAATTGACTGATTATAGTAATATTTATGTATATAATTGCCAAATACATCTTTCGTATTATATCCTTCACCTATAAGAGGCGTACCTGTCAGCGCAATCTGTACTGCATTTCTATCTGATGCCATAAGATTAGCCAAAAATGAACCTACTGGATTATAACTTCGATGTGCCTCATCGAGGAAGTACACTCTTTGCACCTCCACATTATAATCAGATGGTTTAGTCACGGATTCTTTTGAGAACTTCTGAATGTTGATTACGGTCATCGTCACCTTACCACTGGCATTAGATTCCCCAGGGAGCGTAATGTCTGTAACAAATTCGTCCTTATCTTTAATCAATTTTACTTTTAGTCCCCTTGCTTCAAATTCGTTCTTTGCTTGTTCCGCTAAATCTAAACGATCAACAATAAAATAAAATTTTGCAATTTTCCCCTCTTCTTTACTAAAATAATCTGTCAAGAATCGCACATTTGAATATGCAAGAGCAGTTTTTCCACTACCTTGTGTATGCCAAATGACACCTTTTCTAATCCCTTCACGCAATCTATCGCGTATTGCCAATGTTGCAAACAACTGCGGATAACGCATGATATGTTTTTCAATTTCTGTAATCCCGTCTTTATTGGTCGTTGTTTTGTAGCAAATACCATACTTCAATAAAAACAATAATCTTTCTTTTGTATATAACGATGTAATAATACGATTTGTCGGTGAATCTTCCGATAAAGAAGATATATACTCTGGAGTCCCTTTAATAGAAATTAGGTTGGTGTCACTTAATATAAAAGCTTCATTCTTGGGAACAATTGCCTTCATTTTTGCCCTTAATTTAATTTTCCCGCTCTCTGGCTCACGAAACTTGCTAAAAAACATTCTCCTATAACTGCTAGAAGCATAAAAAGCCCCCTGAATTGGCTCAATATCCGAATCATCATATTCGTTATTATTGGAAAATACCATAAACTGTGTAATTCCAACAAAGCGACGATATATCTTATTGCCAAATCTTTTCTCCATACGATTTCGTTCTGTCAAAATCCCCTCTCGATTGTTATGACGCTTAACTTCAATAAATGATAAAGGTATTCCATTAATTAAAACAACTATATCAGGGCGAAAACTGTCATCTCCATTTTCATATGGTAATTCAGTTACAACCGTATAGTCATTATTTGCTCCACCAACATCATCAAAATCAATCAGTTTAATTCCGTCAATACCTGATTGCAAAATCTGAAAAAATGATTTGCCCAAATCATCATTCCCTAATTTAATCTTAAGTTCCCCAATAATCTTTTTTGCGTCTGCAAGTATGAAATTTTTATGATTGATTCGATTAATCGCAGACAAAAATTGACTATAAAAGATATTAGTATCACCATCATAGTCTACGTTACGTTCTTTATCTTTAATTGACATATAGGTATATCCAAGTCTTGTAAAATGCACAAGTGCCGGTATCTTTACTCTGGAATCCTCTGGTCTTCCCATAAGTATTTCCCCCTCTAATCACGTCATTTATACAACGTATATCCTTCTTTTACTAAATACTATGCACTACCATATAGATGTTATTTTTAAGTAATACTCTTATTTTTAGTATATTCCTTTGTCAAAATAGTTCAATATAAAACAGTATGTTATTCACACTCAATTATTACTATTATTCTTCCATATATTTTTTCACCCGGTCAATATGATAAAGCGGAATATTCGTCATCCATTCCTGCTCTCTGTAATCCGACATTGACGTCCGGATCGCAATTTTCGGCTGATATTTTTCGCAGAACATCTTCAGGCTCTTCGCTCTGAGGTTTTCCTCCGCTTTTACCTCTATGGGAATTACGGATGTTTTCCCCTGCACCATGAAATCAATCTCTCCGGAAGAGTTTTCCGTGCTGTAATAATAGGGGATCACTCCCACTTCAGAGATCAACTGCTGGAGCACATACTGTTCTGTCAATGCTCCCTTAAATTCTGTAAATATCCGGTTTCCGTCGATAATCACCCTGGCATCCAGATCCGTCATGGCAATCAGCAATCCGATATCCAGCAGGTATATTTTAAATGCATCCAGATTCAGATAAGCTTTTAATGGTAACGCCGGTTTGCTCACACGATTTACTTTATGGATCAGTCCGCAATCCAAAAGCCACTGGATTGCCAGTTCAAAATCTTTTGCCCTGGCGCCCTCTCTCACCTGTCCGTAGATATATTTTTTATTTTCTTTTGCCAGCTGCATCGGAATGGAATCCCACACCAGGTTCAATCGGGGAACCAGAGAATTCTCCGCATGCTTGGAAAAATCCTGGCGGTAATAATTCAGCAGATCTTTCTGAATTTCTCTGACCCGCCCGAAATCTTTATCATTCACATAGGACTGGACCACTTCCGGCATACCACCGACATAATAGTACTCTCTCAGACGATCCTTGTATTTGGAAGCGAAGGTATTGATCATTTGCGTATCCCCGGACTGCAGAAGCTCTGCAAATCGTTCTTCTCCCAAGGCGCACAAAAATTCCTGGAAATTGAGCGGATACAGATCCATGAAGTCTACCTTGCCTACCGGGAAAGAGGTGCCCTTGTGCATCGCCACACCCAGCAGGGAACCGGCAGCTACAATGGCATATTCCGGAGCATTTTCGCAAAAATACTTTAAAGAGGATAGTGCCTTCGGTACTTCCTGGATTTCATCAAAAATAAGTAAGGTATCTTCACTTTTGACCGAAACACCTGTCTCCACGCTGATTGCCAGAAGAATCCTTTCTACATTGATCTCTCCATCAAACACCTGTTGCATACGGGGATTACTGTCAAAATTGACATACGCTGTTTTCTCAAAACAGCTTGCTCCGAATTCCTTCATAAGCCAGGTCTTTCCTACCTGCCTGGCTCCGCGAATGATCAACGGCTTCCGGTTCTTTTTTTCTTTCCATTCTTTTAATCGTTCCAATGCAAACCGTCGCATGTCTGCCTCCCTTGTACTATTCACAATAGTTATCTACTTCTACTCTATCCCAGTAAAATTGCCTTGTCAACAGAAATAAGTCCTTAAATTCGTATATATAATACACTTTTAAGGACTTATTTCTGTAATTTATTACATTTTTCAGGACGTAATTTCCGCTCTGCGCTACACTTTTCAGGACGTTACTTCAAAAAACGCCGCAACAACTTCTCTTTTTTCTCATCATACCTCTGATAGCGTATTGGCAGATCCATCCATGTCTTTTTGTCCACGATACTCCGATAATGGCTGAAGGTCTCGAACCCGGTGCGGCCGTGATACCCACCCATGCCGCTCTCACCCACGCCGCCGAAGGGCATGGCGCTGGTGGCGAGATGAATGATGGTGTCGTTGATGCAGCCGCCGCCAAAATGGCAGTGATCCAGGATCCGTCTCTGGGCTTTTTTATCTTCACTGAAGAAATACAATGCCAACGGATGAGGATGTTCCTCTACGCAGCGGATCGCCCAATCCACAAAATCTCCCGCGGCAGCTTGGGTTCCAGAAACTTCCCCGCTAAAATCATTTTGTGCAACACCTTTCTCTGCATCATGTGCATTATACGTCAGCACCGGCAGGATCGGTCCGAAGATCTCTTCTCCCATCACGGCATCCGACCAGTCCACATCCATCATCACCGTAGGCGCAATGCGCAACGTCTTCTCGTCATACTGTCCGCCGCAGACGATTTTTTTCGCATCCAGCAATCCCAACAGTCTGTGAAAATGCTTTTCGTTTATGATTTTCCCGTAATCCGGATTCTGCAGGGGATCTGCTCCAAACTGCCTCGCGATCTCCTCCCGGATAGCTTCCACCAATCGGTCGCGGATCCTGACATCACACAACACATAATCCGGTGCCACACAGGTCTGCCCGCAGTTTAGATATTTTCCGAATACGATCCTCCTCGCCGCCAGCGGAAGCTTCGCTGTAGCATCCACAATACAGGGACTTTTCCCGCCCAGCTCCAGCGTCACCGGGGTCAAATATTCCGCAGCGCTTCTAAGTACCTCCCGTCCCACGGTCTTGCCTCCGGTGAAAAAAATCATATCAAACCGCTGCTGTAACAATGCCTGATTCTCTGCTCTGCCGCCGGTGATCACCGCCACATATTCCGCCTGGAAGCATTCTTCCAAAATCATTTTTAACACTGCTGCCGTCGCCGGAGCATAGGCACTGGGTTTTACCACTGCGGTATTCCCTGCAGCAATAGCATCGATCAACGGATCCAGCGTCAATAGCACCGGATAATTCCATGGACTCATGATCAGCACGGTGCCATAGGGTGACGGAGACCGGAAGCTCCTCGCCGCGAACTGCGATAACGGTGTCGGCACTCTCTTTTCCCGCATCAGCCCCCGCAGGTGCTTCTGCATCCAGGTCAGCTCCGAGAGCGTCAGTCCGATCTCGCACATGTAGCTTTCCATCCGGCTTTTCCCAAGATCCTGTTGCAGTGCATCGTTCAATTCTATTTCATGGCACTGCAGGGATGCCTTTAACTTTCCCAGCTGTTTTGCCCGGAATTCCCAGGAAAGTGTGGCTCCCGTAGCAAAATATTCTCTTTGTCTGCGTAATATTGTCCGGATCTCCTGCTCTGTCATAGATGCCTCCTGATTTCTCTGCTCTTCTATTCTTTATACTACCCATTTTTTCATTTCAATGCAACGAAAAACGGCGGAGCTTTTCACTCCGCCGCCCGCCTATTTCTATTTACTTTATTTCCACGCAAAATTTACCATTCCGTACACATAGATGAACAGCACTGCCGCCGGCACAAAATATTTAAACACCGGTTTCATCCACGGCTGCACTTTTAAGCCTTTGCCGGCATTTGCTTCCTCCAGGAATTTGTCCCAGCCCCAGCCGACCTTATAACAACAAAATACCGCCAACAGGATCGAACCTATGGGCATGATATTATTCGACACCAGGAAATCCCAGAAATCGAGCCAGGTCGTCCCCGCTGCAAACGGCTGAAAATGAAATACACTAAAGCCCAGTGCTGTCGTCAGAGCCAGCAGGAAACATCCGACACCACACGCCACGCACCCTGCCGGTCTGGACCATCCGGTCAGTTCCCGGACCATGGCCAGAATATTTTCACACACACCCAGCACTGTGGACATGGCTGCAAACACCATGAACAGGAAAAATAAAGTTCCCCACCATCTGCCTCCTGCCATGTGGTTAAATACGGTCGCCATAGTATCGAACAGAAGGCTGGGACCCGCCGTCACTTCCACATCATAAGTGAAGCATGCCGGAAATATAATGATACCGGCGATCACTGCCACCAGTGTATCCAGGATAATAATATGGATAGACTCACCCATGAGAGAACGGTCCTTGCCGACATAGCTTCCGAAGATCGCCATACCGCCCATTCCCACGGACAATGTGAAAAATGCCTGATTCATGGCGCCCACCACCACAGAACCGGTGATTTTGGAGAAATGTGGGATCAGATAGAAGCTCAATCCCTCTCCTGCTCCCGGAAGTGTAAAGCTGTGCACCGCCAGCACCAACATCAGCACGATCAATGCTGACATCATATATTTGGTAATACGCTCCAGCCCACCCTGCAGATGGAAGCTTAAAATGACAAAAGCGATCAGCAAGGTGACTAACAGATATGTCACATTCACCGAGGGCGTCGTGATCATTTTTTCAAAACCGAAATCCTGATTCTGCCCTGTCAGAAATTTTACAAAATAATAGAGGATCCATCCGGACACCACCGCATAGAAAGCGATCAGCGCAATGTTTCCGATGAGACAGACGATGCCCCACAGATTCCATTTGCCCCTGCCGCCGGATAATTTCCGATACATATAAAGTGGACTCGTCTGCGCCGCGCGCCCTACGGAGAATTCCATGATCATGGTAGGCAGGCCCAGCACGATCAGGCAGATCACGTAGATCAGCATGAAGCTTCCGCCACCGTTCTGCCCGCACATCCACGGGAATTTCCACACATTTCCGCAGCCGATGGCACACCCCGCCGACAGCATGATAAATCCCAAACGACTCCCCAGTCTTTCTCTGTTTTCCATACCTCTGATCCTTCCCAAAACCACTTATTCTAAACACGGGATACGGCATATATTTTTGCTGTTTTCCCATATTTTCGCCATCTTTTCGCATTGACAGCCCTATTTTCTCATTATATAATTTTCTTAAATATTTGAAAAACAAATTATTTGCATTGCATTGATCGAAGAATTGAATTTACAATATAGAAAGAGTATCTACCCTATGGATGTCAAAAATCTGGAAACCTTTGTTATGGTAAACGAACTGAAGAGCTTTACGCTGGCGGCCGGACGTCTGGGTTATACCCAGTCCACCGTATCCTTTCAGATCAAACAATTGGAAAAGGAGCTGTCCATCCCTCTGTTTGAACGGATCGGGCATACCGTAACCCTGACCAATGAGGGGGAGAAGCTGCTGCCCCTGGCCCAGCAGATCCTGCGTCTCGCTGCTGAAGCCACCCACATCAGCGGCAACACCGCCCCGGAGGGTCTGGTGCGGATCGCCATTGCAGAATCCCTGGCCAGTTGGGAATTTCACAGCCGTTTTAAAGATTTTCATGAAAAATATCCCGGAATACGGTTGAAGATCATTGCTACCAGCACCGATGAAATGTTCCAGATGCTGGGACAGAATCAGGTGGACATTGTATACACGCTGGACCGCCGTATTTTTAATCACAATTATGTGACCGCTTTCGAAGCTCCGGTGGATATTCACTTCGTCACCGGTGCCGGTCACCCCTTAGCCGGACAGACTCAGATCACCCTGGAACAGATTCTGGAATATCCGCTGATCCTGACAGAGAAAAACATGAGTTACCGGGCTGCACTGGATGATCTGCTCTCCCAAAACGGTAAGGAGACCATGCCTATCATGGAGGTGGGTGATACCCAGCTGATCCGCAATCTTCTGTGTCAGGGTCTCGGCATCTCCTATCTTCCGGAGTTCGTTATAGCAGAAGATCTGGCAAAAGGAAATCTCGTCAGTCTCCCCATGACAGAGATTCATCCGGATATCTGGCGGCAGCTTTTATATCACCGGAACAAATGGATCTCTCCGGAACTGAAATGTGTAATAAAATACCTGCAGGAGGAATAATCCCCTGCAGGTTTTCTATTTGTCATCTTATCCTCTGAAATTCCTAGAATCCCATCAGTAAGCCAATACCATGTATCAGGAAGGCTGCCACCCATGCCACAAAGCACTGCCAGAGTACCACGGCAATGGCCCATTTTCCACCCAGTTCTCTGCGGACAGAAGCGATGGCTGCCACGCAGGGAGTATACAGCAGACTGAATACCAGTAACGACGCGGCTGCCAGCGGGGTAAGTACCGTGGCAATGCTGCTGCCGAACAATACTTCCAGGGTTGCTACCACACTTTCTTTTGCCATGAATCCACTGATCAGAGAGGTACAGATCCGCCAGTCACCCAGGCCGAGCGGTCGAAACAGCGGTACCAGCAGACCGGATACCATAGCCAGCATACTGTTTGCCGAATCCTCAACGAGATTCAGTTTCAGGTCAAAGCTCTGCAGGAACCATACCACAATGGTAGCAATGAAGATCACAGTGAATGCTTTCTGTAAAAAGTCTTTTGCCTTTTCCCACAACAGCTGCCCTACATTTTTGGCTCCCGGCAGACGGTAGTTTGGCAGTTCCATTACAAAAGGCACCGGTTCTCCCTGGAATAACGTGCCCCGGTATAAAAATGCTACCAGAATTCCCATCAGGATACCAAACAGATACAATGCCGACATGATCAGTCCGCCCTTTCCCGGGAAAAATACGCTCACGAAGAACGAATAAATCGGTAATTTTGCGGAGCAGCTCATAAACGGTGTCAGCAGGATCGTCATTTTACGGTCTCTCTCACTGGTCAGTGTTCTCGTGGCCATGACCGCCGGGACCGTACATCCGAACCCGATCAGCATCGGCACAATGCTTCGTCCGGACAGACCGATCTTTCGAAGCAGCTTATCCATAACGAACGCCACACGGGCAATATAGCCGCTGTCCTCCATCAGAGACAGGAAGAAAAACAGAGTGACCACGATGGGCAGGAAGCTTAGTACACTGCCCACGCCGGTAAAGATACCGTCTATTACAAGGCTTTGGACCGCACTGTTGACATGAGCTGCCGTCAATGCTGCATCAGTGATCTCCGTCAATTTTCCGATTCCCAGTTCCAGCAGTCCCTGGAGCCATGCTCCGATGACATTGAAAGTCAGATAGAATACCAGCACCATGATCAGGATAAAACAGGGAATTGCCGTATATTTTCCGGTGAGGATCCGGTCAATCTTCTCACTGCGGATCCGTTCCTTACTTTCTTTGGGTTTTACTACTGTCTGCTCACATAATCTCTCGATAAAATCAAAACGCATATCGGCAATGGCTGCACTTCTGTCCACGCCACGCTCCGCCTCCATCTGACAGACAATATGCTCCAGCATTTCTTTTTCATTTTCATCCAGCTGCAGCTTCTCCAGGATCAGATGGTCTCCTTCAATGGCTTTGTTGGCTGCAAAACGCAGGGGCAGCTTCGCAGTCTCCGCATGATCCTCGATCAGATGGCATACCGCATGGATGCAGCGGTGTACGGAACCGTCATGATCGTTTTTATCGCAGAAATCCTGCCGCAGCGGCCGTTCCTGATATTTTGCCACATGGACTGCATGACGGATCAGTTCATCCACGCCTTCGTTTTTCGCAGCGGAAATGGGGATTACGGGTACTCCCAGGAACGCTTCCATGGCGTTCACATCGATGGAGCCGTGATTGCCGGTGACTTCATCCATCATGTTCAGAGCTACGACCATGGGAATGTTCATTTCCAACAACTGCATGGTCAGATACAGATTACGCTCGATATTCGTCGCATCCACGATATTGATGATAGCTCTGGGTTTCTCATACAGGATAAAATTACGGGATACGATCTCTTCACTGCTGTAAGGGGACATGGAATAAATACCGGGCAGGTCTGTCACCAAAGTATCCGGATACCCTTTGATGGAACCGTCCTTACGGTCTACGGTAACTCCGGGGAAATTTCCCACATGCTGATTCGAGCCGGTGAGCTGATTGAACAGTGTAGTCTTGCCGCAGTTCTGATTTCCCGCCAGGGCGAACGTTAATGTCGTTCCCTCCGGCAGAGGATTCTCGTCTTTTTTCGAATGGTATTTTCCATCCTCACCTAAACCCGGGTGCTCCGCATCCGTCACCCGGTCCAGCCCTTTATGTTCTCTTGTTCTCTTCGATATAGGTGCGATCTCGATCTGATCCGCTTCCGCCAGCCGTAACGTAAGTTCATAGCCGTGCACCTGCAATTCCATGGGATCCCCCATCGGAGCCAGCTTTACCACCGTCACCTCTGCTCCCGGGATCATACCCATATCCAGGAAATGCTGTCTGAGTTCTCCAGAACCACCGACGGTTTCGATCACGGCGCTTTTGCCGATTTTCAATTCTTTCAGTGTCATAACACTTCTGTATCCTTTCGTATCTCAACATTTTAATGTACTGTGTTGTAACAGAAGTATTATAGCGCATTTGGTATTGAAAATCAGTATCAATTTGCATTTTTTATTTCCATGATTTTTTTCAAAATTTTTTTTAAAAATGGAATAAAAATGTAGAAAAAATTGACGAAAGCAGTTACACTTAAAATAGCATCAATAAAAATAGGGAGGGAACTTATGAATATGAATATAAAAGGAAATAATAAATATCGTTATACGGATACCGCGGAACGCAATATCAGAATGAACCGGTTCTATATTATCGCTTCTTCGCTTTTGGCGATCGTGTTCCTGTTTTATCTGTGGTTAAAACTGGCAAATCACAACATTGCACCCATTGTTACATACGCAAATACCATTCTGATCGCCGTTTTCTGTGTAGTAAATGCCGTGACACACCTTCGAAATAAGGCGACACGACTATTAAAAGTCTTCGCTACCATCGAGATCGGCATTGAGTATTTGTTGGTCGGTTTACAGACAGATGCAAGTTTCATTCACTATGCGCTGATCGCCATTTTCATATTACAGATTCCTTATTATGAGAAAAAATCTCTGAAGAAAACCGCTTTGGGATTATTCGTGCTCTACCTGATCGTCATGATCGTTCAGGCTACGAAGGGAATCTACGGTCAGGATGTGAATGCCGTCTGCTCTACCCTGCTGGTATTTCTGATTGGAATCATTATTTTGGAAACCGGTAAGATTACTATATTATTTAACAATGATGCCATCGGTTCTTCCCGGGAAGAACATAACCATGTAAAAGAAGTACTGGATAATGTTCTGGACGTATCCCAGACCGTACATCAGGAAACCACCAAAACCACAGATCTTATGAACCAGCTGGTACAAACTACGGAATCTGTAGCCAACAGTATGCGGGAGATCTCCTCTGCCACCAATATGACTGCCACCAGCATCGAAGAACAGAGCCAGATGACCGGTACGATTCAGAATGCTATCGAGCAGACCGGTCATATCTCCGAGCAGATGGTGCAGATCGCCGAAGATTCTAACGAAAGCATCCGTAAGAACATGGCTGCTATGGAATCCTTAAAACAGCAGTCCGCCATGATCAAGGATACCAACCATTCCGTCACCGACGCCATGGCAAAATTACAGGAAAAGACAAAAGAGGTGGAAACTATCGCCGGAAGCATCATGGCAATCTCCGGTCAGACAAATCTTTTAGCCCTGAACGCTTCCATCGAAAGTGCCCGTGCCGGTGAAGCCGGACGCGGTTTCGCCGTTGTAGCACAGCAGATCCGTCAGCTCGCAGAGCAGACCAAGAGCTTTACCGAAGAGATCACCAAGATTACCAACGAGCTGAATGTCAATGCCAACATGGTAGTCAACACTATCAACGGTTCCATTGAAGCTACCGAACAGCAAGGCGAAAAGATCCTGGCCGCTTCCGAGACTTTCGAACAGCTGAACAAAAATATGGAAGCACTGGCTTCCCAGGTGGAAGAAGTAAATCACCACATTCTGGGATTGTCAGAATCCAATAATAAGATTATGGAAAACATCTCCCAGTTGTCCGCTGTAACTGAAGAAGTCACAGCTAATGCCGAACAGGTGCACACCATGAGCCAGAACAACCTGGATTGCGCAGAACAAGTAAAAACGGCAGTAGAACATATCCGCTCTACCACCGATGAGATGGGAACGCAGGAGGGTTAAACCTCCTGCGTTCTTTGATCTTACTATTTCAATTTCAAACCGTCTTTAAAAGCATTTCCTACTTTATCTCCCATTGCAAGATAAGTATTATTCACAGGATCATAGCTGATTGGCTTCAATTTCTTCGGATCGATCTTGCCATCCGTCAGGATGCTTTCGTCCGCATTGACGTTGACGATATCGCCCACCAGAATGCCGTCTTCAAAACTTTTCACCTTACATTCCAGCGCCATGGGAAGTTCATCGATCAACGGTGCATTGACAAAATCACTCTTGGCTGCATGGAAACCGGACTTTGAGAATTTATCAGGTACTTTCTTCGCAGATTCCACGCCCACATAGTCGCACGCTACCACGGTATCTTCGGTTCCGATACTTACGGTAAATGCTCCGGTCTTTGCCAGATTCTCCGTGGTCTTATGCTCTGACATACTGATGGAGATCTCATTCATGTCCGTAATGATTCCCCATGCTGCGTTCATGGCATCGGGTACTCCATTTTCGTCATAAGTTGCAATGATCAGCACCGGCATGGGATACATTACCGGCTTTGCTCCAAAATTTACTCTGCTCATATTCGTCCTCCTTGTACTAAATTAATTTTTCCTTCCATTCTGCTTCCCGGAATCCGGTCAAAACCAGATCCCCGTCCACGACAAACGGCCGCTTTACCAGCATTCCGTCCGTGGCCAGCAGCCGAAGTTGTTCCTCTTCCGTCATGTTCGGAAGCTTGTCCTTCAACTGCATGTTCTTATATAACAACCCACTGGTATTGAAGAATTTCTTTAACGGTAGCCCACTTCTGCTCTGCCATTCTTTTAATTCTTCGTAGGTGGGGTTGTCCTCTACAATGTGACGATCTGTATAGGTGATATTATGTTCCTCCAGCGGAATCCAGCAGAAATCCAGATTGATTCTCTCATGATCCAATTCATCATATCCATGAAACACCCCATCCATAGGAATACTATCGTCCAGTAAATGAACATTATAATATAAGCAGATCTGGTGGCAGGGGCTCTTTCCCCATGGAAAATAAATTTCGCCTATAGCCAGCAGATTATCTACCTCTATCTCAGCGTGAAGTTCTTCTTCAAACTCCCGTTTCAGCGTTTCCATGCTGGTCTCCATAGCCGCAACATGCCCGCCGATGATAGCATAGTCATCATTTTTCGGACGTTGCAACAGGATCTTTTCATTATGGATCAATATACCGCCAACCCTGTAGGAAAATACAAAATCATCGTTTTTAAATAGAATGTCCATGTGATCTCCCTTCACGTCAGATATACTCATCCTGTTTTACCTAAACTTTAAAATCAAAACTGTTATTCCCACGGAAATCATCATAAGCCCAAGCAAAATGACCAGCGCAATAACCTTTGCATTTTTCTCCATAAATCGGATAGGTGTCCCATACTTTTCATCAATGTTTGCATCTCTTCGCTCATTCCTGATATTCTGCTCCCACTCCAGATCCTTCAGTTTCATATATTCGTCATAATGGCGTTTTTCCAGACGGTCTTCCTCTTCGCGTACCAATAATTCCAGGTTTTCTTTATAAGAAGCCCCACAATTACTACACCCCTTTTCGTCTGTGCTTTTTCCCCTTATCTTATTATCACAGTATTCACAGGTAAATTCATAATCACTTGCAGGTTTATAAACCGGAGGCTCGCCGATTTCAAAATTGTAGTATTTATGACGTATCAGCTTATATTTTTGAATTGCCTGCATTGTAGTACTTATATATTCCGTTTCCTGTGTAATGGCTTCTTCCTGGGATTTCATATACTCTAAATACCTTTGATGCATGGCCCGTTTCTTTAACTGATACTCCTTGTTCTTTCCAAAATTACCGCCACAGGTTGGACATTTTTCATCCGCATAAGATACCTTGGATCCGCAAAACTCACAGGTAAATTCAAAATTCTCCTGAAAATGATCCTTTTTGTAGGAAATGTACTTAACCGGTTTCAGGTCCTTACGTGCTCTAATGCCCGAAAAGAAAAACAAGTATATAAGTAATAACAGGCCAAAGGTAATTGCTATATTAAAAAATACTGTTGAAAACAAACTGAAAAATTCCATAATAATGTGTCATTCCTCTTTCGTATTAAATATAATTCTTAACTAATCATATCATAGTAAATCCTATTTTTCATCTAAATCCTAAGAATGTACTGATTACAACTCTTGATACTTCATGCATGGGAAATATCTTAGAAAAATCCAGTTGCCATATCTCCATTTTCTGCTACAATTTGATCATAATAGTTGCGAAGCAACGTTAAGCACCGGATGCCGGGCAGAGTGAAACGAACGCAGAAACCGAACACACTGAAACCACAGAGGTGATAACCAAAGACTCCACAGAGACTCCCGCAACGGTGGAAGTGTCTGTAGAAGCAGAGAATAACATCATTTCTCCTCTTTCCTATGAGGATTTCAATATCAATGGATTTGGCTATAGTAATTACGTAGACTTATATGGAGCCGGAAACGGCTATGAAGATGTAGAACGTATTTCTATTATGACTACAAATTGTACGGCATATACTGAATACCCCGATCAAATGTCATCAGACACAGAAACTTCGCGTGGTATAAAATTAGGCGATTCCAGAGAACAGGTAATTGCTGCTTATGGAGAGCCCCGAAACGAGGTTGTATATAGATCTAAGGCCTATAATCATGATGGTCTGGAAAGCCAGTATAATTTGTGCTATTGCTATATTGATGAGCGCTACCCGGAAGTCTTTTTCAATTTATCCTTCAGTATGGATCAAAATGATAATGTGCTGGATATTTGCTATGAAGCAATATTGATGAAATGGTATAAATAATTAGTCGTTTAAAAGTATACCCTCAGGAGATATTATCTCGAGTGTGTGAAGAAAACTCTGTAAATACGTAGATCTTCTATGATAATGAATGGC